>Ga0302253_1000726_pt1 | contig 24453 bp, 22 predicted proteins | sample AAG_RA_Trp_MG_FD_193537 | JGI IMG/M metagenome (GOLD analysis project Ga0302253, IMG submission 193537) | Enriched activated sludge microbial communities from anaerobic digester in WTTP, New Holstein, Wisconsin, United States - AAG_RA_Trp | ecosystem: Engineered > Bioreactor > Anaerobic >...
ACGAAGGGCCCCTCTTCAAAAAGGGGCCCTTTTTTTGACCCGGCAAAACGCCCCCCTCCATCCCCTTGACAGGCCCCCCTTCTATAGTGTCGTTACCGTATTACTTCGGCAAGCAAATATTAAAAACGTCACGCCGGATTCGGAGACTTGGTCGTAATGTCATTCTGAGGCGTCAGCCGAAGAATCTCTCGATCCGGCATCCAGTCAAATTCATTCTGGATTCCGCCTTTCGACGGAATGACGGGAATTGAGTTATTCAATTGCCGAAGTAATAACAAGGATGATCGGGATCACGCGTTGGAATTACGACACAGCGTGACGCTGCCATGGCACAGTCATGGATGGGTTGGAAAATCCCGGAAGCATTGCCGTTCTCGGAATTTGCAGCCGTTCTTGCTTTATTCCAGTTCAAACTCGAAGGTGCTGACCACCCGGATTTTTTTCACGGGGGTACTGGTCGGACTGTAGGGTGCCGATTCGTCATTCCCGTCAGAACCGAAAATTTGAATCATTCCCTGGTTCGCAGACCGAATCCGGCCGACTTGCGCTCCCGAGTCGGAGGCGAACTGCCGGGCGGTTGCCCGGGCGTTTTGGGTCGCTTCGGCAAGCAGCTGAGGCCGAAGGGCGTTAAAAGAGGTAACGATGTAGCGTGGATTTGCCGTTCCGCTGTCCTGCTGGCCGTCAAGAACGACGCCCGCCCGGAGCAGTTCCTCCGTTGCTCCCAGGGCCTGGGAGATCAAATCGACGTTTTGGGTTTTGACAAGCAAGGAACCGGTCACGAAGTAACGGAACCGTTCATCGGCCTGTCCGTACTCGCGGGCGAACTTGTCGATGGTTCGGGTTGGTTGACGGGCGATTTCCTCGTCTTTGAAACCCTGTGTCTTGAGAAAGACGACGGTTGCCTCCCGGTCGGTGCTGATTTGGGTATGGACCTCTTTCAGATCGTTGCCAGCCCTGCGGAAGTTAAGCAGCCAGACGGCCTTGTCCGCTTTCACCTCTTTTTCGACCAGTCCCTTCACGGTGACCGTGCGTGAATCGGATTTGAAGCGGGTACAGCCCTTTCCGATGAAATAACCCCCAGCGGCGAGTCCGATGAGAAGACAAACCCCCACGACAGCGGCAGACAGAACCATGCCTCGATTTTCACTGATCGCCATGTAATTTCCTCCGAAAGAAAATCATCATCTGAATATTTTACCTGAATTCCATGGCCAACGATGGTGGAATCCTCTAAATTTGTCAAGCAGATATTCCTCCGGACATGCTCACATTCATTGAGAAAATCGGATTTCCATGATGAGTTGCGTTGCATATTGCGGTCAAATGGAGTAAGAAACGCTGTGAAAACAGCGACAGGAATATCATGCCCACAAGGGGGAATCTCAATGAAGATCAAGTTTATGGGTGCAACGCGAACGGTCACGGGATCCTGTTTCATCCTGGAGGCGGGAGGACATCGGTTCGCCGTCGATTGCGGTATGCATCAGGGAAATGCGGAGATTGACAAGAGGAATTGGGATGTCGACCTCTATGAGCCGGAGGCGGTTGAATTTTTCATCATCACCCATGCCCACATCGATCACTCCGGCCTTTTGCCACGGATGGTTCAGAAGGGTTTCCGAGGGCCCATTTATACGACTCCTCCCACCAAAGAGCTGCTTCAAATCATGCTGCTGGACAGTGCGCACATCCAGGAAATGGAAGCCTTCTGGAAGACCAAGAAGTATCTGCGCCACGGTGAAGATCAGATCGTGCCTCTGTACACCCGGGCGGATGCGGAAAAAACTTTTCCCCTGTTTCAAACCAGACCTTACGAAAGTCCCTTCGAGCCTTTCCCGGGATTGAAGATCAATTTCCGTGATGCCGGTCATATGCTGGGGGCTTCACTGGTGGAAATGTGGCTGGAAGAAGACGGAAAAACGATGAAGCTGGTTTTTTCCGGTGATCTGGGAAGGCCTGCCCAGCTTTTGATCAGTGATCCTTCGATTATTACGGAAGCGGATTTTCTGCTTTTGGAATCGACCTATGGGAATCGCGATCACAAAGACGAACAGGCCAGTCTGGACGAACTGGCGGAAGCCATTGCTTACAGCTATGCAAAAGGGCAAAAGGTGGTGATTCCGTCCTTTGCCGTCGGGAGAACCCAGGAAATTATCTACTCTTTGTACATGCTGGCAAAAGACGGCCGGCTGCCCGGCGATCTACCCGTTTTCGTGGACAGTCCCCTGGCTATCCAGGCGACGGAAATTTTCCGCCGCTGCCGGGACTATTTCGACCACGAATCGAAAACCCTGCTCAAAAACGGTGAGGATCCCCTGAAGCTGCCCCAATTGCGTTACACTCAAACAACCCAGGAGTCCATGGAAATCAATGCCATGGAAGGGCCGGCCGTGGTCATTTCCGCCAGCGGCATGGCTGATGCGGGGCGGATCAAGCATCATCTCCGTCATAATCTGTGGCGGGAGGGGGCCAGCATTGTATTCGTGGGTTTTCAGGCTCAAGGGACGACGGGACGAAGGATTGTGGACGGCGCCGAAAAAGTACGGATCTTCAACGAAGACATCGCCGTCAAGGCAAAAATCTTCACGATCAACGGCTTTTCCGCCCACGCCGGCCAGAGTCAGCTTCTGGAATGGCTCGGTCATTTCGGTAACAAGGCAATGCAGGTCTTTTTGATTCACGGTGAGTACACCGCCCAGCAGATTTTGGCGGATCTTATTCGGGAACGGTTCGGGTTTGAGGTCCATATTCCGGATTACCTTGAGGAATCCGTACTCGTCCCCGGCGAGATGATCAGGGGGGTGGAGTTTCCCGAGAAAGCGGCCCCGAAAATCGATTGGAATTATCTTCTGGACGATATGGACGAGAAACTCGGCCAGCTTCGGGATCGGAAAAAGCAGATCGAGTCCCGGCCTTGGATCGAGCAAACCGATATCCGGGATCGGCTCCTCGAGGTGAACCAGAACCTGCTGGAGATTATTTCCGAAACGTAGCCCCGGATTTCGGTGTTAGTTGGATGCTTTGTAGGCGAAGGACGCTTGGATATTCAAGCGTGACAAGCCGTAGGCCGGCGGCAGGGGATCAAACGGCGAGGCGGACCGGATGGCGACGACCGTGCCCTGGTCCAGCAGCCTTGAGCCCGACGAGCTGGTGACGGTGACGCAGTCCAGGGTTCCCCCGGATGTGATCGCGAACGTGATCATGGCTGTTCCTTCAATTTTTCGTGATGCCGCCCAAGATGGATAGGTCCAGTTTTGTTCGATTTTTTTCTTGATCCGGACCAGATAGGGTTTGTACCGGCTATTTGAAAGATTGCCCAAATCGACGGTGTCTTCCCTTTTTCCTGCGGTCGGCGGTTCGGGCTTCGGGGCGGGTGCGGCTTTTTCTTGCGCCGGTCCCATTTTTTCCGGAGAAGGGTTTGGGGCTTCCTGGGGTATTTCTTCCTTGAGATGCACGGTGAGAGTCTTTTCCTCCAAAAGGGATTGTTTCATCTGCACCATTCCCGTGAGATATAGGGCAATGCCGTGGAGCAAGAGCGACCCTGCAATGGAGAGCAGGAGGATTCTGCTTGTTATCATGATCCCGGGTTCCTCGTTTCTATCAGAGACGGCAGTATAAAATAAAAGACGGGAAAATCCAGTCTTTCCTGGTATCAAGGCTGATTGGGTGAAGGATTTCACTTTTACCAGCGCTGCAGGTTTTATGCATGTTTCATACCCCGGCGGTCTGGTAATGTTTATTTGTCTTGACAGGAAAGACAGAATTATATAGCGACCTTCATCAAGGTTCGGATGAAAAAAACGGCAGCAGATCATGGATGCGGATGCGCAGGATCATTCGATGATGTCTCTGGCCTTGAAGGAGGCCGAACGGGCTTATGAAGAAGGGGAGATTCCTGTCGGAGCGGTTTTGACCCTTGGCGGGGAAATTATCGCCCGGGGACACAACCGTTCCATCTCTCTTTCGGATCCGACGGCCCATGCGGAAATCCTGGCCCTGCGCATGGCGGGGGAACGAGAAGGAAATTACCGCCTTCCCGGTGCGACCCTCTACGTGACACTGGAACCCTGCCTCATGTGTGCCGGGGCCATCCTGCAGGCAAGGTTGAAACGGATCGTGTTCGGCGCCTTTGATCCCAAAGGGGGTGCCGTGGTTACGCTCTACCGGGTTCTACAGGACGAAAGACTCAATCATTCCGTTGAAATAACCGGCGGTGTTCAGAAGGAACGCTGCGGAAAAATTTTGAGTAGATTTTTTCGGGAGAAAAGGGTAATAGCAACTATTGATCCAGGGCAAGATTATTGAATGCGGAGAGATACCGAAGTGGTCGTAACGGGATCGACTCGAAATCGATTTGGGGGCCCAAAGCTCCCACGGGGGTTCGAATCCCCCTCTCTCCGCCATATACACCAATGACGCAGCGCGGGAAGTTCTGTAAAAGCCTCCCGGATCGTGTTGCAGACATATTGAGGTTCTGTTTTGGTTCAAGCTTCTTGATGCGGGAGAGATGTCCGAGAGGCCGAAGGAGCACGACTGGAAATCGTGTGTACGCCCACAAAGGTGTACCGGGGGTTCGAATCCCCCTCTCTCCGCCATATAATGACAGGATCTTGCAAACATGGCCCTTTTTTAGATTCTGCGGAATCGCAGAGGGCTCCGTCTAGATAGCCGGGTCCCGTGCAACGAAGGATTGTGAACCCCGTCAGGTCCGGAAGGAAGCAGCGGCAGCAATTACCGGCGTGTGCTGCGGGTTAACCTGGCTATCTTTCGGACGGTCCATGGGGAATATCTTTCAGTCTGACAATGCTGTGGGGGGTATGTCTTCGGCCGTAAATCCGCCGTACCGAAACCGTCTCATAGCCATACCACGGGAAAACCCCTTATTCTCGCCCGCTTCAGGCATCTTAAACTTGGGTGTAACCCTTTTGAGGTTTGTTGATGGAATACTTGGTCTTGGCCCGGAAATGGAGACCACAGAGTTTTGAAGATGTTGTCGGGCAGAGTCATGTTGTGACGACCCTGAAAAACGCAATCCTTCAAAACCGGATTGCCCACGCCTTTGTCTTCAGCGGTCCCCGGGGTATCGGGAAAACCTCGATCGCCCGGATTCTGGCAAAGTCCCTCAATTGCGAAACGGGTCTTACGACCACGCCGTGCCAGGTTTGTACCGCCTGCCGTGAAATCACGGAAGGGGTGGCCATGGATGTCCGGGAAATTGACGGTGCATCCAATCGGGGCATCGACGAGATCAGGGAACTACGGGAAAACGTAAAATTTTCTCCCGTGTCCGCCCGTTACAAGATCTACATTATCGACGAAGTCCACATGCTGACCCGGGAGGCTTTCAACGCTCTTCTGAAAACTTTGGAGGAACCGCCGTCCCACGTGGTTTTCATCTTTGCCACGACGGAAACCCAGAAAATCCCGCCGACCATTTTGTCGCGGTGCCAGTGTTACGATTTCCGGCGTCTGTCGGTTCGCCAGATTTCGGACCAGCTCAAGAAAATCGCCCGGGAGGAGGACATCCGGATCAGCGAAACCGGTCTTATCTGGATTGCCGAGGCCGCCGACGGCGGGATGCGTGATGCCCAGAGCATTTTCGACCAGGTGATTTCCTATGCGGGAAAAATCATCGAAGACCGGGCCATTGAAGAATTACTGGGCCTTTCAGACCGGCAGTTTCTGTTCAGACTTTCCCAGGCGGTCTTGGAAAGAGACGCCGCAAAATGCCTTTCCGTGGTGGAGGACGCCTACTACGCGGGTATCGATATGTCCCATTTCTATCAGATGCTTCAGGGGCATTTCCGGAACCTTCTTCTGGTCAAAATCGCCGATGCAGACCGTCTCCTGGCCGATCTTTCCGAGCAGGATGTGAGACGCCTTCGGGACCAGGTCGGTGACGTGTCCCGGGAAACGCTGCTGCGCCTGCTGGATATTCTGATGGCGGAAGAGGAAAATGTCAGGAGAAGCCAGAATCCGCGATTGAACATCGAACAGACGGTGGTCCGTATGGCGTACCTGCCGCCCCTGATTCCCATTGAAAACATCCTTGACAGGATGGAAGAACTCCGAAGGAAATTGTCGGCGGTCCGGTCTGATTCCGGAACCTCTCACGGAGAAGAGAAGGGGACGGGTGTTTCCCGGGAGGCGTCGTCCGTCACCGGAAGAACCTCAAGGCCGGCGGCGGAGCGCCCCGACGAGAAAACGGTTTCGGTGCGGAAAGAAGCGGAGACGGTTTCCAGGCATCCGCAGATTTCCGGAAGCGAGGACCCGGAAAATCTCTGGGAAACGTATCGCAATTATGTCAAGGCGGCGAGTTTTCCTCTCTGGTCAAAAATCGATTCGGGAAAAATCCTGGGGTGTGAGAAGGGTTTCCTGAAAGTCGGCTTCCGGAAAGATTACATTTTTTTGGATGAAATCAGGCAGCAGCAGGACAAACTGGCTGCTTTGTGCGCCGAATGTTTCGGGGAGCCGACCGGTTTTTTGATCGAAGCAATCGAGGCCGGGGAGGGAGAGAAAGGATCGGTGGAAGACCGGAACGGCCAGATGCGGGAGATGCGGCGGGAGGCGTTGAACCAACCCCTGTTGCAAACGATTCTCGACGTCTTCGACGGGTCGGAAATCAGGGAAGTCGTGCCCCGGGAGGAAACAACCAAGGCTTAGAGGCGGCGGATAAGCGTTTGTGCTGCGGAGCACGGAAATGATTTGAAATATCCCGGCAGTTTCTGGCCGGCCAAACAGCGAATAACGGCAGGAGGGAACCATGATGCAGAATATGAACAACATTATGAAGCAAGCCAAGAAAATTCAGGAGAGAATTACCAAGATACAGGAAGAGATGGAGAAAAAAACCGTCGAGGCCACCTCGGGTGGCGGGATGGTTTCCGTGGTTATCAACGGTAAGAACGAGCTTCTGTCCCTGAAGATCGAAAAAGAAGTCGTGAATCCGGAAGATATCGACATGCTTCAGGATCTGATCATGGCGGCGGTGAACGAAGGGATGCGCAAGGCCCAGGAAATGGTTTCGTCGGAAATGGCCAAAGTGACGGGTGGGTTCAATATCCCGGGCATGTTTTAGGGAGTGATTCATGACGAATGGTTACGCTCTTCCCATTCAGCGCCTGATCAAGGAATTCGGCCGTCTTCCCGGTATCGGGGAAAAAACGGCGACACGCCTGGCCACGTTTGTCCTGCGGGATTCGAAAGAAGATGCCCGAAGGCTGGCCCAGAGCATTCTTGAAGTGAAAGAGAAGATCACGTTGTGTTCCCGCTGCTATAACCTGGCAGAGGGGGATCTGTGCGGCATATGCGGTGATAGCCGCCGGGACGGGGATAAGATCTGTGTCGTCGAGGAACCCGATGTCCTGATTTCGATTGAGGAGAGCGGCTGCTTCCATGGAACGTACCATGTCCTTCACGGAACCCTGTCGCCACTTGACGGCATCGGGCCGGAGCAGCTCCATCTGCAGCAGCTGGCCGATCGTGTCGATCAGGGTGATATATCGGAAATCATCATTGCGACCAATCCCAGTGTCCAGGGAGAGGCCACGGCATTGTTGATTACCAAAATGATGAAGGGGAAAGGAATCACCGTGTCCCGGATTGCCATGGGGGTTCCCGTCGGGGGGGATCTCAAGTACACGGACCGGATGACCCTTGCCAAATCCATGGAATTCAGACGAGGCATGGAATCATCATGACGAAGGTGAGGGAGATCTCCTGTCCGCTTGTGACCGAGGCGGTGAAGAGGCTCTTTCTGGAGGCCAACACATCTCTGGGAGAGGATGTCATGGATGCCCTTTACCGGGCCAGGGAGACTGAAACGTCGGAACTCGGCCGGTATGTCCTCGACCAGATTCTGGAGAATGCGGCGGTTGCGGAAAAATGGAAAGCTCCGCTATGCCAGGACACCGGTTTTGCCGTGGTCTTCCTGGAAATAGGCCAGGATGTTCATGTTATCGATGGGGATCTCCATGAGGCTGTTCGTGAAGGGATCCGTCTGGCTTACACGGAAGGTTATCTGAGAAAATCCGTTTGTGATCCCCTGTCGAGAAACAATACGAAGGACAATCTGCCCGCTGTTGTTCACACGGACATCGTTCCCGGCGATCGGCTGAAAATCGTTGCCATGCCCAAAGGAGGGGGAAGCGAGAACATGGGGGGAACGGCCATGCTGGTTCCCGCTGCAGGCTACGAAGGAATCAAGCGCTACGTGATTGATCGTGTGGAGGCTGCCGGTTCCAACCCCTGTCCTCCCGTTATCGTTGGTGTGGGAATCGGCGGCACGATGGAACAGTCGGCCTTGCTGGCCAAGAAAGCCCTGTTGCGCCCCGTCGGCAAGCCCAATGATCGCGATGAAAGGCTGAATCGGCTTGAACGGGAAATCCTGGATGAAATCAATAAATCGGGCATCGGTCCCCAGGGGTACGGCGGAATCGTGACGGCACTTGCCGTTCATGTTGAGATGATGCCCTGTCATATCGCAAGTCTCCCCGTATCCGTAAATATCCAGTGTCATGTGGCAAGGCATCGCGAGGTACTGCTCTAAGATGGATCCGATGACGGCTCTTCATACCCCTTTGACGGATGAAATCTGTGAATCTCTGCGGTCCGGTGATCGCGTTCTTTTGTCGGGGAAGATCTACACGGCCCGTGATGCGGCTCACCAGAGAATCCTCGATGCAATCGAGGCCGGAAATCCCCTGCCTTTTCCTCCGACGGGGGAGATCATTTTCTACGCGGGTCCCACCCCGGCCAAACCGGGGATGCCGATCGGTTCCATCGGTCCGACGACAAGCGGGCGCATGGATCGGTTTGCACCCAAGCTCCTGGAATTAGGTTTGAAAGGTATGATCGGCAAGGGAAAGCGTGCACCCGAAGTTCGGGAGGCGATTTGCCGTTTCAAAGGGGTTTACTTCGGTGCCGTGGGCGGCATTGCAGCCCTGATGGCCAAATGTGTTCGGAACGCCGAATGGGTCGCCTACGAGGATCTGGGGCCGGAAGGGATCATGCGCCTCGATGTGGTTGATTTGCCCCTGGTCGTCATCAATGACAGTCATGGTGGTGATCTTTACGAAAAGGCGATTTGCCGTTACCGGCAAAGGGGATCTGTCCCCTGATCTGCTCCCGGGTTCTTCGATTGGGCCCTTGTACCGTCCAGCCGTCTTTTATCTCCCCTTTCTCGGGAAGGATTGTGCGAACATCGAACGCGTGTGCGTCTATTGCACTCCCTTTCCGAGTTCAGCCATGTGTTCCCATAAAGAACCCCTTTCAATAATCTTGATTACAAAAAATCACGTTGAATTTTAATGAATTAGCCCGTTTTAGAATCATGTTTCCTAAGAATGGGCTTCTGTCTGAGAGCCATGGTTCTTGTAAAAAATGCGTGGAAGCGAGGATGATGTGTTCTTATTTCGCACATCTATTGCCCTTTCAGGACCAATTCGGTGCCTTTTTACCGAGGGACGGATTTTTTTTATCCTTGCCAAAGAAAATATGATTTTTGTAATTTGCTGAAAATATTAATTTTTCAATAAAGGTTGAATAAATATTCCTGTTTTTTGAGCATCATCCTGAGTGGCGGCATCGAAGTTGCAGTCCAATAAACAAATTCCAAAGCACCCTTCAAAGCAGGGACATGGAGCAGGATCAACGAAGGACGAATAAACAGGTACGAACCTTGTCAGAGTCAGATCATCGCAAAGACGAGGAAAAGGGAGAGTTTCGCTTCTTCATCGGTGAAGAAGATAAATTGAAGACCCGTCTGGATTTGTTTGAAACCGATCAAAAGAGCGGAGATAAGGAGCTTAGTCGCTTTTTCCTCGGCAATGAGAATAATGTAAAAGATCATTCGGATCACAAATAGGTGGATGGTTTTTGTTCCCTCCTTTCCATCCACCACCCCCTAATGACGATCTGGGAGGGGCTTGTTGTTATGATGTCCCTTTCAGTTTTATATATAGGTGGATGGTTTTTTTGTTCTTCTCTTTTACCATCCACCTTTTTTATAGATAAGATCGATACAGGACGGAGTGTCCTGTATCGCCTTATACAGGGTTGGGATAAATTGGATGTGGGGCTCGTCATGTGTCGCCGCGTTTGAGGGGGGAGGGTTGGGGCAATTTCATCGAGCGATCTGCCGTTCGCCGGCAGAGAATTTCATTGACACATTCACTCAATTATAATATTAACCAACGCTTATATCATTAAATTTGATTTTACTCTCATGAAGGGTGAACGAGGGAGACAGGGAATGATTGAGATCAGATGGCATGGCAGAGGAGGTCAGGGGGCGGTCACCTCGGTTGAGTTGCTTGCCCTGGCGGCCATTGACGAAGGGAAGTACGCTCAGGGATTTCCGAGTTTCGGACCAGAAAGGAGAGGCGCTCCCGTTGCGGCATTTAACCGCGTTGATTCCGAAAGGATCCGGATCAGATCGGGCATATATCATCCCGACGTGGTTGTCGTTCTCGATGAAAGCCTGATCGGGTTGGTGAATGTCACGGAGGGGTTGAAACCGGGCGGTAAATTGATCGTGAATACATCCAAGAAGGCTGCCGATGTGATGAAAATCCTTAATTACTCCGGCGCGATTGCCACGGTTGATGCAACGGGGATTGCCTGGAAGGAATTGGGGGTTCCCATTACCAATACGACCATGCTGGGGGCCTTGGTCAAAGTAACGGGTGTCGTCGGTCTGGATGCTTTAGCCGGGCCCGTGGAGCACCGTTTCGGCCGGATTGCGTCGAAAAACATGGCGGCCCTGAAGCGGGCTTTCGACGAAGTAAAGATCAATTGAGACACGTATTCACATTGAGGGATCGATATGGCAAATAAAAGATGGCCGGAAAATTGGCAGGACGTTACTCCGGGATGTATCGTTTCGGAACCCGGGAGCGCGAGTCAGTACCATACGGGTGATTGGCGCGCCCAAAGGCCCATATGGGATAATACGAAATGCATCAAGTGCGGGGTGTGCTACATCTTCTGTCCCGAAGGCTGCATCATCGAGAAGGAGGACGGGTTTTTCGAGGCGGATCTCGATTATTGTAAGGGCTGTGGCATTTGTGCCCACGAGTGCTGGCCCCTTGCCATCAAGATGGTTGAGGAGGGTTAGGTTATGGGAAAACGTAAGGGGATGGAAATAGCGCTTGCAGCGGCAGAGGCGGCCGCCCTCTGCAGGCCTGATGTCATTGCAGCCTATCCGATTACACCCAACACACATATACCGGAACATCTTTCGGACATCGTTGCCGAAGGGAGATTGGATGCGGAGTTCATCTGCGTCGAGTCCGAGCATTCCGCCCTGAGCGCCTGCATGGGTGCCTCCGGTGCCGGGGCGCGGGTTTTCACGGCAACCAGTTCCCAGGGGTTGCTTTACATGGCGGAAATCATGGCCATCGCATCATCGATGCGCTTGCCCGTGGTCATGGCGTTGGGTAACCGGGCCTTGTCCGGGCCGCTCAATATCTGGAACGATCATTCGGACATCATGTCGCAGAGAGATACCGGCTGGATATCGCTTTTTGCATCTCACGGCCAGGAGGTGATCGATATGGTCATCCAGTCTTTCCGGATTGCCGAGGACCGTGATGTCATGCTTCCCATCAATATCAACCTGGACGGATTCCAGCTTACCCATGTCGTTGAGGTGATGGATTTTCCCCTCCAGGAAGAAGTCGACGCCTTTTTGCCGGTCTACAAGCCCTACGCATCGTTACATCCGGATCATCCCTGCTCCATGGGCACGCTCGGCCTGCCGGAAATTTTTGCCGAAGCGACGCGGGCAAGAGAGGCCGCCGTCGTCAATTCCAGGAAAACCATTCTCAAGGTTTGGGACGAATGGGAGAAACGATTCGGTCGTCGTTACGAACCGATCGAGTCCTACAAAATGAAGGGCGCTGAGGTTGCGGTTTTAACCATGGGCTCCATGGGCGAAACAGCCGAAGTGGCGATTGACGCCCTTCGTGAGAAGGGGGTCCCCGTCGGGCTGTTGAAATTGAAACTGTGGCGGCCCTTCCCCTATGAGGATCTGCAAAAGGCCGTCAAGGGAGTCAAATCCCTGATTGTCATGGATCGGGCCGTATCTTTTGGCGGTCCCGGCGGCCCCGTTGCCTCCGAAATCCGCTCAGCCCTTTACGATGACCCGAATCGCCCTGATTTAACGAACTATATCTTTGGTTTGGGTGGCCGCGATGTGACGGTGGAAGATTTTATCACCATGATTGATAAGGTTCGTCTTGCCGATAAAAAACGGCCCAAAGAACATTACGAATTTTATGGAGTGAGGGGAGAATGAATACTTTAAAAGGGTACCCCGTAGGGCTGGTCGAGAATTTTGACCTTTATGCACCGAAACTGGTCGATCGGGAAGAGTATTTTTCTCCCGGTCACCGGGCATGTCAGGGGTGCGGCGAGGCTCTGGCTATTCGCCTGATGTGCAAAGCACTCGGAAAAGATACGGTTATTATCAATGCCACGGGATGTATGGAGGTTATTTCCAGCATGTATCCCACAACGGCCTGGAAGCTGCCCTGGATCCACGTCGCCTTCCCCAATGCGGCGGCCGTCGGCTCCGGCGTCGAAGCGGCACTGAAAGCGCTGCATCGCAAGGGGAGAATCCCGGATCGTTATGTCAAGGCGGTTGCCATCGGAGGGGACGGCGGCACCGTGGATATCGGGCTCCAGGCCCTTTCAGGCGCCATGGAGAGAGGACATGACCTGCTTTACGTGTGCTTTGATAACGAGGCATACATGAACACGGGCATCCAGCGTTCAAGCGCGACACCTTTCGGGGCGTCGACCACGACGGCGCCTGCGGGGCCGGCCAGCATGGGTAACAAGACCTGGAAGAAGAATGTTCCTGAAATCATGGTTGCCCACAACATTCCCTATGTGGCGACGGCATGTCACAGCTATCCCCTGGATTTCATGAATAAGGTTCGGAAAGCCCGTTCCATTAAGGGGCCTTCCTATATCCACTGTTTGTCCGTCTGTCCTACAGGATGGCGGTGTCCTTCCGAGGCCTGTATCAAAATGGGACGGCTGGCTGTGGAAACGGGCGTTTTCCCCCTGTATGAAGTCGAAAACGGTCAGTACAGAATGACGGTCAGCATGCCGGAAAATCTGAGACCCATACAGGATTATATCAAGCACCAGGGGCGGTTCCGCCATCTTGCGCCGGAACAGATCAAGCTCTTCCAGGACAGGACGAATCTGGAGTACAAGAAGCTTTTGAATAAGGTTGAGCATTCCAAATCCTGGGGAGAGATGTCGGCTGAACAGGGATGATAATATTGCGATAAGGTGATTAGGGCATGAATAGTGAAAATGAAGTGCAGGCGAGAGTAAAGAAAATCGTTGACAAGTACGATGGAGATAAAAGCGCGCTCATTGCCATATTACAGGATGTACAGGATGAGTACCGTTATCTGCCCAAGGAGGCGTTGGTTTCCATCCATCAGCAGATGAACATTCCCATGTCGCGGGTGTATGAAGTTGCAACGTTTTATGATGCCTTCAGTTTGAAACCTCAGGGCCGTTTCGTTGTCGAGGTCTGTACCGGTACGGCCTGTCATGTTCAAGGCGGAATCAATCTTCTGGAATCCTTGGAGCGGGATCTTCATGTCAAATGTGGTGAGACGACGCAAGACAACATGTTCACTCTTGAACGGGTCGGCTGTCTCGGCTGTTGCAGTCTTGCCCCGGTTATCAGGGTTGAAGACGAAGTTCACCCGTATCTGACCCAGGATGAAATTCCCAGAATTTTGAGAACATATATGGCTAAGAAGCATGGGAGGAAACGTGAGTAAGATCAATACGCTGGAGGCCTTGAACAAGGCGGCGAAAAAAGGTCAGGATGCGCTCTTTCCGGCCAAGAAAATACGAATTGCCGTTGGCATGGCGACAAACAGTATCGCTGCGGGAGCGAGAAGTGTGTATGAAGCGCTTGCCGAAGAGCTCAAAAATAGAAACCTGAAATTTGAATTGACCCAAACGGGCAGCATGGGGTTCGATTCCATGGAGCCGCTGGTCGATTTCGTGGTACCGAATAAACCGAGGTTGTCCTTCGGAAAGGCGACCGTCGAGAAGGTTCCCGTTCTGCTTGATCAGGTAGTCAATCTGAATCTGGACACGGAGCAGCCTTTCTATCGGGTCGATGAACAGGAAAATATCCTGTCGGGTGAAAAAACAAAGTATATCAAGGGGCGGATTCCCAAGGCCTTCAGCGGTATTCCCCTGATGGAGGATATTCCCTTTTATAAAAAACAGGTCAAAATCGTCACCCGCAACTGCGGTATCATCAATCCCGGGAGTATGGAAGAGTATATCGCCCGGGGCGGGTATTTCGCATTGTACAAGGCCCTGACGGAAATGAGTCCCGATCAGGTCATTGACGAGGTCATCGCCTCCGGTCTCAGGGGGCGAGGCGGCGGCGGTTTTCCAACCGGCTTGAAATGGCGTTCCTGCCGGGATGCGAAGGGCAGCGTCAAGTATGTCATCTGCAACGGTGACGAAGGTGATCCCGGTGCGTATATGGACCGCAGCGTTATGGAAGGCGATCCTCACAGTGTCATCGAAGGCATGATCATCGGCGCTTATGCCATTGGAGCCAAACAGGGTTACATCTATGTCCGGAACGAATATCCCCTGGCGGTGGCCAACTTGACAAAGGCCATCGAACAAGCGAAAAAGGCCGGTCTCCTGGGGAAAAATATTTTTAACAGCGGCTTTGCTTTTGACATCAAGATCAACAAGGGTGCCGGGGCTTTTGTCTGTGGTGAGTCCACCGCCCTGGTCGCCTCTCTCGAAGGGAAGGCGGGTGAGCCTAAAGCCAAGTACACCCACATGGTCGAACATGGTCTCTGGGATAGGCCGACGAATATAAACAATGTGGAAACCTGGAACAACGTGCCCGTCGTCATTGCCCGTGGCGGCGGCTGGTTTGCACAGATCGGAACGAAGACCAGTTCGGGGACAAAAGTGTTTTCCCTGGTCGGCAAGGTTAACAATATCGGCCTGGTGGAAGTTCCCATGGGTACGACCATCAAGGAAATCGTATATGATGTGGGGGGAGGGATTGCCCAGGGTAAGACCTTTAAGGCGGTTCAGACCGGCGGACCCTCGGGTGGCTGCATTCCGGGTTCGTTGATCGATTTGCCCGTCGGTTTCGATGAGTTGGGCAAGGCGGGATCGATGATGGGGTCCGGTGGCATGATTGTCATGGACAATACCACCTGCATGGTTGATATCGCCAAGTATTTTGTTAATTTCCTGGCGAAGGAGTCCTGCGGGAAATGTACTCCCTGTCGGGAAGGGATCCGCAGGATGAGGGACATTCTGGAAGATATCTGTGCCGGCAAGGGACAGGAAGGGGATATCGATCTCCTGAAGGATATGTCCGATGCGATGATCGACGGTTCTCTCTGTGCCCTGGGAGGAAGCGCGCCGAATCCGGTGTTGAGCACCCTCCGCTATTTCCAGGAAGAGTATGAAGCGCACATCCGGGACAAGAAGTGTGCCGCCGGCGTCTGCAAGGCCCTGATTAAATTCCGTGTCGTAGAGGACAAGTGCAATGGCTGCGGGAAGTGTCGTAAGGTGTGTCCGACCCGTGCCGCCAAGGGGCTCAGGAAAGAGGTGCACGAAATAGATCAGGCCCTGTGCATTCAGTGCCGTGCCTGCTACGAGGTCTGCGCGTTTAATGCCATTATTATCGAGTAAAGGGAAACTGACATGGTCGATTTAGTCATTGATGGTAAAAATATTCAGGCGAAAAAAGGGAAGACCCTTTTAACCGTGGCCAGGGAAAACGGGATCGAGATACCGACCCTGTGTTCTCATGAATCCGTTGAAAATTCCGGTGCCTGCCGCCTTTGTGTTGTGGAGATCACGAAAGGGGAGCGGAAAAAGATCGTGACGTCCTGTCTCTACACAGTCGAGGATGGCCTGGTCGTTGACACGAAAAGCGAAAGGGTTTTGAAGGTGCGCCGGTTTGTCATGCAGCTGCTCATGGCGAAATGTCCCACATCGGATGTCGTTCGTGACTTGGCGGCGAAAATGGGGATTGCCCCGGAGCCCAGGTTCAAACCCAATGAAGACGGTAAAAAGTGCATCTTCTGCCGTCTCTGTGTCAAGGTTTGCGAAGAGGTGGTCGGGGTCAGTGCATTGGGATTTTTCTCCCGCGGTGTGGATAAAGGCATGGGGACTCCGTATCGTGAACCTTCTTCCGTCTGTATCGGTTGCGGCAGTTGCGCCTACATCTGCCCGACCCAGCAGATCGTGATGTCTTCTACGGAAGATACGCGGTCCATTTGCGGCAAGACGTTCAAGATGAAGGCCTGTTCCGTTTGCGGCCGTTATTTTGCTCCGGAAGATCAGTTGGCGTTCATCAGTGAGAAAACGGGTGTTTCCCTGGAAGCGTTATCGGTGTGCAGCAGTTGTCGCTGATATAGATTACATTCCTCAGTAGCTCAGTCGGTAGAGCAGATGGCTGTTAACCATCGGGTCCGTGGTTCGAGTCCGCGCTGAGGAGCCAGACATGACCAAAACCGGGCACTCCATTGGGGTGGCCCGGTTTTGTTGTTTGTAGGGTTCCGGTGGTTGCTCCTAACCACCGCCCTTTGGCCGCCAACCCGGATCTCCTCAATCAACGGTTTGATAAAGTCATCGGCGTCCCAGCATGATGACTCCGTCCATTGAACAGATCCATTTCCGCCATTCCGTCGAAAGACGGAATCCGGAATGAATTTGGCTGGATGCCGGTTTATTGCCGATGTTTCACCCCGCCTGATTCCTCACAGGATGAAAATTACTAGTTATTTCCTGATATAAATTCAGTTTTTTAAACGGGTTGTAACAAACCACGCTTTGAAATAAAAATAAACTACCAGAAAAAGCCAACCCGTCAGAAATGTCGGTACGGAAAGCCGCGGGTCTTCATTTGACTAAGACAGCCGAGCTGCCGGTAAAATGTTCTACAGTTTTACGTGGCAGCTTTTTTATTGGATGCGAGATCAGGGAGGAAACCAATATTATCGCTGATAAAAGCGATCGTGACGAGTGCAGGTGCCGCAAACCAGTTTTTCTGTTTGCCGGGATGGATAGGGGGGTGTTTTTCAGTCGGTTATAGAAGGATCTTTTCAATCGGGTGGAAAAGGAAAGGAGTGATGGCAGGGCAGGGTAACAAAGTCAGCAAAGATTCTACAGAAATGCTTCTGGAATCGGTTTGAAACTTTTCTCAAATCCGGACGATACTCTGGGAAGAGAGGGAAGGTAGAGAGTTTTCGCAGGCTGAATGCATCATTTCGAATGAAGTGTACAGGTTGTCTCATTCAGAAAGGGGTGACAAAATGAAAAAGCTCAAATTTCTTATAATCTTTGCAGCATTGTTTCTTGCTGCACCATCATGGGCCGATACACTTGATCTCTCGACGGTGCCGCAGTATGGCACGATCAATGGGGGCATATTCACGAATCAGGTGCCGGCATCCGCTTCGGGATCAGGTGTTCTGGATCCTTTTGTGCGAATCGATAACCCCTCGGCAGCTGTGGTGGAAGGGTACAATACCAGCGGTCGTATAGACCCCGGTGGGGTGGCTCCTTTGGATGATAAAAAGGATCTGCAATATACGCATGACCTTTTACGGAGCACGGTCGCTTTGATAGACGGCAGTTTGCTCACTTCAATAGGGGGTGTTCCCGGAACCCTGTACCGTGAGTTTATGCTTGATATCAATGAATCCGGTGCTGAGAAATTATCGCCGCTATCCATTGTCGAATTGAAAATTTGGATTTCAGATACCCCGTCTTACACAGGCGACGTGGCAGGGATGCCGGGCACACTGGTTTATGATCTCAACGATGCAAATCTTGACGGAGTTCCAGATCCGGTGCTGAAGTCCATTCTGCTTGATTACAAAAACGATGCAGGATCCGGAAAAGCCGATATGTATGCCTACTTCCCGCAACGAACTGATGTAGCGGGACAATACATTTACCTTTACAGTAAATTTGGCGACGCCGAGCACCCGAACAATGATGGTTATGAGGAATGGGGGGTGCGCAAGGGGGGAGGCAGCGTGGTTCCCCTTCCCGGTGCCGTGTGGCTCTTGGGGGCCGGTCTTGTCGGCCTTGTCGGCATCAGGAGAAGGAAGTTGGCCTAGTTCTCTGGGCGAATCATTTTCAATGGCAGGGCGTAAAACAGTCCTGCCATTTTTTGAAAGCGGTCAAGAATAAACATCCGGCAGGTGAAACAGACACGAGACACGTTATTTGCTGTAAACTTTGGATAAGAAAAGGCCCTCGCTCCATTGCACGTTTTCTTATCCCAGGAGAACCGGAGGCAGGGCGGGTTTTCTGTGTCGGCCCGAATTCATGAAAAAAGGTTCTGACGTTTTCGTCAGAACCTTTTCCCGTCTTCAGCCGAAGTAACATGATCCAACGTAATGGTATCCTGTATGACTCTACCGTTCAGAGCGAATCATCCCGATCATCAAAAACCGAGGTACTTAAAAGAAGCCTTTAAGCGGGTACGATAAGTGGAAACCTTGTCGTCCTCGATGGTCAAATCCAGTTTGACGACTTCGGCGACCCTCATGTCTTTGATTGTTTTGGTTGCAACCTCTACAGCATTTTTTGCCGCATCCTCCCAGGAAATCCTGCTGACACCAACCAACTCGATAATTTTGTAAGTGCTTTCGGTCATGACATGTCTCCTTTCTCTTGAATACCGTTCTGGGGGGAATCTTTCTATAAACGATTCCACGTATGACGATGGAAGAAGATTTGGTTAATAGATGAAAGAGCGAACCACTGATTTCAGTGTCCCGAAACGGGAGGAAATTTATGAGTCACTTATAAACGTAAAAAAATTTTTAGTCAACTCCCAAGTTATTCAAGTTGCCGAACAGTGAATCAAGGCTGTTCCGAGAATAAAACGCTCCATCTGCTTTTACCGATCAAATGAGCCTTTTCCAAACTAAATACCAGTTTTCGATCCGTATTAAACCAGTGTATAACAAGTATTGTCTTGTCGGCCAGACATATAACATAATACAGCCGTATTCCCGCTGTTATGTTCATTTTGTTCCACATGGACGTTTTGTCTGTACTGGTAGTACGGGATAATGAACATTTCAACTGTTTCCCATCGATCAAAGGGGGATGTTCATGCACAGGGATTCAAGTCCGCCCATGAGGATTTTCCACCATCCCACCATTTTTTCAAACCTTTAGCGGGTGCCTGGCAGGTGCTTCTAAGGGTTTTTTTAATAGGGTGTTTTTCTCAAGGGGGTTCATTTATCAAGGAGGGAGGATGAAGGAAGATATGAGATGGAGACGGGTGATTTTGTGGATGGTTCTCGGCATATTTCTGGCGGTTCCTCTTTGGGGTTGTGTCAAGGAGCAATCCGAAGAGTTGGAGCAGTTCCAGATCGCCAATTTTCGGAACAAGCTGATGGCGGTGTGTTTTGTGGATGGGCAGCGCGGCTGGACGTCGGGGGATCACGGATTGATTCTGTCGACCACCGACGGCGGGAAGACATGGGCACCGCAGAAAAGCGGGACGAACCACACCCTGCGGTCGATCAGTTTTATCGATGCGAAGCGGGGGTGGATGGTCGGCGGGGCCGGGACGATCATCAGGACGGAAGACGGCGGCCGGACCTGGCAGCCTTTGAACAGCGGGACGAAGGACGACCTGATGTGCGTGAAGTTTCTCGACGAGAAGCATGGATTTGCCGGGGGCGTTTTTTCGTTGTTTCTCCGGACGGAGGACGGGGGGCAGACATGGACGGACATGACGGACCAGTTTTCCGAGGAGCAGGAGTCCGATGTTGTGACGGAAGGGATGACCGAGGAAGAGAAGATGGCAGCACTGAAGGAGGAATTTGCGGCGGAAGAGGAGATGGGGGAGGCAGAGAGCGTGATTCCTCTGAACCCGATGATCAACGAAATCGTGTTTGTCAATCCCCTGAAGGGTTGGGCCGTGGGCGAGGCGGGTTCGATCTGGGTCACGGAAGACGGGGGATTGAAGTGGACGAAGCAGTCGAGCGGTCAGCTGGAAGATTTGTTCAGCGCCTATTTCAAGGATGAGAGAGAAGGGTGGGCCACGGGTTTGAATGGCACCCTCCTGCATACGGAGAACGGTGGTAAGAGCTGGAAGGCCCTTTCATCCACCGTTGTTCAGTCTCTGTTCGGGATCGCCGTGTCGGGGGATCGGGGTTATGCCGTTGGGAATGCCGCCACGATCATCGAGACGAAGGACGGGGGTAAGACGTGGAAGGAATTCAAGCCGGCCGCGGTACAGAATTTTTCCTGGATCAGGGCCATCACGGTTGTGAAGGACGTTCAGGACAAATATGTTGCGGTGGGCGGTCTGGGCACGATCATGATCAGCAAGGACGGCGGTCAGAACTGGGAGAAGATCATCTAGTATAGAGGAGGGACTACATGCTTAAGAATTTCGCTGAATTCATATTGAAGAAGCGTTTGATGATCCTGGGCTTTATCCTGGCGGTCACGCTCTTCTTCCTTTATTTTTTGATGAACATCCGGATCGCCACGAACTATGACGACCAGCTTCCGACGAATCACCCGTTCCGTGCGGTTCACGAGAAGTACAAGGACAAGCTGGGCGGATCGCACATGGTGCTGGTGATGTTGAAGGTGAAGAAGGGGGATGTGTTCAATATCCCGACCCTGACGAAGATCCAGCACATGCAGAACTACCTGGATTCGATACCCGGGGTGAACCATTACCAGGTCACCTCCCTGGCTTCACCGCGGGTGAAGCAGGTGGAGGTGACGTCGGGAGGGAACCTGTCGTTCAAGGCGATCATGCCCGAGGTGCCTAAGACCGACCGTGAGATCGAGATCCTGGCACGGAATATCCACCTGAACGACGCGGTTTACGGTCCCCTGATCGCCTATAACAACCAGTGCGCCCTTCTTTCGGCCAACTTCATCGAGGGACAGTTCAGTTACGACGAGGTGTTTTCAAAGGTCAACCAGCTCGTGAAGGACATGAGCGATGAGAACACGGAGGTGTATGCCGCCGGGGAGCCGATGCTGACGGGGTGGATATTCCACTACCGGGTGGAGACGGTGAAGATCCTGTTTTTCACCTTCGGAGTGATGCTTCTTCTTCTGTTCATATACTACCGGAATCTGACGGGGATGATCATCCCCATGGTTTCGGCGTTCATCAGTTCGATCTGGGGTCTGGGTTTCTGCGGGGTTCTGGGATTCAGCCTGGACCCGCTGATCCTGGTCATTCCGCTGTTGTGCGCGGCGATTACGATCAGCCATTCGGTCCAGATGTGTCAGCGTTACTTTGAGTTGTACGACGAATACCGCGACAAGCAGAAGGCGAGCCTGATGTGCATGGAGAGCATCCTGCCGCCGGGCCTGCTGGGGATCATCACGGCGGCGGGGGGTATGATCGCCGTGGCCATCGCTCCCATTCCGCTGCTGCAGAAACTGGCGGTGTTCTGCTGTTTCTGGATCAGCAGTATCGCCGTGAGCGTCATGATGCTCGATCCGATTCTTTTCCAGTATTTTCCGGTTCCGAAAAACATCACGAAGATCGCCCGTCCGGAGAAGACGAATTTTCTGGAGAAGCGTGTTCTGGGCGGATTCGCCTATCTGGCGACGGGCAAGCCGGCCTACGGTGTGGTGGGCGTGGGGGTGGTCCTGTTCGTGGTATCGATTTTCATTTCGAGCAAGCTGGATATCGGTGACGTTCACCCGGGGTCTCCGATTCTGTGGCCTGATTCACGGTACAACGTGGCCATCAAGAACATGAACGAGAACTTCGCGGGGACGGAGGAGCTCTTTTTCATCGTTGAAGGGAAGGAACCGGGCCTGATCCGCCAGGCGGAGATTCAGCAGAAGATCCGGGATTGCCAGATTTTCATGGAGCAGAGTCCTGCGGTCGGTTTCACGCTTTCGATTGCGGATTTTGCGCCGGTGGTGAACAAGATCATCCATGCGGGGGATCCGAAGTGGGAGGTGATCCCGGAAGATGCAGTGATGATGGGGAGCGTGATGAACGTGGTGATCGGCGGTTCGGCGCCGGGCGATTTCGACCGGATGATGAGCCGCGACCACAAGGATGCGAATATCGTGGTCTGGTGCAAAGATCACCAGGGTGAGACGATCCGCCAGGTGGTGAAGCGCGCCCGCCACTGGATCGAACTGAACAAGGATTACGAGCCCCTTCAGTTCCGCCTGGCGAGCGGCTACCTGGGGATTCTGGCGGCGGTGAACGAGGTTGTGGCGAAGGCCCAGGCGCAGAACATCATCCTGATCCTGGCGATCATCTTCGTGGTGTGCGGCTTGGTTTACCGGTCTGCGATCGCGCCGCTTCTTCTTCTGTCGACGTTGCTGCTGGCGGACTTCATGACGATGGTGTTCATGGTCATGAAGGGGATCAGCCTGAACGTGAATACGATTCCGGTGGCGTCGATCGGTATCGGCGTCGGTGTTGACTACTCGATCTACGTCTTGTCCCGGATCATCGAGGAGTACCAGCATTACCGTGATCTGAAGCTGGCGATTCCGGTTGCGTTGCGGACGACGGGCAAGGCGGTGGTGTTCACGGCGACGACGCTGGTCGGCGGCGTCATTCTCTGGTACTTCCTGTCATCGCTGCGTTTCCAGGCGGAGATGGGTCTGCTGCTGGCCCTGGTCATCCTGATCAACATGGTCCTGACCCTGATCATGCTTCCGGCCCTGGTTTACGTGCTCAAGCCCAAGTTCCTCGACCGGGCGACCATCCTCGTCAAGGAAACGACGGTGTAGTGGAGAGATTCCGTTAAATTCGGAACAAGTTGATCCATTTTTGCCCGGGAATGCCGAATCGGCATTCCCGGCTTTAAGGATTGAACCGGGTTGAAGGATAGAAAAGAACGGAAAACAAACAATACGGATGGGAGGTGGGAGACAAAAACAGGGAAGAGGAGAGAAAGAGGCTTGATAATGAAAATCAGACCCCGAAACATTAAAGGAGGGAGAGTAATGGGAGGGAAAAAAAGAATACTGGTCGGTTTGATAGGGCTCTTGACGATGCTGGCTTGGAGTGCCAGCGCCTGGGCTGTTGATTACGGCGATTTTTCCATTTCCGGCTGGGTGAGGAACCAGATTGCCCTGGGAGTTACCGGAGCCAATCCGAACAACAGCGGTCAGGACAAAGCGAACCTGAAACTGTTTCACACCTCGGTTCAGTTGAAACCTCAGTACACCATATCGGACAGCGTGTCCGTGTTTGCCCGCCTGATCGCGGCGAACGAGCAGGCCGACTGGGACAAGAACGTCAAAAGTTTCGATGCCTTTCCGAAGAATTATCCCGGCAGCTGGGAGAAATCGGACAACCATTGGATGGTGGGGGTGAAGGAACTCTACATGGATTATGACACGGAGATGTTCTGGCTCCGCCTGGGGAAGCAGCAGGTATCGTGGGGTCAGTCGGACGGCCTGCGTCTCCTGGATATCGTCAACCCGCTGGACATCAGCTGGCACGGTGCCAACCTGACGGAACCCTACCTGGAGGCCTTCGACAATCTGCGCGAATCCCTCTGGATGGCCCGGGCGACCGTCCGGATTCCCTATAACACGGAAACGTGGAAGGATCTCCAGCTGGAGGGCATCTGGCTTCCCGGGCGTTTTGTCGGGACCACCATGCCGGCGTACGGCTCCCCTTACAATCTCGTTCCGGACATATTCAACCAGACAGAGGAAAAGCCCCATGGGCAGGAGTTCGGTTTCCGTTTCATGGGGGTTTTCAAGCGGGTTGAATTTTCGTTGAATTACTTCAATCATTACGAGGACGACGGTCTTTTCACGAACATCCGTCCTAGCGGAACTCCGGGTTATGTTCTTGACGTTGATGTGAAGCACCCGCGCGTTGATTCCTACGGATTTTCCCTGACGTACGACGACAACATGAACACGAAGGCCGTTTACCGGATGGAGTTCCTCTATCAGGATCGTCCCTATGAGTACATGAACGGCATTGACCGGCTGGGCACGATCAAGGCCCTCGTCGGTATCGACCGCCCGACGTTCATCAAGTTCCTGAACCCGAACCGGACCTTCAGTCTGGGATTCCAGGTTTTTGATTTCTGGGTGACGGAAGGTGCGGACGACCTCAAGAAAAACGGCGGTCACACGTTGTCCGGCGGATCAGTGTCGGAGCATGACTACGGTGTCAGCTTCTGCGTGGACACGGGGTACATGCAGGATCGTATCAAGCCCAATATGCTGTTCATCTACAATATCGGAAAACAGACCCACTACGTGCAGGTTGGAACGGAACTGCGTTTCACGGACAACCTGATCGGCTATGTCGGCGCCTCGTTCTTCGGCGGCGGCAACGACAACCCCGTCAATGGTGTGAACCCGGGTTCGTTGGGGTACTGCGACGAAGTCCAGACCCGGATCAGTTATCAATTCTAG
>Ga0302253_1000727_pt1 | contig 24447 bp, 28 predicted proteins | sample AAG_RA_Trp_MG_FD_193537 | JGI IMG/M metagenome (GOLD analysis project Ga0302253, IMG submission 193537) | Enriched activated sludge microbial communities from anaerobic digester in WTTP, New Holstein, Wisconsin, United States - AAG_RA_Trp | ecosystem: Engineered > Bioreactor > Anaerobic >...
GAAAGTTTTTATCGAACGAACTAGATGGATTCACCTGTAATGTCCCCCCTTGTTTCCTGACAGGAGCTTCGGGGCCTTACGGGGCAGTCTTAGGTTTGCGACACCGGCAAGACTGCCCAGATTCCATTCACGCTTTCATTTCGATTATATTATATGCTCCATATTTTATCCCGTGTTCATGTTTGGATGACCCTATCGGACTGCCTAAGGTTGCGACATCGGCAAGACTGCCCGTATAATTGCTCTTGCTCCATAAAGGGACGCCCAGCATTTACGGACGGCATTGAATATATCCTCTGAGCCTCGCATGTTCAGAAATGTCTCCTGCTGCCTTGAGAAGCTGGTATCGGGCAGGTCTTCAGCAGTTGCACTGGACCTGACTACCACATATGCCTCTCTTCCCTTTATCTTGCAAAGATGCTCGTAGAGGGACTTTATAGCATCCTTAATATCTTTAGGTGCCTTGGCTTCCATAATGAGCTTTTTTGCCGTCTGCTCGGCTCGATGTAGCTCAGTCTCCTGATTAACATCGATATTAAGGGCCTCAAAGAGCTTATTATCAATTCTATCTATCGTCTGCGGGCACATGGCAGAAGGAAGAGAGGTGGTGCCGGATGGGAGGAACCCCTCAAGCCTCCACCGGCCCGTTGGCCCTCTGTCCATCCGGCCCCCTCCATCCTGGCAGGCTTGCCCTGAGGTCCTCTAGTGGTCTGGCCAGCCTTTTTATGGTGTTGTCATTCGCCGCGATGATCGCTTCTCCCTCTGCCTCGAGCTCCACCCCGCTCTTCTTGGGCTGGGGGAAGTACTTCCTGGAGTGCTTACACGACTTCCCAGGGTTGTAGGTCGCGGCGGGGCAAGAGCACGCGCGCGAGGTCACAGTGTAATAAGCATCCTTCTTGTTGCTCAAAACCAGCACCAGTCGGCTATCTCCTTTGCCCATTTCCACAAATTCTGGTAATGGATCACAGGATACCTGTTTCCATGCCAAAAGTGCTTTCACAGCGGCTAAAGATTGCGTTTTTGGGCTTTCGACTTGGTAGACGAGTTTCTTTCCATTCATGTTTATGCACCAAATACACATAGGACATGCTAACTTATAAATGTTTCCCCATTTTCAGTATAGAAAAGAATAAGCTATAAATACTCATAAAGATAAGTAGATAGCCATGTATGAAGTAATCGCGAAAATGGATAAACAAAACAGAATCACTATCCCCCAAGTCGTGAGGGAGTTGATAGGAAATCCACGGCCAGGAGAAATAATTAAAGTAATGGTCATTGGCAAAGTCGAAGGTGCAAAGGAAGGCGATTAGAGCCCTCTTGAAGAAGGTCTAACCGCCTAACTTCGTGTTTATGTGGTGCATAAACATGGATAACATTCCAGCTGAAAGCATATCAGTCTTTCCCACTTCATGCATAGCTTTATAATAATTTGAGATAATCTTTGCCGAAATAATAGTAATAAAAAAGAGATTGGTTCCCGCCAGGGTCTGACCACCCTGACAGGAGAACTCCGTCTGCAGGAGCACAACCGTATGACTAAACTAGCTTCAGCCAGAATAAATACCTTTGGGCCTTCACCCAAAGCCGGTTTCGAATCGCCTTCAGAGCAGCTCATCACCCTAACCTATGGACAGCTGGTCCAGGCAGTCCAGGAGGCCATCCAGCCTTTGCAGGATGAGATTGCCCAGCTCCGGGAAGAGATAACATCTCTTGAAGCCGCCCAAGATACCCTTTCTGATAACCAGCTTATCCAGCTGCGCCTTATCCATGAACTGAAGGATAAGAGCAATGGCCCCACAGATACAGAAAAAGAAAGGGTAGAGCGAATAGAAAAGCTATGCTCTGATGCACCGAATCATGAGATCAGCCTATCAGAACTTCGTGGTAGACTGGGAATAGATAAAGCGGTGCTATCACGATTGCTCAAACGGATTAATGGAGATAAGTTCTATTTGAGAAAGAGCACGCTTGATAAGCGGATCAGATATCTATGCCTCCGGCCTAAGGTGAGATAGTTGACAGTCAACTATTCCTATTATCGATATGCTCTAATGGACCGATAGATCAACCTTCTCAGAACCTAGCTGTAATCTCATCAACAGGTTGAAAAGTTGATGAGAATAGAGTAGAGTTAGTTATGAGAAGAGAAGAGAAATGTAAGATTTTTAATTATATTATTAACTCTATGATACTCTTTAGAAAGTGTAAGATTTCTGCATGAATAGTAATAGTTGACGGTCAACTACTTTCGTGGGATCACGCGAGATAGATTTTAATTGATGTATATAAATGAATAGAAAAGAACTATCTTGCTCTCGATTAAGCCAGATAGTTGTAGTTGGAATCCAACTAATTACGAGCACCACAAACTTTATAAATTTATACTGTTATAGCGGATTTGGCCCGAATGTCAATTCTGCTTGCACACATATTCTCTTCGGGCCTTGATATCCTACCAGCCCCCCGGATCAAACTCGTTATTCTTGAAGTCCTCTATCACTGCATGGCCTGCATCCACAAGCATCTTGTTGAAGTTCCTGCCTGGCTGGTTATTCTCACTCAGGTAGACCACGGCAACCCAACGACCAAATGAGTCTTTACCGGTCTTATCATCTAGGTCTAAGAAGATGTACGCACTCTGCAACCATGTCTTTGTATATGCTGATGCCTTCTTTCCAGCTTCACAGGCTTTGGGGCCGCGAGTTTCGGGGCAGTCTATGTCTGCAAGCCTGACTCTGATGAGGTCCTCGGAGAACAGGCTATCCTGTAGTTGGACATCGATGGTATCCCCATCCACCACCTTTACCACCCGGCCATATGCCTCATCAGGTGACCCTGTTGCTAGACAGAACCAAAGCAATAATGCCAGAATCGGCATTATGACGGTCTTCGTCAGTCTCATTGACCCATTCACATCTTTGTATGTTATTCAAGCTTTCTCTCTGTGAAAAATGGTTAAATGATATTGTTTTCCGGCAAAAGTACTTAGCTTTGCACGCAGGAAAGAATTTCGTGGAATGGGCTAAGGTGGATAAGGGATGCAGGTGACTCCTCCCTGCCCAAAGGAGCGTATATGCAGGCCAATACATTCGACGTGGTAGAGAGGCGCAAGCGCGTCACAGTTTTCAAGCTCGGCAAGCTCTGGGTCTTCAAGCAGTTCTTCGATAACCACGAGCTCTTCAATGCCCTCCTGGACCACTACAACAAAGACCTCTTTCGCTTCGAGTTCAAGTCCACCGGCGCGAGGAACAATGCCCTCAAGCTCCTGGAGCGCAACGGCTTCGACTACGACTTGGTGGAGGACCTGAAAGGCTACGTGGCCCAGCTCCCCAAATCAGCGAAATATGCCCAGATCCTGAAGAACTCCGTGGCCTTCAAAGAGACCGCGAACGAGAGGCTATTCCTGATGAAGGACCTGGCGGCGGTCGAGGAGGCGGTGGGCCTGGGCGCAAAAGTGTATGAAGGAGAGATCTCTTTCTGAGCTTTATGCCGAACTCAGGTCCTTCAGCTTCTGGATGGCCTCAGAGATCCTGGCAGATTCCCTGCTTTTCTCCGCTTCGCAATAATTTATAATCTCATCGATTGTCGCTCGCAAAGCATAGATTTTCAAAGGTCTGCCTTTTCCGCTGCTCTTGATCTCATGCTCCTTGAGCCAGCCCCTTTCCCGCAGGGTTTGCATGGCAATGCTGACCTCCGGCTGTCTCAGGCCAGTGGCCACCTCGATATCCCTGGAAGATCTCTCGTTTTGATCTTTGAGGAATGTTATAACGCAGGCCACGGTTCTTTTTATGCCCAGGGTCTCCAGGCCCAGCATGAACTCCAAGTCCTTTTCGTCTGCGACCTTGATAGTAACGTCTCTAATGATGCTTCCTCCTACGCTTTTGACAAATATCATACTCATATTAAAATTTAGGCCCGATATCCATTCCTGTTTGGGCCTTCCCTCTTCGGGGTAACCTTCATAACCACCTTTTTCCCATATCCAAGCGGCCCGGGGCCCCATGCTACCCCCCCTTAAAATTGCCTGGTTCTCTTCCGGGCCATCGATTCTAGGGCACTACCGAAATTAATTGTTTTCACGATTATGAAAATAACGGTCGGCTACTTTTTATGTAACAAGAAAGACCGAGTCCGTTACATAAGAAAGCAGCATTGGGGCACCAAGAGATATCTATTCAATTTCGTGTCTTCTTCCTACCTTTGTATCTTAATCGCTTATCCCCCTCATGAAAAAATGAGCGCTTGATATTGATTTCAGGCTAAAGTACTTATCCTCATCCAGCCTATTTGCTCATCATGGCAGGAGTCTTGGAGCAGCTAATCAGGCCACAGAGCAGGGTGATGCACCAGGATATGAAGGCTATGGAGCTGGAAGCAGCCAAAGAGATCCTGGCTGAAGTCTTCAGGATCAGGCTCTCGGAGGTGGATGAGATGATCAGGTGCCGCTTCGAAGCTGAGGATATAGGCTCTATGGGCTCTGAAGATGGGTTATGGCCTCAGGAGTTCTGCCTGGAAGGATGAGCTGGATTCAAGCTCACCATATCTATTCTGTTTCAGGAGTTGGTATAGGATCATGCTGTGGCATGGGTACGTTAGCAAGTTGCTTTATAATCGCCGAACGAGTTTCATCTTTGTCCTTCCCGTTTAGTCCCTCACACATACTATTAGCAAGAAGGTAACGCTGAATCATGTATAATTTTTCATGGAAGCCAGAAAGCTGAGACGTAGATTTATTATAGAGATAAAAACAAATGGCAGAAATGAACCCACTTAGTGTAGCACCTAGTGTTGCAATAGATACTACATTCTCCTGTGGATTCAGGATTGAGTATGCGATAACTAAGATAAAGAATACCAAGCCAGCTCCAGCAGCTATTGATGCGGATTTAAAACTTCGGTTTGAGTGCATTATACCAACATTATAATAGGTACTTAAGATCTCCATTTGTGCCGCGGCGATTTCCTGAACATCACCAGTTTCTGCTTTTGATAAGCGATTCAGCGAGTCACTCCATATTGCAAGTGCGCGTTGATTCGTAAACACATTAGCCTGGGATGAAATACCATATGATGGTCCTGTGGGTCCTATAGGTCCAACACCACATGATGGTCCTGTAGGTCCTGTAGGTCCTATACATGTATCCGGTTTATCCTTTGCTTTTTTGGCCATGATTATTCTCTCCTCCAGAACAGCCACCAGCCCTTTTTCTTGGTACCCTCATTATATCGGTAAAGAATCATTTCTTCAGCCCTTCCCTTATCCTTTGCACCAACTCGGGATAATCCCTCTCCAGTCCTTCTTCAATCCAATGGCTTGCTACTTCGCTAATGGAGAACCGGGGGATGGTCCCTTTCAAGTACCACATGGCAGCCGCGATTGTTGGGCTCCAGACACCTATCATTCGTCTCTTGCTATTTGCAGCCTCGATAGCTTCATCTAGGAGCTTAAGGTCTAATGCCTTAAGGCTTAAGGCTTCATCACTTAATGTTTGGTTGCTTAAGGTTTTATCACTTAAGCCTTCTGACTTTTTAGCCTTAATATCCCCAAAAATACGGTCCATTAATTCTCCTGGCATTGGATCACCTCATCAGCAAGTTGTGAATATGCTTTGGATGCCAGTGATTCAGGATCTATCAAGTGGATAGGCTTACCATAGCTCGGAGCTTCAGCCAATTTGATGCTCCTTGGAATGACCACCTCAAAGACATCATCTCCAAGTAACTCCCTAACCCGAGTGATTACCTCTTTGCCCATCTTTGTCCTGGCATCGTACATGGTCAGCAGGTATTTTAGCCTCAGGTCCTGTCCTAATCCCTCTGAGATCGCCTTTGCTAGGTCTAGGATCATTGATAAGCCCTGGATCGCAAAGAACTCTGTTTGGATGGGTACAAGTACCGTATCGCTGGCAACCATCGCGTTAATGGTCAAGAATCCGAGGTTTGGCGGCGTGTCGATGATGATAAAATCGTATCCGTTTTGCGCCCTTACCTTTGGCTTAAGGATCCGCTCCCTGGCAATGGATTTACCTGCAATCTCCATCTCAGCTCTACCTAGCCGCTTGTCTGCAGGGATTATATCCAGCCCCTCGATCTCAGTAGGTTTAGTGATCTGTGATAGGCTCAGATCGCCCATCATGGCTTCGTACATGGTGTTATCAAAATCACTGATTGCCAGGTGAGTTGTAGCCGATCCTTGAGGATCCAGGTCTATTAGCAAGACCTTCCTCCCTTTGGCAGCAAGGCAGGCCGATAGATTGACTGCAGTTGTGGTCTTGCCACAGCCCCCTTTCTGGTTTGCTATTGCTACTATTTCCATGGATTAAGAATTAAGCCTTAAGACTTAAGAAGATATCCATTAAGGCTTAAGACTTAATGATTAAGCAGCCAAATTAACTATAGCGATAGTTTTTGCACACAGCATCTTTCTGGTTAGCAATGGCTATTATCTGCATGGCCTAACGATTAAGGCTTAAGGTTTTAATCTTTTGGCTTAAGTCCAATGCGATTTTCCTATGGAGTTTCACAGAAAAGTATTATTAGAAAAACCATACCTGGTGGTTGTGGTATCAGGCTTAATTGCACCTTTTATCTGCGTGATCGTGGCTCGGGTAAACCAGTTATTCCTCTTTTGTGCAATCCTTCTAAAATCATATCTTCGACTAAAACGGACATCTCTGGCTGTGGAATTTGATCAATTATGAAATGTTGAAGCGCTCGTGAAACTTCATCGCGTAATACAATCGTGTGCCTCATGTATTGTATCTATTTATCAATCCAATAAATACTTGACCGATACTTTTATACGTATGAACGTTTTTATCTGTATTATGATAAAACGTATAGGCGTACATACGTTACACGAACTATGCTTAAAATATCAGATATTGAAGGGGGATACCATCTTATATGTTGGCAAAATTATCTTTAACAAACATAGACTGGGCGTAAGGGGTTGACTTAGATGGAAATTCCACATCCTTTTCCTTATCAGGGTAGTAAGCGAGGCATTGCAAAAGTAATTATGGCTTATTATCCCATTAAATTTGAGAGACTTATAGAACCCTTCGCTGGAGCTGCAGCTATTACTCTTGCTACGGCATATTATGGTAGAACAAATGCCTTTTTGCTCAACGATGTTAATCAAGCATTGATCGATCTATGGACGGAGATTATTGATAATCCTGAAGGGCTTTCTGATGCCTACGAGAAACTTTGGGTTGATCAAAAGGGACGAGAAAGAGTTTATTACGATTATATTCGTGAACAGTTTAATTCAACTCACCTTCCGCACTTTTTTTTATATTTGTTAGCTCGTTGTGTTAAAGCGGCTATTAGATATAATTCTAAAGGGGAATTTAATCAAGGTCCCGATAATAGGCGAAAAGGAGTAAATCCGCATACAATGAAAAAAAATATAATTAATGCCTCTAAGTTATTAAAAGGAAGAACATGCCTGAAATGTTCTGACTACAGAGATATACTTGCTATAGCTACAAAAGAGGATGTCGTTTATATGGATCCACCATATCAAGGTGTTTGCAATAACAAAGATCCCCGTTATTTATGTAATGTTACATTTGATACGTTTGTTGAAGAACTTGACCAGCTCAATTCTAAGGGTATGTCATACATACTCAGTTATGACGGTAGAAACGGTCTAAAAACATATGGACGCCCTCTGCCAGAGTCACTTGAACTTACTCGTATAGAAATAAATGCGGGTCGGTCTACACAAGCCACTCTTTTAGGGCGACAAGCCTATACCATTGAATCTCTGTACCTTTCTCCATCATTAATTGCTCGGACAGAAGGCACCAAAGTATCTAAATTAACTAGTTCGACCGTAACCCTTGATTACTACCGCGACGTGAATGACTCACATGGTAAAGCAGGAGTTGCCTAAAGAATTTTTGGATCGGTTAGATAATGTTACTGGTAAAAGGTCAAGGGTGGTTGTGGATCATATTTTAGAGCATGGATATATTACTACAGAAGAACTTGAGGAAAAATATGGTTATAATCACCCTCCGCGCGCGATACGTGATGTCCGAGAACAGGGTATCCCACTTGATATGTTTAAAGTCACAAATAAGCAAGGGCGAAAAATTGCAGCATATCGATTTGGCAACTTAACCGAACTACGCGATTTAAATGGCAGAAAGGCACTTCCTAAAACCCTTAAACAAAATTTAATCGTACAAAAAGGTTCTCGCTGTTCTATTTGTAGAACTCGTTTTGAATCAACTATTCTTCAGGTAGATCATCGAATACCTTTTGAAGTCAGTGGTGAAGTAATTAATCCTCTAATACATAACGAAGAGTATATGCTCCTATGTGGTTCGTGTAACCGAGCAAAATCCTGGTCATGCGAACACTGCCCTAACTGGAAAGAGACAAGGGACCAATCCATATGTGAATCATGTTACTGGTCAGATACTGAATTTTATAAGCATATCGGATTGCGAAAGATTAGACGGCTAGATATCATCTGGGACGAACATGAAATCGAACTATATGAGATACTTATACAAAAAGCGCAGGCAGACCATAAGTCGATGCCTGATTATGTTAAAAAGGTCTTAAGTGGGCATCTTGCAAGAAGATAATAATGCCGGGTATGTGTTTAGCTCGTTAAATTTTCCTATTTGCTGGATTAGAAAACTAAACACATACAGAGACCTTATTTGTGATAAGCTGAGTCAAGTATTAAATTTAAATCAGATTCAGGTATTCTACGCATCGCTCTGCCCATAATATGACCACCATACTTTTTCTTGTTAGTGATGAAGCTAAGTGATGGTATCAACGGCTTAAATTCTAATTCATTCTCGAAAACCTTAAACTCTTTAAGCTTTACTCTATGAGAATACTCTCCATCGATTGTACGCTTAGATGGAAACAACTCGGAACTATCTTCATAAGGTTCAGAAGTAATTTCGAAAATGCCACCAATTGCAGAATTTTTTCGTTCTCCATTAGCTACCTCTGTTATTAAATAAAATGCACATAGGTCTCCTGGTCTTATACCAACTAGTTCACTTTTATGGTAATCCGATATACCCCAAGTTAAGGTCCTTTTGACGATTTCAAAGTTTGTTCTGTTAAGTATGCATAACCAAGATGACATAAATCCTCATAAGCTGATCTTATTCAAAATAGATAAAAGAAGCGGTTTAGGTTTTTAAGGTCTTAGTGCAATCGCGTTAGCTTTGATCTGTAGAGATTTCTTCCTTTACACCTACTGAGCCTTCAGCAATAGAATCCTACAGGATCTCACCAAGATCTATGCTAGGGCTCGAGATCCCCAGCACTCCCATGTTATCCTTCAGCCCCAAAGAGATCTTGCACCAGGTCTTATGATTCTTCAGCCAAAGGGACTATAGCCTTAAAATCGATTACAGAAATTATAAAATAGGGTTAATTCCCAGATATCCCTAGGGCCTCAGCCTTGAGTTTTCGGGCCTTCTGAAGTGCTGTCTCATGGTCTACCTTCCTGCAGCTCCCTAGGTGGACATTTCGGACCTTCCCGCCTTCTCTCCATGAGGCCATCCAGTAAAGATAGGTCTTGCTCCCTTTCTTGGTGGTCTTTGCCTTCTCCATCTGCCAGAGGGTGAGATCTTCCAGCCTTGCAGCTCCTTCCAGGGCCTCAGCCTCAGCCTTCAGCTCATCGGCCCGCCCTTCCATCCTCCGGGCCTCTCTCCGGGCATCTGGCAGGATCTCAGCCGCTTTCATGGCTGCTCTTGCATCTCTCTCCAGCTCTCGGGCCTCAGCCTTCAGGGCCCTCCTCTTCTCTCCGGCTTCGGTCTTGTGCATGGTAAATAGTTCTATGACATTTTACTTAAAGCTTTCGATAATGTCATAGAACAATTCTCTTCGCATGTTTCAACGTTTCAGATTGTTTCAATCACCCTCTTCCTCCATGCCGCAATGCATTTGCTACGTTGCATCCCTGGCAATATCTCCTACTCGGATAGGGATTTGTACGCCGGGGCAAAGAAAGTGTCTTAAACCAATTTTAAAAGAGCCGCGAATAAAAATAGTTTATTTCGCATTCCAGTATGGTCAATTCTTGCAGAAGTGGTTTTGATTTCGATATGAGGATCAATCGCTATCTGTCGCCGTTGCTCTGGTGGAAAAGTGCTTTTGAAGATATTATTTCCTCACTCATCATAGGGTTGCGCGGAGGATATAGTCTATTCACATAGTGTCTGGAATGATCGAGTTAGCAAAAGAGAATTTCCGACCAAAAGAAATAGTCTAAAAAAGATGAGAAAGTTTTGGTCAAAGGCTAATACAACTGGATCCCAAAAGACGGGGATGCTATGCACAGCTCCCTCTTTTTTTGCCTTCGTACGTACGATTTTTTGTTGTGCAACGTTGCATCATCTCTTTTTTGCCTCCGGACGTCCAGCCTTTTTGCCATGCATTGATGCTTTTTTGTAGGCGAACGTTCGCCTTTTGGTAGTGGCGCTATGCCATCTGATATTGATTTTCCATCAACCCCCCCCGTCCCCATAATGAACGTTCATTTTTGATGTAATGGCCCTCAATTTCCACAATTTCCCACAATTAGGAAGCGGTGGAAAATAGTGGAAGAATTCCTTTTTTGGTGCCGATTGATCGATCCAATGTGCAACTAGGGAAGGTTCAGGGCCCTTTTGGGAAGGTTGCGAAGCTTTGCGTGTCAATTGCCCTCCCCCCGGTCTAAAGATACATCGAGGAAGAAGAAAGTCGATTCTAGAGGCACTCAGAAAATATTAAAATGAACGGATTCAAGCCGGTGGACATTTGGACAAAATTGGACAAAAATCCATTAACCCGGCTTATCAAACCACCCATGCCGGCTCATGATGTCCCAGTAGGTATTTTCAATCTCTGGATCAGCAAATGGGTCAGGTTTTTGAGTGATCTCAATTATCCACCTAAGCTCATCATCAGTGCACCTGGAGAGAATGCGCTCCATTTTCTCATGCAGCCGATCCCGTGGTGGATGTTTGCGCTCGATTTCAGAGAGCCGCCGATCAAGAGCCGCCGCTTTCATGTTTGCTTCTCCAGCAGTTGCTCCAGGGAGATGGAGAATTCCGGACTGAGATCGCTTTTATGATCTTCATCGACCATGAATTCGACCCATGTGGATATCATGGGCGGCTTTGCTGTCGTCTCTAGGCTATCTAGCCTGCGCATAAATTGCCGGATCATCGCCAACTATCCCCCCGCTTCGTGCATGCATCATAAATATCTGCGAAAACCGGATCCCATTCCACATCCTCTGCATTGGGTGCCCTTGAATCACCTCTCTGCCGCCATGCTGCTAAGATAACTACATCGGCAAGGCTGGCGATTCGATAAACTCGCCGCTGTTCAAGTTCCCGCAGTCTTTTGTCAAAGGTCGTCGCCTTCACGGTCAACGCTCCCGGTCCTTGGCTTGTTCCAATGCCACAATTCTGGCTTCGATATCCGAAAGTTTATCAATTTCCCACAATTTCGCCCAAATACCTAAGAGCTGAGCAATCCGCCCGGAATACTCCAGTTCTTGCCCTTCGGCGAATGCTCGATCCACAACGCGCCGTATAAGCCGCCTTGCATCTTTCGGCTCATTAAGTGTGATTCCCCTTCGTTTAGGGTTTTTATTCTCTGACATTTATCGACCTCCTGATATTGAATAGTGCCTTGACGCCCCCTGTCATGCTTCCGGGCTCTCCGCCGGGCATTGGCGGCATCGCGTCTCACCAAGTCCATTCTTGCGTTGCGGTTTCTCGATTTACCTTTCATACTGCTCCTGATCTCCTGCCTTCCAGTCTCTCATCAACCCACCTGATCTCATCCGCCGCTCTGGATAGCTGCTCAAGAAGGAATTGGCGGCGATCCTGGAGGGCTTCAGGTTCGGTCATGCGCTGGCCTCCGCAAAAGACCAGTCAGTTCAGCTCGGCGATGAAAAGAACATCGTTATTCCGCCACCCCCATACCGTCTGCCGGCTCACGCCCGCTGCCTCAGATACGGCTCTATCACTCTTGCCCTGGATCAGATGCTCGACGGCATTCATCTGCTCTTGTGAAAGCTGTCGGGTTTTGTCAGGTTTTGTCGCCTTCTCCATTTTATTCCTCGATTTCCTTGACTTCAGACCAAGGCCGAATGAGCAGCCCGTCGTTTTCGGTATCTAATACAATAGCCAAGTCGCCACCCCCGCCAAGACCCAAGAACTCGGCAAGCACAGCGGGAATCGATAACCTGTAATGGCCTCGTCCGTCTTCGGCCAGCCTTCTTTTATATACCAAGTTCGTTTTGTGCAAACTATCACCTTTTATTATCCTAATAAGGCACTAAACATATATAAATCTTTGTACAAAAAGATAAATTAAATAGATGTATTAGACAATTGTCCTAAGACAATTTGGTGTATGCTTTGCTACTGAAGACGATATACCTACCACGCGGGCACACATCACAGTAGCATCTGACTAGATCACCACATTTATCCAGAAGGGTAGAGCACTTGAATGGCTTGAGCCCCTTACTGTAAATTGATTCTATCTGGTAGGTGGTATAATCCAGATTGAAGTCGTTCTGATGCTTGAAGAGACCAATTGCAGCCTCTTTCGACATACCAACGTTATAGGCATCTATAGCTATGGCCGTCCTGGCCGCATGCCCCTCACCGCCCACAAGCTGGATATGATCGTCAATCAGATGCTGCAGGCAAGGATGGAAGCCAGGATACCTCGGCTCAGGCCTATTGGCCAAGATGGGCGCACGAGCTGGTTTAGATGCAGGTTTTCGCTGTGGCTCAGGAACCTCAAACAAGCGCACCAGCCCAGGCAGAGATACGACTTCAAGTGACTCGAAGGTTTGAGGATCTAGGAAAGTAGATCTTCTGCCGGTTTTATTGTGAAAGGCCAGAGGTAGCTTGACAGGATTGCCAAATTCTGCTTTGTCAGAGTTGATCCCCTGCTGCTTAGGCCAGATCTCACATTTGATCCGAGCTTCGGATGCTATCTGTCGGCTGAACTTGAAGGCGTTATAGGTCCTTGTGGGAACCAGGAACACCCAAACGTGATAGGAGTCCTCGGAGCCAGACGCCTCCAGCAGGTAGGGAATAGAGTAGCCATCCAGAACAGCAAGAAGCCGCTTGACATCCTCACGAACATGTGGGTTGCTGTTGCCATGGTTATCGAGATCATAGCAGATCCATGAGACGGTATCATCTCTGCTGATTTGGTAGACGGCCATGCAGAACCGATATCCCTGCAGCAAGATCTGGGGCCGAATATGCCGCTTGATGGCATCCAGGTTTGGGTCGTCAAGCGATTCGACCACCTTACGATAACCCCATTTCTCACGCCGTCTATCCAGATACTGCTGGGCATAGCAGTCTGAGCGGTTGACGAAGTAAACGCCAAGGAACAGAGCTGATTGGTCCAGGTTACTATGACACAGTTTGACATAGCGGGGGAGAAACTGCCCTTTTTGCCTATTACTATCATTATAGGCAATTTGGGCACTTTCTCCCCTAGTATGACACACTGTAGCACGGTCGAGGATGTTCTCGATCTCGGACCTGCCTCTCTTTAAGGCGATAACGTCCTCACCACTTTCGAACCCTGCAATGTACTCGCTCACAGAATGGCGGTCTCTGTTGGTTGCCGTCCTCTCTTCTGCGAAGATCCTGGGAGGCTCGATCAGGCTATCTGCCTGCACCTTGAACCTGGGTACTCTTGCCGTGGCCCCATCCGGCAGCTCGATGTCACTAATCTCCTTTAGCTCAAGCCGTCGACCACTCCCCCAGGTGACTACGGCAGCAACCTGTTCCGCTCTTATGCCTATGCAGTAAACCTGGCTTTCCACCTCGCCATTCGGATCTTTGACCCGGCTCCAGGCTTGCCAGCTGGCTGCCTGGACGCTCTGTGCTCGGAGGGACTGAGAATGCAACCACCTGGCTTCCGGATCTTTTCCCCAGGCCAGATGATCACAGGCATTGCTGGGAATTTCGGCCAGCCCGATGGCAATGCAGATCCTATCACCCCGAGCCACGCCCATTGTCATGTCACTGCGGTAAAAGTCGACCTTTGGAGGGGCCGGGCCCAGAACCTCTTTCAGCTTCCCCTCTATCAACCTCGCCTTGCGTGAGTTCGGCGCCAGGATGTAGACCGATTCCTCGGTCTTGCAGATCTCCACGATCCGGTTCACAATCCGGTCCAGGCTGCGGGCGAAGTTGCGAGAGCTCAACCTCCAGGTGTCTGGGTAGATGCTCATTCTGGCGTTGGTGTTCCTTAGATCCGGGAACACAACGTCCTTCACGAGCTTTCCCGAGAGGTCTTCGAAGAACTCCGAGGTGGGCTCAATAAGACTAGCCGAGCTGTAGATATGGTCTGCATAGGGAGCATACATCTTAAGGAAGTCCCCCAGGCAGCGATGATAAGCACCAACGTTGCCTGAGATGTATGTCCTTCCCTCTGTACCCTCATTCTCGCGGACATAAGAGATAGAAGCCCAATATCCTCCAAGGATGCTCACGATATCCCGGACGGCCAGTATCTCATCGTCTCTTAAGCCCAATTCCGCTCTGCTTTGTGCCAGGGAAAACAGCTCATTCCAGGCCGCAGACAGCTTCTTGAACCCTAATGGGTCCCTGATAGGGATAAGCTTGGAGAGGTGTTTTCCCACGTGCCCTGCGTCACCATCAGCCTTCAGGGCAGTTAGCAGATCCAGATTATCGGTGCAGAAATCTATCCAGCTTTGGCTGATCTCTGTGAGGATGGGGTATCCCTCAGGGATGGCAACACAATAAAACGCCTGCACCCTTGCGACCGGGGGCAGAGCTATCTGGTGGGCCTCGTCCAGCAACACCACATCAACCTCGGCCAGCTTATGCCTTATCTGCCTGGCAATCTCCGATTTGGCGAGCATCAAGGCATTCATTTTGGCGTAGGTCAGCGAGATCACAGGAGGCTTATCGGCCTCCAAGATCTCCGTGACAGGGCATTTACCCATTGAAGGGCATTCCTGGCAGTCCGGCAGGGGAAGGGGTATCTTGGCCAGGAAGCGATCCTGCCGCACCTCCTCCTGCAAAATAGGACAGAAAGAGTTAGCTGGGACGATGATAGCTCGTCCCTTGCTGGCTTTCATCACGGTCTCGGAGAGGATCTTGCTGGTGGGGCTCAAGACCAATATTGGCTTTTTCGCCTCCATTGCCGCCAGAACGACCGAGGTGGTGAACCCGGCCCGAGTGGACTTGAAGACCTTGCAGCTCCCGGACTTCAGGACCTCGGAGGCGGCAGCGACCAACTCAGGATTGATATCCTTCATTGTGCTGTCGCCTCTTTGTTGGCCTCTATTGCTGGGTCTCCAATGATACCCCACTTTCGGTAGATTGCCTGACGCTGTTTAGGTGAGATTTGGATATTTTCGTATATCCTATACCGTATCTGCTTGAATTTGGCCGCCTGTCTGGATGTAAGGTAGTGCCTTCTCCAGACATTTAGTAAAAAATCTTTCTCCCAATCGTTGATTATGCCCTGCTTAAAGGCATAGTCAATGATGGCCGGATTGATGCGCCCTTCTCTTAATGCCGGAAATATCCGTTTCAGAGCATCGAATTCAGTTGAGACCTGATTGATACAGCAGTTGCCGATCTCTAAAACGGTGCCATTGATTTCATTCTCGACAACACAAATCTCGCAGATGGGATAGTGACCGCATTCACATGTCCTGGCGTCTTCAATATCAGCATACCAGATATGATTCAACCGCCATTCTTGTCGGGCGTCTTCCCATCTCTTGGCCTCCGAGTACCTGAGAAGTACAGGGATTATGGGTGCAGTTTTTTCTTCATTTTCCGAAACATTTTTAGCTGAAGACTCATTTTCGACTATTCAATCACCACATTACCTTAGACTCAGAGGTCACACTAGGATCGATTTTAGGATGCAAAACACACTCTGAAGAGCTATGGTGATACGTCTTGGAAAGGGAGGTTCCAGCTCCCTGACCATTACCACCGCAACCCTCCTACATTATTTTCCTCGTCCCTCTCTTGTGAAAACCTCCTTAGCCAAAAAGATGGCAACACACTGTATATTAATTTAATCCAAAGTAGTGGCTTACTCAAACAACCATTATACCAATTTTAATTTAGTAATTGATTAAACAATAAAAAGGTTATAACAAATATTGCCATCCACTGCGTCTTAGATTTTCTTTGCGAACTTCGTAGTTAGGCATGACCAGACGTAATAGATCCCAGAAAGCTGCAGAATGATCCTTGTACTTTAAGTGGCACAGCTCATGCGCCACCACATACTCGATCTGACTCAGCGGAGCCATGATTATGCGCAGATTGATGTTCAGCACGCTGCCCTGTGAGCAGCTGCCCCAGCGTTTGGCCTGGTACTTAATCCTGAACTCAGGTGGCTCAATCCCTAGCCTTGCGGAGTAGTGCTCGACGATCTCTCGGATCTTCTCCCGGGCATGAGCGCGGTACCACCTCCACATGGCTCGTCGCACAGCCTCCCGCCTGTCCTGCTCCGGCATGGACTGCGATAGATTGACCTCGAAGAACTTTCCCCGTAGCTTGACAGGAGATCTCTTTGTACCGTAAACTATCTTCAGCCGATACTGCCGGCCCAGATAAAGAAAGGTCTCGCCGCTAACATACTCCCGGTCGACAGCTAGCTGGCTCATCTGCTCAAACCAGTCCAACCTCTCCTTGACCCAGCCCGCCTTCCTCCTTAGAGCCCCCTGGATCTCCTCCTGGCTCAGACCAGGAGGGGCCAGAACCTCAACCTTTTTGTTGGGGTGGACAGCTATGGACAGGTTCTTGCGCCGTGAGCTGTACTTGACGTCGTAGTCTATCCGGCTGGTGCCAAACTCGATGCTGGCAGTGGCTGTCACCCAGGAAACCTCCGGGCGGCGAGGTCCACCAGCTGGGTGGTGAGATCCTGGAGGTCGTTGCCGGAGAGTTCGGACCTCAGGAGGCGTTTAATGTCTCTTCTCATCTCCCTCTTGGCGTCCTCTTTCTGCTGCCAATCCACCACCGCATGCTTCTTCAGGGCGGAATAGATCTCCTGGGCTAAAGAGGAGAGCCCCACTTCGTCACTGATTTTGGTCTGAACAAGCTGATAGAAGGGAAAGACCTCAAGCTCGACGCCCTGCTGCAGGGCAAACCTCTCTGGCGACCTGATATCATCCAGCACTGCCTGAAGAAGCTTCAGCCTCTCCGCCTCGGTGATGCATTTCTGTTTGTAGTCCTCGATGATCCGTTTCAGACGTTCCATCAGAGACTCGTAGAACACTGGGTTCTCGTCCATCTTGACAGTGAGGACGTGCTTCATGGCATGCTCCATCTCGCTGGCCTTGGCCTCGGGCGAGGTGATCCTGGCCACCTCCTCGTCGAACTTGGATGAGAATATGGACGTAGGCTCGACGAGCTGCTCTATGCCCTCGACCTTTATGTGCTCATCAATGAGCTTTTGCACCTTCTCGCTGCAGCCATGCAGGAAGAGCTGCTCGTCTCTGTAGCGTCTCATGGCCCTGTTTCTTATATCAGCCAGAAGCAATAGATCCGGCCGGTATTCCAGGGCTTTGGGATCGGGCAGGAGCATGTCCATGTAATCAGAAAAGGTCCTGAACCTCTGGTCGAAGACTACCCTCCTATCCTCAGGCTCCAGGTACTGCACGCAAGCATCTTTGTAGGCGAGCTCATTGGCCTGACGCGGCACCTCCCGGAAGAAGTTCATGGCTGCGCTATGAGCCGCCTGCAGTCGGGGCAGGTACTCCTTTCTATAATCGGTGTGCACCATGCCCATAACATCCTTTTCGCTGTACATCTTGAGAGCTTTCTGCAGCTCGCCGGCCAGGCCCCAGTAATCGACCACCAGACCGTAGTTCTTGTTCACCTCTCTGCGGTTGACACGGCCCATGGCCTGGAGGAGAGCATGCTCCCTCAGAGGGCTGTCCAGGTACATCACCTGCTCAATAGGGGCATCAAAACCGGTGATGAGCTTATCGCAGACGATCAGAATCTTGGGGTCATCCTCTTCCTTGAACTTCCTGATGATCTCTTGTTCCTCTGCCTTGGAACGCTGATAGGGCTGGAAATATGCATTGTCGTTATGGATGGCGGAGATCAGGACCTCATGAGATGGGCCATGCAGCTCATTTAAGATCTCGTGGTAGCGAATGGCCGCTCTGCGGTTCACGGCCACTATCTGGGCCTTGAATTTGTTTGGCAGGATGTGTTCCTCGTAATGTTTTATGATATCAAGCGCAATTGCCTTCAACCTGGGGTTGGCCATGGCCAATGCGGCCCGAGTGACGTACCTCTTCTTTATTTCTCGTCGCTCCTCGGGGGTACAATTGGCAAATATGCGATTGAAAAGCTCCTCTAAAGAATGCCCGAATACGCTGAGTTCAGGCATACGGGCCTCGTATAATATCTCCACCGTAACACCATCGGCCACAGACTGGTTGTGGTCATAGCGGTCGATGTAGCCACCGAACGTCTGGCGGGTGTCCCGGTCTTTCTTGAAGAGAGGCGTGCCTGTAAACCCCAGGAAGCAGGCATTGGGCAGGGCACGTCTCATGTTTGCAGCCAAGGACTTGTACTGACTGCGGTGGGCCTCGTCGGCCAGGACGAAGATGTTGGAGTTGGTGCTCAGGATGGGATAAACTGCGGCCGCATCCTGGAACTTCTGGATGGTGGTCATGACTGTCTGGCCTACGGGATTGCCGAGCAGCTCCTGCAGGTGTTTAGAGGACTGGGCCTCAGTGGGATTGGGAAAGCCGCATCTTTCGAATGTTCCATGGATCTGGCGGTCCAGGTCGGTGCGGTCGGTGACTATGACCATAGTGGGATTGGCCAGCTCCTTCAGCCGTCTCAGCTTAACTGCCGTCCAGAGCATAGTCAGGCTCTTGCCGCTTCCCTGCCAGTGCCAGATCACGCCACCCTGACGATCTTTCCTGGTGACACGCTCCACGGTCTTATTGACCGCCCGAAACTGCTGGTACTTGGCGATCTTCTTGATCACCCTGTTCTGCTCTCGCTCGAAGACCACGAAGTTCTGGATGAGGTCGAGCAGGTTCTCTTTGGAGCATACTCCGAAGAGGAAGATGTCCTGGGATGTGGGGGTATGACCGATCTCGTCTCTGATCTGGTCCAGTGTTTTGGGATAGGGATCCTTCCATTCTGACCAGTGACGAGCCGGCGTGAAGTTGGTGGCGTACTTGGCTTTGTCCCGGTGGGTTACGGCGATGACCTGCACAGTATGGAAGAGCTGAGGGCAGCCAAGGTTGCGATATTCGTTGCCCATTTCCTGGTAGCGGAAGACCTGAGTCAAGCCCTCTTCCATAGGGGTTCTAAGGGTAGGGCTCTTGCATTCTATCACCACTACAGGCAGGCCGTTGATGAACAGGACCAGATCGGGAATATTTTCTTTGTAATTGAGGACTCTGAACTGACGGACGACGTTGAATTGGTTGTTCTCCGGGTGCTGGTAGTCTATGAGCAGCACATCCTGGCTCTTTTTGCCCAGGCCGTCGCCCAAGTCCTGCAGGACGGTGGTGCCTCGCTCCAGCATGCCATGGAGCTTCTCGTTGGCCTCGATGACAGAGGCGGCCTGAACGCTGGCAATGGCCCGGACGACTCGCTGGGCATTATCATCGCTGATCCAGGGGTTGAAGCGCTGGATGGCATCGAGCAGAGGCTGGACGAGATGAACGTGTTTGAGGGACTCTCGCATCTCCTCGGCCTTTTTGGCGTCGATCTCCTTCCAGCCCAGATGCTGAGTGAGAACCTCGACAGCCGGATCTTCGACCTCCAGGAGCTCCTTGGCGTCAGACATTGCCGTCCACCTTTACCCTGACCCGGCCAATGAGGAGGTCCTGCATGAGGCCGCGTTTTAACTGCTTGAGTTTGTTTAAAGACATTGTCTCGTTCACAATGCGTGCATCATATGAATCGAGTATGTTAGCTATTCTTTTTTGTTCATATTCAGGAGGTAAGAGAACTGCCAGATTGCGAAAAGTTTTAAAGTCTATGCTTTCTACGGTTGTTCCTGATTTGACAGCAGATTTTAGCACAACAGGACCTAGCGCCCGCAAAGCAAAAAAAGCAAATCTATTATGCACACCAATTTTAGGAGACAATACCTTAATGTCTTGATTCACCGTGAATGGTAACCTTGTAAACGCTATCGGAAATGTATGACGTAAAATACCACTCCGAAATACAACCAGAATATCTCCAGCATCGAATAGTTTCATCTTATAATTTAACAGAGCCTCCTGTGTGATTTTATCTTCGCTATCAATTAAATCATCCCTAATGACATCTTTTGGAGATATCCAAAGGATATCACCGTCCCAGTTAAAAGACGATGATTTACTAGGCGTGGATCCCCCGCGCCATAGTCCCAAGTCTCCAACTTTTGTTGTATTCCATCCAGTCGGCACGACACCCAGATCTGAATCTATGGATCGTTCGGGATGTACCGCTGGATCCTTTAGATGTCCATATTCATCAAGCCCTTTAGAGAGCAGATCTTTCGTGATTCCAGCTCTAATGGCCTTTAGAACACCGATGATGGCATCGGTCTGCTCGATGGCCGCATCCACGGAGGAGAGGATGGCGGCGATCTTGCGCTGCTCATTTAATGGCGGGACAAGAATCTGAATGTCTCTTATTTGATCTAGATTTACTCGCGGTCTTGTTGATCCAATTGTTCCATTTATTAATTGGTTTTTAGTAGCAACCGAATTTAAGGAATACATAATAAACTTCTTATCTACCAAACCATCCGCTACCCGCACTCTTACAACGTCAGCTACCACAATACCATCTTTGAAATAATCAGGAACTATGCATGTCTTACCAATCGGATCGCCCAGTTTTGCCAAAACTAGATCTCCAGCACGAAAAGAATGATAAGCAAGTTCTCTGGCTTTCTCGTGACTAATGTACTTGATTTCTTTATCTATGAACTTCCCGTAATCTATATTTTGAAGTCGAATTATTGGAATTCCCTCGTCTTTATAATCGGATACTTTCAAATTAGAGCCAAAAGGACCTGCAACTATGAGGTCCTTTTTCATCCCTACTGCATCAAGCAACGTTTTATTATCCCATTCTTCAGGGAAGTACCTAACTGAAGAAACATGGAATTGCTCCTGGGATTCGGAATCGATAGTGTTCATACTCTGACCTTAAGCCCCATAACCCAGCTCCTTCAGGTACCCATCCATCTGCGACTCGATCTCCCTACGCCTGGCCTCCAGCGCCTTAAGCTCCATAAGAGCCTCAGCCACATCGATCTGCTCCTCTTCTGGGGCAGTATCCACATAGCGGGAGATGTTAAGGTTGTAATCGTTCTCCTCGATCTCAGATAGAGGCACCACCCGGCAGTACTTGGGTACATCCTTATAGCCGTTGTAGGCCGCCACAATCTTCTCGATGTCCTCTGGCCGAAGCTTGTTCTGCTTTTTGCCCTCCAGATAATCCTGGGAGCCATCTATGAACAGTATGGAGCCTCGCCTCTCCCGGGGCTTGTTCTTGTTGATTATCAGTATGGCTGCAGGTATGCCTGTACCATAAAAGAGCTGGGCAGGCAGGCCGATCACGGCCTCGATGATATCCTCCTTGCATATACCCTCTCGGATCCGGCCCTCAGCACCGCCCCGGAATAGCACGCCATGAGGCACCACCACGCCCATCTTGCCTTCTTGATTGAGAGTGGCTATCATGTGCTCCACGAAGGCAAAGTCGCCCTTGGTCTTGGGTGGCACGCCATAGTGGAACCGCCCGTAGCCATCGCTCTCTGCCACCTCATAGCCCCACTTGTCCAGAGAGAAAGGAGGATTGGCTATAACCCGGTCGAAGAGCATCAGCTGGCCGTCAATGAGGAGCTTGGGCTCCCGGATCACGTCGCCCTTGCGGATATCGGCGTCTGGCAAGCCATGCAAGAGCATGTTCATCTTGCTGATGCCCCAGGTGCCGATGTTCTTCTCCTGGCCGAATAAAGAGAGGTTCTTAGGGTTTCCGCCGTTCCTCTTCACGTGCGCCCCGGCCTCGATGAGCATGCCCCCCGATCCGGCCGTGGGATCTGCGACCCTCATGCCCTCCTTGGGGTCGAGAATGGCCACCAGCAGCTTCACCACCATCCGGGGAGTATAGAACTCGCCGCCCTTCTTGCCGGCATCGTCTGCGAACTTCTCGATGAGGTACTCGTAGACATCGCCCAAGACATCAGGGTTCTCAAGATCGCTGTTCTTCAGGGGAATGGCCGAGAAATGCTGCACCAGCTGGAGGAGGGTGCCATCCCGTTGTTTGACATCACCCAGCCGGTCAGAGTTGAAATCTATGGAGTTCAGAACCCCTTCCATCATGGGATTTTGGTCCTCTAAAGCACTGCAAGCCTTGTTCAGGTTGTCGCCTATCTGGGCTGTGACCTTTCTGATGCTCTCCCAGCGAGCACGCTCCGGCACGAAGAACTGGTGCTCATCAGGATCGTTCCAGGCCAGCTCCTTGTCTCCGGTCTCCTGCTCGATCTTCCGGGCCTCTTCCTCGAATACATCTGAGAGCCTCTTCAGGAACATCAATCCAAGAATATAATTCTTATAATCTGCTGAATCAATTGAGCCGCGAAGGATGTCTGCGGCCTGCCAAATCTTATTATTCAGGGCTTCCTTAGTCCATTTTTCCATGTAATTCACCTTTCATAATTTTAAGAACCACTGCATCGGTGAGCTTCTGTCTCAGTTCCAGCTCCTTTTGGAGAATGTCATCATATTCCAGAGCTAGGGTAAGATAATGGCTCAGCGACTCCTGCTCGGAGAGCGATGGTAGTGGGATAATAATATCGAGAATGTCTCTTGAGTTAAGCCCTCTGATGGTAGCACCTCTGGCTATTGACTGAAGCACATTTCGCCCAACAGGACTATTAAAATAAGCCGAGATCATCTCAGGAAGAATCTTATCGGACAGAGTCAATGCTATGAGATTGGCGCTGATAACGAAGTCCTTTACAGAATTGCCTGCAACTGCGGCTTTAAAATTGAAGCCTCTGATGGCCATTACGACATCACCCGTCTCGATCCGAGCTCGTTCCAGAAGGGGCGTTTTCCGCACAGAAACGCGATCCACGGTCTCGCTGACGATTCTGCCGTTGGCTATATCTTTGATATTGATCATCGAGACTTCGACGTCGCGGCCCTGGAGATAGTAAGAAGATAGTCCCCTCTTCACATCTCTCGTTATCTCTTTGAGGCGTATTTCTTTAGGTAAGTCATTACCTAAATTTAGTAGCTTCATCGACAATAAAATACAATCTTTTAGTATAAGTACTTTACGTAGTGGTTATGCCCGGAGGATTCCAGTAGACCAAAAGGTATGAAGATAGGGTTCCAGTGAGAAACCAGAAGCAGGCCATTTACCGTTTGGCCAAAGGCTCCCGAACTCGTCTTCTGGGGTCTTGGGATTCAGAGGATTATAAGGACTACACGCCACTCCATATTCCCGCGCAGACGGTTACACTCTAAAGCTGCTCTGCATAATCTCAGAAATATACCTCTCCTTCCGCGCCACAAGCCCACCGCTTCCTCGACTGCTGCCAGATCTTTCATCAGGAATATCCTCTCGCTCGCTGTCTCCTTGAAGGCCACAGAGTTCTTCAGGATCTGGTCATATTTCGCCCGAGTTAGGGAACTAGACCACATAGCCCATCAGATCCTCAACTTTCGACATTAGCTAATATATTATAAAATATAAATTTATTATGAAAATAATAAATTTGTCTCTTATGCCATTCTTGAGCACATAAATTAACGTGAAGTCTAGATACAATTTTCGATGTTCCGATTGGAATAGCTAAGATGGCCTTAAGCAAATAAAGACCACTAATTCGGCTCGAATTCAGAATGCGCCATAGATAGCCCGAACGTATACACCAAACGGCTTTATTACTCTCTAATTCGATTAATCCTATAATCTCTGGTCGAGGTGCTAATGGTAAAGTTATTCCTGTATCAGCAATAGCTCCGCTCCCTAAAGTAAAGCTTGGACTGCTATTCAAGTTTTTAGATGATATCACTGAAGAAAGGCTAAATTCAGTCTCTAAATTCGGTGATAGTGTATTTATATATGGATTGTCCTTTTTGCTGTCTACTTCAATATTGAGTTCTACCTCAATCTTTGTTACTATCAGACCTTGTGAACGAACCGACAAGGGGTACTGAGACAAAAAATAATTGTGATTTCCTATAGGAGATGCCCACCGCTCTCTTAGCTTGCAGCCTGCGTCCCAGAAAATCGGTCTGGTAATGCGGATAGGAAAGTTTTTATCGAACGAACTAGATGGATTCACCTGTAATGTCCCCCCTTGTTTCCTGACAGGAGCTTCGGGGCCTTACGGGGCAGTCTTAGGTTTGCGACACCGGCAAGACTGCCCAGATTCCAT
>Ga0302253_1000728_pt1 | contig 24443 bp, 25 predicted proteins | sample AAG_RA_Trp_MG_FD_193537 | JGI IMG/M metagenome (GOLD analysis project Ga0302253, IMG submission 193537) | Enriched activated sludge microbial communities from anaerobic digester in WTTP, New Holstein, Wisconsin, United States - AAG_RA_Trp | ecosystem: Engineered > Bioreactor > Anaerobic >...
AGGCCAGGGACATCCATTTCCAGATCGAGGGTCCCCTGGTGCGGCAAATCGAGGAGGTTTTTATTGATGACTGGTTTTTTGCGACCGGCGAAACCCTGGCTTCCTCCTCTTTATTCCCCGGAATTGCGGGTGACAGCTTCTGCCGGGCCATTGCCGACGGTCCCGACGAGGGCATGGGACAGCTTTACATGATTCTATCGGGAATTATTTCTTCCGCAAAGCAGAGCATCCGGATCATGACCCCTTATTTTCTGCCGCCCCGGGGAATTTTGACGATGATCCAGGCGGCGACCCTCCGGGGCGTCGCCGTGGAGATCATCCTGCCGGAAAAAAACGATATCCCCTTTGTGCATTGGGCGACCCGTAACATGCTGTGGGAACTTCTCTCCTATGATATTCACATCTATTATCAACCGGCGCCTTTCGCACATACCAAGTTGATCCTGCTGGATGATCGGTACGTACAGATCGGTTCCGCCAATATCGATTCCCGCAGCCTCCGGTTGAATTTCGAGCTCAATGTCGAGGTGTACGATCAGGTTATTGCGAACGCCTTGCGGGATTATTTTCAGGACATCAAAAGCCGGTGCCGGCCCATTACGCTGCAGGAGATGGACAGTCGCTCCATTCCCGAACGTCTTCGCGATTCCTTCGCCTGGCTTTTTTCGTCCTATTTGTAAGATTGAGCGGTTTGGGGATATGAAAAGCAAGAGGCGAGTTGCGGGATGTCCTGTTTTCCGGATGCCGGCATAAGGATTATGGCCTGATCGGCAGGAAGGATAGGGCCCGAAAAGCCCTTCCGGGCAAAACAGGCCATGATTCATGAAAATCCGCTCATTGTTTTGAAGAGCAGCCGTCCCCAAAACGCCTTCGGGCCGTCCATGCCGGCGAACGGGTTGCCTTTGCCGCGGAGAGAAATATTATGAGACAATCAGGAGCCACAACCGCATGGGAGTAATGCGCAACAGGTGGATACAAAGCCTGCTCATCCGGGCGAAGCAGGTCGTTCTTCCCGGTTTTGACGGCATCCCGCTTTACGATGTGGCGGTATTTTTCTGGCATGGGATTCTGAACGGTTCCCTCAACATGAGGGCGTCGGCTTTTTCGTTCAATTTCTTCCTGTCCCTGTTTCCCACGATCATTTTCGTTTTCACCCTGATTCCCTATATCCCCGTCCCGCATTTCCAGGATGAACTGCTCCGGCTCATCCGTGATCTCATGCCCGACCAGGCGTTCCGTTCTGTGGAAGCAACGCTCCTGGATATCATCAGCCGTCCCCGGGGCGGTCTGATGTCCCTCGGCTTTGTCCTTGCCCTGTTTTTTTCCACGAGCGGTATAAACAGCCTTATCGATGCCTTCAATCAGACGGTCCATGAAATCGAGACCCGAAGTTTCTTAAAACAGCAACTCGTTTCCATTGTCCTGGTCCTGATCGTTTTTATCGTTGTCGGGATCGCCGTTGTGCTCATCACCCTGGGACCGCCTGTGCTGCGATTTCTGGCGGAGAATGGAATCCTCCGGGGAGGATGGACCCTTTATCTGATTACCTGGTCGCGGTGGATGATTATCACGACCATGTTCATTTTCGCCTTTTCGTTTTTGTATTACCTGGCGCCGGCAGGACGGAACAAGTTCCGCTTCCTGTCAGCCGGCTCCCTGTTGTCGACGATTTTGACCATTGCCGCCTCGATGGCCTTCAATTACTACGTGAACAACTTTTCCCATTACAACACCCTGTATGGGTCCATCGGCACCCTGATGATCATCATGATCTGGATCAATTTCAACGCCCTGGCGGTCATCATCGGGTTCGAGCTGAACGCAAGCATCATGGGCGCAAGAAAGAAAATCAACGGGAATAACGGCGGTTGAGGAAGGGCGGTTCACCGCCTCAGGCCTGACCGGTGTTTACGGACGCCGGTCTTCGCCGGGTCCTGCGTGACGAAAATAGGCATTGGCCTCGGGACGGAAGAGAAAATAGGCAATGACGAGAAAGATAAGTAAACCCGGTATCATGGTTGCCTGCATGGTTCCGATGGCCATGGCCAGGAGAAAGCTGAACACCCCCCATCCGGCGTAGAGAAACCTGGCCCAGTTTTTCCCCTTCAGAATCCCCAGTCCGGAGATGGTCGTGATCATCACCCCCAGGGTGATAATGGCGTATTGTATGGACATGGGCATGGGGGTTTCCTGCATGGATGCGATGACTTTCGGATTTTTGAGGTTGGCGGACGTGGCAAACATGGAGAAGATTCCCATGGCGATGAGAATCCATCCGATGAAAGTGACGGCACGGGGACGTTTGTTCATGGTTTAACCTTCCTTAACGTTTTTCCCATACCAGAAATCATAAAATGGCTTGGCGCTGCAAAGGGCAGCCAGAAGTATGAGAATCGTAAAGTCGATCGTGATGAGTTGCGGGAACAGTTTGACGATGACCAGGGCCGTGAAGAAAACGGCGAATTTGATCAGACCAATGTCGATCACGGAAAGATTCCTGACTCTTTCATCCAGAAATTCGGTCATTTTTTTCTTCCTTTCTTCATGTTAAACGCATTGATCATGGCGATCAGGTGCATTTCCCCCTTCTTCCATAAGCGCCCAGCGAACAGGTCAGAATATTGCCGATCCGCTGATACGGTTTGTGGGCCTGGTCCGGCGTTTTGTCGATTGCGTCCTGAAAGCGATCATAATCGATGTTTTCGCCCAGAAACTGCATCATGGCAAGGATATCTTCAGGGCCGACAATGATTCTTGCCGCGTAGTCGCTTCCCGTCGTGTCTAGAATCTGTGCGTCCGGCAGCGGAACCTGACGGACCAGATTCCGGATATCCCCGATTTCCCGGGACCGGACATGAAATGTTCCCGGTGCCTTGCGGACAATTGAGTAAAAGCCGTATTTCGTCATCAACCACATGGCGTTGCTCTCCCACATTTCAATCAAGTGCGTCGAAAAATAAAGATGACATCCCCGGAATTTTCCCCACCTGTGTCCGGCATCCCAGCCGTATCCGGTCCAATCCACAGGATAAGGCGTTTTTTGTATGGGATTCAGTATACAACAAACCCCATCGGGGTACAAAAGAGAATACCATAATCTTTTTGTCCCTGGTCCGGGCAGGGAGAGGCAATCCGCCGGTTTATCGCCGGTCCGGGGCAAAAGAAAGAAAACAGGCGGCCGGTAACTCACAGGAAAAGGTCAGAAAACAATAAGTCAAATGTTTTCTTGACTTTTCCTGATATGTGCACTAAACGTGTTCCCGAATGTCGCGGAATGATCATCCGAAGCATATCACAGGCTGAGAAAAGACGTTTTGCTGTACAAGGTAAGCCGCCATGCTCTCAAGAGTCATGGCGGTTATTTCTTTTTGTGGGAACAACGTTCCGCCTTGGGGGGCTGTTGATGCCGGAAGAAAATATAAAATGCCTCAATGAAAAGAAAGGCTTTGGATGCATCGAGAAGGATGGCGGTGAAAATGTTTTTGTTCATGTCAGTGCTTTTCAGACCAGAGAATTCCGATCTTTCGGCGGAGGGCACCTTGTCATTTTCGACTGTGAGAAGGGACAGAAAGGTCTGTCGCACAAATTAAGGATCATTTAGTGTAGCGGTTCCGAGCTTGTCGGCAAAGGTTTTACGAATATGCCGATTATGACGTGCCGCATAAGGAAATGGAAATGAGTTCAGATAAAGGAGGTCTGAGATGAGCAAAAAACTTTATGTCGGAAATCTGTCCCAGGGGGTCAATGAGGAGGATTTGCGGGTCAATTTTACCTCGGTGGGCGTGGTTCGGTCAGTCAGCATTATAAAGGATAAATTTACGGGGACGTCCAAGGGATTCGGTTTTGTCGAAATGGAAAACGACGCGGAGGCGGCGGAGGCGATCAAAAAGTTCAACGGCGGTGAACTGGACGGCAAGACGATCGTCGTAAACGAAGCCAGACCCAAGAACGATACGGGATCCGGAGGACGGCCGGGCGGTTCCTATTCACAGAATCGTGGTTACGGAGGGGGCGGCGGCAGGCCCGGCGGTCCCGGACGTTCCGGCGGCCCCGGCCGCGGAAGGTATTAAATTCCGGTCAGACTTTTTTCACAGGAAGATGGGCTGTGCAGGAAACCCGTCCGTGTAAAATAAATGAAACCACCTTTCGGAAGAACCGGATTTCGGTTCCGGTAACGGAAGGTGGTTTTTTTACAAACTTTTTCGTTCCGCCTTATGATACAGGCGACTGCCGTAGCAATTGCGAATCGGTTTCCGTCAGTTTCCGGGGGTGATCATCTTCAACAGGGCCCGGGCGGCCTCCTCGGGACCTTTTCTTTCCCACCCCGAGATTCCTAACCTCGTCCGCAGATGCCCCACGAATATTGCCCCCTCGAAAAATGCGTTGAAAAACCGCTTTGCAATGTCGTCGTGCATCTCCTTATATTGAACCGGGCCAAAGACGTTGACAAAATAGGTGTGCACCAACCCTGTCGATGTGGTCGTGCCTTTACTCATGGCCGTGCCTTCCCGGAAAACCCGTAAGGCCGCGTCCGGTGACGTGAGCGCTTCGATAATGGGATGATCATCGTCTATTTGTTCGTAATTGTTGGCATACATAATCATGTCTACGGGGAATCCCTTGACGACGTTTTCGTAGGTCGTTACCGGCAGAACAACCCGGGCGTTAACCTGGCTTGGATTCATGATGATCGCCCGGTCGAGTTGGCCGAACGCGTAACCCGGCTGCAGGTCGTCCAGGCGGACGAAAGCGCCGACTTCCGTTCCGTAGCCGATAATCCGGCCGTCGGGGGCGATATCCAGAGAACCCATATCGTCGGCGATAATGGTCATCTCCTCGATCTGATCTTCCCCCATGGTTCGGAACGCTTCCAGCGTCTCGGATTTTCCTGTTCCCGTGTCTCCCACAATCAGGATGGTCAGCGCCCGATCCCCCTTCATGACGATACGGACCATCGCTCCATGATACGGCATCTTCCCAAGCTTCATGGTTTTGATGTTATGGAGGGTCAGGATCATTTTTTTCAGATAGCCGAAGTATCCGTATGAATCGGCGTTCGGACAGGCTGCCGCGATGATCTCGTTCGGGACGTCGTCATAGAAAACCGTCGGCAGGGGCGCCAGCGTATCCAATTCGGTTCCCGGGACGCCGAATAGATAAACCGCATCGATGGGTTTACTCAGGCTTTCATCATCTGCCAGCTCGAAAAGATTGCACAGGGAAAACCCGAGTTCGTAAAATTTCTCGTGAATATAAACCAGAATCATCAGGGAACCGACTTTTGCGGGAAAACAGAGCCATTCATCGGGATCGATGTCGATGAGGCTCAGGGGATTCTGTCCGATGCGCTCAAATTTCCCGGTTCGCTTATTCATCGGCGGATTAAGAAGCAGAGGGGGATAAAGCAGGATCTGGCGGATCAGTGGAACATCACAAAGCTTCTGATAACTGCCGGAGGGCAGGGCAAGCTGTTTCGGTAAGGCAATAACGGCGACTTCGGCGCCCGCCCGGATCTGGCGGTAAACACTGGGGTGATTGCCCGTGATATTTTCCTGAATTTCCCGGTAGACCTGTCTGACCAGATGCATGAGGGATTCAATCGTGGCATTGAAGGTTCGATAGGGACGCTGATCCAGGCGGTCTCCCGTTGAATCGCACAGGATAAAGCGATCGAAGTCACGCCAGTAGTTGTACAGCCTTTCCACGAACGTGTTGAGCAGGGAGGGGTCCCGAACAAAACGTTCTCCTTCGGACATGAGTTTGGGAACTGTTTCAAGAGTCATTTTGCTCAGGATCTGAAACGCCTCGATCAGCTGCTGAATATCGGATTCCTGAATGTCCTGGATCGGCTTGTCAAAAATTTGCAGCAGCGGGGCCTGCCTTTGCTTCAGACCACTGACGAAACGGGTTGTCACCTCGTAAAACAATTCGCTTGAAAGCAACTCCTCCGGCGTGCTGCACACCCGGTCCCGGAGACGTAGAATGATTTTCTTCCTCAGAAACTTGAAACTTCCGTACATGTTCACGGTGCTTTCTCCTTCAATTCATTCCTTCTTTACCTGCGTCCAGAGCCGGACCCAGGGGACGGTATTCGAAGAACCCCTCCGGGTGCTTTGCTTTTGTCCAGCCGTAAAAGGTGGCGGATATACCGCTCAGAACGGCCTCCTCGTAATTGCGCCGTTCGATCTCATCGAGAGAGGAAATCAGTTCTTCGGTCACCTCACCGGCAAAGCGGGTCTCCCGGGGTATCCATCCGTAACCCAGGATATGGGAACGTGCCGCGGTATCCGCATTGACCATGTCCGTCTCCATAACCCAGATATTGACATTCGCCCCATCGATGTCCTGTGCGTTGATTGCCGCCGAGGTCGGCTCTGCCTTGATAATGATAAAATAAGGATTGATCATGTATTATGATGCCTATCCGTTTCTAAAAGGATCGATTCATGTTCATTCTATTTTAAGGAGAAACCATATCGGATTTTAAAAAAAATCACGAGTGGAAAGAACGCGTTTGCCGATAAGATGACTTTAATGAAAAAAGAGTTTTTATTAATGGGTGAGAACTGTAAATGGATCACGACGCAATCCCGACCCGGGAAAATTGGTTCTGTAGATGGTTTGGGCTGAACCGGGCTAGGGGACGGAATTCCACCGTAATTAGAAAAGTATCAGGTTATAACTGGTAAAAAGCTAGGAATAAATCCGTATTGCATTCAGGCAAACATAGCATTATTAATGAAAAACATGTGTATAGGTGTTTTACGAAGGATTCTCGAACGTCTTAAAAAACAAGACGCCCAATTCCAATTCTTATCAAACCGGTTAATCAACGCGGCTCTCTGAATAGATTGTCACCCGATCAAGGGTCAGGTTGAATTTTTCCCGATGGTCAACTCGGACAATCTCGTCTCTAAGCAGGGGACTATTTTTTAAATTACAACTAAGGAAGTTCGGTTCAACGGGGAAGTTTTTTTAAAAATTGAAATCATGGCTAACGGTGCTCTTCAGTACGGTGTCAGGAATCTTATAAGATCGACATGCGAAAGCAGCAAGGGGGTAAGCCATGCCGAGAATAGATCTTAGAATCAATCGACCTATCAGCGGTGAAATCGTTGCTTCAAACGTCTCCACAGGAGATGAAAAGCGCTATCCTGTAACCGTTGCCAATATCAGCCTGGGTGGCGCTCTCGTTGAAGGCGAAACCGACGGCATGGATCATCTCACACGCCTTCGCTTATTGATTGGAGACCAGAATAATCTGGAATTGCCGGCAACGGTTATCTGGAAGAAAAAGAACAGATCCCATCTTTGTTTCTACTACGATGATGAAGACGTGGTGAATCGCCTGTGGTCTTACATCAGGCAAAGCGTAGGAAAGATAAAAAAAGAAATGTGTCCGTATTGCGGCCGGCCTGTTTCGGACGGACTCGATGAATGTCCCTTCTGTCATCTCAGCCTGAAATATTCGGATGATTATCTTATTGCTCACACAAGAAAGACGTTTCTACAGCGGTTGTCCCAGCACCTTAAGGGTTTGAACGGCGACGGGCACCTGCATCTCCTGAATCTGATCGATCGGGAAATCCTGAAGAAAAAAGGCGAGGCAGTGAGCGAAGAATACGTCGGGACATGCCGGCAGATGCTGACGCTTTTTTCGTTGATCCGGAAAGTTGCGCCAACGGAAATGCCCGTTCTGCTGCTGGGAGAAAGCGGTACGGGAAAAGAGCTCGCCGCCCGGGCGATCCACGAGAGAAGTTCCCGGGCAAAAAACCCCCTGCTGGTCATCAACTGTGCGGCCATACCGGAAACCTTGCTGGAAGCGGAACTGTTCGGTCATGAACGGGGCGCTTTCACGGGGGCATATCAGGCCCGGAAGGGCAAGTTTGAACTGGCCGAAAGAGGGACATTGTTTCTCGATGAAATCGGCGAAATGCCCTGGTCCCTTCAGGCAAAGCTCCTGCGTTTTCTGGAAGACAAGATGATCGAACGTATCGGAAGCCAGAAAGCAAGAAAAGTGGACTCCCGGGTCATTGCCGCGACCAACCGTGACCTTGAAAAGGAAGTCCATGAAGGGAAATTCCGACAGGATCTTTATTACCGTCTCAGTGTTTTTCCCATTCATCTTCCGCCTCTGCGGGAAAGGGGCGCCGACAAGATTATTCTCGCCAAATATTTTCTTGGAAAATTCTGCCGGGAAGACAGTTCTTCGCAGAAAAAGAGATTTTCCGCTGGAGCCTTGTCGGCCATCAATCATTATGACTGGCCGGGAAATGTACGTGAGTTGATCAATAAGGTCAGGAAAGGCATTGTCGTATCCGAGAGTGACGAGATTGCCGTCGGGGATCTGGATCTGGTATCTCCGTTTCAGGCGGAAAACGGGGAGTCCGCATCCCTGGAGGATTTCCGATCCAGTTCCGAGAGAAAAAAACTTCTGGAAGTGATCGATTCCTGCGATGGTAATTTGTCACGCGCTGCCCGGGATCTCCATATCAGCCGGACAACCATGCACAAATTGAAGAAAAAGTATCATCTTTAGGAAGTATTTAACCTACCTGTAAGACGGTGAGATGCGCCAATCCCATCGGCAATCCGGTGTGAGAGGCTCAGTCATGTACCGGGGAACACCATTCTGTCCTTCCCGCATCAGTCCAGGCAGCCCACCTCAAAAAAAGTGATCCCGGAATTGGTGCGTTAAAGAATACGAAGTGGGTTATTGCGAATGCACGTTCGAGGTAAAAGCCGAAAAAGCCTCATCGGCAATTAGGCATTAGTGGGTGACAATGAAATATGAAACCGGTCTTTCGTCTATTCCATCCTTCCGGCCTGACCGTGCCACTGTAAACCGGCCTGACCATGTCTGGAGGGTGTCCTGTAAACCGGGGTGTACACATTCGTCTTGCTGTTCAAAACATACATAATGATAACATCTAGATACGAAATGGCACACCCCTTGCGAAAAGAGGATCATGAAAAAGATATTTCTCGGCGCAAGCTTACTGATTGTTTTTTGTGTGGCCATCTGTATCCCCCGGCTTCAGGCAGAGGATTGGAGGGGGTGTGGAACCACTTCCCTTCCGATATATGTCGAAGAAGAGGGGAAGTCCGGCTTTCCGATTCTCTGCTTTGAAGCTCTCGGTTCCGACGAGATGAACTCTGTGAGAGGGAAATATTCCTCCGGGGTTGTGCTGTCGCTGGTTGAATCAGCGGAGGATAGAGGACGCATTATCCTCTGGGATGAATCAAAAGGAAATTCCAACCCGCAGACAAACTGCTCATACGGCAACAATCATTCATATTCTGTGCTTACGGCGATAGGTTACAAATAGAAATTCAAAGGGAAGGAGGTGAGGGTAGATGACGTGGGGGTCCACGGTAAAGCGGCTGTCCTTTTTATTCGCGATTACAGGATTGATGTTCTGCAACGTGGCCCACGGCAGCGGGCTGGAAACATTCGATAACCTGACGGCGATTGAAGACAATGCCATATCCGATTTCCAGGGAATGATTGGGGTCAACTTGGCGGCTGGTGACAACCATGCCCAGGTGAACATGCACCTGATTGGTGTGGGGAATGTGCTGCAGCCGGGAGTGATTTATCAGTCTACTCAGACTTGGGAAAATATTAACGGTGAAGCGACCGATTTGATCGGGGAGTACGCCTTTCAATCTTCATCGGGGATCGTGTCCGTAAATCAGGCCGCCGGTTCAGGATCGGCGGAGGCCAATCTGGTCCGGATCGGATACGGTGCGACCATTCCTCTCGATGCCACTGTCCTGCAGCAGGTGGTCGGTTCCGCGTCACAGGAATTTAAAGGAGAGAACGGTGAGAGTATCAGGACTGACATCATTGGCGAACATGCTTTTGAGAATTTCGCAGGCATCGTCCAGGTGAATCAGTCGGCAGGGGTTGCCAACGCTGTTTCAAACAGCTTGGTCATTAACTTGAACATGCAGTGAACAGAAAACTAAAAAAAGGAGGAACAGGATTATGAGTCGGAAATTATTGGTCGTATGTGCAGCTTTGATGCTCATGTTGCTTCCCATGTCGGTTTCGGCCAGTGATCAGGGGGGCTATTCCGGTGATTTTAACAAGGATATCCAGATCAGCCTGAACGCGGATGCCACGCTGCAGTTGATGGCGTATGCCAACCTGGCCTGTGAGTTGTACAGCGTGGATGTGAATATGGATGTTATAGCAAACGATGGCGTGCTGACGGTTGGCGGCTTGGTCGAGGCAGTGGCCAAGAACGACCAGTTCCCGGAGAAGAACATGACGTTCAATTACGAATCCGACAACAATGCAACGGTTGCGGGGAGTTCCCTGACTAATTTCACGGGCAACCTGGGGCTGAACGTGGCCGCCGGTAACAGCAACACCCAGAGCAACGTCGCCACCTATGCCGCCGGCGAAGCGGATGCGTCCCTGACCCGGGCCGTGATCTTCAGTGTCCAGAAGGCCATGAACAACCTGACGAAGAACGATGGGTCGGCAAACAATGCCATCGTTTCTTCCAATGTGCTGAACGGCGCAACGGGCAATGTCGGCTTGAACGTGGCCGCGGGCAACAACAACGCCCAGAGCAACATGACCTCCATCGCCACGGCGCCGGCGAAGGTCGGGATGGCCCTGGCCTACGTACAGCAGAAGTCCCTGGAAAACGGGACCTGCAACGCGCCGACGGTCAAACCGGAAGTGATCAATGCTGAAGTCAACCTGTCTCTGAGCGGTACCGTGGACTTCCCGGCTACGGCCGTTACGAGCTATCAGGCGAACAACATCTACCTGGATACGTGGAAAGGACAGACCCATCCGGGTGACGGGAACATCGGTCATGATGACCTGGATGGTGAGTGTCAGGGCGCCGTTGACAATCCGTATCGTGGTGCAGATTCAGCGGGCACGAACATCGGCGGCCTCGCCTTCGATACCGTCATCCCCGATGCGCAACTCAGCGGCACGGTTTCCGGAACGGTTCCGATCGTGATCAGCGTGCTGAACAAATCGACCGTGAACAACGCCATGATCTCCGCGGACACCCTGAGCAACCTGACGGGCAACTTCGGCATCAACGTGGCCGCCGGCAACAACAACCTGCAGGCCAATGCCTTTGCCGCCTGCTATGTGCCGTCAACGAATGGTGGAGGAGAAACTCCGACTCCCGGTGAGTAGGAACTGAGTGTGATATCCGAGTGATTCATTAAAGGGGAAGGAGGTGTCATGCGCCTCCTTCCCCCGTTTTCTCGTTACAGGGGGATGTACGATGCGGATTCTTGGAAAGGTGATTATCCTCGGGTTCATGATCTTTTTCCTTGGAGAAAGTTTAACGTTTGCAGGCATGGTTGAGTTTCGGGCGGGCATTCAGGGAACGGTCCTGAGAAAGCCCGTCAAGAGCATGAAGGAGATGCGATACGCGGGTATTGTCCGGCAGCGCTTGGATATCAGCTGCGGCACCGCCTCCCTGGCGACTATCCTGAAGTATTATTACGGCCGGGATATATCGGAGGAGGACATCATCGCCGACATCCTGAACCACGGCGACCGGGAGCAGATTTCGCAAAAGGGATTTTCCATGCTCGATTTGAAGCTCTATGCGGAGAGGACCGGGGAATTCCGGGCCGAGGGGTACAAGGTGCCCTTCGAGAGCTTGAAAAAGCTGAAACTGCCGACCCTTGTCCTGCTCAACCTGAAGGGATTCAATCATTTCGTGGTTCTTCGCGGTGTATTGGATGACCGGGTCTATATCAGCGACCCGATCATCGGCCGGCGCGCCTTGCCGGTGAAGGAATTCACGGATGGGTGGAACGGTATTCTCCTGCTGGTGCTGGAAAAGAATTCGCAGAAGGGGAATCATCGCCCTGAAGACCGGGATCTGCAGCAGTTAAGCATATCGAAAGAGGAAATATGGCGGATCAGGGATCTCTATGTCGGGGCGCCGATGTTGAGTGTGCCCTTTGAAATGAAGAATTAAGGAGAACGACTATGTATAACCGTCGAAAGTTTTCAAACCGATCCATTGTCGTGTTCCTGATTTGCGTCGCCGGTTTCTTTGCGCTGTGCACGCCGGTATATGGATCGGATGAATGGACGGGGCTAGATGAGCAGGGGCTCGTCACGCTCGGGGAGTCGCAGATGGCGGATATGCGGGGAGGCTACCTGGGCTTTCATTTTGCCATCACCTTCAGCGGCTTCTGGGATACGAAGGGGAACCAGTGGGCGGACATCGATTATGACGCCGGATTCAACGGGGACAGTCAGTCGGGGCAGATCACGTTATCGTCAGCCGACGCCGGTACTTCTTCCGACGGCACAACGGCATCCGGTGACGGCACTTCGGATGGCGCCCAGTTTACGGCCAAGGCCATTCTGGGCGGGTTCAACGGGGGGCAGGGCCTGTTTCAGGTAAACCAGGTGCCCGGTTCGGACAACATTGTTGCCAATAGCCTGATCCTGAACCTCACCATCTACAATGTCAGCGAATCCCAGGCGCCTGCTGTTATGGAGAGCCTGAAGCTTCTGACGCCGGCTTTCTGAGCGCCCGGACAATACAGGGGGAATGCTTCATCCCTTTTTATAAGGGGTGGAGCATTTTTTTATTGTGATGATCTTTGTCCTGTGTTAAAAAATAACTCGGTTTCTCAATCTCTGAAACTTTAAAAAATAATCCCGCTTGCGGGTGAGTTGTTAAAGTCTTCATCTTGTTTTCCCTGGTTAATGTTTTTGCAAACATTGTCTCTTCGTTGTTCATAACCGTTTAGCAGTTTAACAGGTGTGTCGTTTTTCGTTCAAGGGGGTTTTTCCTGTGCGGTTGGATCATGTGAAGACGGACGGTTTCTTGCCGTAATTTACAGTAAACAAATTTCATAGGGAGGAAACGAAAATGAGGTTCATGGGTCTGACGAGGAAGCTGGGTGTTTCATTCCTGGTGGTGTGCATGACGGTTGCCGTTGCTTATGGCGAGGAACAGGAAAAGGCCAAGACGCCGACGGCGAGGCAGGAAACGATCGACGTGGAAAAAGGGGGGGTTCTGGTCCAACAGCGTAAATTGATTATCGAACCCGGCGTGCAGTATTCCCACACCTCCCGGGCGCGGTTGGCCATCAACGGGTTTACGATCCTGCAGGCCATTGTTCTGGGGAAGATCGTGTCGGAAGATGTCAAAAAGGACGTCCTTATGCCGTTCCTCAATGTCCGTTACGGCATTACGGATAATCTGCAGTTCGAAATGAAGGTGCCCTACCTCTTCCGGAGAGACCGGGAGGCTTACGAGAGCAACAACGAAACAAATGAATACACGGTCCGGGACAACGATATCGGCGATATCGAGGCCGGATTGTATTATCACCTGGTACAGGAACGGGAATCCATTCCTGATGTGGTGATCAATCTCAAGGGTAAGTCGAGAACCGGGAAAGATCCCTATGACTTGGATACAAAGCATGTTGGCGGTGTGGATGGCGGTGATAAATTAACGGAATTGCCCACCGGCAGCGGCCATTACGGTGTTTCCGTGGGGGTGACCGTGGCCAAGACCAGCGACCCGGCGGTGTTGTTCGGGACCCTGGCGTACTACTACAATTTTGAAAGGGACCCCGGACACGGTTATGGCGACGTGAAACCAGGCGACAGTATCGAGATCGGTCTGGGGATGGCCTATGCCCTCAACGAAAAGCTTTCCACGAGCCTCAGCTATCAGCAGCGGTATTATTTTAAAACGGAGCAGAACGGTGACGAGCTGGCTGATACGGACTTCAACGTTGCCTCGATGAATTTCGGCGTCAACTATGGCATTACGGACCGGGTTTCCTTTAGCGTATCCATTGGGATCGGACTCACCGATGATGCTGCGGATACGACGGTCGAAATCCGTCTGCCGATTCGTTTCTAGGACTTAACCGATGGAGGTGTGCCTTATGAAAAAGATATGCCTGGTGTTGTTGTGCGTGGTTTGCCTTAGTCTCAGCGGTTTCGCCCGGGCGGAATCGCCAATCGGGTTTGTGGATATGAACCGGATCATTCAGCAATCTACCGCCGGTGCGGCGGCCATGAAGGAACTGACGGCGTTCAAGGAACAGAAAAGCAAGAGCCTGTCGGGAAAGGAAAAGAATCTCCAGGGATTGCGAGACCAGATCAACCAGAAAATGTCGGCTAATCCCAAGGATTCCGGATTGCCGAAGTTGCAGAAGGATTTCCAGGATGCCGTCCAGGCATACAACAAGATGCAGGCGGATAATCAGGCGGAAATTCAGAAGAAGGACCGGGATTTGACCCACGGTATTCTCGAAGAGGTGTCTATCATCTGTAACGACCTGAAAAGGGAAAAAGGGTATGCCTATGTTTTCGATAAGGGCCAGAGCGGTGTTATCGTGTTCCCGCCGGAAAATGATCTCACGCCGGAAGTGATCAAGCGATACGACGCAAAATACAAGGCCAGGAAAAAGTAAGGTCAGATCAGGCCGAAATACGATTCAAAGAGCCTGCCCATCCAGAAGAATCATGGACGCAATCAGAATCGGGACGACAACAGGACTGGTCCGGATCTGATTGCGTATTTGTTTGTGTGTCAGATCAGATACCAGTGGGCGAATTGTCTTTGTTATTCCTGTCCCTGACCGAGCAGGGTCGGCTGAAGGCCCATTTTCCGTATCATGTCAATATCCATCCCGGCATTTCTCCCCTGCGTTGTCAGGTAGTTTCCCATCATGAGGCCGTTGGCACCGGCAAAGAAAATCCACGACTGGAAATCCTTCAGGGTGATTTCCCTGCCGCCGCAGATAAGAATGTCCTTCGATGGATTGACGAAACGAAATATGGCAATGCTTTTCAAGGCTTCCATGGGGGAGAGGAGGGGGCGATGTTCCATCTTCGTTCCGGCAACGGGGTTGAGGAAGTTCAGGGGGATGCCGTCCACATCGAGATCCCGCAGGGTGCAGGCCAGTTCCACCCGCTGTTCCCAGGATTCGCCCAGGCCCAGGATCCCGCCGGAGCAGACCCGTAACCCTTCGGATTTGACAAGTTTCACCGTGTTGATATCGTCGTCGTAGTCGTGGGTGGTACAGATCCGGTCGAAGAAACTCCGCGACGTCTCCAGGTTGTGGTGGTAAACGGAAACGCCGCTTGCCTTGAGCGCCCGGGCCCGTTCCGGCGTAAGGGTCCCCAGTGAAGCGCAGACCGTAATATCAGACTTTTCCCGGATGCGCTCCGTCGTCCGGCAGATGGTCGCGATTTCCTTTTCCGTGAGCATGAGGCCGCTCGTGACCATTGAAAAACGCGTTGCCCCGGCGGCCCGGCGGTCCGTCGCATCGGTGACCATGAAATCTTCCGATTTCAGGTCGTAGGTGGGAACGCCCGTTTGATGATGCGAGGATTGCGCACAGAACGCGCAATCTTCCGTGCAGAGTCCCGACTTTGCGTTCAGGATGGCGCAGAGGGTGATCCGGTTCCCTTTGAAAGCCCGGACAATCTTTTGCGCACAGGCAAGAAGGTCGAATGTATCCTCTTCCGGGAGACGGGCCAGAGCGCAGGCCTCGTCACAGGTGGGGACATGGCCGTGATCGATGATTTCTTCCGCTAAACGGACGATTTGCCTGTTGAACATCATGTGATTCCTCGGATAATGGATTGCCTTTCCAAGCATAGGTGCCCTCTTATCAGACATTCCTTTTATCGTCAACCTCAATTATAAAACAAGTTGACAATTGGCCTGGCAGGGTGTAAGAGCCCCTCATGTCCAAGAAAGATGAACTCCTCAAGTCTCTTAGAGAATCCCATGGCGCCTGGACGTCGGGGGAGAGTCTTGCGTCCGACCTCATGGTTTCAAGAAGCGCCGTCTGGAAGCACATCAAGGCCCTCCAGGAAGAAGGCTACAAAATAGAATCCTCGACCAAAAGGGGATACCTCCTGCGGAATCTGCCGGACCGCCTCCTCCCGGCGGAAATCCTGCAGGGGCTGAAAACGGTCTGTTTCGGAAGGGGGAAAATTGAATATTACACCGAAACGGATTCAACGAATGTCCGGGCCCGGGCATTGGCCCAGGAAGGGGCGCCCGAAGGAACGGTCGTTGTCGCCGAAACCCAGACCCGGGGGAGGGGAAGGAGGGGCAGAACCTGGTTTTCTCCCCCCGGGTGCGGAATACACGTATCCGTCATTTTGCGTCCCCGCGTTCAGCCCCATGAAGCTCCCCAGTTGACCCTGATGACGGCCGTCGCCATGGCGGAGACCCTTCTGGATCAGGTTGATCTGCCCTTTGCGATCAAGTGGCCCAACGATATTCTGATTAACGGCAAAAAGATTTCGGGAATTTTGACGGAGATGGCCCTGGAAATGGATCGGGTCGATTATGTCGTTGTCGGCCTTGGCTTGAACGTCAATACGCCGGAAGAGGCGATGGCGGAAGAGATCCGGGATATCGCAACGTCTCTGCGCATGCTGACGGGAAAAACCTTTTCCAGGGTGGACATTCTCCGGGGATTTCTGGAGAAGCTGGAGTACTACTACGCTCTTTTCCAGGACAGGCAGTTTGAACGCATTCGCGACCGTTGGAAGGAACTGTCCGGGATTGTCGGGAAACAGGTGAAGATCGAGGGACTCGACCGCGCTTACGAGGGGGAGGTTGTCGACCTCGACCGGGACGGATTCCTGATCCTGAGAAAGCCCGATGGGATTTGTGAGCGGATTGTGGCAGGAGATGTTCTGTACCGGTAGGCACGTATCGTCGTTCCGCCGCTGATGACGGCGCATATGGATTGAAGGAGCTTTTATGGAAATCAGGGAAGAGGAAATCAGGGAACTGGAGAAGGCGGATCTGGAGTGTATCTGGCATCCCTTCACCCAGATGGAGCTTTACCGCCGGGAAAAACCCGTCATCATCGAAAAGGGCAGGGGATGCCGGTTGTACGATATGGAGGGTAATGCCTATCTCGATGGTGTTTCTTCGCTCTGGACGAATGTTCACGGCCATGCCAGGACCGAACTGGACGAGGCCCTCAAGGCCCAGACGGACCTGATTGCCCATTCCACCCTGCTGGGGATTTCCAGTGTCCCGGCCGTTCGATTTGCCCGGAAACTGCTCGATGTTGTTCCATCAGGGCTCACCAAGGTGTTTTATTCAGACAGCGGCTCCACGTCCGTGGAAATCGCCCTGAAAATGGCTTTTCAGTATCATCGGCAGTCGCCGAAAGGCAATCCGAAGAAGACCAAGTTCCTGACCTTCGTGAACGCCTATCACGGGGATACGATCGGTTCGGTCAGCCTGGGTGGCATCGACCTCTTCCACGAAATGTACCGGGAGCTCCTGTTCGAAACGTATAAAGTCGCTTCCCCCTACTGTTACCGCTGCCCCTACGGCCGGGACTATCCGGGCTGCAAGCTGGATTGCCTCCTCGGGGTGGAAAAAATGCTGGATGAACATCATGACGAAATCGCCGCGGTGGTTCTGGAACCCCTGGTGCAGGGGGCGGCGGGCATGCTGATGCAGCCGGAAGGTTTTCTCCGGGGGGTGAGGGCGCTGTGCGACCATTACGGCGTATTCCTGATCGCCGATGAAGTGGCCGTGGGTTTCGGCCGGACGGGGAAGATGTTCGCCTGCGAGCATGAGGGGGTGACACCCGATATCCTGTGCCTGGCGAAGGGGATTTCAGGGGGATACCTGCCTCTGGCGGCAACGGTGACCAGCGAGGAGATCTTCGAAGGTTTCCTGGGAGAGTTCACGGAAAACAAGACCTTCTTCCACGGCCATACCTATACGGGAAATCCCCTGGCCTGTGCCGTGGCCATCGCCAGCCTGGACCTTTTCGAAAAGGAGCGGATCATCGAGAATCTCCAGCCGAAAATCGCCTTTCTTAAAGAAAAACTGTCCGCATTCAAGAACCTTTCCCATGTAGGGGATATCCGTCAGCGAGGCCTGATGGTGGGAATCGAACTGGTTGCGGACCGGAACACCCGTGAAGGCCTGCCCGTGGCGGACCGGACGGGTCACCAGGTGATCCTGGAAGCGAGAAAACGGGGGATCATGATTCGTCCCCTGGGGGATATCATCGTTCTCATGCCGCCTCTGGCCATGTCGGTCGAAGAACTGGACAAACTGTGCGAAGCGACCTATGAGTCGATCCGGGTCGTGACGGAAAAGTAATAAAGAAAACCAATGGATGTACAGGAAGAAACACGGGAGGGGTTTTTTCATTTCGATCCCGGGGATGGGATCTACCGGGATCATTTCCCCGGGCACCCCGTCGTTCCCGGGAGTCTCATCATCCAGGCCTTTCTGGATGTGGCCGGTTCGTTCCGGGAGATCGAGGAATTCCGCTTTCGGTCTTTTGTTTCTCCAGGTCTTTACCCCTATCGGATGACGCACCGGGGTGACCGGTGGGAATGCCTGCTTTTCCGGGAAGACCGTATTCTGGTCAGGGGAAAATTGAAAGGATGAGCCGGAACAGCGATGAAAAACGGGGCCTGATTCTGGGCGGAACGTGTGAATTGTCGTTGTGCCTTGCCCCCATGCTGATCGCAAAGGGAATCGAGCCGGTCCTGACCTTTCGCAGCGAGGAAGGTCAACGGAAAATCGAATTGCACCTGGCTTCACAAGAGGGACATTATGAAACGGTGCGGCTCGATCTCAATGACAAGGCGTCAATCGAAACCCTCTTTCCCCGGATATCGCCATCCATTGATTTCCTCGTCGATTTTGCCCAGGGCGACTACGAAGCCCTCATCGCCGGTGCCGATGAAAGCCGGATTTACGACTATTTCATTGAAAACGTCGCTGCCCGTGCCGTTTTCCTGAAGCACGTTACCCGGGCCATGCTCGGCAGAAGACGGGGTCGCCTCGTTTATGTCTCGTCTTCTGCGGCGGAAAGGCCCGCGCCGGGCCAGGGATTCTACAGTGCGGCCAAGCTCGCCTCCGAGGCTCTCTACCGCAATTGCGGCCTGGAACTGGCAGGGAAGGGAATCTCCTCCGTTATCCTGCGGGCGGGTTACATCGAGGCGGGACGGGGACGCATCTTTCTGGAAACGAGGCCGGATGCCGTAAAGCAGGTTCCCATCGGGAGGGCGTTGACAGGGGCGGAAGTTGCTGAAACAATTCTTTTTCTGCTCGGTCCGGCGGCCGTGGGCATCAACGCCACCGTCCTGACCATGGACGGAGGACTAAGCGCCGGGAAGAGCGGACTGTTGAAGGCGTGAAAATGATCCCGCAGCGAGGCTGATTAGGGGACAATGCGGATGGCCTGCAATGGGCCGGTCATCGCAGACAGGCGACGATACGAAATCAAAGAGAAAAAGCATTCATCTTATTGAACGAAAGGCATACATGGACATCATCGACACATTGCGGGACCTGATTACGGATATCATGGATGTGGAAGGAGCGACGATCACGGAGGAAACCTACCTGGTCCGCGATCTGGGGGCGGAGTCCATCGACCTGCTGGAGTTGTCCGTTTCCATCAACCATGCGTTTCAGATCACGGTGAAGGACGACGACCTCTATCTGAGAAATTTCCGTCTCTACATCGTGGAGGCCGATCGCCAGGGAAAAGAGCCGGTTTCGTACCTGGCCCAACGTTTCCCCTTTCTGACGACCGGCAGGATCGGCGAAATCCTCGGAGATCTGGGAATCGGTCCGGCCATCAAGATCAAGGATCTTGTCGGTTATATCGTTTACCGGCAGCAAGATTGAAAATCGAACGAGGCCAGATGATGAATCACTTTGACGAACTCGTCACCCGGCGAAGAAGCATCCGGAAGTACCAGCCCGAGATTCCGCCGGACGGCATGATCGAGGAGATGGTCCGGGCGGCCCTTGTAGCCCCGTCGCCGTCGAATACGCAACCCATCCGCTTCATCCGCCTCAAATCGCCCCGTTTCAGGGACCTGATCCGTGACGGCATGACCGGGGAGCAGCAGCGGCTCATGAAGATTGCCGAAGCAGCAGGCCGTCCGAAATGGATGAAAAACCGGATCAAGTTCTACAACCGCTATATGGCGTTCATCTTCGATGCCCCGGTCCTGATGGCGGTGGTGACCGCCCGCCCGAAAGAACTGCTTGTGGGTCCGGAAAGCCTGTTCGGCCCAAAGCTCGAAGAGATCCGCGTGATGAATCTCCACATGACGGCGGGGCTTTCGGTCATGAACTACCTCCTGAAGGGAGAAGAACTCGGTATCGGGTCCTGCATCATGTCGGCGCCCCTGATCTTCCTCGACCAGGCGGAAAAGATGCTCGGCCTGGTGGATATGGAGCTGATCTGTTTCATCACCTCGGGCTACCCGGCCGAAACGGCCAAGCCCATCAAAAGAAAAACGATCGATGAAATTTATTTCTGTAAATAGATGAAAAGGCGCGTCGTCATTACCTCCATGGGGGTCATTTCCTCCCTCGGCAAAACACCCGAAGCAATCCAGGCCGCGTTGAAAGCGGAACAGGTTTCCTTTGAGCGGCCCGCATACGATCAGGAACTCGTCGTTTCACCCGTCCGTGATTTCGACCTGAAGGAATACACGGGGCCGTTCAAGGAGCGTCGCTATTTGAACCGGGGTGCCGCTTTCGCCCTGGCCGCGGCCCTGGAGTCGATCCGCCGCTCAGGCATGGCAAAGGACGATTTTCCCGAGTCGGGACTTTTCGTCGGGGCAGGACCGCACATGGACATCGGCGGGGAATTTCCAAACATCGAAAACGGGCGCATAAATCGGAACAAGCTGGATGCCCTGTGGATTCTCCGCTTTCTTCCCAACACGGCCGCCTCGCTCATCGCCCAGTCCGTTGGTATCCGGGGTGAAAACCTGACCGTGGGCACGGCCTGCGCCGCCGCTCTTTCGGCCGTCGGGGAGGCTTTCCGGAGGATTCGGGACGGGTATCTGTATTGTGCCCTGGCAGGAGGGGGGGATTCCCGTCTGACTTCCGGGGGGACGCTGGCGTATAAAAATGCAGGTGCCCTTTACCGGGGAGAAGGGCCGCCCGAAAAGGCAAGCCGTCCCTTCGATCGGGACCGGAAGGGGTTTGTCGCCGGGGAAGGGGGGGCTTTTTTCCTTCTCGAAGATCGGGATCGCGCCCTTGAACGTGGTGCCTTGATCTGGGCCGAAGTGGCCGGTTACGGCAGTTCCATGGACGGGTACCGCATGACCGCACCGGCACCGGATGGAAAAGCGGCAGCCGGGGCCGTCCGCCGCGCCATGGCCGAAGCGGAAGTATCCCCGGAGGATATCGATTTCATCGTGACCCACGGGACCGGGACGGTTCTGAACGACCAGGTCGAGGCGAAAATCATCCGGGATATCTTTCCCGGAAAAATGCCGGCGGTGACCGCCCTCAAGTCCTGGATCGGGCACCTGTCCACGGCCTGCGGCGCCGTCGAACTGGCCATCGCCCTGGCCGGCCAGGCCGTCGGCTATCTGCCGGAAATCCGGAATCTGAAAAACCCGTGTGCCCCGGAAATCGATTTCGTCCGGGACGGGCGGCAAACCACGGGCGGCGTGTTTCTCATCGAGAATTTCGGCTTCGGCGGCCAGAACGCGGCCCTGATCGTTAAAAAGCGATAAACATGAAGGCAAAGAACCTGAAAGGACCCATTGCGAGCCGGATGTCCTTTCGACCGCAGGGAGAAATCTTTAACGAAGCTGACAACAGGGATCAAGATTTCTCGCATTCGCTCGAAATGACAAGAACCAAGGTGGTTACATCAATCCGTGGCACAGGCGTATGTCTGAAATAATTGAAATCAATTCCGGTCTGCAGTCCGTTCTTCTGATTGAACGGATCACGACCTTCGACCTCGGAGAAATCCGGGGTGTCTTTACCTTCGACGGGAAGCGTGTGTTCATGCTGATCGAGGCCATGGCCCAGCTTGGCGCCTTCCATGTCCGCCGGCTTGACGGATTTCAAAGGCACGCCTTTCTGATGAAGGTGGGAAAATGTGTTCTGCCGGAACCGCTGCCTGAAGAGGGAGCCATGGCACTGCAGGGTGAGCTGACCGGCCGGAGCGACCGGAGTTTTGTCTACCACGTGCAGGTGGGACGGCAGGGGCAGACAGCCATGAGGGGAGATTTCTGGTTTTCCACCGTGGATTACGATGAACGATTCGAAGGGGAAAAACTTCGGGAACATTATGAAAGAGTATTTCTATGTTTGACCAGCGCATCCGGGATCGCCTGAACCTGCAGCGGAAAACGGGCCTTTACCGGCAGCCACCGGAGATTGAAAGCAGGGCGGGAAAGTATGTCTGTCTGGCTGGAAAACCTTACCTGAGCTTCGCTTCCAACGATTACCTGGGAATTGCCGATTGCCCGGCACTGAAAGAAATATGGATCCGTAACGTCGAACGTTTCGGCACATCGTCTTCGTCATCACGCCTGGTGACGGGAAACTTCCGCCTTATCCGGGAGGCGGAGGAAGCCTATGCGCAATATTTCGGCTATGAGGCATCCCTCTTTTATCCCAGCGGGTTTCAGGCCAACCTGGGGCTTCTGTCCACCCTCTTCGAACCCGGCGACCGGGTCCTGGTCGACCAGCATATCCACGCCAGCAGCGTCAAGGGCATGGCCTTAAGCGGCGCCGATGTGATCAGTTTTCGCCATGGAAACCTCGATCACCTGGAGAAAAAACTGAAAAAGATCGGAGTGAAACAGGCGGGCGTCGTGACGGAATCCCTCTTTAGCATGGACGGGAACCTGCTGGATGTCGAAAGGCTCGCCCGTCTGAAGAAGCGCTACGGTTTTCTGTCCGTCGTGGACGAGGCCCATGCTTTCGCGGCCATCGGTCCCGGAGGAAAAGGCCTTGCCGGTGGCATTGCCGACGTTGCCGTGGGAACCTTCGGGAAGGCCTTCGGCTTTTTCGGCGCCTTCGTTCTCCTTCCGGAAAGAATGAAGGAATACCTCATCAATTTTTCCGCACCCCTCATGTTCACAACGACCCTTCCCCCATCTCATGCCGGGGCGGCCCTCGATATTCTCGAGATTGTCCGGAAAGCGGATACGGAAAGGGAAAAACTGGCCGCGGTCAGCCGGACCATGAAGGAAGCCCTGCTTCAGGAAGGATTCCGGGCTTTCGGCGATGCCCATATCCTGGGGGTGGAAATCGGGGACGAGGACATGGCCGTCCGGGTTTCCCTTGGCCTGAAAGATCGCGGTATTCTCGTCTTTCCGGCCCGCTACCCGACGGTGGCGCTGCATCACGCCATTTTAAGGATCGGCATGACGGCCCTTCACAACAGGGACGACGTATCGATGTTCATCCGTTCGTTAAAGGAAGTCATGGAAAACAAGGAGACCTGTCATGGATAATCTGTTTATTGTCGGGACCGATACGGGAGTCGGAAAGACCGTGCTCTCCCTTTCGCTCATGCAATACCTGTACGCCAGGCATTACCACCCTTTCTACATCAAGCCCGCCCAGACGGGATGCCGCGATCCCTACGATGCGGACAGCGATGCCCGTCTGATTTACCGTTACGTGGAGGAGCTGAAGGGAAAAGACTGTGCCGAATCCGTCATTTACTGTTTCCGGGAACCGAAGGCCCCCTATTTTGCCGCCCGGAGTGAGGGGAAAAACGTCGAGATGACATTTCTTTTGAATGAAATGACCCGCAGAGGTGCAGGTCATGCTCCCCTGGTCATTGAAGGGGCGGGTGGATTGTTTGTGCCCCTGACCGCACAGGACATGATGATCGATCTGGTTGCCCAAACCGGGGCGAAACCGGTGATCGCCGCCCGGGCGGGTTTAGGGACGATCAATCATACCCTGTTGACCATCGAGGCCCTGGACCATCGAGGGATTGAGCCCCTGGGAGTTGTCCTGATCGATGCCGAAAAACCGCAGACCGCTGGCGCCATGATCGAGGAGAACCGCGAGGCGATTGAAAAAAACGCCGGTATTATGGTTGCCGGTGTGATCCCCCGGATTGTCAATTTTCTCCAGCCGCTCGTTTTCCTGTTCCCCATTTTCGACCGGCTTTTCAGCCCAAGAGATGTTCCAGGATAAAAAACATGGGACATCACGGCCAGTTACCATCTTTTGATAATTCTTGACATGCATGGCGATTCGTGTAAACGTACCGGCAAATCCTAGAATCCCCAGATAGAGAGAATAGGAAATGTTCATTACGCAAGCGTCGTCATCATATTTTGTGCATTAGCGATTTGACCCTGCCGTCTTAGCGATGGCGGGGTTTTTATTTTTCCCGCGCCGGTTATAAACGGGTCCGGTCAGCCTGAAAGGATAAGTGCCGTGTCCATGTTCCTGCGGGGGGACGATTAAAGGGGTAAGATTTGAACAAAAAGCAGGCGTTGTTTTTTTCCCTGGCGGTCTTGGTCATCACCTGCCTGGGGCTCAAATTTGTCCAATGGTTTCATTCCGATTCCGAGAAGAAACTTCACCCGGTTCGGTCGCAGTTACGGGCCATCCACGATACGGTTCTGAAGGGAGAAACCCTCCTGACCATTTTTGCCAAGCACG
>Ga0302253_1000729_pt1 | contig 24418 bp, 23 predicted proteins | sample AAG_RA_Trp_MG_FD_193537 | JGI IMG/M metagenome (GOLD analysis project Ga0302253, IMG submission 193537) | Enriched activated sludge microbial communities from anaerobic digester in WTTP, New Holstein, Wisconsin, United States - AAG_RA_Trp | ecosystem: Engineered > Bioreactor > Anaerobic >...
AGATGCGGCCTGAGCCAGCCATGAATATTGGAGAGGATGATGCCTCCAAAAAAGGATGACGCTACACCGGGAGTCAAGCTTCTCCGGATGTTTCAAATACTCATGTGTGATGGGCGGCGGCAGTTTCAAAAAGATCTTGCAGATCGCCTGAATTGTTCGCCGCAAGTCGTCATGCGCCTCGCCCGGAGCATAGAGTCAGTTGTTGGAACCAATTTTGAGATGGGTACCGAGAATCGCCGGAAATGGTACCGCCTCCGCACTTCCAATAAGCACTGTCTTGGTCTTCGTTTCGAAGAACTACGCTACATTAGCGTGTGTCGGGATCTAGCGGCCTCCACCCTTCCACACAACATACTCCAACGCATCGACGACTCCATCTTGAATCTTTCAATTTTGATGGCAGATCGTGGCAATGGGGAAAATGGCTCTATCCCGCAACAGCAGTTCACGTTTTGCTCCAAGGGACGAATCAATTATTCCAATCACTTTGGAGTCATTGAAACCCTGATTGCAGCTGCAGAAAACCGTCGAATCTGTCTAGTGCGCTATAAAGCCGGTAGTCGAGCGCAAGTCAAAGAGCACCGTTTTGCCCCTGGGCGTATAGCCAGCATGAACGGTGTCTTATACGCTTTGGGTGCTGGAGTGACCGAAGACTATAGCGCCATCAAGCATCTGACTAACTTGGCAGTCCACCGCATTCTTGAGGCGAGACTGACAGAGCATTCTTTTTCTTTCGAGTTGCCAAGCTCTACTGAAAATACCTTCGGGTTGCCGTGGCACGAGCCAAGGACATTTCGAATCCATTTCTCACAAGCGGTTGCGGATTATATCCGCGAGCGTACGTGGGCAGATGTCCAGCATCTTGATGACAGAGAGGATGGCAGCGTTGTCCTTGAAATTACAACGCGAAGTGAGCCTGAGCTGAAAGCTTGGATCAGAAGCTTTGGCGAGACTGTCATCGCGTTCGATGAAATAGCCCAAGAGCAAACCCATTTGGAGTGAGCCGTGATAAATCGAGGCTTTGTCTGCCCAAAGTGTGGTTCTAAAAGAGTGTCACTGGGAAGTTGTATGCGCACACCTTTTAAATGGCTGAACGCAATGCTCGACACCGTGTCGCCATATCCAAAGCAAGGGCCATGCACAATTACTTGCAAAGACTGCGGCGCAAAAAGTGTCATCTGTATTATGTGATACTTCGACGCAAGGTGTGTAACTCAACTTTCGTGAATCTGTTTCATGGCGTCTCGTAGCTTCTGGACTTTTCGTGAGGTAACATGCCGGAGGCAATGAATCTTTGTTGAGCATTAGTCTTGACAACACGGCTCCTTGGCGAGTCGTAGGCCAGTCCTTGGACCTTTCAAAGCCGCCTAGCGAGCTTCGCTTTGAGGCCGAGGCCGCGATAGGTGAGCGTAACCCGTGTCCGGCGTGCTGTGCGACTTGTAAAGCCCATGATTTTGCGGAGGTTAGCGGGCGGCATCTCAACTTCTTCCAGCATCATTGCCTGATCAAAGCCCGTGTCCCCGAGTAAGATGCCCGGAACATGGCCCCAAGCGAGTCCATGTCCCATGGGCGCGGCTTAGCAACGGGTTTACCCGGCTTTTCGAGCATGCGGGCAGGCTTCCTGCCCGAGAGATGCCGGTCAACGCCGTGGTGCGTTACGTCGCGGTCACCGATAAGCGGATATAGTGGGCTGTGACGCACTACGTCTTGAAGGCCATGGGCAAGCTTGATCTCCGCCGATTTCGCGGAATTGGCCTTGAAGAAACGGCAGCCAAGCGTGGCCATCAGTACGTCTCCATTTTTTATGGACATGGATCGGGAAAGCCGCCCGATGGTCTTTGCGATTCCAAGCAAAGGCAAGGAATGCCACAAGACCTTTGCCCCGCATCTCAAAGAGCACCGGGGCAATCCGGAGGACGTGGTCGAGGTGGTCTGCTACATGCCCCCGGCCTTTCTGAAGGCAGCAAAGACGACTTTCAGAAGAGCCATGGTAACCGAGGACTGGTTCCATATGCTTCTGATTCTCACCAAAGCCCGCGACGAGGTCCTTCGCCTGGAAATCAAACAAGTAAAACTCCCCGGCGGAACTCGATGGGCAGTGCGCAATTCATGGAGACAAGGGGCAGCGACGAGAAGGTTGCTGCTCTGATGGAACTGAAAGAGCGAGGACTGGCGGCGGCCAGGGCATTCAGGAGAAAGGCGTTGCCCACCGGAGGCGCAATGCTGACCCTAGGCTGGGCAATCGCTGGAGGGTTTGAGATGCTTCGAATTCGCCTGAGAAATTGTCTGGAAGTCGGCTCTGTTCGGACCGGCTTGCAAAGCGCTGGATACGTTTCAGGAACATTTTATGAAAAATATGCGGAGATGGGCCTCTCAAACGCACGGCTGGGAGAACTAAAGGTTGCTTTCAGGTCGCCCGTTCGTGGGCCAGAGGCTGTCGGAACGTGACGACCTTCATCACGATGATCTACTGATAGGGGGCACCCCTCTCAGGTTTACTGACTGGAGGGGGTCACAGCATCCGTCGAAGTTCAGAAACATATACTCTTCAAGTCCTTATTGTTGTGTCTCTAAAACATCCTTGCTGCCACACACGGGGCAGGTTGGCGTGCTGAATAGAATTTGTAGCCATGAGAGTATGTCCCCAAGGCTGCCCTCGGTTTTGAGAAACATCACATTACAGCGGCGACAACGATAGGCTGTGCGAGTGCCCATAATCATACAGCATTCTCCTTTTTTATTAGCGTAACGCGCAGTTTTTTGGGGTCAATGGGTGCTCAGAAATATTGAATTTTAAGCGTGGCAACTCTCCACTATCTGGAAAGAAAATGGGAGAGGGTATCCCCACGCCGTTATTTTCTCCATTTTTGAACTTTCCTCACTGCGTTTCGCAATGGGATGCAGCAGTGACAGCAAGAGGTCACACGATGTCTCTACAAATAAGACGGCCCACGCTGGCCTTTTGCGGTGCCACGGGCGCGGGAAAGTCCAGCCTCGTCAACGCTCTCATGAGGGCGAAGGTGCAGCAAGTTGGGGATATTCCGACCACTAAGGAGACAATCTCTCGCGAGACTACACTGGGTGTGCACGATATACCAGTCTACATAATGGACACACCCGGCCTTGAGGAGGTGGGTGTCCATGCCCAATACGTCCAATCCCTCCGCGAAGTGATGCCGCAGGTGGATATTCTGGTGTGGGTGGTGGGCTACGACAACCGCGCTCTCAGCGTTGACAAGAACATACTGACAGAAACGCGGACCAACTTTCCTGACAAGCCCATTTTGGTGCTCGGCACTGCCTTGGATCGCGTAAGTCGCAGCTTTGACCCGCAGACCTTTGACGTGGATAAGGGCCAGAGTCACGCCGAGCGAGCTGTGCGGGAATGGCTGGAATACATGCGCAGAACCTTTGTGGACGCGCATGTGGAGGCCGTGCTGCCCTGCGCTGCCGGAGAGAGTCACGACGACACGGCGCGGCAGTATAACTTGCAGCATGTTGCGGAAACCATCGAACGACTTTTGCCCGTAGCCACACGCGCCCGCTGGATAGAGTGCGAACGCGTCCTCAAAAACAAGGGCGACAAGGCCCGCAGAATCGTATTGGCAGCCACTGCCACGTCAGGCGGCATAGGGCTTATCCCCCTGCCTATGGCAGACCTGCCCTTCATCGTGGCAACACAGGTGGGCATGATTGTGAGCCTGTGCCACATGTACGGGCGCATGCTCTCGGCGGACACTGCCAAGTCTCTGGCCTTGGCGGCTCTGTCTGCGGTGGCTGGCCCCATGCTCTTCCAGACTTTTTCCAAGCTTATTCCCGGCCTCGGCTCTGCCATTGGCGGCGGCGTGGCGGCGGGCTGGACCTTTGCCGTGGGCAAAGTCACCCAGGCCATACTGGAGGAGGGGGAGGAATTTGAATTGGAGGCATTCAAGGCGGCGGTGAAGAATGTGTACGCCCAATATCGCCAGGAACTCAAAGGATAAGGGGTTGAAAATGTACAATATACCCGAAGACATTCAGCAAGCCATTATCAATGATGCGGAAAAAAAGTTGGGCGTCAAGCCGCGGATCATTGTCAGCGGCAAGACAGGCTCCGGCAAGTCCAGTCTCATTAATGCCCTGCTGGAGCTGGAAGTCAACGCCACAGGCGCGTCCGAGCCGGTGACGCAGGAAGAGCAGGTTTCGGCATGGACGTTGCCTGGGGGAGAACTGACCATCATCGACGTGCCCGGCTTTGGCGAGGCAGACAAGCACAACGAGCGAGTGCAATTCATCCTTGATCAGCTTACCTCCTGCCATGTGATGCTACTGGTGGTGGGCGCGCCGGACAGGGCTTGGGAACACGAGCGGCAATTCGTGGAAATTGTGCACAATACCGACCCTGACTTTCCTCTCCTCGTGGTGGGCAACCGCATTGATATGTTCAACCCCGTGCGGGAATGGAATCCTACGGCGCTTAACCTGATCCATCCCTCTACAAAGAAGGAGCAGAGCATTGTGGCGTGGAGTGAATCTCTGCGCGAATCTCTGGGCATTGAACCGCAGCAAATGGTACTCACCTGCGCCGGAGAAGCCTTTAGCGACTTTGAAGGCCGTTATGGGCTGGATAATCTCGGGCATGCCGTGGTGGATGCCCTGCCGCTGGCAGTACAGAACGCTGCTGCACGCGCCCTGCGTGTCAACATGGACAAAAAGGCTCTGTGCGAGAAGATTATTTGGAGGGCTGCCGTGGCATCGGCCGGTGTGGCGTTGGTTCCCATTCCCTTAGCAGACGCCATTCCTCTGGCAGCCATTCAGGTAGGCATGATTATCAAGATTGCCGAGGTATACGGTAAAATACTCACTCCGCAGACCGCTATCACCCTGCTAGCTCCCGTTGCGGCCTCCTTTCTCGGGCGCACGGCAGTGCAGAATCTGCTGAAGTTTATCCCTGGACTTGGCACAGTGCTGGGAACCGTCATTGGCGCGTCCATTGCTGGCCCTCTTACCTATGCCGTTGGCAAGACTTACATGGAGTTTTTCGCCAGCAAAAACTTTACTCCCACCCCTGAAGAGGTGAGGGAATTGCTCAAGAAGAAGTACAAACAGGCGCAGGAGCGCAGCAAGGACTTGGAAGCAGAGGCTCGCCGGGAAAGGGAAAAGTAAGAATAGCTTTGGGAGATAAGAATTTTTGTGAACAATAGTTCTGTTCTCTCGCAGCCCCTGCCCCTTCAAAAAGGCTTGAATGGCATCACTTGGACCATTCTTGAGTGAAGAAATGATGACTATATGGGAATAAGTGAGGAAAAGTCATGTTGAGCAAGGAACAGATGGACTTGTTGCAGGAAAATTTTGATTTCAGCACCATCTCTCAAATACTGCAAGGAGCCAAAAAACATCTGGGCGAAGAGGACATTGTGCCTACTATAGTGCTGGTAGGCCGCACAGGAGCCGGAAAATCCAGCCTTATCAATGCTTTGCTGGGACGCCCCGTAGCAGAGGTGGGTGTTATCCCAACCACACAGGAGCCGACGCCCTACGAATTGAGTGCCGAGGGCATACCCCTGCGCGTGGTGGACTTGCCCGGCATAGGCGAATCTGGCAGGCACGGGCAGCGGATGGAAACTTTGCTAGGAATACTGGATAAGGCCCACATCCTTCTGCTGACCCTGCCCTGCCCTGAACGCAATCTGGACTATGAAGTGCGATTGTTGGAAGAGTTGCAGCAGCCTTTTGCAGGGTGCTTGCCCTTGCCTCTGCTGGTGGCGGGAACCAAAATAGACTGCGCACCTCCTGCCCGGCAATGGGACGCACAAGCCCTTAACCTCGCCCGGCCCAGCACAGAAAAGGAGATTAACATACGAGAATGGCTGACCTATGCGGGACAGGTGGTGTTTTTGGCCCGGCCCCGGCCCTCTGTACATCCGCAAGACTCGCGCACCTCTGAGCAAAGAGTGCTGCCCTGCGCCAGTGGCGCGTGTTATGATGATGCAGGCAACCAGTACGGCATCGCAGAAATACGTAGAAGCATCTATGAAGCCCTGCCCGAAGCCGCGCGTACTTTCTTTGCCCGTGTCACGCAAGATCGGGCGCTTATAGATAAGCGTGCCCAGAAGATAGCGCTTATCTATAGCGGTTTGTCCTCCGCAGCAGCAGCACAGCCTGTACCCACCATCCCTGATGCCGCGCTCATCATGCCCCTGCAGGTGGCCATGCTCATGAAGCTCACCCGTCTGCATGGGCAGGAATTGACACAAGACCTTGCCATGCACATGCTCGGCCCATTCATTGCCCGTATGGCAGGACGGCTTGCCTTTGAGCAGGTGGTGAAGTGGATTCCTGGTGTGGGGTCTGTGGCTGGGGGGGGCGTGGCTGGCGGCATGACCTATGCTCTCGGCATGGGTTACCACACCCTGCTCAAAGACGGAAACTGGAATTTTGATGGCGAAGCCCTCAAGGAAGCCGTGCTGGAGTGGTGGGGGAAGGGGGTAAGCCGATAAAATTTATATTACAACTTTTGAACAGGTTTCAGTAATGCAGTTTCAATGCAAAAGATGCGGGAAATGCTGCTGCAACTTACAAAGGCATCCTATATTTTCAGAACTTCATAATGGAGACGGCGTATGTATGTACTATGATAGTGGAAATAAGAGTTGTAAAATATACGAAAATAGGCCTTTTTTTTGTGATGTCATGAAGGGGTGGGCCTTTTTTTCAGATCGGATGACATTAGAAGAGTATTTTGCAATGACTTCTAGATTTTGCAGTATAATCGAAAAAATATAGGAGTAATGGTATGGCATGGCCTTGGCTTATTGGGGCGGCAGTCGTAGCACTTGGTGCAGCGATTGCAGGAAGTGATAGTAGCTCGTCTGAGGAAAGCACCTCCTCATCCGAAGATGCAAAAAGAAAGTTTAAAAAAGAAAAAGAACAAAATCTATTGGGCAATGTGGACAAATCATTGGCCCGTTTTTTTGAGACACATTCTGAAATACTTCAATTCCATAGTAACAGTGAAAAAAAAATCTACAAAGAACTTGTTGCACGTGTCGTGGAGGGTTGTTCACTAAGTAGTGAATACGCAAATATGTTGGATTTTATGGCTGCAAGTAACTCTCCGGATACATCAGGTTTTGAGCCTCGGATGGAATATGTACGGAAAGCCTCGCAAATGGCTATAGATACAGCAGAAAGCGTCGAAGATGCGCTGGACAACCTGTATGGCCAAGATGCTTATCACTGCTATCAATCTGAGATCATGGACCCTTGTGCGGAACTTGATAGCGGGGTAGGGGCGATGCGTGAGATTCTTGGACTTAGCCCCGATACGTCTGCAGCACGCCATGTAGTACGTATATCGCCTGACCTAATGAAATTGTTTCTGGTATTGCATCAATTAGAAGGAGTTCGTGAACACTGTAACGATATTGAAAATAAAGTCGCCGAAGACGCACTTGTTGGTCGCGCGCGACAACATGCTGATTTTGCAGAAACATTGCAGCAATGGTGTGTGAATTACGACGCAATGGATGACGCTCCGCGTGTCATTGTCTGCGGTATGCTCAAAGCTGGCAAAAGCACTTTGCTCAACATGCTGACCGAACATTTCACCGATGAGTATTTCCCTTCTGCGCGCACCCGGAAGACGGTAGCGATTAACACCCTAGAATACAGTAGTATTTGCTATGTTGACACCCCCGGATTGGATGCTCCTGAAGATGATGAAAAAACTACATGGAGCGCCATGGCCTCAGCCGAGCATATTCTTTTTGTTCACAATATAGCCAATGAATTTGAAGATAAAGAAATAGAGAGCCTCCGGCGTCTTGTCCTATTACGCCCCGATTTTGCGCAAATTTGCACCCTGGTAGGGACCTATGCAGAAACTCGCGGTATAGCGCAAGACAAACGTCAGCAGGCACTGGAAATGCTCCAAAAGCGTTTCCAGGATATCACGCAGGTGGCTATTCCCACTTTCCTCGTGTCTAATACTTCGTATATGAAGGGCTGCCTTGAAGGTAAAAATAATTTACGCAAGTCTGCTGGAATTGACGCTTTGAAAGAGGCTCTACGACGCGGGCTTGACCGTGCAAAAATCAAAGAAGAAAGAGTCGCCCGCTTGCAGAACTTACAGAACCGTCTTGCTGTCCACGTTTCTGCAGAAATAGAACAAATTCGAGAGGCTATCGAACTCGCTCAAAAAAAAGACAACATTGCTCTGCAATGTCTTATTAAAGACATGAAGGCTCTTTTGGGTGGCTTTAAGATGAAAATTGCGGCACTGGACAAAAGGGAGGGATGATGATGATAGATTCTCGTGAAAAATTCATGCAATATTTTGAATCGCTACGAGAGGATTTCGAAAGTGTAGCAAGGTCGGCACTTTCGAGAGGAAAAGAAAGCAATGTGCAAATTGATATTATAATGCAGGCCAGCAAGCGAAGTGTGCTGCAACAGACACGTTTGAAGCCCGACAATCCTCTCTATAAAACAGTGGAGGCTATGGCCGCAACTTTGCGGACGGAAACTGATAAATGGAAAAAGTCTATTGATGCCTTCGAAAAAAGTGATAATTTTCGTGGAAAACATTCCTGCTCTCTCATGGTCTATGTGTACGGAAAGGTAAAGTCAGGAAAAAGTTCTTTGCTCAACTACCTTGCCCACGGCTACACTAATCCCACCCAAGAACAGATTGCATCCGATGTGCAAGTTTTTTTTCAGGATGATTCTGGGAAATATGATTCCCAGAAGAATGAGTTGGAAGAAAAGCGTCGCATGCGTGTCGATTATGCTGAGGCAACTAGCGCCATCCAAGGGTACATCTTGCCTGGCATTACACTAGTAGATTCGCCTGGCATACATTCCATGACCCCTAAAAATGGCGCTTTGGCTCAGGAATATTTACAGAGTGCTGATATTATACTTTACGCCACATCTTCTAAAAGTAGTACACGTGCCAGCGATATCAAAGAGCTGCTCGAAATAGTACAGTCAGAAAAAACATTTTTTATCGTTTCTACGGCTGCCGATACTCTAGATGAAGATGAAGATGAAGATGGAAATATCGTAACCAAGCTTGTTATGCTGCCTGACCATGATCAGAAAGAAGTATGCATGTATTGTGTGGATCAACTTCTTCATGGTGATACGGAAAAGCGTTTAAAAAAAGAAGAGTTACAGGAGCACGTCATCGCCATTTCAGCCCTTTACGCAGAAGAGAATGCCACAGCTGAGGGCTGGCGAAAAAGTGGCATGCAAGCATTGCTTGCCCAGGTCCACAAAGTAGCAAAAAGCCAAGGAATTCAAATCAAGCAGCACACGCCTCTTAAGAATTTGCAAAATTACAACAGTGCGCTTTTGGACAGCCTCACCACACTTGAGGCTGCCATCTCAGTTAACCGTGAGTGGGTAGCCAAGGCCATTGAAGATATCTCAAGACACAAAGAGCGTGAAGTCGACAGTGCTGTTTTGCACCTCACGGAAGCCATAGAAGGGTTGCAAGAATGCGCCAAGGGCAAGGACAAAGATTTTGCCAAAGCAGTACATGATATTGGGGAAAAGTTTTTACATAAAGCCCGGCTCAACATTTTGTCAGCATTCATGGAAAATGTGCAGAATCAGCTTGCTCTTGTCGGTACGCATAACACATTCCATGTCGAGCTGCCCATGATTGATGATGTCTACAGAGAAATAGAATATCAATCCACCCGCAAAAAAAGGTGTGGGGGGCTTTTTGGAACTTTGACAGGGATGGGAATTGCCTTGGCATGCGCTTCCAACCCAGCTGGTTGGGTAGCAGCTGGTGCCGCTATAGGTGGCCTTGTAGGTTCGCAGGTAGGCAAGGCCCTTGACGGGGCAAGTACAGGGAAAGCACGTGTGGGTGATAATACAGATGACGTACGTCGAGCTGCTGTGGAAAAGCTGGAAGTTGTGATTAAAGAGGACCTTTCTCATACCGTCGAAGGCATTAATAAAGAGTGCATACTGCCACTTGTGGAATGGCTTGATTCCCTGCAAAACAATGTAAGCTCTTTGCGTAGCATCATCACAAGGCAACAAAAAGAAATTGATCTGGAGATTTCTAAATGAGTGCATATGAAATCAGTATTCTAGAGCAGTGGGCTGAAAAAATTCGTCCTATTGCACAAAAGCATCAGCCCGAACTTTTCAGGCAACTAGTGGATGCTTTGCAGGAAAAAAAGGCCGCAGAATCTGTAGATATAACTGTATATGGTATATATAGCCACGGTAAAAGTACGCTGGTGAACGCGTTGTGTGGGGCAGAATCTGCAAAAATGGGCATAGCACCCACAACTGCTGTTGTACAAAGATATCCATGGCGTGGCTACCATTTGCTGGATACTCCTGGCATTGATGCCCCCATTGAACATCAGGCCATTGCCGAAGAGCAACTGCGCAAGAGTGAGCTTGTCATCTATGTTCTTCAAAGCACCGATTTGGATGACGCCCGCGCCTGGAAGGAGTTGGCGGACAATGTTGAGCGTAGGCAAAAGACTATTTTAGTGGTCAACGACTTTAACCAGTGTCGGACAAAGCCTGAGCTCATGACTCGGCTCAAGGATGGCTACAGAACAAATTTACAAAAAGAAGGTGCGGCAAGGGGAATCAATTCGATTTGCGATTACGTGCCCATATACTTTGTTAACGCGAAAAGCGCTCTCAAAGGTAAACTGGAGAATAAAGAAATTCTCCTCGCTGCATCGGGCATCAATGAACTCGAACATGCCATACATGATGCGGTTAGAAATGTTTCTGCACATGACGTAATACAAACACTTAAACGTAATTTTATAGATTTATTGAGACTATGTGAGAGTAGCCTGTGCCCCGTGGAAAAATCCGTAATTTTCAATGAAGCGCAGGCTTCTCTCCGCGAAGTCAGTGAAGTGCGCAATGCAGCGGCTTTGAAAATTCAGCGTGACCTGGAAGGAATGCTGGCAACATACCGTGGGCGAATATATACACTTTTTGAATCCACTCACGATGAGCAGCTGCTCAGAAATCAACTATCTGATATAATGGAAGAGGTTGGCGGCAATCTCGAGGAGTGCATACGAAAAACTCTGTCCCATGCCAAGAAAAGGGTAGAAGATATCTGCGACAACATTGATAAGCTTTCTTCTGTGTATGTGGACGCCACGGCTGTAGCAGATGATACTAACGCCACGATCTCAGAAGTGTCTACTTTACAGACACTTCCTTGGAAAGACATGCTGCAGCATGTGAATTGGGAAGAAAGTATAAATAGTGCCGTTATTAAAATTCTGGAAATGGGGAAAAAATTCTTACCCAAGATTTTTAAAGGCATTGGCGAAAAAACTATGGCCAAGTGGGCTAGCAGGTTTACGGCTGCTTTGGGACCTATTTTAACTGCAGGTATAGCTGTTTATGAATTCTATTCTGCCGTGAAGGAGGAAGAGGGCAACAAAAACGCTGCGATCAACAGGGCTAAAGCCTTGGAGGACGCTGTAAACTCTGTAATTACCACAGTGCAGAATACGTATGCTGATGAAATGAAATGTATTCTTGATGACGTATTTCTGCCCGTGGAACAGAATATAGAGGGAAAGATTCAGGATCTACGGATCCAGTTTATGCTTGACGAAAGAGACGTTAAGCTTCTGAAGCAAGCAGAGGAAGCTATAGGTGGCATTTTGACGCATTAGGACTATGCCGGAAAAGTTGCAACAATTCCTAGGACGTTTTTTGGTACGGTTTACAACGGCTCAATAGGTCTGCCCCTTGCTGTTTCGGTGGTATACTGTCCTGTTCTTGCGAGAAAACGCTTTTTTACGCCGTCAAAAGGGGCTTATACTCCCTTGGGGACGCCACCAGATTATGCCCTCATGTCCACATGGGGGCTTTTCTTTTCTGACTGACACATGTCTTTGTAACTTGTACATCTTTAGTTACATTGAGCAGGTCAGGTACTTCGCCAACAGATGGCTATGGACCTACAACAACGAATGGCCCTACATGGGCTTGGCGGCAGTACTCCAAGGCGACAACGCGGATAGGCTGCATAGCCGCGACTATCTAGGCTGCCTAAAAAGGGGAGGAGTATCTGTAAACCTCCCCAAGTTAGTGCCATCCAAAAGTAGAGACTTCCTTGGGTGAATTTTTCAGGAGGAACTCTGCCGGGGTCAAATCGCCAAGAGACTCATGGGGTCGTTCCTCGTTGTACTGCCGCAGCCAGTTCCCCGTAATTTCCTTCACTTCTGTAAGGGATTTGAACAGATAGAAGTCCAGAACCTCTTCCCGATAGGTCTTGTTGAACCGCTCAATGTACGAATTCTGTGTGGGCTTGCCTGGCTGGATGAACTCCAATGCCACGCCGTTCTTCTCGGCCCAGTCGGCCAGCAGCACCGAAATCAGCTCCGGCCCGTTATCCATTCTCAATTTGGCAGGCAGCCCGCGCCAAGCCACTATTCGGTCCAAAACTCGCAAGACTCGTGCCGCTGGCAAATTCGTATCAACTTCGATAGCCAAACACTCACGGCTGAAGTCGTCCAACACGTTGAAAGTCCTAAACCTCTGACCGCTAGCCAATGCGTCATGCATGAAGTCAATGGACCAGCAGACATTGGCGCATGGCGGAACCGCCAGTGGTTGCGGGTTTCGCGAGGGCAGGCGCTTCTTGCCTTTGCGCCGGAGGTTCATCTTTAAAAGACAATATACCCGGTAGACGCGTTTATGGTTCCAGCGAAAACCGTGTCGGCGCAATACCGCGAACAGCTTGCCGAAACCGTAACGAGGATACCTGTCGGCCAGTCCCAGGAGCGCTTCAATGATCGGCGAATCATCTCTCGGTTTGAGCTCATACCGGTACACTGTCCGGCCAAGCCCCAGCGCAGCGCATGACCGCCGCTCACTGAGGCCATGCTCGCTGTGCATGAAATCCGCCAGATCGCGCTTCTCGGCTGGCCTCAAAGCTTTTTTGTGATGACGTCCTTCAAGGCCTCGTTCTCGAGGCTGAGATTGGCGAACATGCGCTTGAGCTTGCTGTTCTCTTCTTCAAGCTCCTTGAGCCTGCGGATATCCGAAGCTTCCATGCCGCCGAACTTGGCCTTCCACTGGTAGTAGGTGGCTTGGCTCACGCCGTTTTCACGGCAAATATCAACGACCTTGCGACCGCCTTCGGCTTCTTTCAAAATCCGAATGATTTGGCTTTCTGAAAATCGAGACTTCTTCATCGTGCCCTCCGTGAGGCAATCTTGATCAGAAATCTCTATTTTTCAATGGACCTATTCTAGGGGAGGGCTACACCGGCAGAGTTCCTCCGGAAAAATTCACCCAAGGAAGTCTCTACTTTTGGATGGCACTAACTTGGGGAGGTTTACAATAATAGCTAACGAGCTTACAGTGTTGATAAAGGCAGGAGCTGTGGAGAATATGTCTCTAAATAGGCAAGGGAAAGTTGTAGAAATATTCAGTATCTTCCGCGCTGCTCTTGGATAATAGGAGTAAATGTGAGTACAATTTTTAGCATTGTAACAGTTTGCTTAAATGCGTGTGACGAAATACACGTGACAATGGATAGTGTGTTTCAACAGGATCATGCTGAAAAAGAATACATTGTTGTTGACGGCGGTTCTGTGGACGGCACACAGAGAATTATATCCAACCACCCTGCTGTTACCCGGTGGATATCTGAATGCGACGAAGGAATCTCTGACGCTTTTAACAAGGGGTTGGCATTATGTGAGGGAGATGTAATTGCCTTTTTAAATGCAGGCGATTGGTATTCCCCACAGGCATTATCCGCAGTTGCAAAAATATTTGAGCAGGAAGACGCTGATGTCGTGCACGGCAACCTTGCCTTCTGGAAAGACGGGAGCATTGCCAGCGTTATGACGGGGGCAGACCACAGGCTTAAATCTGAGATGTCAGTCAATCATCCCGCAGTCTTTATACGCAAACAGGTCTATGCAGAAGCTGGTGGGTATTGTAAAAAACTACGATACGCAATGGATTATGATTTGCTCCTACGCCTTAAAATTGCCGGGAAAAAATTCATACATATAGATAGAGTATTGACAAATATGCAAGGGGGCGGGGTATCAGACGTGCTGTGGTGGAGAGCCTATGATGAAGTACGGCAGATAAAGACAAAATATCTTGCAAACAACCTTAAAAACTGGCTTTATCTCGCCTACCAGATAATAAGGACTGGGATCCGGCGCTTGCTGGGGCGGCTTGGTGCACAAGGCGTTATTGCCACATGGCGTAGGTTTACAAAATAATCGTTAGAGAATCTGAGGGCATTTTGTATTTATTTCCTTTGCTTAAAGAAACAAGAAAGGTGTTTGCCTTCCTTCCCAATACATTGCGTTGGCGTTGCCTGCGCCTAGCTGTGCTTGCTGCTTTATTGGCCGCCACAGAGATGGGCGTTGCACTTGCTGTATCCCTCTTCGGGGCAGTGATAACCTCACCCCAAAGTCTGCTGGATATCGCAGTTGTTGTACAAGTGCTTACGGTTGTTCCTTTTCTGAAAGGAGTACGCCTTGACGCTACAATTTTGCTGACTGGCGCGTTAACCATTCTGGCTCTTACTGTTATTATAAAAAATCTATTTGCGGCTATGTTTTTATGGCAGCAGCACCTGCTAGGCGGGCTTGCTTCTCGAGAAATTGGCTCTCAGCTTATGTCTTCAATTTTAACAAAGCCTTACACGTGGCATCTCAATTCCAACTCTGCAGCGCTCCAGACATTGATATCCTGGAGAATCCAGTTTGGAAACTACATTATAGCTATTTCCACGCTGCTTGCAAACCTCACTATTGCAATATTGCTGCTGGGGGGGGCTTTAGTTTATTCGCCTGTGATCAGTTGTGTTGTATTTGTTTTTACTGGGGGATTCTCAGTTTTATTCTACAAACTGACCAAAGGAAAAATAATTTCTGAAAGCAAAAACTTAGCAATGCTTCAAAAAGAAATTGATAAGGTCTCTCTTTGCAGTTTTCAGGGAATTAAAGAAATTATAATATACTCTTTGCAGGGCTCATTTCGGTCCATATATGACGATTATGGCCTCTCATATGCGAGAGGAAATGCACGAATAAATACGTTACAGGCAGCCCCCCCCTTTTTTGTAGAGTCAATAGGTATATCTATGCTTGTTGTTGCGAGTATTATCCTCGCTCATATGGACCCTGAAAATTTTATGGTCTCACTTTCGTTTATGGGGGCGGTTGCATGGCGAATTCTCCCCACCGCAAATAAGATTTTAAGTGCAGTTACCGGCCTGAGCGGGTATAGGGCTTATTTAGACTCCATTTTTCAAAACATAACGCCTCACTTGAACACTCAAAAAACAAATTTTCACAAAGAGCTTGTTTTTACAACAAGCTTATCCCTGAAGGGAGTTTCTTTTATCTACAGTGAAGCTATAAAAAAGAGCCTTACGGACGTCTCCCTCACCATTCCCAAGGGGAGCATGGTCGGGTTTATTGGACATTCCGGTGCAGGTAAAAGCACGCTTATAAATATCCTTACTGGCCTCCTGTCTCCCACAGAAGGCTCTATTTTTGTGGATGCAACAGAATTGGAGTCTCTACAGGGTACAGGGTGGGCAAAAAAGATTGGCTATGTGCCTCAAGCATGCTATCTAGCTGACGGCACTCTTGCTCAAAATATCGCTTTCGTCGATTGGGGAAAAACGGTTGACTATAACCGTGTTGAATGCTGTTGTAAAATGGCTGCAATAGATTTTCTAGACTTGTTACCAGACGGACTTGATACTCAGATAGGAGAACGAGGCATTAAGTTGTCTGGAGGACAAGTCCAGAGGATTGCTATTGCTCGGGCACTTTATCACTCTCCGGAAATTCTTATCTTAGATGAAGCAACTAGTGCGTTAGATTCTCAAACTGAAGCTGCAATTCAAGAGACCGTGCTTTCTTTGAAGGAAACAATGACAGTTCTTGTTGTTGCCCATCGACTTTCAACCGTCACCCCATGCGATGTTGTGTATTTGATTAAGGATGGAAGAGTTGTTAGTAGCGGCTCACCAGACATTATTATTTCAAAGTACCAATCGGCATATTCATGTGCTTAGTGCATTATTATGGATAAACTTGTAGTTGTAACTTCTGAGCCGCTTCGCGCATACTCCAATGCAGGTTATTTAGAGAGACTATTCGAGCAGGATTATTATAACCCAGTAAATGTTGCAAAAGAAGTTATCTTTGTTAGTCCATTTGAAGCATTGGGTGAACAGATTGTACATGGCCATAGAGTTATTGGGACGTCAGTTGAACTCTTTGCAAGGGAAGTTGCACGCATAAAGCCTGATTTAGTTCGTGCATACGGGAGCTTTTGGGCCTGCGATTTGGCTGTATATTCTTCCCCGGGGTGCCCTGTTTTTGTCAGTGTTCATGATCCCAACCCGAAACTCTTCCATAACTCTTTACAATTTGCTGATAAAGTTGTTTGTACAAGCGAAGTGGTCGCTCAACAAGCTCTCCGTTCTGGAGTACGTGAAGACAATTTAAAAATTTTGTACAACTGGGTAGATAGAAGTGTATTTCATGCTGTCCCAAATGCTTTAAAAGTTAAAACACTAACAGATTCCTTTCCAAATGTTAAAAGCATCTTGCATGTAGGTAACAAAACTCCCGCAAAGAATATTGAAACTGTAGTTCAGGCTTTACAGTTTCTTCCTATGCATTTTCACGCTTTTTTCCTTGGAGCAGGAGATCAATCTCCATATGAAAAATTAGCACAAAAGCTTAACGTCAACAATCGTTGCCACTGGGTTGGGGTTATTCCAAATAATGACCTAAAATATTGGTATACTTGGTGTGATGTTATGTGCACTCCATCTCTTTCGGAAGGTTTTGGAATTGTTTTCGCTGAGGCTGCGGCTTGTGGTGCGCCCATAGTCACTTCTGACATCGCTCCTATGAACTCTTTTTTTCGTAATGGATACGATGCGGTGCTTGTTGCTGAGAACAAAAATCCTAAAAAACTAGCAGAATGTATTTTTACGGTGGTTACGGACTCGGGGCTTAGGGACAAACTCTCTCGTAATGCAGTTGAAACGTCATTTAAATTTGATCGTCGTAGGCTTCAAGCTCAAGAGGCTGAATTGATGGAAAGCACAGAACAAAGAAAGTTGTCCTGGTACAAAGCTAGCCAGAAAGCACTGTTTTCTCAGTGTTATTTTCTAAGAAAAAAAATCGAACAGCGTTTTGAGGGAGAAACTAATGAGTGATGAATTGAAGATTGGTTTATATATTGGGTCTTGGACTCAAAATGTTGGCAATGCTTTTTTTGATTTTGGTGCTAAAGCAATTCTTAAAGCGGCATTTCCAAATGCAAAGTTTTATCCCATGGGCGGAGCTGTGCATTGGATGTTTGAAGAAAGCCTTAGGCAGAACGCAGGATATGCAAAAAAAATTGCTAACAAAGTCCTCAAAACTAAAATTAATCAAAATAATTCTTTAGAAATTGGCGAATATGCTGATATTGACATTCTCGTTTTTGCAGGAATGAGTATGTGTCAGGAGTTTGTTGAAAACAATGGGAGAACGTTCTTAAACGCTTCCAAAAGAGGTGTAAAAGTTCTTGGCCTCGGAACAGGGGCATATCGCTATACACAAGAAGAAAAGAAACTTTATACAGGCTTTTTGCAATCTTTAACTGATGTTGCGATCATTACCCGTGATGATGATACGTATTCGATGTTTAATGACCAGATTGACAATATTGCACCTGGTATAGATTGCGCCTTCTGTCTGCCACAATATTATTCTCCGCCGCGTCTTGATTTACCTTCATATAATGCTGTCAACTTTGATGCTGGTCCTATCCCTGATGCTATCGACCACGGTGATAATATGGTCATTTATACACATCACGATTTGTGGGGACCATTACCTAAAGATTATACTTCCAAGCCGAACACTCTCATCTCGGACATTCCTGAGGACTACCTTACACTTTATGCCAATGTGCAGGAAACGCATTCGGACAGAGTTCATGCTTGTGTAGCTTCGTTGACATATGGGAATAAAGCCAAGCTTTATAGCCAAACTCCCCGTAAAGCTCTTTTTGAGAAAGTTGGATTGTCGAACATTACTCAGAATGTTTCTAGCATAAACCAAGACCATCTTGCCGAGTTGAAAGCAACACAAATTGCCCAAACCCGCAAGTTTGTCGAACAACTTATAAATAGCAAATCATGACTGAGCCACTTACTGCAGAAGAATGGGGCGACCATTATAATACATCTCTTGTCGAAGGGCTTGTGGCAGCTCTGCAGCAAGAAGAGTATTCTTGGCAGACACAACAAATGTTGGAACTGACGAACGAAGGAGAGGGCGTACTTGAAGTTGGCTCGGGAACGGGCGCAACAAGTCTGGCTTTAGCATTATCTGGTCGAAAAGCTACTGCTCTGGATTTTGCCCAACCTTGCCTCGACCTAGCAGCGCTAGCTGCTACGCGTCTTAAATGCACGTTGCACACGGTTTTGGCAGATGCAACCGCAGAGCTACCTTTTGACGATTTTGCGTTTGACTGGGTTTTTCAGGCTGGCTTGTTGGAACACTTCGAAAAAGAAGAGCGTATTAGGCTTTTGAAAAACTGGGGACGTGTAGCTAACCGTATGGTTTCAATTATTCCCAATGCCGCTTCCATTGCGTACCGTTACGGAAAGGCAAGAATGGAAAAGAATGGATCTTGGCCATACGGACTCGAGCTACCCCAATACACCTTGAAGAATGAATTTTTTGAAGCGGGATACAAAGTAACCGATGAATTTACCATCGGCGAAGAGCACGCCCTTACGTTTCTGCCTAGATGGCATCCGCTCCGCCAGATTCTTAAATGGTGGATTAGGCAAAACGACGAGGATAACTGCGGGCAGGGATATTTGCTTGTGACCATCGGGGAACGAATATGACACTTGTAAAGAATTTCACTAGAGCCATGCGCTGGATTGACCGTTGGAGTCTTCCCAGCCAAGGCATTGCTGTTACAGCAAAGGCTAAAGAAGCGTATCCGGAGGTTTCTGGGTATTATATTCCGACTTTGCTGCAATGGAATGAAGTAGAGCGCGCAAAATCTTACGCACAATGGTTGATAAAAACACAGCTGGAGTCTGGCGCATGGACCGACCCCACAGGAAACCACACCTGCGTTTTTGATTCCGGGCAAATTTTACGTGGTCTATGGGCTCTGCATTGCGATTATCCAGCCCCGGAGTTGGCAAGCTCCATTTTAAAAGGCTGCCAGTGGATTGTCTCTTTTGTCACCGAAGAAGGTGTCCTTGAGCCCCCGGACGAAGCTGTATGGGCGGGGGCGGTTCCCCTTGGCGTGCTACTGTATTCACTTGAGCCCGTTAAGCGCATTTCCAAAGCAATGCACTGGGATGACATTCAGAAGAAGGCAGAACAGGCCATCATCCATTTGATAAACACTGATGGTGTTTTAGAATTTACCGCGCTGTCGCATTTTCATGCTTATATTATGGAAGCTCTCGTTGATCTTGGCCACAAAGAGCTTGCGCTCAAAGGCATGCAAGAACCCGCAAAGCTGCAAAAAAGGAACGGCGCTGTTCCTGCTTTTAACAATGTAAAGTGGGTTTGTTCCACCGGCTTGTTTCAATATGCAATTGTCTGGTACAAACTTGGCGATCTCGACAGGGCAAACAGAGCTTTTGATTACGCGGTGAAGTTGCAAAACAGATCCGGAGGATGGTACGGCAGTTACGGGCTCCGTAAAAAATACTTCCCGTGGCGAGAGATTGCTTGGGCTGTTAAATATTTTCTAGATGCTTTGCAGCTTAAGCTCTATTCAAGCTTTGAAGAAATGTCACCTATTTTTAGTGAGCACGTTGATTCAGGAGATGGCCGCTACCAACTTGTACTGGATACCATTCAGAAGGCCCAAGCTAAAACGGTTTTGGATGCAGGCTGCGGGAAGGGTCGATACTTACGAAATTTACTCGATGATGCAAGTTCGGTCACTCTCTATGGTTCTGACTTATCAACCTCCGTCTTGAGCACAATTCCTGCGTCAATTGAAACCAGGCAAGGCTCTTTGCTTAGACTTCCATACGCAGACGCATCTTTTGACCTTGTGTATACGGTTGAAGCATTGGAACACGCTGTGCACATAGAGGCTGCTATTCGCGAGTTAACGCGCGTTGTAAAGAAAGGGGGCACGCTCCTAATTATAGATAAAAACCGCTCCCAACTGGGTCGCCTTAAGCTGCCAAACTGGGAGCAATGGTTTGATACCAAAGAGCTTGCCGCAACGCTTCAAAAATTCGGTTTTTCTGTAGAGGTAATAGAGGGAGTTCCCTATGAAGGTCAAAGTGATAAACTGTTCACAGGCTGGATTGGTGTAAAGGAAGAGTAATGAAAATAGCAATAATGGTCGGAACTCGTCCTGAAGCTATTAAGATGGCGCCTGTCGTTAAAGCATTTCGAGCCCAAACTCTGTATGAAGTTGTTTTATGCTCTACCGGTCAGCACAAGGATATGCTTGCCCAAGCCCTTGAGGATTTTGGTCTGGCACCCGATGTAGACCTAAGCGTGATGACACACGGCCAGACTCTTGCAAAGCTGACAGAAATTCTGATGAGTCGACTTGATGAGTTTTACGAATCATTCCAGCCAGACTGGGTTCTCGTGCAGGGTGACACCACAACTGTTTTTGCTGCTTCGCTCGCAGCGTTTTATCGTCAGATAAAGGTTGCGCACGTTGAAGCTGGACTGCGCAGCTTTAACAAGCTTTCACCGTTTCCTGAAGAGATAAACAGAAAGCTTGCCAGTGTTCTGGCAGACGTGCATTTTGCGCCCACCGCACTCTCAAAAGCGAATTTACTTGCCGAGGGCATAGCAGATGACCGCATCGTGGTAACGGGCAACACCGTGATTGATGCTCTGTTGTGGACGCGTAATTCTGTGCAGGAGGATATGAGTATTCTTCCTGCTTCTGTACAGCGACAGATAAACTCCAATCAAAGAATTGTGCTGTGTACCACTCATCGCCGAGAAAATTGGGGAGAACCTCTCCAAAATATATGTGATGCGTTGCTCGATGTTGTCAATGCACATGAAGACATAAGCATTGTGCTTCCGATGCATCTTAATCCTGTTGTGCGAAATACCATCAAGGAACGCATTGGTGATCATGAACGCATTGTCCTTATAGAACCGCAGCCCTACAGAAGTTTTGTACTATTGATGTCTCATGCGTATGTTATTTTAAGTGATTCCGGCGGAGTGCAGGAAGAAGCTCCTTCGCTGGATGTTCCTGTGTTGATTATGCGAGACAGCACGGAGCGCCCGGAAGGCGTGGAAGCTGGAGTAACAAAGCTTGTTGGCACACAACGCTCTGTCATCTCTTCTGCATTACATACGCTGTTACAGGACAAAGAAGCTTACCAAAAAATGACAGCCACTGATAACCCCTACGGAGACGGAACAGCGGCACAGCAGATTGTGCAGTTCTTTAAAAATCATGCCTAGCGTTTCAATTATACTTCCTGTCTACAATGGCGAGCAATATTTACGTGAATCTATATATTCAATTCAGTGTCAGACCTTTACTGACTTTGAACTGATTATAGTAAATGACTGCTCTACGGATTCTTCTTTGCAAATTGCACAAGACTTTGCTGCAAAAGATCCTCGAATAACAGTTATTACCAACCTTCAAAACAGTAGGTTGCCGTTTTCACTGAATATTGGGCACCGTGCTGCCTCCGCAGAACTTATAACCTGGACCAGTGATGATAACATTTTGCATCCTGAGTTTTTGGAAGTCCACCTTGCAGCTTTTACTGACGATGTAGACGTAACGTACGGCAGCTACCATGTTATTGATTCCGCCGGGAATGAATGCGGACTATCTCGGGTTGGTCCTCCTGAGAATCTTGCTGTTGATAACGTTATTGGTGCATCCTTTATGTACAAAAAGAGCGTTTTTGAAACCATTGGGGGATATGCGATCGATAAATTTCTGTATGAAGACTATGACTTTTGGGTGCGCGCCTATCTTGCCGGATTCACGTTCAAGCAGATTGATGAAATAGTGTATAAATACCGTACTCACTGCGGCTCTTTGAGTTCTTCACGTTCTATACCGGTAGAGTATTACCGCTACCGGTATGAACTAAGAAAAAAAATCCCAAATCTGGACCGCAAAATAGCATTTAAGCTGCGCACAACACTATTTTACAATGCCGTGGGGATCCTTTCTAAAGCCGAGCTGGCAACACTCGTGTGTGAAGCGTTTATGCTCAACCCGTTACTTTTTGTGCAGCAATTAGTGGCCAAGTCTCCCAAAATGCTTCGGAAGCTGTAGCATGCTCAACATAATTTCATATTCGTTATACGGCAGTCTGCCTAAGTATCTGGAAGGAGCCGTGCGAAACGCCGAAGCCATTGCTGAATCTTGGCCTGATTGGAAAGCGCGTTTTTACGTGGGCTCTTCTGTCCCTGATAAGATTAGAGAGAAACTGGCATTGCTAGGTGCTGAGATTGTTCCAATGGATGGCCCCGAAAATCCTACTGCAATGTTTTGGCGCTTTCAGGCTTTTTTTGATCCGCATGTGAGCAGGGTACTTATTCGCGATACTGACTCACGTCTGACAGTAAGGGATAAAGCTGCAGTTGACGCATGGCTGGCAAGCGAAAAAGAGTTTCACATTATCAGGGATCACCCATTCCACCAGCGGCCCATTCTTGGTGGGCTCTGGGGGGGGACACCTGCCAGACTAAAGAAACTACAAAAGGAATTAAGTGGCACAAGCGCTAAAGGCTTTTATGATGAAGACCAGCAGGTGCTGGCAAAAATAGTGTATCCGAAAATTAAGAAACATGCACTGATACATGACTCTTTTTTTTGGAGAGAATTAGCAAGTGTGTCCATTCCTCACGAACGTAATAATTATGAATTCTTGGGTGAAGCCTTTGACGAACTGGAGCAGCCCGACCCCATAGGCCGTAAGGCGATGCAGCGTGTTACAACGTCGTATTTATATAGACTCTATATTAAATTTAAAAGCTTGGCTCTGCGGCTTTTGGGAAAATAGTGCGTATATATCATGTTGCCCAAACCTCTTTGGCAGCAAACTCTGCGGCCTGGCGAATCCGTGCTGCGCAGGAAGCAATCGGCTGTGAAGCAGTTGCAGCTGTCCACGTACCTGGTAACAATTCGTACTCGATAAAAATCTCATCCTTAAACAAATGGTCCTTACGGCTTTTAGATATCCTTGACCGCCTCCCCTTAGAGCTTTGCAGAAGAAAACAACGACTTCCCTGGCATACTGGTCTATGGGGAAGCAATATGCAAACAGTTAAGGCACATAACCCCGATATATTAAACCTGCATTGGGTATCTGGTGGCTGTGTAAATTTGGCCTCATTAAACTCATATACCCAGCCATTGGTGTGGACAATGCACGATGTATGGGGTGTAACTGCAGGATGTCACTGCAACCTGGACTGTATGCTATGGGAAGATGGCTGTCACCATTGCCCCCAGTTGGGCCATTGCCTTTTCCCCGATTTCTCCCATGCTCTATGGAAACTTAAAAAAGCAAGATTGGATAGAATTCCCAATCTCAGCATAGTCACCCCTAGCCGCTGGCTAAAAGATATGGTTGAGAGAAGCCCTCTATACCAAGGACGTAAAGTTGTCTGCATTCCTAACCCCATTGATGTGGACCTGTATCGTCCTCTTCCCAAAGACGCAGCCCGTAATCAGCTGAACATTCCACACGATGAAAAGGGGATTTTGTTTTCCGCTGCCGGCGGGGTGCAGATCGGCTACAAAGGCTTTGACCTCCTGATTGACGCTTTACACAAATTGCCGGACATGCTCTCGCACAAAATTCGATTGCTTGTCATTGGAGAAGCAGAGCAATTCACAGACAAATATCCTTTCCCCGTGACTTCACTCGGTGTCGTATCCAGTGAAGAATTGCTGGTAGCTGCATACAACGCTGCAGATGTTTTTGCTGGACCGTCACGGCAGGATAATTTTCCAAACGCTCTCATAGAAGCTATGTCGTGCGGGTTGCCTTGTGTGGGGTTTGCTGTAGGGGGTATCCCTGAAATTATTGAACATAAGAAAAGAGGATATATTGCTGAGGCATTTGATATTGATGATTTTTCAGAAGGACTCAAGTTTGTTTTAAATCATCCTGATCCTCATCGTTTAAGTATAGAAGCGCGACAGTGGGCGATGAATGAACTATCCTATTTAGAAGTAGGGGATAAATATTATAAATTTTATTCAACGCTTCTTTAACGGTAAAAGTACCTTTCCCCTTTGATCAGCCCCAGCACGAGCTCACATTGTAAACCTCCCCAAGTTAGTGCCATCCAAAAGTAGAGACTTCCTTGGGTGAATTTTTCAGGAGGAACTCTGCCGGGGTCAAATCGCCAAGAGACTCATGGGG
>Ga0302253_1000731_pt1 | contig 24391 bp, 21 predicted proteins | sample AAG_RA_Trp_MG_FD_193537 | JGI IMG/M metagenome (GOLD analysis project Ga0302253, IMG submission 193537) | Enriched activated sludge microbial communities from anaerobic digester in WTTP, New Holstein, Wisconsin, United States - AAG_RA_Trp | ecosystem: Engineered > Bioreactor > Anaerobic >...
ACCTCCTTGGCCACAACTACTTAAAGCCCTTTCGTATTCGTGCACATAAAGGAATGCATCCTCGTACGCATGCTGAGGCAGCGGGGATTCCGGTGCAGCTTGTGCAGCACTTTGTGCAGGCGCTCACTGGTGGGATACGGGCATTCTTGAGCCGCTGCAGCCTCTCCGAGACAATGCGACGGACCTGGGAGAAGCGCTGGAAGACGCCAGGCAAGGATAAGGCTGAGTATCTACCGAAATATGCGCTGGCCTAGCGCATCTGGAGAGGAGAGGGTAGAAGATAGAGGTGCTGGCTTGGTAGTGCGCGCTGCTGTGCCCATTTGGCACAAGGTTGGAAGCACTAAACAGTTTTCCCTATCTTTTCTTCCAACCTTGTGGCCAGAACCACTGAAAACGCGAGGAGCGCGGTGACCGCCATGAGCGAAGTTGTAAAAGAGCCGGTGGCATTGTTGATCGCTTCCATTGCATAGACGAGGAGCACCGATACCTGCCCGGCAAGGGTGACAAGGCCATTCGAAGTTCCCTCGGGTGTGGGGCGCGCGACCTCGGCGGCATACTGCATGCCTACGGGATTCACGGCGATGAGGAAAAAACCGAGCACAAAAGCGGATGCCGCAATCAGTGCAAATCCCGGAGCGAGCGCAAGGCCGAGGAGTCCTGGAATTGCGCCGGCGAGCCCCAGAATAATGAATGGAGTTCGCCTCGCCGAGCGGTCGGAGAAAAGGGGAATGACAACTGCCCCTGCAACTCCGCCCACCAGCATAATCGCGCCCAGCATTCCTGCCTGGCTTGAACCAATTCCGCGCGGCCGCACAATCCCTTCAACCCACGTCGTCACGCCGTTGAAAATGCCCATGCCGATAAACGCGATCACAAGAAAGCGCACAAACGAGGGCGTGCGCAACGCATGCTTAAGTCCCTCGATCATGAACGCGCGCTCGCGGCGCGCCGACTCATCCGGCGGCAGCCTCGGCTTCTCCCTCGCGGCCAGCACAAACACCCCCGCGGCCACACTCGCCGCCACCCCGTACACCAGCTGCGCCTGCGCAATGCTCATGCGCTCGGCCAGCATCGGCGTCAACACCAAGCCTGCCGCCGTGCCCAGAATGCTCGCAATCGTAATCAGCCCCACTGCCGTCGCCCGCTCGCGCGCTGGAAACCACGCGGCCGGGATTTTCGTCCACGAATTGAGCAGAAAAGGCTGCGCCACCGCAATGCCGCAGGTGACCGCAAAGGCAAGCGCGTAATTGTGCCCGGCCGCGCCGCGCAGCAACCCGAATATTCCCACCGCCACCGAAGCGGCCCCGACCGTCCACACATATCCGAACCTGTCGATGAGCCACGAAGCGGGAATTGAAAACGGCACAAACGCGATCATGAAGGACATCGCGAAAAAGCCGACCGCCATCTCCGAAACGCTGTAGTAGGCGGCTGCGGCGCTCGTGATGGGCGAGTACGCGATCCACAGGGTCTGGATGGTGAAATTGACCAGCATGGTCGCCGCAAGGATTACCCAGCGGTACGGATAGATGCGGTAGGATGTATGTTCCATGGATGACAGTATGGAGGAAAAGGGCGGGTGGCGTAAACTGGCGGAGGGCCGGCACATTGCGGCGCCCCAGGCCGAGTGGCGTAAACTAGCGGAGGGCCGCATATTATAGCGCCGCCTCAAACGTATTCTCAGTAATGATATCGAAGCTGGGCAATGAAAACCGTATCTTCAACCACTTTGTAGACAATACGATGCTCTTCGGTGATGCGGCGCGACCAGTAGCCTTTGAGGGCGAATTTCAAGGGCTCGGGCTTGCCCTTGCCTGAAAATGGCGTTCTTTGAATCTCCAGAATCAGCTGGTTGATTCTCTGCAGCATGGTGGGATTACTATTTTGCCAGAAGAGATAATCTTCCCATGCATGCTCGGAAAACACCAATTTCATGAGTCTATCGAGTGCTCGATGCCATGGCCGCTTTCCAATTGCTGAATGGACTCGAGCAAGCGCCGCGCATTGGCTGGACTTTTCAGAAGATACGAAGTCTCTTCGAGCGACTGGTAGTCTTCAAGTGACATAAGGACAACTGCCTGATCGCTGTTTCGGGTTATTATGATCGGGTCATGGTTCTCGCAGACAAAGTCCATGGTTTTTGCGAGGTTTGCCCGGGCTTTTGTATAGGTAATCGCTTCCATATATGGCCTCTGTACAGGATAATGTACATATATTTTTGAAGTTTGTCAATTGGATGGAGGCGCCGCGCATCAGTTTTTGAAAAAAGCCAAGATCGGCCGTGCTTGCATTGGTTCTCAAAAATAGCCCTTGCTACCCTCTCCCCCCGGCGCCAAAATGCGCTATAATACGCCCATGGACCGCAACTCAAACTACATCCTCGCCCTGGATCAGGGTACAACAACATCGCGCGCCATTCTGTTCAATCATGATGGCATCATTATCGGCGTCAAGCAGATTCCGTTCAGGCAGATTTTCCCCAAGCCGGGCTGGGTCGAGCATGATGCCGAGGAAATCTGGCAGACACAGCTTGCCGCGGCGCGTGGGGCCATAGAGGCAGCGCAGATCGAGCCGGGCCAGATCGCCGCAATCGGCATTACCAATCAGCGCGAAACCACGGTGGTGTGGGAGCGCGCCACCGGCAAACCGGTCTACAATGCGATTGTCTGGCAGTGCAGGCGCTCAAGCGGTATCTGCGACGAGCTTCGCGGGCGCGGCGCCGAGCCGGAAATCCGGGCGCGCACAGGCCTCGTGCTCGATGCATATTTTTCAGGGACAAAGCTCACATGGCTGTTCCGCGAGTATCCGGAACTCAGAGCGCGGGCCGAGCGCGGCGAGCTCATGTTCGGGACGATCGACTCGTGGCTCATCTATAACCTGACCGGCGTGCACGCGACCGATCCTTCGAACGCGAGCCGCACGATGCTCTTCAATATTCACGAGCGCCGCTGGGATGATGAGCTTCTGCGCCTGCTCGAAGTGCCGCCTCAGATTTTGCCGGAAGTGCGGCCTTCATCGGGGATTTTCGGAAAGGCGAAGTGCGAGCTTTTCGGAGCGGAGATTCCGGTTGCGGGCGTTGCGGGCGATCAGCAGGCTGCGCTCTTCGGGCACGCGTGTTTCGAGCCGGGCGATGTCAAGAATACCTATGGCACGGGCTGTTTTACGCTCATGAATACGGGGCCATTCCCGGTCGAATCGAAGCACAACCTTCTAACGACAGTTGCATGGGACCTCGGCAAAGGCTATACCTATGCGCTCGAGGGCTCGGTATTCATCGCGGGAGCCGTGATCCAGTGGCTGCGCGACCAGATGGGCCTGCTCGCGGATTCGGCAGAGAGCGAACAGCTGGCGCGTTCGGTCGAGGGCAGCCAGGGGGTGTATATAGTGCCGGCTTTTGTCGGACTTGGTGCGCCGTACTGGGATTCGGAGGCGCGCGGCACGGTCGTAGGGCTGACACGGGGGACTTCGCGGGCGCATTTTGTACGCGCGGCGCTCGAGTCGATCGCGTACCAGTCGATGGATCTGTTCGAAGCGATGAAAAAGGATTCGGGAAGGGCGCTTTCGTGCATTAAAGCGGATGGAGGTGCTTCGGCGAATTCCTTCCTCATGCAGTTCCAGGCGGATATCACAGGGACGCGCGTCATTCTGCCCGAGGTGAGCGAAACGACAGCGCTTGGTGCGGCATATCTTGCGGGGCTTGCGATTGGATACTGGTCGGGGCTTGATGATGTGCGCAAGAATTGGCGCATGCGGCGCGAATTTATGCCGCGGATGGCCGAAGAGGTTCGAGCTGAGCTCATCGACGGCTGGCGCAAGGCAGTGGCGACTGCCAGAAATTTCAGATAGTTTGATAGCAGGAGCTCAATATGCAATATGAGCGTTTCGAGGGGCGGTGGTTTCTCAAATCGAATTGGCATTTGGTCAAGAGCGGCCAATCCGACCAGATGAAAGGTGTACCGGTGCCGCTCCAAGAAGAGCCGCCCGCGCCAGAGGATTGTGTCATCTCTTTGCCGCCTCCGGATGCATTGCTCGCGCACGATGGAGGCGCCGCTGGTTCCGTTGCGAGCAACGCGCTTTCGACTGCGCTCTATCGCATGCTGGTGGGCCGCAAATCGCGCAGAAAATATACCGAAGAGCCGCTCAGCCTCGAAGAGCTTTCGTACCTGCTGTGGGCAATCGAAGGCGTCAAGGAAAATAAGGGCAAATTTTCGTTCCGTACCACACCTTCGGGAGGAGCGCGGCATCCGCTCGATGTCTATGTCTTTGCGCATAAAATAAAAAATCTCAATGTGGGTCTGTATCGCTATCTTCCCGTGGAACATCAGCTCGTCCTCGAGCGCCAGGGAGACGACTCCGAGGCGCTGGATGAAGCGCTCAACGGCCAGTTCTGGAATGCGGCATGCATTGTCATGTGGGCAGCAGTGCCGTATCGCTCGGAGTGGCGTTATGGCAAGGCAGCGGACAAGCTGGTGGCGCTCGATGCGGGGCACTCATGCCAGAACCTGTATCTGGCCTGCGAGGCGCTTGGGCTTGGCACCTGCGCAATCGGCGCCTACGACCAGGAAAAGCTCGATGCATACCTCGGCCTCGATGGCGAGGACATGTTTGCGCTCTACGCGGCGCCGGTTGGCAAGCTCCAGGGCGGGGCTTGAGCTGAATCCGCGCCGCCCGTTCATGGGCTGTGTGAATCGACCTGATATCTATCATATTTCTGAGGAGGGATTTTGCAATGGCCATCGATACGGTAAAACTTGCCTTTCCAGAAGATTGCAACATCATCGTCGGGCAATCCCATTTTATAAAAACAGTCGAAGATGTGGCTGAAATAATGGTTTCCTCCGTCCCTGGCGTCAAGTTCGGGCTCGCGTTCAACGAGGCCTCGGGGCCTTGCCTTGTGCGGACAGAGGGGTCAGACCCCGCCCTCATCGAAGCAGCGCAAAAAATGGCGCTGTCGGTTGGCGCGGGCCACACCTTCTATCTTGTGATCGGGCCAGGGGCATACCCCATCAATGTGCTCGACCGGATCAAAGCAAGCCCGGAAGTCTGCCGGATTTTCTGCGCTACCGCGAACCCTGTGGAAGTGGTACGCGGCGTGACAGAGCAGGGCGCGGCAATTCTCGGCATCGTCGATGGCTTTGCGCCCAAAGGCGTCGAGGGCGAGAGCGATAAGGCGGCACGCAAGGCAATGCTGAGGAGGTTCGGGTACAAGTTCTGAGGGCGAGGCACGCGTATTTCAAAAGCTATCTCGCGGAGCGTGGCCTAAAAGTTCCTGTAAGGCTATCGAACGCTACTGTTGGCAGATCGAATGCCCGCCCGATCGCTCCCGAGCGAGCAACCACAAACGGCGCACCCGCAGTAAAACGGTGTTCGCGGTCGAGAACCCACAGCTCATCGGCTGTTTTCAGCGCAAGATCGACTTCGTGCGTGCAGAGCACAACTGCTTTTCCAGCCTCCTGTGCAAGCCGCTCCGCAAGCCGGAAAATTTCTATGCGCGACGGGGCATCCAGAAAGGCAGTAGGCTCATCGAGTACCAGCACAGGCGTATCCTGCGCCACTGCCCGAGCAATCTGCACTTTTTGCTTTTCACCATCTGAAAGGCTTACAAATGTACGCTGCGCAAAACTATTCATCCCCACGAGCGCGAGCGCTGCTGCAATTTTATGCTTGTCCTCAGAGGTAAGCCGATTCCGCGCATTGGTATAAGGGTAGCGCCCGAACGCAACAAATTCCGATACCGTGAGATAGCCGCTTTCCATGCGCTCGTTGAAGACGCAGGCGAGGAGGCTTGCCCGTTCCTCGACTGGTATCTGGGCGATATTCTTGCCAAGCAGCGAAAGCAGCCCGCCGCAGGGCGCCTGCAAACCCGCAATAGTTCTTAAAAGACTAGATTTACCCGCGCCATTGGGGCCTACGAGCGCGACAAGGTGCCCGGCGTATACTTTGAAACTGATATTCTGTACAAGAATGTGCTTTTTTCGCCCTTGTTCCCAGCCAATAGCAAGCGATGATGCTTCGAGCGATGCGCGACCGGGCGCTTCGTTTTGCTTGAAGGCGATGCCTGCAAGCCGCGATCCTGCCAATTGCGGCTCAACCAGCCCTCTGCTCGTTTCAGGAATGCCGGGAATATGGCGGGGTGATCGTTCGGGGCTCATCGCGCTTCCTCTCCGATTGGTCCTTTCTCTCTTCTGAAAAACATCGAGATGATAATCGGCGAGCCGATAAGCGCAAGCAAAGGATTGATGGGAAGCACAGCTCCTTTGCCAGGAAGCGAGGACAGAATATCAGCTAGAAGCGCGAAACATATGCCGATCAGCGCAGCGCTGGGCACGAGGATTCGATGTTCCGCACTGCGCGTGAGCATTCTCGCACCATGCGGCGCGGCGATGCCGAGAAAGGCAATCGGCCCGCAAAACGCGGTCACGCTTCCAGCAAGTATCGATGCTGCAATGAGAAGCTTTGTTCGAGATGTGCGCACCCGAATGCCGATTGTTGAAGCGAAGCGCTCGCTGATGAGGAATGCGTTCAACGCTTTCGTCTCTCCGATGATGAGCACAAAACCGAGGGCAGCAGCGCCAGCCAAATAAGGAAGTTCGCCGGTTCGCACGCCGCCGAAAGATCCGTATGTCCATGCAAGGTAGAGCTGGACTTTTTGCGGCGAGCCGAAATACACAAGAAGCGAAACAATGCTCGAAGTCAGATACCCTACCAGCAACCCCATGATGAGCACCGTCACCACTTGTTCGAATCTTCTTGAAATAACGAGAATTACGAGCAAAACGGCGCCCGCGCCCGCACTTGCCGCGACAACAAGCAAGGTATAGCCAAGTGCCGGCAAGTTTCCGAGAAGCGCGCCGCCTACTACGCCAACGCCCCCCGCTCCCGCGCCAAGCGCTCCCACCGCACTCCCCGCAAACATCAATACTGCCACGCCGATCGATGCCCCTGATCCAATACCCAAAGAATCCGGCCCCGCCAGAGGATTGCGGAAAATCGACTGCAGCACAAGGCCCGAAATCGAGAGGCTCGCGCCTGCCACAATCGCGGTCGCTAGCTTCGGAAGGCGAAATATCCGGATAATAGCTGCCCATTCGGGACTGGGCGGCTTGCCAGCCAGCGTATTCCAGACATCGACAAGTGGAATGCGCACCGAGCCGATAGAGATATCGATAAGTGTGAGAATGAGCACACAGAGGCCCAGCCAGACCAGCATGAACCAGCTGCCACCTCTATCAAAGCGATTATTCATTTAATTTCTTGTAGTACATAAATTTATGACCTGGCAACAGCTCAGGATGGAATATTGCGATAAGATCCGCAAGCACGAGATTCGGGTTCATGACTGCAGATTCAAAATAATCGTTGCCGCCGCCGGGCGACATGCGCAGTTCATTTGTCCAGATCTGGCCTTTTTGGAGAACCGGTAACGCTGCAAAACGCGGGTCGAGAGCTCGGATATCGGCTATTCGATTTGCGCCGTATACCGGATTGAGCCAGATGTCGGCACGCATGGCCCGCTCGAAGACTGCCTCGATAGAGAGATTGAGTCCTCCGGTATCCTTGCTGTCCGCCCAAAGGTAATCCCCTCCTGCATCCTGAATAATCCGCGCCATAAAGCTCTGTCCCCCGGAGACAGTCCAGATTCCCCTAAATGGTCCATTGACGAGGACTTTGGGGCGGGTCGCCGAGCCGGCGGCAAGGCTCTTGAGTGTGGTATATGCTTTTGCCAGCGCATTGACGCGTTCGAGCGCTTTTTCTTCTTTATTGAAGAAGGCAGCAATGAATACCGCCCACTGCGCTCTCGCAATCGGATCCTGCTCGTTCCAGTCGCCCAGGAGTACGACAGGGAGGCCGACTTCCTGCATTTTAGGGAATGTGTCCCATTCATTGCCAAGGCCATAATTGAAAATGACATCCGGCTTAAGCGCAATCAGCCGTTCGATGTCGGGCATCCAGTTTTTGGATGTTTCAATAACCTTGCCAGCCTGAATGCGCTCCCGCAGCGCGGGACTGTACACATAGCTCGCATTATCGACACCGACGATCGCCTCGAGCTCGCCAATTCCCTCGAGAGCCGGGATATAGGTGGTTGAATACAAAACAACGCGCTGGACAGGCACCTGGATGAAAAAATCGGCTTTGATGTCTTTAGGCGGCTGCGAGCCTCGCGGGTAGAGCACATAGGTGCGCGTTGCGTTCGCGCCAGGCCACAGGTTCGAGACTGTGAGGATTTTGTAGCCTGTGCGCTGCTCGATTGAAAAACTTGCGCGAATTTGTGTGCCCGCAGGGTCGCCTGTTTGGGCGGCAATTTGTGGGCGTACGCTTTGGGCAAATGCACAAGTGCTTGCAATAAATAGAAATGCGAGAAAAATGCCGGCAGTTCGTCGCATATCCGTCTCCTCCCGCCGAAGAGTCTGGATACTGCCGCTCCGGGCAGGTTTCCTGGCTTGCCGGCCGACACCTGAAGGCTTTTCTTGAACCTTAGGGCGCCCCGTTCAACCTTCCTTCCCGGCTCGCGGGCGTTTTGCATGCGGCGCGGTCCAGTGGATCAGGGCCTAACCCTGCGGCAAGGCTTGGCTTGCCGGATTGGACGGATACCGGCTCACAGTAGCGGGGGCTGCAACGGTTTTTCACCGTATTCCCTTTTCCGCTCTTCAGCAACGCTGAAAAAGCGGCACCACGGAGCGCGTATGAGGAAATTGTAGCTTCTTGGCCGTGTTTTGGCTAGAACCTGCGGGCAGCTCCAAAACTGCGCCAGCTCATTCATCCAGAAACGCCATCTCCTCAGGCCGGGCGACGACATGCGGCGCATCGGGGCCGAGCAAGGCATCGATTTCATCGGATCGTTTTCCCATTACGGCGAGGAGCTCAGCTGACGAAAAATTGCTGATAATCTTGACGACACTGTTTACGAGCACCACAGCTCCACGCCCGAAATCGCCTTCGACTGCGATCACGCCTCGCGGTAAAAGCGAGTTACGTTCCCGGATAGCGGCAAGGGCACCCTGGTCAATAGTGAGCCTGCCTCGGGGCTGGGAATTTTTGAGCCAGCGGATGCGGTTCTTGAGGGCGTGGGCGGCATCGAAAAGAGTTCCGATGGGTTCACTAGCCGCGACGCGCGCAATGACATTGGGTTCGCGTCCATGCGCGATAACCACGCGGCAGCCAGCGTCGCGTGCGATAGCGACCGCAGCGAGTTTTGTCTTCATCCCGCCGGTGGAGAACTCCGAGCCGCGTCCCCCAGCAGCAGCGAGATGCTTTTCCGAGAGTTCGCGGACATAGGGAATTGGTTTTGCGTTCGGATTCTCGCGCGGATCGGAATCGTAGAGGGAATCCACGTCCGAGAGGATAATGAGCAGTTCCGCGTCGATTTTGCTTGCGACATAGGCAGAGAGGCGGTCGTTGTCGCCGAATGCATTGCCGATTTCGGCAGTGGAAACAGAGTCGTTTTCGTTGAAGACAGGAATAACGCGACTTTCGAGCAATGTTTCCACTGTCTCGCGGAGGTTGAGGTAGCTGGCGCGGTCGTCCCATTCATCGCGGGTGACGAGGAGCTGGGCGGCAACCAGGCCGAATACGCCAAAAGCCCGCCGGTATTCTTCCATGAGTATAGGCTGGCCGATAGCGGCACATGCCTGGCGCATGCGTACTTCGGTCACGCGCTTGGTGAGCCCGAGTTCACGGGCACCCATGCCGATAGCGCCCGAGGTGACAAGAATGATCTGCTTGCCTTCCTGAACGAGGCCGGCAAATTGCTCGGCAACATGATAAATATATGCAGTATCTATATTTGTGCGGCCTGCCGCTGTGGCGCTTTCTTCAGGCAAGAAGCTTTTTCCGTCCGGGCTGAATGCGCGCGTCAGGCGAGCGGGGGTGCTTGCAGGTTTTGTGATGGTGGCGGTGCCGATTTTGACGACAATTCGATTGGCTTTGGCGAGCGCGGCGCGAGCAGCTGCGGCCTCGGCGGTGGCTTTTGTCTTAACTTCAGTAGCGGCGGCCTCAGCTTTGGCCGCGGCTTCGGCGGCAAGTTCTGATAATTGCATGTGTGCTCCTCCTGCGATTATTGGGCGTGCGGGCTTTCGTCGAAAGGACTTTCGTCGAGGGGCAAATCCTTATGCAGAAAGCGCTTAGCGCCAGACGCATAGTCTGCGACGATGTGCCCCTGGCCTTCGAGAAGCCATTTGTACGTCAGAAGCCCCTGGAGCCCGACAGGCCCTCGCGCGTGCAATTTGCCGGTTGCAATGCCAACTTCTGCGCCAAGCCCATAGCGGTAGCCATCGGCAAAGCGCGTGCTCGCATTATGGTAGACCGAAGCTGAGTCCACGCCCTGCATAAAGGTGCGCGCCGCGAGTGGGCTGGCGCACACGATAGTGTCGGTGTGCCCGCTGCCATATCGGTTGATGTGCGCAATCGCCTCATCGAGCGAGTCGACGATTTTAACCGCCATGCGCAGATCGAGATATTCGACCGACCAATCGTCGTCGGATTTGAGATTGAAGGGAATATCGGGGCTAATCATGCGCGCCGTCTTCGGGCACACATCGAGCACCACCCCCGCCTGCGCAAGAAATTTAAGTAAAGGGGTCAGACCCCCAAATTTAAAATTTACCAAAAGTACTTCAGCCGCGTTGCAGGAGGCTGGATACTGTGTTTTTGAATCGATCGCAATTGCCGCGGCCATGGCCGGGTCAGCATCTTCATGCACATACACATGGCAGACGCCGTCCGCATGCCCGAGCACCGGTATGCGGCTCGTTGCCTTGATGCGGGCTACAAACTCTTTCGAACCGCGCGGCACGACCAGGTCGACATACTGGTCATACATCAATAACTCGCCGATTTCCTCGCGGCTTTCGAGCAGTGTGAGCCAATATTGAGGGAGCCCCGCTTCTTCGCCAGCCCGGGCGATAATCGCAGCAAGAGCAAAATTGCTCTCGCGCGCTTCACTTCCGCCTTTGAGTACGATGGCATTGCCGCTTTTTACCGCGAGCGAAGCCATCTGCACGAGCGCATCAGGGCGGCTCTCGAAAATCATCGCAATAAGCCCTATCGGACAGCTCACGCGGCGTAGGACAAGCCCGTCATCGAGGAGGCGTGCCTCGAGCACGCGACCAACTGGGTCCGGCATTGCGAGCAAATCCCGAATGCCCGCAAGGACATCAGCCAGCTTTTTGTCGTCAAATACAAGGCGCTTGAGAAGGGGAGCCGGCAGGCCGCTTGCTTGCGCTTGCGCAAGATCTCTCTGATTAGCACGAGCAATTTCCTCTCGGGATTCTTCGAGCTTCTGCGCAATGCGCATAAGTGCGGCATTTTTGACCTCTATCCCTACAGAGAGAAGCTGCGCCGCAGCCCGAGACGCGTGTTCAAGGCGTTCCTGCATATTCATGCAATAGACTATATAAAAAACTCATGGTATCGACCAGAGGTCGAAACTTGCCGGATGGTTTTTTTGCCTAATATTTGATGATATTATTAATAAACTGTATATGCACGCAATTCTTTCATATTGAAAACAAGAATAAGGAGCAACCGATATGCCACAGAAAACAATCGGTTTTATTGGCCTTGGAGTGATGGGCGGCGCAATGGCTGGTCATATTCGCGCTTCGGGAGAGCGGCTACTGATTTACACCCGTACGAAAAGCAAGGCGCAGATGCTTCTCGATGCGGGCGCCGAATGGCGGGATTCTCCCAAAGAGCTTGCCCACGAATGCGATGTCATCTTCACCATGGTGGGTTATCCCTCCGACGTCGAGGAGGTCTACTTCGGGCATGAAGGACTTATCGAGAATGCCAGACCAGGCGCCATTCTCGTTGATGCGACGACATCCCGCCCGGACCTCGCCGTGCGCATCTATGAAGCAGCCAAAGCGCGCGGGCTCGGAGCACTGGACGCGCCGGTCTCCGGCGGCGACATCGGCGCGAAGAACGCCACACTCACCATCATGGTCGGCGGCGACGAAGAAGCTTTCCAGTCTGTGAAGCCGCTTCTCGAAGTCATGGGCAAAACCGTAATCCGCCAGGGAGGGCCGGGAGCAGGTCAGCACACCAAAATGGCCAACCAGATCGCTGTAGCGGGCAACCTGCTAGGGGCTGTCGAAGCCGTAACCTATGCGCGCAGCGCGGGGCTCGATCCTCGGCGCATGCTTCTTTCTATTGCAAATGGCGCGGCGCAGAGCTGGCAGCTGTCGAACAATGTGCCAAAAATGCTCGATGGCAATTTCGATCCGGGCTTCTACATCAAGCACTTCCTCAAAGATTTGCGCATCGCGCTCGATGCGGCTCATGTGATGAAAATCGAACTTCCGATGGTGGCGCTTGCCGAGCGGCTGTTTGCGAAGCTTGTCGCAGAAGGCATGGGAGACCTGAGCACGCATGCGATTTATCTTTTGTACGAGCGCGGGCTGGTGTAATCGCGTTAGTGTAATTGCGTTAGTGTAATTGCGTTAGTGTAATCGGGCTGGTGTAATGGCGCGCATCATAATCGAAGGAAGAGAAGATTGATAGAATTGGCGATAATAGAAATATTGATCTACAAAGAGCCTAAATAATCTCTAAAATAGTATTTCTTTCTAAAACGAAGGATATTGCATAACAATAAGTAACTTCATGAAGTTGACTATTCCAATGTTTTACTTAATTAATTACATCCGTATAGATAAATTTTATTTTGCGCGTGCGAGGCGTCATACATGAGCGATGCGTACGACCGGTGGCAAAGAATATTTGCCTCATCTGCAGCAGGTTTTGTCGTGCATGTGGATGGCGTGATTGCTGATATCAATGAGACGGCAATCAAAATACTTGGCGGTGCCGATAAAAATGATTTTATCGGCAAACGCTTTATGGAAGATTTCATTCATCCCGATTTTCATTCGATTATCAAGCTGAGGCGAGAGCAGCTGAAGAGCGGTGGGCAGGTTCTTGCACCCGTTGAGATGCGTATTAGGCGCCTCGACGGTTTTCTCGTGGATGTGTTGAGCGCTGCTACTGGGATACTGTCGGGAGAAAGTCTATATGTAGAAGTCCTGTTAATAGATATCACTTCAGTTAAGCGGCGGGAGCGGCTTCTTGAGGCGTTTTCCGAGATGATGAATATCACTACTGAAGAACAGAACCCTCTGGATATAAAAGGTGCAATGCGACATTTGCAGCAGGCAATGCAGTGCTTATATCCAGAAAGCGCGTATGCTGGGTATGTATCTTTCTATTCGATGGCGAAACACTTGCCTTTTGCGAGCAGAACCATGCAGAAATATATGCAACCCACTGTCTATACATTTTCACCGCTTCCTGCTGGTTTTGAAAAATGGCTCATGGATACCGCTTCTGACTATTCCCAGCCGTGGGATGATGAGTCGGCGCTAACGGCTATAATTGATATTCCTTCCAGCGTTGAAAATGAGGGGAAGGCTGTGCTGCAGCCATTTGTCATGGATGGAAGAGCTTTTGGATGCTTTTTCTGGACATTTAAAAAGGGCGGAATCCCCATTCGCCTTGATGAAGATAAAGAGCGGCTTAAGGCTTTTTCTCTCGCGGTTTTAAGCTCTATAAAGACATTTTTTCTCAGGCAAGAAAATGTACAGAGAACCTCCGATCTCGGCATACTTCATCAGGCCACACTTCAGATCGGCAAAATTGACAATCTTCAGGATATTGCGAACGCTGTGCTGGACATATTACAAAAAGAAAAGGGCTGGCGCCCTGCTGTCATACGATTCAAGTCTCGCACCGCGGATATTCTCGAGACTACTGCCTGCCGTCCTGCGAGAGCCATGACAGAAGAAGAATTGCGACTTTACATCAGAAAAATAAATGATCTTGTCCGCAAGCCAGGGCAAGGCATGACGGGCTATGTCATCGAGCATGGCGAGCCAATCCGTTCGCTCGATCTGCCCTCAGATCCTCGCTATATCGAAACAGATCCAGGGATCCGCTTTGGCATCTATGCGCCAATCCCTATCGAAGGCAAGGTTGAAGGAGCGATAGGGGTCGAAAGCGCGGATTATGCATTCTCTGAATCTGACCTTGGGTTTCTTTCTTCGCTGGGTGAGCTTACTGGCATGGCTGTCCGCTCAGTGCGGCTTATTGAGGTGCTGAGCGAAAGGGTGCGCTGGCTGGAGATTTTGCATGAAATCAATCTGCAGGTGGGAGCAGAAGCAAAACCTGAAGAGCTGTATGGAATTCTCATCAACAGGGCAATGAAAGCGACAGGCGCGGAATCCGGTGCACTTCTCATCTATGACGCTGAGCAGAACGTGCTGAAATCGCATGCAGCTCGAGGATGGCTTAAGACGATTACCAAAGAACCATTTACCGCGCGCGATGGAATTACCGGGACAGTATTCAGCACAGGGCGGACGCGCCTTTTGCCACATCTTGAAGATGACCCTCTGCTTTTGTCGCGAAGTCGCGCATTCGTTCCAGCGGGCAGGGCTAACATCGCTGTTCCAGTCAAAGCAGGCGGAATGGTCATCGGTGTCTTTCACTTAGCCATGAAGGCCCCTGTTTCGTTTAGCCAGGGATTTATCGAACTAGTCGAGATGTTTGGCTCATATGCAGGAATCATTATCAGGAGAATACAGCTTATCGATGCGCTGCGAAGCGCACAAAGCGAGCTGCGCAAAGCCTACGACGAAACGCTTGAAGGCTGGGCACGGGCAATTGGCATGCGGGATGACGAAACACTCAGGCATACATCGAGAGTTGTAAAGATTGCGCTCGCCATTGGGAAAGCGATGCATCTCGATGCACAATCGCTCGAAGATTTGCGCCGAGGTGCCCTTTTGCATGATATAGGGAAAATAGGCATTCCTGACAGCATTCTGCGCAAACCCGGATCTCTCAGCAAAGAAGAGCAGCGAATCATGCAGACGCATGTGTCATTCGCCAATGAGCTTCTAAAACCAATCAAATATCTTGAACGGGCAATAGTCGTTCCCTATTCCCACCACGAGCGTTGGGATGGCACAGGGTATCCGCAGCAGCTTAAGGGCGAAGATATTCCGCTTCTGGCGCGGATTTTTGCTGTTGCGGATGTCTACGACGCGATGACGAGCGACCGGCCGTACCGCAGCGCCCATACAAAGGATGAGGCTTTGATCTACGTCCGCACGCAGGCCGGGAAACATTTCGATCCAAAGGTGGTGGAAGCATTTCTTTCGGTCGTTGATTCGATCGATGCCCAGATGGATGAGCAGTAGCAAATGTCGCGTGCGCGGGCAAGAGCTGGCGCTCACCAGACAGAACCCGCCACGGGCTTTCTGAATACGCAGCCAGCAGGCTAGAGTTGGCGGCTCTGCAGGTCATGCATTTTGAAACGGGCGTGCTGTCATAGCTGGCGGCCGCTTTTCAGTTTTTCCTCAAAGCGCTCGAGTTCTTTTTTGGAGAGGCTGAAGACCGAAGAGCTAGAAGGCTGGTTGGCGGCCGGCTCTGAAAATTGCGGCGGCTGGTTCGTACCAGGCGCGCTTTCCGCGCTGTCCGCTCTGTTGCGCTGGTCCAGACCGAGCCGCCGGCGAAGTTCATCCATTTCGGGCCCGGAGAAGCGCACTCCATGCAGAATATGCTTTTCGAAACTTGCGGTGGCGGCCGGCGCCACCTTGCGTGTGATGTCCAGAATCACCTCCGCATACTGGCGGATTTCGCGCTGGGCGTGCTTATCGAAGCGGAGCATAAGGAAGCGGAAGAGGTTATGCAGGTCGATCTGCCAATACCATTCTGTATAGAGCGAAAGCGGCAGTGCGATGCGCGCGATTTCCCGGGCGAGGCCAAGGTCGAGGAGGCGCTGGTATTGCTGGTAGGAGAGCTCGGCGCCTTCTTTCAGGATTGCACGAATCCTGTCGGCGGTTTCGGGGTCGAAAAGAATGTCTGCGCGGCCCTGTTTGTTGTCCTCGCTCTGCGGTGCAAGCGCCTCGGGCTCAGGAAGAAAAAATTCATCTTTCATGATCGAGTAGCGGCCTGAGATTTCGTTCACGCGGGCGGTGCGGTGGCGGATCCATTGGCGCGCGACAAAAATCGGCAGCTTTATATGGAATGTCAGCACGACTTGCTCGAAGGGGCTCGTGTGCTCGTGGCGCAGAAGGTAATCGATGAGCGCAGCATCTTCGCGATAGCTCTTGGTGCCTTCGCCATAGGACACACGGGCGGCTTGCACAATGCGCTGGTCTCCGCCAAGGTAGTCGACCAGGCGCACAAAGCCTTTGTCGAGAACAGGGAATTCTTTGTCGAGGATTGCTTCAGCTTCGGGGACAATGTAGTGGGCCATGGGAGTATTGTAGCAGAAAAGCCCGAGCGCTTGTAGCGCCAGCTTGCGAACCGTTCTGTTCGTGCACTCAGCGCGAGGAAAGGGGGAGGATGGTATAGCTGCGGGCGTTTAGCAGCGAGCGCAAAATCATAAATCTGCGATGCTGTTGGCATATTGTCAGCAAATGCGGTGCTTGACAGAGAGGCATCGAAAAAATGATAGTATAGAAAAATATGAAGCAGGAAAGGCTCAAGAAATCAACTCTGGCACCATTCAGCAAATCTTTGAAGGCTGAAAAAATAGTGCATACCATTCGCGGTTACAAGGAGCCAGTTCGTATTGTGCTTTTTGGATCTCGAGCAGTTGGCAAAGAGCAAAAAGATAGCGATATTGATATCTGCGTAATATACAAGAATCTGCCCAAACGCAATCTCGAGGTCTTGCAGGACCTCTACCGGGAACTATTCAAGCTGGATACTGAACCAGTTGATCTCTTGGTATTTGACGAGAAATGCTTCAATGAAAAGGCGGCACATCCCAACAGTCTTGAAGCGAAAATCCTGCGGGATGGGGTACTTCTCTATGGATGAGCAAAGATGTCTAGAATGGCTGCGATTAGCTCGCGACGATCTCGATGCGGCAAAATTTCTCCTGGGGATGAAGCCAAGAAAAATAGAAATTATCTGTTATCATTGCCAGCAGTGCGCTGAAAAATCATTAAAATCGATTCTTGCCTTTTGTGAGGATGAAATACCCAGAACGCACGATTTGAGAACACTTCTTAAGCAAGGTTGTTTTCATTTTCATGAACTTGATCCTCTGGCTGAGTCTCTTGCAGAATTGCAGCCCTATGCTGTATCCGTGAGATATCCCTACGAAATCGAAGTCATCGAGGGTGATGAAGAGAAAGCAATTGCCGCGGCCAGCCTTGTCCATGAAACATGCAAGAAAGTACTAGGGCTATAGAAGTCTCGCTGCCATTTTAGCCAGGAATGCGCATTAGTCAAAAGAATGGCAAGCTGCTCTTCTGGATTACCAAAATGCGACGGCTTGCTGACCAGCTCTGTTCGTGCACTCTCCCGCGCGGGCTGTCTTTATGGTAGAATCCTGCATCTATGAATCCGACTATTGAGGCTACATTTCAGAAAATACCCGGCGATGTGCTGAAGATCCTGTTTCGCGCGCGCGCGGATTTTTCATGCGAGGAGCCGCTCCTGGAGCTCGGTGAGTACGAGGTACGGGAGCTGTGCCATGCTTTGGGGAACGAGTGCAGGGCAGCCGAAGAAGCCTCGGGGAAGAAGGCCGTGGCGCTCGAGAGGTCGCGCTCGCGCTTTGTGTGGATAAACGGCTGGCAGTCGTGGTCGTTTGCGGGGGAAATTGCGGGGATGGAAAGGCCGCGCCGCGCCTTTTACAAGCGGGTTTTGAATGTTTTCGTGGACCACCCGGCGGAGGTGGCGCTGCGGCAGCGGGCGCGGCGCTTCTTGCACCGGCACGACATCATTTCCCACTTCATGCTCGGGCTGCGGTCGGGAGACTTGCGCTTGGCGCTCGTCTCGGACAATGTGGCGCGCTATATGGGGACGAGCGCTATCGGAGCAGCAGGCGTAGGGCGAGCAAGCGGGACGGCAAGTTCTGGAAGTGCTACTGATGAAAAAGCAGGTGATTCTGCAGTCTCAGGCGCGCGGCTAGCTGATACTTTTGGTGCTTCTTCGTACCTGCCGCCAATCAGTTTTCTGTTGCGGGGCAGCAAAATCAGAATTTTTGCGTATGCCGAAGGCGGCAACTTCAGGCGCGGCCAGATTGTCGCGCGGGTCGCAGTTCTGATCGCTCCGGGTTATTTCGCGCTCAAGGACAAGGTTGCCGGGCTCTGGGGTGCACACGGGCGCTTTGAAGGCCTTCGCTGGCTTTCTTCGGAAGCGCAGAGCGCCAAGGGCGCGGGGTTCGAAGGTGGAGGCGCAAGCTCCGGGTCGAGGGCTGGGCAGGGCTCGGAAGAGCCTGCGCATCCTTTCCAGGGTGTTATCGGCGGCTACGCGAGCTGGTATAACCACTATACCGCGATCGATGAGCGTATTATCGGAGCTGACCTCGCATCTATCGGCGCAAATAACAATATAGTAAATAATTATTTTATCCGCCGCGGGCGCCCCACTGTGTTCCAGATCGACGATGGCTGGGAACTCGCGATCGGCGACTGGGAAGCGCATCCGGAAAAATTCCCCTCGGGAATGGCCGCGCTCGCCTGCCGTATTCGCGACAAGAACCTTATTCCCGGGCTCTGGCTGGCGCCGTTTCTCCTCATGCCCGATTCGAAGACCGCCAAAGCCCATCCCGAGTGGATTCTTCGCGATAAGGACGGGGCTCCTGTCCGCGCCGGATGGAACCCGAACTGGGGCGGCGATGTGTGGTGCCTCGATCTTTCCCTGCCTGAGGTCGAGGCCAATCTTGCAAGTCTTTTCGACATGGTGGTGAATGAGTGGGGCTACCGCTACCTCAAGCTCGATTTTCTGTATGCGGGGCTCATGCGCGGAGCCTTTGCCGGCAGAAAGGGCGGGGCCTGGGAGCACTACGCCCGTATAATGGCGCGCATCCTTGAGTTCTCGATCGCTGCTGACGGAAGCCCCGTCGCCTTCCTCTCCTGTGGTGCGCCCATCGAATCGACGGCGCCATTCATGCCGCTCATGCGCTCAGGAGCGGATACGCGCGAGCACTGGGAATGGCCACAGCTCAGGCTGATTGGCCATCAGGGGCGCCCTTCGGCGAAACTCAACATGCAGGACAGCATCGGGCGCGCGATTCTCGACAAAACGCTTCTCCTCTGCGATCCAGACGTGATCTTCTGCCGCACTGAGCGCACAAGCCTCAAAGATACCGAAAAATTCCTGGTGGGAATGGTCGCTGCCATGTTCGGTTCCCAGATTATGAGCTCGGATGACCCAGCCGGTTTCGGGCGCGTACCGCCGCAAAGCGGTCAGCTCAGCGAAGCAGAATTCACGAATCAGATCCTCGACTGGTATCAGCGCATCGAGGGCAAGGAATTTGGCGTCGAGCGAAGCAGTGTGCGCGTGCACGAGGTGTACCGCTTTTTTTCGAGGGACAAAGCAGTGTATGGTATTATAAATCTTTCTGACAGAGAGCAATTTTCAGATGGCGCGCCAGTACCGAAGCATTCCATGCTCATTTTTGGCGCGTGAGGCGGGAGCCTCAGAGGCACGAGCATGCAATACATCCAGGCAATCCGGGTTTTTGCTCTGTGCTGAATCATAAATGCAGGGAGATGGTATGTCAAAAACAGTCTATGTCATCGGGCACAAAAATCCCGATACCGATTCGGTTGTGGCCGCTGCTGCATATGCGGCACTCAAGCGCGCACAGGGACAACCGCAGGTCAAAGCAGCTCGCGCGGGCGCGGTGAATCCTCAAACCGAGTATATTTTTCAGCGCTTTGGTGTGCCGCTGCCGGAATTCATCCCCGATTTGATTCCCAAAGCTGAATACTACATCGACGAACCGCCGCCTGTGATCCGCGAGCATACGCCTTTGTGGGAAGCGCTGGTGCTTCTCGAGCAATCACCGCGCCAGGTCATGCCCATTGTCGATGCCATCGGCGCCTATAAGGGGCTTTTCTATTACAATGCGTTCGCAAAGAATATTCTCACTAAAATCAATCCTCACCGCAAAGCGGTTATCCCTACCTCAATCGGGCACCTCATCAATACCATCAAGGCCCAGCCGCTCGTTCCCACCGATTGCGAAGCCATGTTCAACGGGCGCATCGTCGTCGCCTCGCTCTCTGCCGAACGCTTCCGGGACTATATCCACGCCGAGCCAGCCCACAACAAGGTCGTACTGGTCGGCGACCGCGAAGAAGTTATGCGCATCGCCATTGAGGCTGGGGTACGTGCCCTCATCATTACAAACGGCTTTATCCCTTCAAAAGACATCACAAAGCTTGCCGAGGCCAAGGGCGTTGCGATTCTCATTTCTTCGTATGACACCTCATCGACGTCTTTGCTCGCGCTCTATTCGACGCCGGTTATCAGCGTCGCCGATGCATCGATAAAGCCGATCGGGCCGCGCGACTTCATGAAAACCGCAAAGCTTGCCATTGCTGCCTCACCGGCGCGGGCTGTACCTATCGTCGATGATGGCGGAAAAGTTGTCGGGCTTCTCACCGAAGGCGATCTTATCCGCGAGCCGAATATCGAGCTCATCCTTGTGGATCATCATGAATTTTCGCAGGCTGTGGACGGAATCCAGAACTATCATATTCAGGAAGTGATCGATCACCACCGAATCGGGACGTTTTCGACGCCATATCCCATTACGTTTATCAACCGAGTGGTTGGCTCGACGAGTACGATTATCACTTCGATGTATAGGGAGTCGAGGACGCCGCTCGACCGCGCAATTGCCTCGATCCTGCTCTGTGGGATTCTCTCCGATACCTTGGTGTTCAAATCGGCGACGACAACCGACACCGATCGCGAAATGGCTGATTATCTGGCATCAATCACCGATCTGACGATTGAGGAGCTGGGCCGGGACATTATGGGTTCGGCGTCGCTGGCTGCCCGCCTGCCGATCGATCAGCTTTTACGCATGGACCGCAAGGAATACGAGGTGCAGGGCAAGAAGCTCACAGTGAGCCAGATCGAGCTGACAAACTCGCAGGAACTGCTCGCCAGGCAGGAAGAAGTGCTCCAGGGACTTGCGCACATCCGTACTGAGATGGGAGCGTATCTCGCCGCGCTTATGGCGACGGATATTACCAAGTTCGAGAGTATACTGTACATCGATGCGGATCGCGAATTCTATGCGTATCTCAGCTATCCGATGCAGCAGCCGGGCATTTATATTCTGAAGGATGTGCTGTCGCGCAAGAAGCAGCTCATGCCGGCGCTGACGGAGATGGTGCAGGCTGCGCTGGGGTGAGAGGGGGATGGCTGAATTTGGCAGCCTGAGCAGCCGCCCCGGGGCCGCTGCCTGTCAATGCGGTGCCCTTCGCCTGCAGGCGCCCTTGCAAAGCGCGCTCCAGGACAGCAGCTAGTCGCGCCTCCTACCCGATCGCTCTCGACGCCAGAATCGGCAGCGCGATAAAGTTTCCGATCATCCCGCCGATGCTCGACAGGAAAAACACAAGCAAGATGTGCGTGATGCGGTTTTTGTAAAATCCCTTGAAGCTGGTGACATCATCGGCGAGATTTTCTGCATCCTGCACGGTCGGCTTACGGAAATATGCCTCGATCACCGCCGCGAAGAGCCCTATCGCGAGCACCGGGTTGAGGGTCGCCACCGGCGCTAGCAAGAATGACGCTATAATCGTCACCGGATGCGCCATGCATACGAGTGATCCCAGCGCCGCCAGCGAGCCATTCAGCAAGATCCATCGTTCGATCATCGCGAGGCTCGCCTGAGAGCCGGAACGAAAAAAGCCGATTGCGATAAGGGCAACAATCAGAAGCGGTATGAGCCAGCCGGCCGATTTCGCAAACCAGCCCGGTTTCGGCATGTCTTCGATATCGGAAACATCAGCGGCGACTTCTCCCCGCTGGAGCTTGCCGAGCCACTGCTCGATACCGTTCATGTGCCCGGCGCCTACGACCGCCACCACCTTCTGCTCGGTGGTTTCAAATATTTTCGTAGCCAGATAGCGGTCGCGCTCGTCGATGAGCACTTCCTTGACCGATGGCATAAATTCGGCGAGTTCGTTCATCATCGACTCGAGCTCGTTGCTCTCTTTGAGCTTTTCGAGGTCGCTCTCGCTCACTTTTTCGCGCGAAAATGCGGACTCGATAAGGCTTGCCAAAAGCTTTGACTTGTTCCAGAGGTTGGATTTTGCCCATGCGCGCTTGAGGGTGAGCTGGACTTCGCGGTCGATGGCCGACCAGGGAATCCCCATTTCCTGCGCTGTCTCGATTGCCGCCATCATCTCCTCACCGGGCTTTGTGCCGAGGTCTGCGCCGAGACGCTTCTGAAAGCCTGCGAGCGCCAGGTTTGCAAGGAGGAGAAAGCCCTTACCTTCTTTGAGAACTTTGATGATATCGAGCTGTTCCCAGCGACTGCCCTGCTGGATAGCCTGATAGCGCCCCATGTCGATTTCGACGCAGACACGCCCTGGCTCTTCCTGGCGGATGGTCTCTTTTGCTTCTTCGATGCTTTCTTTTGAAATATGGGCGGTGCCGACGAGTATGATCTGTCGTTCGCCGAGCTGAATTGTTCTGATTGTTTGCGGCATACGATGTCCTAAAGCACAAGATGCGGATAGATGCCTTGCTCGCTCCATCCGGCGGCAGCAAGTCCCTGTCCTTTTTCGGTGATTATAGAGGTAATAAGAAGATGCAGCAATTGCCGGTCGAAGACGCTGCCCAGCGGGCCGCGGATGGCGCCTTCGGTTTCGGAGAGCGCAACAATAATGCGCCGGCAGTCTGCAGGGCTGTATCGTTGGAGGGCTGCGCGAATCTGGCGCTGGATAGTTTTCGAGCGGGCTTGTTCGCGCAGGCATACATCCTCGAAGCGTTCCCCGCGGGCGAGTGCTTCGCCAATCCGCTGGAGGCGGCGGAAGCTCCACACAAGAGCGGCGATAATCTGGTTCGCATCGCCCCGGCGCGAATCGAGCACGCTGTCGAGCACTTCGAGCGAGACTGCAAGGTCTCCCTGTGCGATTCTGTCGAAGAGGGTAAAGGCATCCTCCGGCTTTGAGCGAAGAATGGCTGCTTCCACATCTGGCGCGGAAAGCTTGGTGCCGCTCGGAAAGCTCGCGCTCAGAATGAGGCAGGCAGCTTTGAGGGCAGCTGTGTCGTGCGGCACAAGCTCAAGCAAGGACTCGAGGGCTTCCTCATCGAGGGTAAGCTCAGCACCGGAAAGCTCGCGGCGCACCCACCCAGCCAGCTCGTTTTCGAACAGCTCAAAAAAAGTCTTCCGGCAGGAAGGCGGAACAGTTTTTTCGATTGCCTTGGGGACGGAGTAACCATCGGTTTCGAGGAGCAGCACGGTATTTTCAGCTGGCGCGCCACAGTAGCTCGCAAGCGCGTCGATATCAGCTTTTTGGCTAAGTTGCTCGGCATTGCGGAATTCGACAATCACCCAGGACGAAAAAAGCGAGCTGTTCTGCAACAGCGAAATTGCTTCGAGAGGCAAGGTGTCACCAGCATAGATGCGATGTACTTCCGGCTCGTCGCCTCCGAGTTTGCGCGCTTTGCCAATAATATCAGCGACAAAGGCTTCCTTGAGCCCGATTTCCGGCCCGGCAAGTATCCACACTGGGGGAATGAGCGCTTCTGCCATGAGTTCAGTAGCTCCTGTAGATGCCGCGAAGCCTGCCAAGAATTCTCAGATCCTGCGTGTAGATAGGTGCATAGCGCGGATTTTCGGCCTGGAGCCGGTAGCGGTTGTTCTCTATAAAAAAGCGTTTAAGCGTCACATTCTCTTCAAGCAGGGCAACGACGATGTCGCCGTTCTGCGCGGTCTCGCATTGCTCGATAATGGCGATATCGCCGGAAAGAATGCCTGCGCCGATCATGCTGTCGCCTTTTACGCGGACCGCAAAGTGTGGAACGCGATTGGCGACAAGGTCTGCCGGAATGGCTATTGTCCGTTCAAAATTTTCGTCGGCAAAAATGGGCCTCCCCGCTGCAATTTCGCCCAGAAGTGGAATTTGAATGACCGGGGCATCGCCCTGCGGCGGGGCAATGAGCTCGATTGAGCGGGAGCGCTTTTCCGATGTTTTGATATGGCCTTTTTTTTCGAGGGCTTTGAGGTGGTCGTAGGCGCCTTTGACTGAAATTGAGAATGCTCGCGCGGTTTCCCTGACAGTGGGGGGATAATTATTCGTCTGAATATATTCGTGGATGAAATTGAGAATTTCTTTCTGGCGCGAAGTCAGGTCTTTCATCGGGGCTCCTGTGCGTGTGTATAGTATACAGCATAAAAAGGGGTCGCGTGCAAGTGCTCTTTAGTGCTCCCAACCTTGTGCCAGAGTTGAAGTAAGCATTCGCATTCTCGCGTCTACCTCTATGAGAAGACTCACCACTCTCTATGGAGGTAGATGCCGATGCAATCTTTCCCTTTCTGCCCGAATCCTCACTGTGTCTGGCACAGTAACGCACCAGATTTCTCTTGGGCGAAGCCCAAGGGCTTTTATACCACCAAGGC
>Ga0302253_1000732_pt1 | contig 24360 bp, 16 predicted proteins | sample AAG_RA_Trp_MG_FD_193537 | JGI IMG/M metagenome (GOLD analysis project Ga0302253, IMG submission 193537) | Enriched activated sludge microbial communities from anaerobic digester in WTTP, New Holstein, Wisconsin, United States - AAG_RA_Trp | ecosystem: Engineered > Bioreactor > Anaerobic >...
ATCCTTCCGTCACATCATGCGGAAGTGCACAGGTCACTGGTGGGCCTCCTGGACTTCAAATCCAGTGTGGGGCGTGAAGAGCGTCCCGGGTGGGTTCGATTCCCATGCACTTCCGCCAATTAAATCAGATACTTACAATAAGACCTCTTTTCGAAGAGGCTTTTTCTTTTGACGTCGTACCCGGATTGTAACCATTTTGTAACCGTAAATACCGCTCCTGTTTGATTGTTGCCTCTTTCAGGTCATCCTGATTGATAATGTTGTATCGGTCAAAGACCGACCGGGTTTTATGACCCGAGATTGCCATTGCTACCCGCTCATGTACTCCAGCACGGACCATGTTACGAACTGCTGTCCGGCGAAAATCATGGAACAGTCTGGATGGCACCATTCGACCGGACTTTTTGTCCTTGATCTGAAGGCCCAGTTTCTTACAAGCAGTCTGCCAAGCATCACGATAATCACGGATTCGGCGTCCTTCATTATTAAATACATATGGACATCCGAGACGACGGTTTGCGAATAGCCGGTGCATTTCCCTTTTCAACTCCTCGTTCAGATACAATGTCCGGGCGTCATCGTTCTTGGTCTCACCGGGATCGAGCCGGACAATACCAGCATGAAGATCGACCTTATCCCATGTCAGGCTGAGAATTTCACCCCGTCTCCAGCCGGTGTGGTATGCAAAAGTGATAACAGGCTTCAAATAGTCGGGGAGAATGCCGCGTAAAGAGAGAAAATCCTCGTGTTCAAAAAACCCCTTTCGGGTGTTTGACTCCCGAAGCATCGGGATATACGGAACCTGTCCGACCTTGGTTGGTGTGCATCGTTGCCCGAGATGGAACATCCGTTTCAGCGCTGCTAGTTCCCGGTTGATTGATGCATTGGACAACCCGGCTTTCATCCGATCTTCTATGTACGTCTTGATTGAGGCTGTGGTTATGTCCACTACCCTCATGCCTCGGAACATCTTCTCCAAGTGCTTTACCGCCATTCTTGCCCGTTCCAGACTCTTGCGCTTGTTAATCTGATAATCGGTAATGAGATCGGTGGCCAGTTCGTCAAAGGTTACTCTATCCAAATAAATGCCCGGCAATCCACCCATGGCAACTTCGCCTTCTCGTTTCTGCAAGAAGCGTTTGGCCACTTCCATTTTGTCGGAACCAGTTGATTCGGCAAATGATCTTCCATTCCGATAGTACTTGATCCACAACGTTTTTCCTCGCCTGTATATACATCCCATCTGTTCACCTTCCTTTCCGGGACGATTGTTCGTTCTTCCCATGATGTTTTTCAGGCGATTCTCCATCATGTAGAAGTATATTCAATACCTGTGCCATGTGCAAGCCGTCAGTGGTACGTTACTTTGTTTTGGCTGATGTACGACTCCAGATCAACCACATCCAGGAATATTTTCCGGCCATTCGGGTCCTTCACGACAGGAATTTTCCCCGCCCAGATCAGTTCCCGCATCCCCCAGACAGACCGGCCAAGGTATTCTGCCCCTTCTTTCAGGGTAAAAAGGCGCTTTTGCAGTGGATTGTGAATCCCCTGCGCCTTCTGTATGCCGTTGTCCGTCTGCACTCTCTTTGCCATGTAACTAAAATGTAACTGCTGCCAATGATTCAATCATTGCACATCCAGCATCTTTTGTAAGTCCACCAAGACATCCATGCGGACATTGATGACATCGTTATTTCAATGTCACTGAGCGGAATCCCTCTGCAGTCCTTGCTTTGCTGACATGGCGGACATAACAGACTTCGTCTCATAAGGTAAGGATTGTACGGAAGGGGTTATTGTGTCTTGTAAATTCAATACTGTTCCCTATTCCCCTTTTCTCTCTTCACAATATAAGTCCGTATAGTCCGCATTGTCTGTTTGGCCGCTATTCAATGGACTTCTCCCAGTATTACAATCCTTCCAGCATGTCCGCATTGTCCTGCAGAAACGATTCGGTCATCGCATCCCAAATTAAGCAGTGCACGCCTCTTCTGCCGTTCGCGTCATGTTTGTTGACTGTAACAGTTAACTTAAGCTCCCGCAAAAGACTGCCCATGGCCTTTGCAGATGACAGTTTTTCTGTTGGCTTGCATATTTCATTATACTTTTCACAAATAAACCCGACAGCCAAGCGCCCCGCATCAAGACTATCCCGAAGTGATACAAGTGTTCGTGCCAATGTAATGGCAGGTCCTGTTGTTTCGATCCTATCAGACTGTCCACAGATCAACTTCATAGCCCTGACAGTATGGGACAAGTAAAATTCTACAACTCTGATGGCTTGAACAAAGTCATCCTCTTGCAGGACAGTACCCAGGCTGGTCCCTTGCGAGAAACAACGGAAGCAATATAGAACACCAGCGATTCTTATTGCATAGCTCACTGCCTTGGGTATGAACCCACCGATTACTTCCGGAAACTGGTTTATCTGTTCGTAAAGTCGATTCCTGTATCTCCACAGGCAATCTGCAGCTTCAGGCGATAACCTTAAGACATGAGGCTCGCACGTTGTGATATCATCTCCCCACTTGATGGCTCTGTAAATCGTATCCTCCCATGCCATACGATTAACCTCGTCCCAAGATTCACCCGTAAGGGATACGAAGGGATTTTTTTCACAGGTGAATAAGAAGCGGAATGCTGTACCATCCTCCATGTAAATACCGTTGTCATCACCGAATATCCGTTTAAAAACAGCAGGCTGAACCCCCCCGACGATTGATATGCGGGCACCACTTATTGTCATCGAATGACTTGCACGTGTGACTCGGGCGTCATGTCCGTCCCAGAAAGTTAGCCAAGTCTCTCGATCGCTTCCTTTTGTCTTGTATTGGTTTTGCGAACTTATCATGGCAGACAACTCATCTAAGACACAGATTAGTCCCCCATGCCCCTCCCCGATATCAACCCGCAGGCCTTCAACAGTTAAATCAGTGGCGTAACGCGCTCTGGGCCTTTTGGGTTCTCCTTGTCCGTTCTTTTTGCCAGTTAATTTCCAGTCTTTTAATTCTTCCTGATAACACTGATCAGCCTCTCTTTGTGCCTCATATATAGGGCGAAGCAATAAACGGACTGGCGGTGTTTTTCCTTCTCCGGAGGATCTGATATCAGCGGACCATATGATCAAAGGTTCGTTCCACGACCCTTTTGGAGACACCGATACAGTCCGCCCCAGAACAGAAGCCATGATTGCCATTGCTGCGCCTGGCATCGCAACAGCAGATGTTGCACAAGATCGGGCATTCTGCATCAGACTTCTCGCAATTTCGGGAGGGAAAACTTCCCAAGGGAAGTCACCATACGGGAAGCGACTTAAAGCGTTATCCCATAGCAGCTTATGTTTGGTAGAGTCTGTTTTCTCTTTTGTCTTACTTACATTCCACATACTTAGCATATTCCTTTCGTAAGCTATGGATTACCGGATGTTATCTGTCTGTGCAAAAGCCATGGCCCTTAATGATCGGTAATTTTCGAACAGTTTTTTGGCCGGGGCCTGGCCTGTTCCATTCAGATATGACGAGACAAGCGCATCGGTGCCATTCTGCCGCTGAAAGTGGAAGACCAACCGCCGGTTACCTACAACGGTCGTTTTGACCAGGTCATGTCCCATCGTGAAAAGGTAAACGGCGATGCCCAAATCCGGGGTGGTGTAGTTGGATTGATATTCGGGTAAGTTCTGCATTCGTCATCCTTGTAAGTTAATGGTGTTTCTCTTTCCGTTAAGCTCACATTATAACGAATGATCGAGACAAGCAAGAATTTATGCCATGCTAACTTACTGTATTTATTTATTTTTGTAAGGACACGGAGTCCTTGACAAGCGCGAAAAAATCGTTTACTTATGTCATCGGTCTTGTAGCAAACGGAGGATGAAAGCATGAAAGTAAAAAGCAGGCAGGAGCTTTACGGCAAATTGACACCTACAAAAAAACGCAAGAAGGCCATTGACTGGTGTATGCGGTTCTTGTGGCTGGATATGGACAGTATGTCAGACGGGCCGTTCTATGAACTGGTAGCAGAATACGAATGCATTGTGGCTTACCCAGGGGACATCGGCTATAATTTCTTTGCCACCCCTTCAGTTGAATCCATCGAAGACCTGCCTGATCCGGATGAACAAATGCGGGATGTCAGGGCGCGGTTCAAGGAATTTCAGAATGCAGCCCGGGATCTTCTGGCCAGCTTTGAAGGCATGATGGACCAAGCTGGTAAATGGCTAAAAGTTGACAAGACGATGCAATTTACCGTCATGGTCGGCCCATCAGGTCGGTACTCCATAACAGACGAAGATGAACACGATTTTGAATACAGCTATGGGAGGCAGATAGCCCAGTTATTAAAAGGGAATAAGTTCAATGACGTAATCAGGCGATGTCCCGTCTGTGGACATTACTTTGCTGTGCTGACGAAACACGGAAAACAGGTATGCAGTAATCGTTGTGCATCCCTTCAGACTGCAAGAAAGAAATTTGACGAGAATCCGGTATCGGCAAAAAGACGTCGTAATATTGAAACGTACTTTGCCATCAGGAAGAAAAAGGGGGATACTGAGGCAGGGCTTAAATCCAGTCTTAGACGCTATATAAGGACAAGAGGCTATAGCCCGGAGGAAATTCCCAGGTATATAAAAGTGTTCATTGATTCGCACTGACTTCATGGGCAGGGATCGGAAGACAGTATCAGACTGCCCGACCGGCAACTGTCCGGTTTATCCCTACCGTTTCAGCAAGAACCCGGTCCTGTTGACGTTTTTCAGCGACAAGGACTGGGACTCATGCCCAACCCCTTATTCTTACCTTCACTTGAAAAACGCTCAGTAGTTGTCATAAGATGTCATTTCCCTTAACTAAGGGTGAAACTCAGCCTGCTCGAACCACTTCCAACACCTGGACTTCGATCAAGCTCTTAATCTCCTCATACAGAGGAATCCCCATATCTTCTTTTACCTCGAGCGAAACTGCTAATCCATATGGTACATCCACATCCAAAGGTCCTGCTTCCTCGCGGCATTGAACTGGGATCACAAGGCATTCATTCTCTTGGAATGCTCGAACTTCTTCACCCTCGATAATCTCATGTTGCAATGTTCCATTTTTTACCTGTTGCCATAGTGCTTCTGCTCTTTTCCCTCCGATAGCCTTGTCAATATCCTTGGGTTCGAATGACAGCGCCGCCTTTCTGTACTTGCGATTATCTAGGCTGATGGGTGAAAACCAAGCAAGTGTAACAGTCAATCTTCTCCAGCAGCCAAGACCACTCAAACTAGGGGGGAGTGGCAGCCTAAATTCGTGCCTTTCATCCTTGGAGATGACTCCGTATCCGATAGCCGTAGCCCTTGTATCGGTGCACTCAATCACTTTAGCAAAATCTGGCCAACCATAACCGAGGCAACGTGCAACCCCTTTCTTAACTTCCATCCATTGCTGCCCATTTAGAACAGCATTTCCTATAATCTCAGCCGCTTCTCTCCATGATGCCCCATGAACTACCAAGGCCTTGACCAGCGCCGCTATTGATCCATCAGCGTTTTCTACCCTATGCTCATCGAGCACCTCTTGTAATGCATCGTGGATAAAGGAAGCACCCCTTACGGCAAGCGCATTAGAGTTACTGGTACCGCAAGTGTAGGTGGTTCGCGTCCTCTCGCCTGGTATCACAGGAACTGCAGCAACCTTTTGTCCGGATCGTAAAGATATACGCGGAAGCCCATACTCTCCTTCACCGTAATGTATAAAGAATTGCCGTCCACCAGGAACAATTATATCAGGCTTGATCGAGGCGCGAAAACCGTGCCCAAAAGGGGATAGTGGGGAAGGAAGTCCTTGGGAAGGCAGAATATCAACACAACCATCAGGTATCATGGCAATGGATGCGTCATCATGTAACGCACCTACCGTGATTGAATTTATCGATTCGGAAGGTGCTAAAATTCTGCGGTTTCTTCTGTTATTATATAACGCCAAGAGGGTGGTGGAAATCTTTTCGTTATCTGCCATCGCGGAAAATGCCGCTGGATCGATGCCAAGTCGGATGGTATCTTTAATATTTCCGGCGCTGATAAAGAACAGCACCTTATATTTGTAGGCAAGCCAGTCTAATAACCTAGCCATGGGACTTGGCAATTGGTGAAACATTCGGTCTGGATCGGCAACGGATAAATTAATGATCTTCACCGTTGGGGCGGCAGCAGGCTCACCAGCATCACCAACAAATATTTTTTGAACTGCCCGTTCGATAAGATCTTCAAAAAAGATGTCTTTGGGAATCCTCTCCGGTCTTCTATCAAGGGGTGATTCCGGGTCAGGTCGCAAGATCGGTCTAATATAAACCTTGCGGGTTATTGGCCCTTCATGTGAATCTAATTCTCCCCAGCAGATGAGAGACAGCATGGCTGTACCATGATTCATCTCTCGTGTCGTATAATCGGATGCAAAATCGTCAGGGTCATCCACAATGATATAACCATCTAGAAGGTGATGATGGGAAAAAGGAAGGCCATCTAGAACTGCTACAACCGGTTCAGCCGTAGGTTCTGGTGAGCCTGCTATTTCTTCCACTATACCGTCTGCAAATGATTCAACTGTGCACTGAGGAGATGGACGAAAGTAAAAAATGCCCCCGTCTTGAAAAAGGGCGCTGTAATTTTCACCCAATACCTGTTCGATATTTGCGACAGGGAGTTCAACCTTGATGGCGTGAAAGCGTATTTCTTTTATATGGCAAGACGCGACTATTACGCCACCTTCGCTCGCAACCAGTTCTTCTGCACGCTGTTGTCGTTGTCGCCTCCCGTAATCATTATCCTCGTACAAAAACTCGATCTCAAAAGCGATCATTGACGCAGTGCCTCTTTTACAAGCCACCTCTTCTCGCCAATAATCAAGGATTCCGGTATCAGTTACCCTGTCCTTGACATTCCAGAAACGGACCGAGCGAAGATGGACAAATATCTCACTCCAAGCTCCAGCGCCATGCATGAGTCGTCCTTCCTGCTCCCAAACATCGAACAGTTTCTTTATTTCCAACAAGGCTTGACGATTGCTGAGACTCAGATACATCCGGCCTGGCAACGGCATCTTTTTCTCTTCGTTGATAGCATGCACTATCTCTTCGGCATATTCACGGTATCCGTCGGGAATAGCCGCACGAATTGCATCAGCGGAAGCACTATCTCTCAGTACATTATCACCATCAACGATGCCGCTTGCTGTAAAGGCGGTGAAAATTTCGCGTGACGCTTTGGCATCTAAAGTAAAAACCCGATCCTTGAAGAAGCGCGATCCGATTTTGGGAAGCTCAAAGAATCGAGCATCGGCCTCTATATTATCTTGATCAATTTCAGCAAGCCATTTCAGACCAGGAATTGCGTTTACCGCTGTTTTAAAATTCTCAGGCCGACCTATGGTTTCAAGAACAAGCATGTTTTCCGTACTCGTACCATTGGGGGAGTCTGAAACGAACGCATCCAGCATGGTAGTGAGTTGCGGACCGATGCGCTCGCCTTGATCCTCTCGAGCCGGTAGCTTGAAATGATTATTAACCACTCTGCGTTGCGCAATTCTCGCCATCGGAGCGGAGCGTGGCATAATCAGCAATGGCTTATCCGGCATCTGCTACCTCTTTTTTACCCAAAACGTACCTACTCTCCAGATTCTTTATCCGGCTCTTGATGACCTCCTTGGGATTGTCCTGCGTGTGGTTAAGGATGCAGCGGCGCAAAACGTCGACACAGAATTCTTCAATTTCGGAGAAACTAATACCTGCAAGTTTGTCGGCCAATTCGGTATGGGCCGTTTTAAAACTGAAACCAGTCCGTACCTCGTAATTCTCTATGAACCGGATACACTGTTCCTTGGTGGGAGGTGGCAACTGCACCTTGACTTGAAATCTCCGCCATACAGCCCGGTCAAGCAGCTCGGGGTGATTGCTGGCGGTAATGACAACTGTATGAGAAGGAAGTCGATCTATCTGCAATAATAAGGAACTTACCACACGCTTTATTTCCCCTGTCTCACGCGTGTCACCACGTTCTTTGCCCAGAGTCTCGAATTCATCTAGAAAAATCACGCACTTTCTTGCCCGGGCAATCTCAAAAACCTTTTGCAGCCTCGAAGCAGTTTCGCCCAAATAACTGCCAATAATATTCTCATACCTAACCACAATCAATGGATACATCAATTCCGAGGCGATAGCTTCTGCTAGCGTTGTTTTCCCGTTACCAGGGGGACCGACAAACAGAATGCGGTGGCGTGGCTCCAGTCCGTATGAACCAAGCAGATCGACCCTGTGGTGCTCTTCCACTACCTCCATGCAAATATCCAGGACATTCTGTTTAAGCACAAGATCACTAAACCGCTTTACGGGAATAACTTCGAAGACAAGTTCTCTTGCTCCGTTTTGTATGAATGGGGTGGACTTGTTCGACTGATTTCCTTGAATAGACAAAAGTTCGTTTAAACGGTCACCCAAGATGTGATGGCTCTTCGAACGCTCGTCAGCAATCAGCGCCTCAATGGCCTTTCGCAACGAAAGGCTGTCGTTACCGATTGCAGACTTGACAATGCTCAACAAGATGTCTGATCTGGCCATTAGCGCTCCAACTGTGAAATACTATGCTGCTGAATTTGGCGATTAAGACTCAGGATATATAGCATGGTTGGTATGGTGTTGAAAGTGGTTTCTCGGCACACTTGTTCGCTGTAAAGCCTGCCTTACGACAGGCCTATATCGTATCATGTTCCTTCTCCGGATTTAATTGTTTTTCTAAAGGAATTGATACGTGTAACTGACAGTCAGACTAGAACTCATCTGGTCAGGATCTCATGATATATTAAATCAATCAGAATAAATAGTCCCTCCGAAAAGGCCCGTGGTGGGGCAAAAATCGGTCAAATTTCGATTTTCTCCGGCGGGGATGACCAAACACCCGCACCGCCCGGATAATATGTTTTTCACTTGGTTCTTCCCGCACCACGACAGGACAGGTTCATCCCCTGCGTTTTACGGGTGACTACCCGTATTTTATACAGGTGAAGGCAGGGTACTGACATGGGGGGCTGTATGGGTACAGGCAGGTAAGTGGAAATGACATTTAAAATCAGCACCATGACCTGATGCCCTGTTACAATAGCATTTTATAATGGCGTCTGTTAATTTTATTTAAGATTTGCTTTGTGTACCCCCGCAAGCAAATACCTCTCTTTGGCACCTTCATCACTAATCGATTGGTATGGCGATAGCAAGAATGGAATCAACCAGCCGTTTTATATCAAGGACACTCAGGCCGTTTACTAGAACCCCTACCTCCAGAGCAACCTCAAGGGATGATGCCAGCATATTGGCGGAGCCGATGTATGCTTGTGTGTCATCCCCTAGAACAAACTTCGCATGGAAAGTCTCGAAAGGGAGACGGCGCCCCTCGTTATGGATGTAATAGTCAAACATCCTCACCCGCAGACGGGTCAACTCTTCTGCAATGCCAGCCAGTGAAGCTTTGGCAGAGTGGTAATCTCGAAGTATCAGTACTCGCTCCACATTCTTGCCATCAGTTGATCTGAACATGCTGGCTATCCACTCAGCCCCCACCCTGTCAATAAATGGTGTGACAATGACAAGCCGAAACTTCGCTTCGTACGCAATTCTGGCGAATACACAATCTGTGGCCCCAAGCTTTGCGCAATACGGTCCCTGCTCAGGCAACACCTTACAAAGCTTGCTTGGCTCCTCTGGTAGAGTCAGGACGACCTGGACTTCATCCTTATCCTTGTGAACCTGCTGGAAATTTGTTGCTCCTGCCAGCTGTAGAGCAAGATTCGTCATCTCTTGCTCCCCGGCAGACGAAATCCACAAGCCAGGGCCAACTTCGGTTACGACTCCCACTGTCGCCATGGCGCGAAGTATCTGGGGGATACGCACCTTTTGATGGGCACCTAGGCCTGCAGTTCGTTCTACGAATTCTGATGTTACCGCGTCAAGCCCAGATCTCGCCATCACCCGCACGACTCTCTCTGCGGTCGAGGGATACGGCCATATCAACTCGAAGAATTTCTGGATGGCTTCGTTCTTCATTCTGTTGTCAACGAAAAGAAGCCTACAATGTCGCTCTTATCGCGAGACCATCGTGGTGACGGCCCATTTTTCAGGGCGCTTCGAGAGAGGAGTTGGTTCGCTGCAATACAGGTCGTTTCGGGAACCATTATGCAACCTGGGCATGCTCCACCTCGGTGGTCACAAAGGGAACCGGAGCTGCATTGCAGCTTATTCACGGATAGCATCTGCTCCAGCACGGTAACATTGAAATTGCGCCACATCGAGGAGAGGTTCCCGAGGTCCGGTGTCATGCCACTCCTGTAAACAATAAATGCCAAATCGGCCGGGAAGAGATATTCGCCGAAAGAACCCTGTTCAAGCCCGGAATATTCCGAGATTGTTACGATGAACTGGTGGGCCATCGTGTGCAGTAGCATATAGGCCATGTTGCAGATTGTTCTCGTTATGTCTGAATTCTGGCTCTTGTATGGTTCCAAGAAAGGCCCAAAGTCCAAGTAGTTTTCTATGTATCTTGCGCCGAATCTCATGCCGTTCTCCAGCGGGGGATTCATGGGCAAATGGTTTGCAGCCAGCCATTGAATTAACATGGCCTCATCCAACTGGACATAAAACCCCTCGTTCTTCTGGTGCAACACATAAATAGGCCGTTGGTTCTTCCTCACCGGTTCGAACGAGCGCAGGCATACGGGCATGACAAGCCCCTTTTGCTCGGTAGTCGGACTTGCGGATACCCTCGTGTATCCGTAAGAATATTGAACTAGGTCGAGTTCCCGCAGCATCAGCAGCCTCTTTATACCCAGCTTGCCGAGAATGTTCAGCAGGTTCTTCTGGTATTCCTCTTTTACTTCCTGCTGACCGATACCCTCGGGAGCAACATCGGGTGGAGGGTTCATCAAGTCGACAGTTAACTTCCGGAGACCGCCCGAAATCACGAGCTGCTTTTTCTCCAAGAGGGAATGCTCAATCCCGAGACGAATTGGGTCATATTTACGTGCATAATTTTGGCGCGCCATTACTTGGGTGGTGAGTACACCTGGAATGGATATGGTACGTTCCAGCCAACCCTTTTGTTTCCAATCCTCGACCATATTGTCGAGTTGCCGTTGTAGAACAACAGCGGCATCCAGAGGCATTGATACCTTTGCTGCTTTCATACCGGCATAAGCAACGTATGCGCCGCCTTGCCCGACACTCTCCAGTGCCACCTTGATTTGGTCGTCAGACACTGGTTGCTGCGGATAGTTGTAGATGCTGAGGAGTTCCCCGGCAAGCTCAACCTGCTTGCTCGGGTGCAGCAATTCGAATATGGATGTGTCCGGGTATGGGATGAACCTGTCCGTCTGAACATAATAGAGTGGGGACGCCCTGTATGAAACGGGCAGCATCAGCATTTCCTTCGGCTGATGTACTGTGCCCTGCTGAATCTGTTGCTCCAGCAACTCCTTTGTCTTTGGGTCGCGTCTCGTCATTTCCTGTGTCGACGGACATCCCTCCTTGCTGCATTTAAAATACCAGTCTGAGAACGTGCCGGTGGTTGATTTGACCAGATAAAATTCTTTGTTGCTGCACTGGCAAGGCCTTTCCGGGAACAAGGGCTCATAATTGCCGCTCCAGTGCGCAAAGACAACATCAAGCTGTCCCCAGCGATGCCTGCCATCATCTGGAGATTTCTTGCAGTCGGTCCGGTTTTCCTGTTCACCATGGTTTCTCGCATAATCGTCGACGTCAGTGTAGCGGTGAAGAAGGCCACACTTCCCGCAGACAAAATTGAGGGGGTCCGGGTAATAACCGATTTGCGTAGGTTCCATCAAGATAAACTGGTTTATATCGAATAGAGGCTGTTTCCGGTGGTCCAGAAACACGGACCTCTCCAAAACCTGCTCCGGATATATTGGAGGCCCCGAAGCTGCACGACCCTGGCAATCCATGCCGGCATCAAACCAGTTGGTAATAATTTCCCTCATCTGTTCTTCTATCTGTTGGGTCACTACCGGCACGATATTTGAGTCATACCTGGTCGTCAGGACAGGAACGGACAGGAAGCAGCCCCTACCTCCCTCAAATGTGAACAAAGCCCCCGGAGCGTAACTCGTGGCCAGTTGTACTTTTGAACGATTAATTACAGGACCCTTTTCAGTCATGACTATGCGTCTCCTTCGCTGTCCATCTCAGAAAAAACGGCGGTCTGTTTACGTATGTTTTTTGTCGCAATAAGCATCGCATCTTCAAATTTTGGAGTCCTCAGTATACCTTTCCCGACCCGTTCAGGCAGGTACTTGCCTGCCATGATAACACCGGCTTCATCGATATCACGCAGGGATGTCATTGGCTTTTTCGCGACACGGGATCCGGTCCAGAATTTGTCGAGGTCCGTCAGGGTATCGGAGCGGTCGTTGAACTCAGTAACCAGTCGATGAACCTCGTTGAGTATCAGACTCTCGTAATACCCCTGATTGTTCGGCTGGCCGATTGCACTAAGCCCTCGCCCTTTTACGCCGATGGCATTTACCAGAAAACTCCCGGCACTTCTAAAGAATCCGTCGGTGGTCATCGCCTTTATGAGTTTTTTCACTTCATGAGTGTTGTCAATCGGTGAAATGGTCGTCTTGTCCGCAGCCCCCACGAAGCGCCTCTGCTCCTCACACCCGACCAACCATGCCTGGAAAAGGCTGGGAACGACTCTTTTGAGGGCATTGTCTGCCCATCGTTCAATTGCAGCAGGGGCAATCATCCGTTCAAGGAACCGATGGAAAATGTCATGCACCTCGACTATGTACCGGTCACGACGCCGTTGAGGGATGGGAATTAGGAGACTGAAACCAACATGCGTCCGGCCGACCCGGGACGATGCCTGGATATACTCTGCAATGTCGGTTGGTATGCCAGCAAAGAACATGGCGTTGAACTTGTCGACGTCGACCCCATGAGAAATAGCAGATGTGGCAACGATGTTTCTTAAAGAGTCTTGGAGTCCCTCCGGCTTTGCCGTGCCACTTGCTACTCGCATTATGTTCTGGATAGCCTTGACGTCGACCCCACCTGAAATGAGGTCGGTCCTTATATGGAAGACCGGCAGCCCTGCTGCGATATGTAGCTTTGGTGCCTCTCCCGACAAGGCATCAATGACCTGGTCGCCACCCTTCTTGTTTGTAACATAGGTGAGAGATATCCTGTACAGATCGAGGAGGCTAAGAAGAGACTCGACATCCGTGGTCATAGCGTCCAGCGCGGCAGCGTGGTGAATCTTGACTGGACTGTCCGCGAGCGCATCCTTCAGCAGCGCCACCGCTGCAGTAGGGTCGTCCTGAATGAGCTGCCACAGCTTCGAAATCATTACATGGTAAGCGGCCAGCACATTAACGGTGGTTACCGTGTGCAACCTGCCATTGGTCATAATGGAGACATAAACTCTCATCCATGGCGCATTCAGTTCAGCAATTTTTTCCCTTGTATCAGCCGGGGCGGAATCAATGGATGCCTGCCGCAAATGATTCGAGGCCTTCGCCGGATGCGCGTAGAAGCTCTCGTAGAGGGAGGTGCCCGGATAGGGAAACTGCAGGTGCCGCCGCTGGTACAGAGCTTCAATCTGCTTGCCTGGTGTCGATATGGTTGCCGTGGCAGCAACCACCTTCGGCATTCGCGGTCTCCCATCTTCACCGCGCACCACTCTTTTTCCAAGCAACGGAGAGATTCCGAGCAAAAGTTGTTCAAAAGTGGTCTCGAAGAGGCCAGCAAACGTACCAAGGCTCTCTTCTAGGAGGTGCGCCTCATCCTGAATTATCAACGACGGGAACGGGTCATGAAACAGTTCGTCTCCATCTGCAAAGGCAGGTGCCACGCGGGTCAGTGCATGATTGTCAAGGGCCGCCTGTAGTTCATTACGTTTGCGGGGGCTGCTGAGCCGCCCATAGGAGTCAACAAACCGTGCCAGGCCCAGCATGCCTACAATTTTATTGATGGTTGAATCGTGTTGCCCAATAAGAGCGAGTTTATCGATTGTGCCCAGAACTATCGCTGGAGCATGAGCGTAAATATCCTGGTCGGTGAGAAGAAACGGTAGCGGCGTGATGCCGTTGTTCATCTGGTTCCATGTGCAGTCGTCGTGGAAGCACAAAATCCCGACCCTGTTATCCCTGTCAGGATAGTATCTCAGGCCCGTCGGCCCCCTGTTGCAGTATGGGCAAACAGGGACTTTGTTGAAGGCATCGTTCGCGTGGTCATAGGCAGCACGGTCAGCCGTTCCCTCCTCGGGCATTCTTTCATCGATTTTGAGGATGCCCTTGATTTCCTCCGGAGTGTTTCTATTGGGAGTATTCGCTTTCCCGACCCAGAACCCAATTTCGAACGGAGCACCCGTTATCCCCTCCTCGTGTTTGACCTGTTCCGCAAATACAAGCAACGCAAAGAGGCGCTGAGCCTGCTGCAAGGTCAGAAGACGTAGCGGATACCGAATAAGTGCAGTCACGCCTCGGTGCTTTCCGCGCAAGCGGTCCAAGAACAGGTTAAATAACAGCAGGCCATAGAAGGCTTCCGATTTGCCGCCACCGGTCGGGAAGTAAAGGAGCGAGGCCACTTCCTCGTCCAGTTCGCAGTCGTGCCACGGGCGATATTCATTGATTCTGGAAGCAATCGTCGGGATATGTGCAATGATGAAGGCTTCCTGGAAGAGCCTCCACCCTTCAAATCCCTTATCTTGGCCTGCCTTGAACATGGTCCTGTTCAAGAGCACCCATGCCCGGTAAGGAATAGCCTTTCTTGATGTGGGGTTCTGCTTAAAGGCCGCCTGAGATTCCTTGAGCAGGTCGATGCCCCGGCTCACGAGAGAGCATTCTCGGTCAAATGCCTTCAGAGCGTTCCTGTACTCCTCGGTTTCTTCGTGACGCTTAACCGGGTCGGGCTCATATTCGGCTGGCATCACCTTTTCCTGTTCGGCTATCCACTTGGTATATTCGTCAGTTATCCGAAACAGGGAGCTTATATCGGTTTTGGTCTCACTCAGTTCCTGATATTTCCATGGTATCCCGGGAATTTCTCGAGGAGTGATTCGAGGAAGAATGTACTTTGGCAACCATGTTGTCTTGAGAACGGCGTTGTCAGCATCCTCGCTTCCGACCTCAACTCCACAATTGATTCCGAGGGCAGGATAGGTCATGAAGTTGCGGAAGCGAAATGATGGCTGGATTCGCTCCAGGCGCAAGCGCCTATGAATGGCTGCGGGCACGGTCACGACGACCTGAACCTGATGGATTGCAGCATCGTGGCAGAAATACCTGTTCCGCGAAGGTGCATTGTTCTGATTCTCGAAAGAAACCCTGACATTGGAGACCGATGAATCGGAAAAATTGGGGGTCTTGCTGCAAATCAGACGCAGATTGCTCAATGTCGGCAGCAACGTCGGAATGTCCGGCGGGGTCTGTCTGATGGCCAACAGGAAGGCATCCCAGGCATCCTTTGTTGCGATTTGGGTGGGCACAACCGGTTGTTCCCGATAAGCCCACTGCTGGCCATCAGGAGAGGAAACCCAAGTAGTCACTTTCTGTGAGATATCAGCCCACAGTTTGTCTGCAAAAGCCTGCAGCAATTCTTCGATGTCGGCATCTGGTGCGGCAAGCGGTAAGGACAACCTTTCGGAAGAAAGACAGAACCTGCGCCATTTCTGCGGGATGTCCGCCGGCTGCGCCAGATTGTCGGGAAGGACCACATCGCTGCCAGCCGATATCACATCATGGGTCCTTTCTCCCTCTTCACCGGGGGCGGGTACCTGAACTTCCTCGCGCCCTTCCTCCTGGTCGAGTTGCAAAATTCCATCCTGACCTCTTACCGTAATGCCTAATTGGTGGTATATTTCTTCACTTGCGATTGCACGAAGTAAGCCCCGCATGCGACGCTGGTCTTCCGGTTTATTCTGTTCCTCTGCCAAGAGGGCGTTTGTTCGGTCCCTGATGGCATCACGAATCTGCCGCTGCACCATTGAGCGGAGCTGAAAGGTCGGTCTCAGTCCGTACCGCTCGATTTCCTCCCAGACGGGGAGGACCCTGATGTAGACACTGAATGAAACTTCAACCCCAAGCTCTCCGTTTAGCGGGTTGCGAACCTGTAAGTCCATTCCCAGATTGCTTATGTGAATGTCGTTTGTTTCGTCATCAGCGCCGCTCTCGCTCAGCGCCGGCAGGAGGAAACCGGATACGAACTTCCTGCTGGGTCTGTCACCATACACAAATTCTCCGTCTGGCCCCTCGCCGGAGACAAACCTATAGGTAAGGTTAAGGAGGCTATCGGTCAGGGCCTCTTTCGCCTCGACAAAATCTCTTCCCTTAATGTTCCGGATGTTCATCATCATGCTCCTTGACGATGTGAGATACGGTAAATACGTTCCTGCAGGCGATGTCAATCAGGTTCCGCAAGTCTCCCTTGTTTCCGTGGAAAAACTGCTCTACAGATGACGGGTCTAGGAGGAGTTTGTAGAAAACCCGGTTCCGGTCGTGACCGGCACGGATGCGGACCTTTCGTGTGCTCTGGATAGCGGCAGCCCAGTACCAGTCAATCTCACCATCCGACACCCCAAGTGCTTGCATAAAGAGTTTAAACACATTCCTAATCTTGGGAGCGTGTGGCGTTACAAGCTCTCGAGGCGTATCCAGAAGCCCCTCAACATTAATCCACCTGACAATATTGCCTACATTTTCACCCTCGCCGATATCGGTCCCCCGTGCATCTCCCCTCATTCCCCGCTGGATTACTTCGGCCTTCTCTCGAAGCGACCATCCACGGATATCACGAACTCTCTCCACAACCCTTGTATGATATGCCTTTAACGTCTCAGTGGCCATGGCGGTTATGTTGATTTTGTCAGATGCAGCATCCAGAAATTCAGTTGTGATGACAAAGAATCTGTCTCCTCCCTGAAGTTGCGAAACAGTCACTTTCGAAAATGGTTGAAGGTCGTTCTCTTCCTGATAGCGCAGTATGTCGGACCCCTCATAAGCAGAGATACTTGTTCCTTCTTCGGTCACGATAACCACCGGGTGTCCTTGATAATGGTCGGGTTCCATGTCACGGAGGTTGAATATGAGGGCGTTGGCCATCAATTTGACTTCATCCAGCTCACCAAGCAAATCTACCCGGTTGTCGGCGGCTCTTTGCAAGGCTTCACGCATTGCCGTCAAACGCGGCCTTATGATTTCAAGGCCCGGGACTTTCTCAAGGATGTCGACATAGCGCAACAACGACAGAACAGTGCCACCGTCACACACGAACGTCAGATTTGGCGGCATTGCGTTCTGGGCAATCATTTTCGAGAGGTATTTCTGTAGCGGCAAGATGAAGTAGATGTTTTCAAATTTATTTGGGGACTCATTGATAGAGTCCAAAGCTTCCCTGCCGTCGAAAAGTACGAGTTTTGTATCACCATTTCCATTCGGTGGCGATACCCCCTTTCCGCGGTTGCTCATCATCCACACTGCGAATTCTTTCATCTGCCTGTTCGGGAATACCACGGCAGGGCTGCTTTCATGCTGTTCCAAAAGTTTCTGGTACAAAACGTCAAGTCGGGATTGAAGGGGAGTGCCATTCTTTAATCCTTCAATAATAGCTCTACAATTCTTCATGTACGCATCGGCTTCTATCCGCTCAGCACCGGCATCTCCTGCATCTATGAACTCCTTTGTCTTTATCCATTCTTCCAGAGGCTTTAGAGCAACAGTCCGAATATCTCGTCCGTATTGGTTGCAATATTCCGCAAGGAACAGCATATAATCATCCAGCCCACCTGGCATGTTCACAACGTTTCGAATAGCGTGGTTTAGCGTATCGATTTGCTCCGCAAGTTGTTCCGAGCCAAGGTCTCTAACCTTGTTCCTGAGTTCCTGGCCCGCCAAGAATACATCGACCATCTCCTCGGCATAAGATGCCACCATGACCGATGGAACGGGGCTTTTAGCGTCTACCGCACTCTTATGGTCAAAAAGGCCCTGCGTCACATTTAAGAATGAGCAGCGGGATACATTGCGCTTCTTTCGCCTCTTATTCTCGTAGTCAGCCAATAGTTTGAAGTAGAGTCTGTTGAAAACAAGAGGCTCATCCGTTATCGCCAGGATTGGTGGTAGTTCCTCATCTCTGGCTGAGAAGGCGCTCACAAAGACAGAAAGAATTTCTTTGAGTTGTTTCTGCCAATTCTTACCAATGCGGCCATAGACGTTTGTCAGATCAACCAGCACAATATTCGGTCTACGTGCGGCAAATAAGTCCTTTCGACACCAGGCATGACTTTCGCAAGTCCCAGGAATACCAAGCATGAAAAAGGGTGCCGTATCAATTTGGAACAGTCTGGCATCTGACAATGACGGACAATCAGACCTAATATATTTTTGAGCTCTGTGCAGGAAACCTTCTTTTCCCAACGGTTGATTTCTTACCATGCCAGTATGAAAGACCGCTTGGGGAGTAATTTCAAAAAGCGTCGGGTGAATGAGTTCCGGATGGTTTGGCAGAATGTGGCGATGTCCTCGTGTATGCGTGACAGTGGTTGTCGGGTCAAGATCCCTTACACAATTTAGTGACATATGAAAGGCATACTCCACACTACTCTGTTTATTAGTATAGCAGTTGGTGGCCACGAACCGAAAATTACAGTTGACAAGTTCGGTTCGTTCGACCAGAAGACGCTTCTGGCTGCTATCTGTTGTATGTCTCCACGGCCAGAAAAAAGTGCAGAACGGAGATACATCGGTCCTTCGTTTATCTTGGGGATCCATTACAATCTCCCGCAGTTCTGCTAAGGCATGCAGTATGGAAATGTTTTCGACCGCTGAAGGCCACGTTAGAACTGCTGCGGACTCCAGAGTTTCTTTGCAGAGCCAAAACATCTCCAACAAACTGCGAGCAATGCTATTCAGATAAATAAGGCGGCCGGGGTCCGACACGTTTCTAAACGGAAAGTTTTCCAAAAGTTCATAATTGTTCATCTGTTCACCCTGGCAGCCTCGCGGTAGCAATCTTCCACCAGTTCATTCAACTCTTCCTCCGTAAGAGAGCCGCTGAACCTATTCTGGATGAGTACCGGAGGAGGAAGAGGCAGTTCTTTCAGAAGTTTCACTGAGACACTTACGGTTCCTGAAACTTGGCGATACCGAGTGTCAACGGGCTTGCTGTTGAGTAAACGGCATATCGTCTTGCAACTGACTTTTTGTTCAACCCCCGGAAGTGGGTAAACCACTATGGTGTGGTTCTCGGTAATCAGGGAACCGTACTTGTCAATCATAATTTGGGGAATGTATCCGGCTATTAATCTTCTGGCCTGTCGACGGTTGGTAGTCCTTTGGAGCACGATTGCCGGTCGATTTATAAGGGAATCACTGGGGTGGTCAAATTTCACAAGTGACATTAACCCTGGTTGTCCGTGAATCCTGTGGGTCGAAAGCCCGCATGGTTTGTTTGCTTTCACGCAATGCGCCCACACAAGAGGAAATTCGTCATGCTTTGGGCGGTCACCTTCTCTACATCTTTCTTTTTGCCGGTTCCAAACGAAATATCCCGCCCTAGCGCCGTATCCGTAGGCAGCAAGCTTTGTATATGCTTCCGAGAAGAAGTCCTTCGCTGCAATATCACAGGCCAACTCGGATGGCAGTACCCATGGACGACACGAAGGCCCAGACGGGATTTCGATGTTCCCTAGCTCCCGATAAGAGCCATCGACATGGAGTAAGCGGCAGCTGGAAGGCACTTTTGGCCCTACGCCATTATTCTTTCGTAAAAAGAGTATGCAGGCATCTTGAAGAACATCTACAAAAAGTCCGTCTCTCTCATCAATCAAGTCGATTGCCAAGACATGCGCGTCCTTGAGAATTGATTTCCGGAGGTTTCCGAAGGAAGGACCTGAAATGAAACTGGTAGGCACAATCAGGGCTATGAAACCTCCAGGTCTGACCCAGTCTATGGAAAGCCGGATGAACAGAGCATATTTGTTGACATGCTTGTCGACAAGAGAATCGGCGAACCTGTCGAGAATGGAAGCGGGTGGGCTCAAGATCTTACCATAAGGAGGATTGCTGACAACTGCATCATATGTACTGTCCTGCCCGACGATCATCAGGGAATCCTGGTTGAGAATCAGCTTCGACAAGTTCTTATTAAAAACGGATAAACGCTTTGCAATAAAGTTATTAAGAATTAAACGGGAAAGCTTTGCGAGATTATCATCGATTTCGATTCCGAATAGGTGCCGTGAGATGTGCAGCCCGATCTCGTAATCGGATTTCCCCAGCGCTCTTAGTTTTTCGATGAGAGCGGCAGAAAGAGGTGTCAGAAATGCGGCCCCACCCGACGCAGGGTCGAGTATTCGGGATGTTACGAGATTGAAGCCGAGTTCTTGCACCCGGTCAATTGTATACCGAGCAATATGAGGAGGGGTAAAATGTGCAGCCAAATCGTTTTTTGTCGCTGACGGAATCAGACTGGTGTAGATATTGCCGACCCAATAGTAACGCTCTTCGATATCGGCCGATGCCATAAACGCCGGCATCCGGCTTTTGCCTGAAAGGAGCTTAGCGCAAATATCCAACGGAGAGTTAACCTGCGAAATTTCCTCTGTAACACTCCTGATATATGCCTTGAACCCATTTTTCGCAGGCTTATTGCTCATCGCTCCTGGCCTTTATTTAGGTAATAGGACCTGCCTTCTTCAAACAACAGACTATCGCATCCAATTACCCGAAGGCTCTGGATGAGAAATATGGCACTTAAAGAGCCACGGCAGTTTTGCTATCAATGTTTGTCTTCGTAATTGTGATACCTGCATCGTTCACGTGTGAAGTAGAAACCCACATCCTATGGGTGTTGTCATGTTAGTTTGTGTATGCTGGTCCCGAAAGGAAGTATTTAGATTTTTAAAGTGTTTTTTAGGATCTGTAATCCAAGAATCTCTAGGCATGGCTGACAAATTCCCCCTTTTTTCTCAGCAGAATAAAAGACCTACATACGCTAGCAAGATATTATTTTCTGATCTTACGCCGTACACCCCAAAGACCAATAATACCGGATCCTATAAGGAACATTGTTGCCGGTTCGGGAACAGAGGTCACGTCACCATTACGAACGGCCCATACATTATTCCCGTTATTCTTATTATCTGAGAATTGAAATCCGCTGTTTCCGTATGGGGATGCCATGTAGTAATGATAAGCTTCTAGGATATTCCGTTCAGTTGAAGTCCAGTAGTATCCATAAGCTATGTTTATGAAGGGACCTGATCTGAAATCTCCGGTCTGCCCTAAAGTATTCCCAAGTTCTACAGTCAGAAGATGGCCTAGTTCTCCTTCATCTGTGTAGCCATACCAAACAGTACCGGGGGTGTAGGGCAAACGCCAATCGTTATAACCTCCATAGGTCAGATTTTCTACAAATATAACCGCATCATTCCAACCCATAGCTCCATCTGTAGAAGGATTAATTCCGAATGTATCCGCATAATTTGCGTCCTGAAGCCAAGTTACATTAAGATCCGTGTCGTAGATAAGACCACGACCCCGGTCGATCAACTCTGCGTTTGCTAACCCTGAAAGACCGAGAACCATTGTCAACAAGGTAACTGAAAACCATCTTTTCATATTAATCCTCTGATTTTTTTGATAATCATGCTTTTAATTTCCTGCGGACCCCGAGTAGACCAATTAATCCGGAGCTGAGTAGGAACATGGTGGCAGGTTCGGGAACGGTGGTAGGAGGAGGGGTTGCATAAACCTGAACTTCACGCCATGCTACCCAAGAGGGTGAAACGGTTGTCGAAATCATAACATACCTGCCGTAGATAGGCTGAGCGAATCTGACATCCAGAATACCCGCCTGTTCGGTAGTACCAGCAAAAACAAAGGCCGGTATTGAGAACATTGTTAAATCGGAAATGAAAACCGAATGCACTGTAAATGCAGGGCTCGGCGATTGCTCGATATACAGTTTTACCTCATTAATATCGTAATTTTGCTGCAAATCGACTTGTATCCATTGTTCCGGCCACCATCCAGCATTCCACTGGTTAGCAAAAGTGCCATTGAAAATACCATCGAAAGCTTCTTCAGGCGTACTATTTTCGCTTCTGCTTGCGGTGTACGCACTCGAACCGAGATTCTGCGATACCAAAATATTCCCAGAAGCTGTTTCTGGGTAACTGGAAAATAAGCATATTATGATCACGCTGGAGAGAATCGACCCGATGAGATTCCTACCTGAGAGTGCAACACTATAGTTCTTCAACATTATCTAGCCCCCCTTTGTCCTGACTTAAATTCTCTTCTAAAACCCCAAAGCCCAAGTAGTCCCGTGCCGAAAGAAATACGGTGGTTGGTTCAGGAACGGGGGTGGGTGGATATGATAAAATACCGCAATTTGGCCCTGTACCACTTCCACCATCAACAAAAATCGTTTATAAAAAATACCCTTTTATAGCAGATCCAGTTCCCGCGGCGGCTCGATTGTCTCTTATAAGACCCGTGGCTTTCCGTCCCATCATCGCTGATGGTTTGGCTTTTTCAGGATTGGATTAAAGGTTGTGTATCGGAAATTTCAGATTCATATCTCCTCCTCGAGATACTTTCTGATGATTTGATGTGCCTTGCCTACATTACGAGGCAAGAGGCTTCATTAAAGGACTTAACTGGTTATTACAGTACACTTCGATGGCATCATGGTCAAGAATTTTCAGGATGAGGTCGGCAAGTTCTACGTCATTTGCCGATTAAGAAATAAGTACGGATATCGGATAAAGACGTTTCAGTGAACCTGTCATCCCATTTTCGGACCAGAAAATTTTTTGGCGAAAGTAAAAGTGCCTGTGCTTTTATTCTGACTTACAACGCATATCCCGGCTAGGCCCATCCGACTGTACCGGGTAGTGCCTCCCCTTCATGCATTTATTCATTGTTGGCTACTCAATAAAAAGACAGAGCAATTTTCACACTCCTCTTCACCGTTGGAATATTTTATTAAAAGTAGGGTTAGATCGAGGCCTCTCGTCTTCCATCCGGAGAAAATGACCTTCGATGTCATAAAATCGACGGGGAATATTCATAAAAACCCGGATATCGGAATCCCTGAGCATCAGGTTACCGCCACAGCCGGGGTGCTGGAAGCCAACCGAGATAGGTTGCTTGCGTTTGTTGCTTCCAACAGCAGAAAATCCTTGCGGCAGATGGGTGCATTCAGTACTGCCACAGAACAGGCAGCGCGGTTGTGACAGACGCTCCTCAAGGCGGTCCTTGGAAAAATATTTCCGGAAAACCCGGAGATGTCTCTTCGCCTCCTTGAGTGAATCCACTGCATATGAATATTCTGATTCCGCTTCTTTTATGTCGGTCGGAACATTCATTCTGAAGATCTTCTGTATCAACGATCTTTTTATAACCGAATGGGCCTTTGCCTCCGATAAATTTCTTTTTTTCTCCAAGACATCTTTCTCAAGAGCCTTCCGGGTTTCAGGATCGGGGAGTGACTCAACAGGAGTGATGCTGTTGCATGAATGACACCATCCAAAATCGCGGCTCACCGGAAAGAACTTCGACCGAACCTCATAACTGAATTCGCCCCAAATCACCGTGCTGGGGTTGATGAACGAGCAGCTATCACAAAAGAATGTTCTGAATGACATTGACATGGCCGAATATCTCCCTCCTGCTCAGTTAAGACACTACAGTGCCGGTAAACCGGCATCTGATATCGGATTCAATAGGTGATGATTTATGGTTCCCGCTCCATATTATCATCCTAGTATTTTTTCAGGGCAGAAATTTTTGAGCAGGCAATAAATCAGCACCGATCTTAATCTAACAAATACTGCATATATTCGTGTGCCCTTTCCGACTGTACCGGGTAGTACCCCCTCTTTTAGTCGGTAGTGCGCTGTACGTCGTCTGCTAGAGAATAAATCCCTTCCGCCCATGGTCTGATATGTCTCAGAGGGGATGGGTTCGTTTCCGCCCACCGTGGCGGTCCTGCAGAGCATAAAACGGGCTGTTGTGAGATGGTAACAGTTATTGGATCAGCATATGAGAATGGTGGACTGTAACTAAAATTGTAACTGACATAACCGAAAATAAACCCACAGGAACAAACGTAATCCAACATGCCGTCTGTAACTGTCCGATATATAAGCGATTAATTTTTGATGGAGAATCGCCTGTCTGTTACGCATCGACTTCAAATCCAGTGTGGGGCGTGAAGAGCGTCCCGGGTGGGTTCGATTCCCATGCACTTCCGCCAATTAAATCAAAAAGTTATCCGAAAGCACACGGATGTTTTCGCTTGCAGAAGTTGTCAGTG
>Ga0302253_1000740_pt1 | contig 24042 bp, 24 predicted proteins | sample AAG_RA_Trp_MG_FD_193537 | JGI IMG/M metagenome (GOLD analysis project Ga0302253, IMG submission 193537) | Enriched activated sludge microbial communities from anaerobic digester in WTTP, New Holstein, Wisconsin, United States - AAG_RA_Trp | ecosystem: Engineered > Bioreactor > Anaerobic >...
ACATTCTCGACAAACCAAGGCTCCTTGAGCCCAAGCAGTTTCTCATACAGTTCTCTGTCTTGCATGGCTTCAGTATGGCTGAAGCCTCTGCTTTTGTCACCTTACCCATAGGATTTACTGAAGAGCCCTTTTTTTTATTATTTTTGCTTGATTTTGCCTCCCCCTCCGGCTACCATTGGCGCATCCGGAGGGAACTCGATGATCAGATTTTCCAGGCGTATTTTCACTGACCTCGCGATTTACATGATGGGTTTCGGCTTTGTCATTGGAGTGGTATTTCCGTTTTTCATGACGCTGCTCGGCGTGCCGGCTTCATATACAATGCAGCTCTGGTTTTTTATCGTCTGTATTATCGCTGGCTTGATCGTCGGAGCAATGAACATTCTCCTTGCCAGGTCGGTCGTCGGCTCGCGGCTTCATCTTATTGCCACTAAAATGAAGCAAATCGGCGGCTACATTTCGAGCAAAACGCACGAAGAGATCGTCACTACCTGCAGTCCTCAGGAATGTATGGTACAGAAGGATTCCGATGATGAACTTGGCGAGTGCGCTGAATCTTACAATCAACTCATTAATGCTCTATATGCGTCATTTCAACAGGAAACAATGGTCAAATCTTTCTCACAGCTTTTATCTTCGCGCCTGGAACTGAACGATCTTGCCGAGAGTGTGCTTCCTTCGATGCTTGAGCACACCGGCGCTGAAGCGGGAGCGCTTCTGGTTGAAGAGAATGATGAGTTGCGGGCAGCAGCCTCGTTCCGGATCGATGGAGTCGAAACGCTGAAGGACAGGGAATTCATCAAGCGAGTGGCTCAGGAAAAAAAGCGAATTACAATTGAGCTGCCGGAAAATATCGCAGTAGAAGGAGCATTGCTGACATTCAGGCCTGCTTCAATAATCCTCGAGCCGATTGTGTATCATGATGTGGTGCTGGCAATTATGCTGCTCGCATTCATCCGCAAGCCAGGCGAAGAAGCACAGCGCACGATTGATCTTATTTCGCCAAACCTTTCGGTGGCAATCCGCAACTCGCTCTCCTATGACCAGCTGCAGCGGCTTGCCGCGAATGATTCGCTCACCGGGCTTTTCAACAGGCGTTTCGGCATGGCCCGCCTTCAAGAGGAATTTGGCAGGGCTGTCCGCAACAGCGCGCCGATTGGCGTCTGCATATTTGACCTCGATCATTTCAAGCTCGTGAACGACACCTATGGCCATCAAGTCGGCGACAAGGTTTTTGTATTTCTCTCCAAGATAATACGGAGCGCACTTCGGGAGGGCGATATCGCAATGCGGTATGGAGGAGAGGAATTCATGACCATCCTTCCCGGAGCGTCGATGACCGATGCCTACCAGATTGCAGAACGTATTCGCCGCATGGTCGAGGAATCGGAATTCCAGTATGGTCCCCAGCGGATTAGGCTGACAATTTCAGGAGGGGCTACCTCCTGGCCTGATTTTGATGCTTCATCTGCAGATGCCCTCGTCAAACGCGCAGACGAGTCGCTCTATGCTGCAAAAGAGGGTGGAAGGAACAGAGTTACTGTTCTATAATAAAAGCGTTTGTATCAGTTTGGGGATAGCAGAGAATGATCGATGTGAATGCACTTCAGAAATATTCGCTGTTCGGGGGCGTTTCGCCTGAGCAAATCGAAAAAATCAAGCCTCTTCTCGGGACTGCCCATTTCGAGGCAGGGGAATGCCCCCAGATCGAAGGTCAACCCAGCGACAAAATTTATTTCATCTTGAGCGGAGAAGTGGAAATCGTCAAACAGGGCCTCGTCATCGCGCGCCTCAAGGAAGGCGAAACCTTCGGCGAGATGGAGCTGCTCGACATAATGCCGAGCATCGCAACCGTGCGAGCAGCAACGCCGCTCGAAGTCGTCACTATTTCCAACCGCGCGCTCTACGAAATCTCGAAGCTCGATCTCAAAACCTTTTCCATGATGATCATGAACCTGGCTCGCGATCTTTCGCGCCGCCTACGCCGCATGGACGAGCTAGCGTGTCTGGATAAGGCATAGCAGATGTCTTGCCGGGGACCGGTCTCGAACCGGCACGCCGCGTGAGCAGCAAGGGATTTTAAGTCCCTGGTGTCTACCAATTCCACCACCCCGGCATTTCGAAACATGATTTTAGCCGCCTGACGCACAGGCGTCAAGGATACGCATTATTCTAAAAGATGAGCAAAATGCGGCGCGCCCAGTGCGGCCCAATTCAGCGCGGGGCTGATCATGCCCACCATCAGGCGCCGTGCACAGAATAGCCCAATTCCGCGCGGGGCTGCATTGCATCACAATGGATCAAATTGCATCAAATCCCGAAAAGCCGCTCGAGAAAGCGCGCAACGCCATCTTCATCGACTGATTCAGTCACATGCGGCACTTCAGCCTGAATCGAAGCATGCGCGTTGCCCATTGCGACGCCGACTCCCACAGCTTTGAGCATTTCAAGATCATTCTCCGCATCGCCAAAGGCAATCGTCTCTTCCATGGTGCCGCCGAAATACTCAAGGCATTCTTCGAGTCCCCGGCGCTTGCTGACCCCGCCAGCCATGATTTCCAGCATGGTGCTGTGCGAAAATACTGTCTCGAGCAGGCGGCTTGCTTTTTGCGCAATTTTTTCCCGAATGGCGAGGAGTTCCTCATGCGGACCTATGGCCAGAAACTTCAGTATATCCTCTCCTGAAAGCGAATCGAAGCTTCTCTGGATTCCCTTCATTCCGGAACGCTGTTCATAGAATGCAACCATATCCGAATACCGCTCATAGATCCAATTATCACCGATATAGCAACATACAAGCGCAGAATGCCGCCTGCTCGCATCGATCAGCGCGGGCATGGCTTCTTGAGGAATATGGTGAGAAGCGATACGCACGCCGTTTGGCCCATAGATGTCAGCACCATTCGTGCAGACGAATCCATCGGGTTCGAATGCTCCTTGAAGGAACTCATGGGCGGATGCGTAGATCCTGCCTGTTGCGATGATGAGCTTTTTGCCCTTATTCTGCAGGGCCCGCAGCGTCTGGGCGACATGCGCGGAAAGCTGATACCCGTCGTCGAGGATGGTCCCATCCATGTCCATCGCAATAAACCGGAGTCGGGAAGGGTCTGGTGTGTCATGTTCAATCATGCTTCGATAGTAAACGAAAACAGCGCTTTGGTCATTATGAAAATTGCAAATTCTTTCTTGACAGAGAGTCTAGTGTTCCCAATCTTGTGTAAAGAAATCCCGCTGATACATCGAAGAACCATGCTTTACATTCACACCACATCCCGCCACAATACTGCATAATGGCAGATTCCCATACACACGAGACCTACATCATCGAAGGCGCAGATCTGGTATTGCCCGATTGCATTTTGCTACATGCTGCCCTTGCGGTGCGAGAGGGGAAAATCGCGCATATTCAAGCCAGCGGGCGGTCGGCCGATATCGCAAAAAAGGATCCGGCCTTTGCAGGGGCTTCTGTTCTTCATATGCCCGATTCGTACGTCATGCCCGCTCTTGTCGAGACGCACATCCATGGCTGCAGCGAGTGGGGCTTCGAGAAGCTCGCTGGCCCAGAGGATCTCGTCGCCGCTGCAGCCTTTCTTAAACAAAAAGGCGTAGGCTGCTTTGTCCCGACGCTGCTGTGGGATGAAGAGGCCGTTGCAAGCCTTGCGCTCGCTATTGAAAGATGTGGCCTTCCTGAATATACGCTTCCCGGCCTCTACCTCGAAGGACCTTTTGTCAACAAAGCGCGGCGCGGCGGTATCCATCCCGAGCGCATCCATGCTCCTGAACCCGATTTTGCGCGCAAGATTGTTGAAGCTGCCGGCGGACACCTGAAAATCGTCACGCTTGCCCCGGAACGCAATGGCATCGAAGCAGTATATCGAATATTTCAAGAAGCAGGTGCGCTCGTCTCGCTCGGCCATTCCGATGCCAGGCTGCCCGCCGCCAAACTTCCAGCCCATCCCTATTCCATCACGCATCTTTTCAATGCGATGACCGGAGTCGACCACAAGGAAGGCGGCCTTGCGAACCTGGCATTTTCAGGAGATCCTGATTTTGTTGAACTGAATGGCGATGGGATACACGTGAATGCGACCTGCCTCAGGCTTGCTGCCCGCGCAGTTTCTGCAGATTCGCTTGTGCTCATTTCCGATGCAGTGATCAGCGCCGGGATGGTACATGGGAGCTATCGCTATTATGGACATGAGGTAATCTCTTCCGAGCGCGGCGTGCGATATGCCGACACCGATGTGCTTATGGGCTCGAACAGGCTTGGCATAGATATTGTGCGGAATTTTGTCGAGCAAGCGCAGGTGCCGCTCTGGCAGGCTGTTCGCGCGATGTCCCTGACGCCGAGAAAAGCCCTTGGGCAGGCGGAGGAATATGGCTCTCTGGAAGTCGGCAAATTCGCCGATATCTTTTTATGGGACAAGGATCTTGAGATACCAGTCCGCCCCGAAACCCTTCTCGCCCGGACAGACTTACGCGCCGAGTGATCGCATGATAGAAATAGAGAAAGGATAGCGACGAATGGATCATCGTGGCACGACCGCGTGGATAGACCTTGCAGCGATTCGCTCGAATTACCGCCAGCTTGTCAAACTTGCGGGTGGAAGCGCTGTCTGTCCGGTCATAAAGGCCGATGCGTATGGGCATGGAGCGCTCGCTGTCGCCCATGCGCTCGAACGCGAGGGGGCTCCCTATCTTGCGGTTGCGCTCGCCAAAGAAGCGCTGGAACTGAGAGAGTCGGGTATTCAGACACCTCTCCTTGTATTCGGCGTGCCCGAACACTCATGGTCATCAATCGCCATCAGATTGGGGTGTGCCCAGACTGCCTATACCGAAGAACACGTGCGAATTCTGGCATCTGCCGCAAAAAGCCTCGGAAAGCGAGCAAAAGCCCACATAAAAATCGATACCGGCATGAACCGCCAGGGCCTTTCTTGGACCAAAGCGCGCGCTTTTGCAGGACTCCTTTCCGATTATCCAGAAATTGCGGTGGAAGGCATCTATTCCCACTTTGCCGACGCGGACAATCCGGATCCTTCCTTTACTCGGCTACAGCTCGGCCGCTTCAACGAGGCGCTCGCGGCCTTTGCCGAGGCTGGCATAGTCCCCAAATACAGGCATATCGCGAACAGCGCCGCGCTTCTCTTTCATCCTGAAACAAGGCTCGACATGGTTCGCCCGGGTATTCTCCTTTACGGCCTCAGCCCTGCGCCGGGAATCGCATTGCCGGAAGGCTTTGCTCCCGCTATGACGCTCACCACGAGCATTGTGCATGTGCGCGAAGTTCCGGCAGGGGAGAGTATAAGCTATGGACGCACCTTCAGCACCGAGCGGCGAAGCCGCATCGGTGTTTTGCCCATTGGGTATGCGGATGGCTATCCAAGAGCGCTTTCGAACCGAGCTTCTGTGCTGGTACGGGGCATGCGCTCGCCGGTTGTGGGGCGCGTATGCATGGATATGACAATGATCGATCTTACGGGCATTCCAGGCGCCCGCGCAGGCGATGAAGTAATCGTATTTGGCGGACGGGATCTGCCTGTTTCCGAAATATCGGGCTTGCTGGGTACTATCGACTACGAAGTCGCATGTATGGTATCAAAGCGCGTGCCCCGCGTGCATTTCGACGAGCCTGCGCAGGATTCGTGAACCACACGGGCGGAGAAAGCGGCGAGCCGAGATCGAGCAGCGCCGGAATTATTTGCCGCATATGATGTTAGCAGAGGAGAGCATGAATGGTGGATCGCAGTATTCCTGAAGGCTTCCATACGCACAAATATAATGCACTTGGGAATGATTATCTCGTGATTGACCCCGCGGAATTCGATGTTTCGCTGAACGAAGAGGCGATTCGCGCGCTCTGTGATCGAAATCGCGGCGTCGGCTCCGACGGTATTCTCTATGGTCCTCTCGCATCGTTCGAAGACGGCATATGGCGAGTTGATGGAGAAACACTAGCCGAAGCCGACAACGAATCGAGAGTGGCGCGCACAAGCCCCCCATTTTTTCTGCGCATTTTCAACCCCGACGGCTCAGAGGCTGAAAAATCGGGCAACGGCCTAAGAATATTCTCGCTCTACCTGCATGAGAGCGGCCGCGTGGGCTTCGCCCCGTTCGAAGTGCAGACAAAAGGCGGAAAAGTGGCATGCACCGTCCTTCCTGGTGAGGGGCCCGAGCGCCGCATAACCGTCGCAATGGGCGCTCCCGAAATTCTTTCTGACAGACTCACCTTTTCGATCGATGGTAGCGAGTTTCGCGCTGTCAGCGTCTCCATGGGAAACCCGCATTGTGTGCTGTTGGGCTCGCGCCCCTCTCCTGAGCTTGCCAGCCGCATCGGCCCGATTATCGAGCACCATCCCGATTTCCCGAACCGTACCAATGTGCAATTTCTCGAGGTTCTCGACAGAGAAAACATACGCATCGAAATCTGGGAGAGAGGCGCAGGCTACACGCTCGCCAGCGGCTCCTCTTCATGCGCAGCAGCAGCGGCGGCGAAGCATCTCGGGCTCGTCGACGACCAAGTCGCTGTCCATATGCCCGGCGGTGTACTCGAAATCGATATGCGAGAAGAAAATATCAGAATGACGGGTCCGGCTGTCCGCACTTTTGACGCACTGCTTGCCCCGGCCCTGTATTCAGCTGCGTATGCCCGACACTGAAAAGGAATTCACTATGGAAAACTTGTTAAAAGAAGCACTTGCCATGCAGGATTGGCTCATCGACACCCGCCGGACTCTGCACCGTATCCCCGAACCTGGCAACGAAGAAATCAAAACCTCCCAGGCAATCTGCGCACAGCTCGATGCACTTGGTATTCCCTATACGCGCATTGGCACAGGTGTCGTCGGCCTTTTGGAAGGCGCACGTTCTGGCCGCTGTATTGCCCTCCGCGCTGACATGGATGCGCTCCCCATTGAAGAACCTCAGGATCGTCCCTATGCATCGCAGCACCCAGGCTATATGCACGCATGCGGGCATGATGCACATATGACCATAGCTCTTGGTGCGGCAAAACTGGTTGCCAGGCACCGGCACGAATTTTCAGGCTCGGTCAAGTTTCTTTTTCAGCCGGCAGAGGAAACAACCGGCGGCGCCAAGCCCATGATCGAAGCCGGCTGCCTTGAAAACCCCCATGTGGATTTTGTGCTCGGCCTCCATGTCATTCCTGAACTTCCTGCTGGCCAGATCGAAGTCAAGCCCGGTCCGTTCTACGGCGCATCCGACAATCTCGAAATCAGGATAAAAGGCAAAAGTTCCCATGCAGCGTACCCCGAGCAAGGAGCCGATGCGATTGTTGCGGCTTCGGCGGTTGTGCAGACGCTGCAGACCATCGTGTCGCGCTCTATTTCCGCGCTCGACAGTGCAGTCATCACAATAGGCAAAATCCAGGGCGGCACTCGCAGCAATATTATTGCCAGTGAGGTCGTGCTTACCGGCACCATCCGCACCCTTTCCGAGCAAGTGCGCAAGTTCATCGGAGCCAGCGTTGAAGAAGTCTGCGCCCGCACCGCCGCGGCCTATGGCGCCTCCAGCGAAGTGCATATCAGCCCGAGCTATCCGGTGCTCGTCAACGATGAAGCTGCGACTGAGTTTGTCCGCCAGACAGCAATTCAAGTTTTGGGTGCACCGAATGTGCATCTTCGCCAGAAGCCCACCTTGGGTGTTGAGGACTTTGCCTACTATCTCATGGAACGCCCCGGGGCATTCTGGCATCTTGGATGCGGAAAATGCGCTCCTCTCGCTGGAGCCTCTGCTGGTTTTGTTCCTGCTGGCGCAACTGCCGCGCTCCACTCGCCCGATTTCGATATCGACGAAAGCTGTCTACCAATTGGCGTTGCGCTGCAAGCTTCAACTGCAATGAGGTGGCTTCTCGATATTTGATTATATTTTCAGCGATTATTTTTTTTAGGCCGCGAAAATTTTCGAGAAAAATCGCTTGCATTTGCATTTGCATGCGATTAAGCTTTTATAGGGTATATCATTGAAAATGAAACGGCTGGCTCTGATTTTTTTTATACTCGCAGCTAATCTGGCATTTGGAACGACGAATGTAAGCAATACATTGGTGCTCGTCGGAATCGTGCCAGAATTCCTGAATATATCGATACCTTCAAGCCAGATAAGCATCGAAACAGACCTGAACTCCGAAAATCCCTTCAATGTAGGGAATATTGTCGTCAGTAGTTCGACAAGCTGGTCGATAATAGTCGAGTCGAAGAATTCCGGTTTTCTAGTCAATTCCTATAACCCTGAAGAGAAAATATTATACGAGTTTGCATTGGGGTCACTCAGCACGAATTTCGAAACCCTGCAAGACATCTGGATGAGCAATGCCCAATCTGCGACGCCAAAATCCGGGTTGGAACTGCCCCTTATCATTATCCTCAGATCGAAAGATCCCAATCTGACGCAAGGCGTCTACAGGGATTTGCTTACTATCTGTATCAATCAATTCTAGCGAATAATTCTTGACTTTCTGTCAGCGACCGCCAACTGGCTCGAAGGCGGGTCATCTATACCGATACTATCACCATTCCGATCACAAAGAGCTGAGCCTTGCCGCTGCGGCGCGTGTGAGCGCTTCGAATGGTGCCAAGAAATCGGGATACCGCATAAAAAGCCCTTCCGGGTGGAACTGCAGCGCGAGCGCAAAACGCCCGTCCTTCGCTTCCATCGCCTCGACGATTCCATCAGAGCTTCGCGCGGTTACTGCAAAATCTCCGGCGGGCCTTTCCACAGCTTGATGATGAAAACTGTTCACCCGCAGGCGCCCTGCTCCGAAGAGCTTGGCAAGCGCACTCTCTTTTTCGATACCAATCTCATGGCAAAGCTCGTCGTGCGGAACTGCCGGATTATGCTGCAGCGCATCTGGTTTCGCTCTCTCTATATCCTGAATGAGCGTTCCGCCCCGGGCCACATTCATAAGCTGGCAGCCTCGGCAGATGCCGAGCATCGGTAGCTTTGCATCCCATGCAGCATTGCAGAGCTCGATTTCCCACTCGTCGCGGTGTGTGTCATAGCTGCCAAGTCCAGGTAATGGTTCCTGTCCGAAGTACCAAGGCGCGATATCGCCGCCGCCGGAAAAAAGAATCCCGTCGAGGCGGGGTATAATCGCGCGAGCCTGCACAGCATCCGCAACTGGCAGAATTACCGGAATGCCGCCTGCGGCTTCAATAGCGCGCACATACGATTCTTTCAAAGAAATATAGGGCGCGGGCTGGCGCGCGCGGTCCGCAAAACTGGTTATGCCGATTAAGGGTTGAGCCATGCGGGTATTGTAGCCAGAAGGCGCCGCAGGGTATAGTGGCAGCTATCCGCAGAGTTCGCAAATGTAGCGCATTTTGCGCGTGAAGGGGCAGAGAATGGTAACGACACATTTCCCTGAAGGCATTGTCGCCGATGACGCACGCTGGCTGTTTGATGGCGTTGACCTGACTGCTCTTGCAAAGGAATTCGACACGCCCCTCTATGTCATGTCCGAAGCGCTTATCCGCCAGCGCTGCGCAGAATTACGAAGTGCATTCCTTGCGCGATATCCCGGAACGCGAGCCTACTATGCGAGCAAAGCCTTCCAGACTCTCGATATGCTGCGCATTATCAAGGATGAAGGGCTTGGCGTGGATGTCGTCTCCGGCGGCGAGTTGTATGCGGCGCTCAAGGCGGGCATCCCCGCTGGCGAGATTATTTTTCATGGAAACGCAAAGACAGACGAAGAAATCAGCTATGCAGTCGAATATGGAGTCGGGCGGCTGGCAGTCGACAACCTCGAAGAAATCTATCGCATCGAGCGCGAGGCTGCGCGCGCAGGCATCGCGCAGACAATTCTTTTTCGAGTCACGCCGGGCGTGGACAGCCATACGCATCGATTTATCTCAACAGGAAGCCTCGACTCGAAGTTCGGTATTCCGCTTGAGGCGTCAGAGACCGCGAGGTATGTAGCAGCGCTTCGGGAATGTCCCCATGTCGAGTTTGCGGGTCTTCATTTCCATGTGGGCTCGCAACTTATGGAGAATTCCTCGCATCTGGCTGCTTTGCGCATTGTGCTCGATTTTGCGGCGCGTCTTGTCCACGAGTTCGGGCTCGCGGTGAAGGAACTGAACATGGGCGGCGGATTCGGAATTCGATACTTGCCGGAAGACAATGCACCGGCACTCTCTGATTTTGTCGATCCGATGATGGCCCTGGTGCAGGAATGGAGCGAGCGCGAAAAGCTGCCTCTGCCTGCGTGCGCCATCGAGCCGGGGCGCTGGATTGTCGGCGAGGCGGGGCTCACCCTGTATCGAATCGTCGCGGTTAAGGAGATTCCCGGCGTGCGAACCTATGTCGCGGTGGATGGCGGCATGGGCGACAACATCCGGCCAGCGCTCTACGAGGCAAAGTACCATGCGGCGATTGTCGGCAGGGCAGGCGCAGGGCTGGGGGCGGCTGCGAACCAACTGCGGCGCGTTACTATTGCGGGGCGCTACTGCGAATCGGGCGATATTCTGATTCGGGACATCGATCTGCCGGACCCGCAGCCAGGCGACATTCTTGCGGTTTTTTCGACAGGCGCCTACTGCTATGCGATGGCGAGCAATTACAACCGCGCCCCGCGCCCCGCGCTCGTGATGGTCAAAGAGGGAAAAGCGCGGCTCTCGGTGCGCCGCGAAACGTACGATGATGTAATCCAGCGGGAAGAATGAGAGCGTCCATGCAGCTTTTTCAGGCAAAAAGGCGCACAATAGCTGGAGATAATAGAAAAATTGGCCAAATTAGAAAAATCTCTTGACATTCTTTACAAATATTCTTAAAATTTAAAATGAATAAAAGTATATCCAGAACCATATATGGAGGTCTGGTATGAAAAAGTTTGTGGTATTCCTTGTCATCGCTCTGGTAGCAGGCAGCCTGGCATGGTCGGCAACGATCGGAATCACAGTAAATGCTGCGCAAAAGCTGGAAGTGACTGTAGATGCTGCGACGTGGACCATTGCCCTGGACAACACCGGTACAGCAATTGATGTTCCTAACCAAGGCCAGCTCACGGTCAAATCAAGCAAAGCATCGTATACAGTTACATTTACATCGACAAATAGCGGCACTTTGAACAATGGTTCCTATACAATACCATATAAAGTCAAAGTAGACACATCATCATGGGTTGCTGGCGTTGCAACTAATAACTTGAGTTCCTACACCCAATTGACTACCGCCAAGACTATTGTATTCCAGCTGAGGACGCCAACTGCAGGCAAGACATTTCCGATCGGTTTCAATATCGAAGCGTATACTGATTATTACGTCGACGGAGCATATACAGACACAATCACGATTTCAATAGCACAAAGCTGATTTTTGCAAGGTTGACAACTATCACATAAGCCGTCTGCAAAATGCAGGTAAAAAATACGGCTGAATGTAATATGAAAAAGTATTTAACCTTGCTATTGCTTCTTCCTCTTGCAAGTATAGCTGTGCATTCGCAGAGCATCGGAGTGACAGTTATCGCCGCCTCTGTGGGGGGAAGCATTTCGATGGACTCGTATGTGTGGAACATTGCTTTTGCAAATGACGGGGTAACATCATACTTGAACGACCAGCAAAGCATTATGACCATAAAGTCCGGAACGAAGAAGAATTTTCATGTCGATTTCAGCTCTCAGAACTTGGGATATGTAAAACAGGGCAGCAACCAGATACCTTATTTCCTCAAAGCTACCTTGATAACATCGGGATATACCGGAATTGTGGGAACTCCACCTATTGTTGTAGGCTATGTCCAGCTTACGAGCACGCAGACAATAACTTTCAACAAAAGGACAGGAGGCGCTGGGATTCAATTTAGCATAGGCTTCCAGATTCCTGCCTATAGCGAGTTTTATGAATCAGGTAATTATACCGATGTTTTGACAATCTCATACGCAGCACCTTAATGACGCAATATCCGCGTTCAAACTGAATTAAAAAACAAAAAGGCCGCCCTCGCTCGAAGGCGGCTTTCTGAGTTGTCGGGCTGAGAGGATTTGAACCTCCGACATCTTGGTCCCGAACCAAGCGCGCTAGCCCCTGCGCTACAGCCCGAAATTGATCGACAGCGACACGGCGAATCGCGAAATTCGCCCGCGCAAAAGCATCAGCACCGCGCACTAGCAGTCCAGCAGCCTAAGCGGCCCGACAGCTCCTGCTATAAAACAGCATAAATGCCATCCACGCTCTTGCACTAAAAAAAAGCCCGTCGCGCGGCGGACGGGTTTTGATCCGCTCGTAAGCGGAACCCCACAGATACGCGCCTGCGCGCATGCCCTGCGGGCTGGATCGGGAGCGACGGGGCTTGAACCCGCGATCTCCGGCTTGACAGGCCAGCGCGATAACCAGCTTCGCTACGCCCCCGTGTCATCGTTGACGAGAAGCTAATATACCGGCAGCCTTCTTTTGTGTCAATAGGACACGATAATCGCACCCGATTTCCTGTCGATCTCGGGGGCGCCAGGACGCTCGGTTTTTCCCTTGTGCATTCGCACAAGCGAGCCGGAGGCCGGCAATTCCATTCCGCTTGCTGCGGTAACCAGCGTATAGCCCGCTGCGGAGCATGCATATTTCCCTGCCCGATTGCGAGGCAGCAATATCGGGTCTGATACGATGCGGCAGAGCGATTCGCGGGCTTGTTCGACCCTACCCCTCGAGGCATTTCCTTCAGCTTTGCGAATATACAGAAAACTGAACGAGAGTTTTTCCTTTGTAAGCCCCGATTCATCCGAGAGCTTTCTTAGCCAGCGCGGGGCAAATTCTGCAGGAACCGAAAAATGGCACCACGGATATTTGGTGCGCGGCGATGGCATCTGAACGGGCTCGAGCAGCCGATTATCTTTGATGGCGCGCTCTTTTTGCCCTTCATCCTTAGCTTCCTTGTGAGCGAATTGGCTCGCGCGGCCGGTCAGGTATTCCTGCCCGCTTTTGAAAATGCCAGGCATGGGGCAGGCGTTGGCATGAGGGCAGGGCGCCTCGACCACGTTTCCGCTCAAAATCGCCGCTGCTCGAATCGCGCTCATAAGCCCTCCGGAACGCGGCTCCCCGGGCTCGACAATGAGCATGCTCCCGCCCGCAGTGCAATAATGTTCAATCTTGCGGAGTACTTCTGCTGCATCATCTGCCAGCATGCCTTCGTGGTGCCAGAAAAATTCATTCAGGACATTCACCGCGCAAAAAAGATCAGCTTTTTCTCTGATTGGCTCGCCGAATCGCAGATGCCGCAGCTCGATGTTCCATGGCGGCAGCTCCCCGCCATGTTTTGCAGCTAAAAGCTCGAGAATGAGCTTGCCTGCTTCCATGATGCGTGGTGCCCTGTCTGCGCAGATAATTGTGAGCGGCACCTTTCTCAGCTCGGGTTTTGCGCAATAGAGCGCGAGCGGAAAGGTCAAGGGGCCTGATCCCATATCGACAATCGTTGCACCATTTTTCAGCTCGAGCGGAAGCTCAGTGAGCAGAGCAATGAGCCGAACCAGATTCCACGGCAAAAAATATCGAAGATATGCAGAGAAAAACGCGGGATTATTGAGATAATCGATGTTTCGCAGAGCTCGTTCCATCGTGAGCGAACGCCACAAATCGCGAATGCTGTATCGCAGCGAAGCACGCTTGCGCTCAGGAACCGGGTTCGCTTCGTCGATGCATGCGGGAAGTTTTTCCAGGGCTGAAGCGGCGTCCGCGCTTATGCGAAAACTGTATAAAAGAGAATGTTCGCTCATGAGGCGACTATAGCATATTTTGAGGCTTTTTTCGCAGGGGGCGCAAAGCAAAGGCAGCACATTCGGCCTCGCGTGCAGCTGCTCATTGTTCTGCGCGTGCAGCGCCCGACCGCTTTCCTTACTCGAAACTCAGGACAACCTTCCCGGCCTCGCCGGACAACATCGCCGCAAACCCTTTCTCGAAGTCATCAAACGAGAATCGATGCGTAATGACCGGGCTTATATCGAGGCCCGACAGCAGCATGGTCTGCATTTTGTACCATGTCTCGAAAATTTCTCGCCCATACACGCCTTTTATAAAAAGCCCCTTGAAAATAACGCGAGACCAGTCTATGCCCGCTCCATCCGGCAAAAGGCCCAGAAGCGCCATGCGGCCGCCATTGTACATATTCTCAATCATCTGCTCCAAAGCTTGCGGACTTCCCGACATCTCCATACCAATATCGAATCCGCCCACCATTTCGAGCTCTTTTTGTACTTCCTTGAGATCTTCTTTGGAAACATCGACTATGCGCGTCGCTCCGAGTTTCTTGGCAAGCTCAAGCCGCCATGGATTTACATCGGTCACAACGACATTTCGCGCGCCCACATGTCTCGAGATTGCCGCAGCCATGCAGCCGATTGGCCCGGCGCCAGTGATGAGCACATCCTCGCCAACAAGGTCGAACGAGAGGGCTGTGTGCGTCGCATTTCCGAGGGGATCGAAAATAGCAGCGATTTCGTCGGGAATTGCATCATGCACATGCCATGCATTCTGCGCAGGCACCGAAATGTACTCTGCAAAGCATCCATCGCGGTTGACGCCGACGCCCACCGTGTTCGGACAAAGATGACGCCTACCTGCGCGGCATGCGCGGCACACGCCGCACCAGATATGCCCTTCCGCAGACACGCGCTCGCCAATTTTGTACCCCTGCACCGAGCGCCCCATTTCCACAATTTCGCCCACAAATTCGTGCCCGACGATCTGCCCGAGGCGGATGGTGCGCTGCGCCCAGGTATCCCATTTCCAGATATGCACATCAGTGCCGCAAATAGCTGTTTTTTTTACTTTTATGAGAAGATCGTTATCGCCGATTTTGGGAACGGGAGCTTCTTCCATCCAGAGCCCAGGCTCGTTTTTCCGCTTGACAAGCGCTTTCATATCGCTCCTTTCTGATCGCGCGGATGCGCCGGAGTATCAGATAGCCAGAATGACTGATCACAGAATTTTTCGGGCGGCGCGGACCGCTGCGAATCAATCTTCAAATCTCAGTATACAACTGAAATCTGAAATGCGGAATGCAAAAAATGAAATAATGTGTTTAGCATAGAGCGCGAACATGGTCTTGCTGCTGCGCAAGCAGCCCCTGCTGCAATTCCTGGCGCATATACATCTATGGCGCCCCACCCCGGCATTCATTCAATTAACTATTTATAGCAAAAAGAACAGCGCAGCTCCAGCCACCGCAACCGCAGCCCCGACAACCTCGAGTGCATGAATTTTCTGCTTCAAGATAAAAACCGATGGCAGAATGATGACAACCGGCGTAAGCGCCATGAGGGTGCTCGTTGCTCCTGCCTGCGTATTCTGGAGAGAGAATAGCGAAAGCGCCACCCCTAGGAAGGGCCCGAACACCGAGCCTTTTATTGTAGAAGAAAAAGCTTCACGAATTTTGGGAACTTTGAGAAACACATGTGCGCCCTGGCCGATAAGCAACGTATTGATCGCAAATCCGAAAATCGCTATGAATGCGCGTATCTGCGTTCCGGAAATGGGGCTGTAATCGCCAAGTCCAGCTTTGGTGAGCACCATGCCCCCAGCTTGAAACACCGAAGAAAGAAACGCAAAGAGAAGGCCTTTTGCGGAGAGTGCGCCTTCGTTGTTCTGACGGCTTTGTTTTGACCGCGTAAGCACGACGATCAGAATTCCTGCGATGGTCACAGCCATTCCGACAAACCTGTGCGCTTGCATCCGCTCGGCGATAAAAATGTACGCGAACAGCGCAGTGAATACAGGCGTCAGCGATTGGAAAATGACAGTAATTCTTGAACCAATAAGTACATACGCATTAAATAGAAAATAATCTGAAATCACGAAGCCGACGAGGCCGGACAGCCCGAGAAATATCCAGGTTCTGAGCGGCGCATCATATGGAAACGGCACGCCGCGCACGACAGTACCCGAAATTGCGAGAAAAACGAAGGCAAAGGTCACCTTCCAGAAATTGACTGCGAGCGCGCCGACTTTTTTGGACGCGTCTTCGAAAAATATCGCGGAGAAAGCCCAAAACACCGCGGTGCCAAATGCAGCCAGAAGCGCAAGTTTTTCCATGATTGGCTATTCTATTGAAAGACAATGCATTGCGGAAGGGGCTGCGCTGTCCGTTTTTATGCATCATGCTATTTTGTATTTGACCCGCCCCTTCTCTTGGGTTATTTTTAGTATAGGAGGCTCAATATGGCAGTAATCTGTATTTCCCGTGAACTTGCGTCCTATGGCGAGGAAACAGCCCAGGAGCTTGCAAAACTGAACGGGTATAGGATTGTCGATAAAGAGCATATTGAGGTAGCACTTACCGCTATTGGCATCGATGCAAACAAGCAAGCGCGGTATGATGAGAAGAATCCTGGTTTCTGGGCATCGCTTTCCCAGCAGCGTGACGAATATCTTCATTTTCTGACGCAGGCAATTTATGAGACCGCTCTCGAGAACAACTGCATTATCCTCGGTCGAGGTGCGCATGCGATTCTCAAGGGTATCCCGAACCTTATTGGCATCCGGATCGGCGCATCGAAAGCGGTCAGGGTCGAGCGAGTCCGCAAGGCGCAAAATATCGACTCGCGGCATGCGCTCCAGATAATCGAGAGCAGCGACCACGATCGGGCAGGCTTTCACAAGTATTTCTTCTCGGTCGATTGGTACAACCCTTCCGAGTATGACATGACGTTGACTACCGATCGGTGCAACCCTGCGCATGCAGCAGCAGCTATCGACGCATTCCGCAAAGCATTTGTAGGCGAGGCGCAAGAAAAAGAAGCTGTCGCAAAACTTCAGGACCTTTTGCTTGGCTCGAAAATCGTCACCGAAATCACTTACAACCGCAAGATTCCTATTCATTTCCTTGAAGCGGCTGTTGAGCGCGGCGTTGTGGTTCTACACGGCGTGGCCAACACGCATGCGGCGGTCGACAGCGCGGTTGCTGCAGCAAACCTCGTGCCGGGAGTCAAGCAGGTCGAAAGCGCCATTCAGCTGGTGCAGGAATTCACAGTTGTTCCTTGATCGCTAAGCGGATCTAGGAGCTATTTGCTGGATGCAGGCAGCTCTGAACCTGCAGAAAGTGGTGTTGGTGAATTATATTTCTTCTTTTCATTCCATAATCGAAACACTCAGAGCTTCGCCGCAGGGTTGCATGCTCTATGTAGCCGAAGGCGGGCGCCATGCCGGCCCGAGAATTCGCCAGATAATCGAAGAAGCCGAAAAAAGAGGCATAGCTGTTCGCCATTTGCCCGAAATGGACTTGTCCCGTATGTGCCCCGAGCATCGGGGTCTAGTGCTAGCAGCTCCTTTAGAAGCCCGTGGAATGCTTAGCATAGAAGTTCTGTGCGAACACAGTTCGAGCAAGGATGCTGGTCTTGTGCTTGTCCTCGATCATATCGAAGATCCGCATAATCTCGGGGCAATAGTGCGCTCAGCTGATGCCTTCGGTGTCGATGCTGTCGTCATTCCCACGCGGCGGGCATCGCCTTTGACCGATGCGGCCGAACGCAGCGCAGCGGGCGCCACAGCCTGGCTTCCTGTAATTCAGGTGAAAAATCTGCGCGCAGCGGTCGACCAACTGAAGGATGCAGGATTCTGGATATATGCCGCCGATATGAGCGGCAGCGCGCTTGGCGCAAAGCCTCTAGCGAAAAAAGCGGCCATTCTGCTCGGCAACGAGGGCAAGGGCGTCTCCAGAATTCTCAAAGATGCTGCCGACGAGTGCATTTCCATCCCGATGTTTGGCCATGTCGAGTCGCTCAATGTGTCGGTATCCGCGGCGATTTTAATGTACGAGTACCGGCGCGCACACGCATTGCTCTAGCGCACGCATCGCTCTAGTAGCCGCACGCACCCTGCTCCTCTCACACATCCCAGATATCCCTGAACTTGTGCTCCCTCTCGCAGTATTTGCAGACAAATGTCGTTTCGCCCTTCCGGATGAACTCGGTAAGCACGCCTTCGTTGTTTGCCGGGAATGAAATGCAGTTTTCGTTCTTGCAAGAAATTTCGTCGAAGCCGTAGATGCGCGGCGGCATCGAAAGCCGGTATTTTTTGGCGACATGGGCATGGCGGATAAGGTTGAGCGTACAGCCCGGCGCAATAGCCGCAAGCTTTTTGAGGTCCTTTTCTCCGAAGCTGATAATGTCGGGCAGGGAAATAATGCCTTTGAAAATGTCCGGTCCGCGGTTCGAATGGTATACTCCGTGGCTTGAGCGCACATCGAGCTTGAGGATTTTGCGTACCGCATCGATAGTGTCCCAGATTTCGCCTACAGGTTTGCCAGTCGCGATATGATCGATGACAATGCCTTCTTCGACCGGCTTTATGCCTACTTTGTATTCTGGCTTGCGCTTTTCCTGAGCTTGGGCTTCATGAACAAAATCATCGACGAATTTTGGCCTGCGAGCATGTTCGCCTTCGAAATCTTCTCCGATGCGGCCCGCGAGCATGGCAATTTCGGTAATGCGAGTCCAGTAGCCGTTGATGGACTGGCCGTCCCAGCCGTTGAGAGGCAGTTCGTCGAGGAAAAATGGAATGGTCGGGAAATTCCGGTCGCGCGGAAGGGGGTGGTAGAAACGGCAGCCGTCCGGCAGCTTCCCTAAAAAATCTTTTCTGAAGGTGACGGCCTGGCGCAGGTAGGGGGTGCGCTCGAGGACCGCCTCTCCCATGCGCTCGAGCTGGAGACGCGTGAAGTACCATATGGGGGCGACCCTGGCCTGCGCGAGGTATTCTTCTATCGAATCGAAAATTCGCACCTGGAAGCTATTCGCCTTCATCTTTTCAACATAATATGAGGGCATGGACAGAAGCTCCGGCGCAATGAGATCGACTTCGACATTGCGGAAGATGCGCAGTCCGTCTGCTTTGGAGTGAACGGTGCGGCCGTGGTACAGATCGCCGACCATCGCGATGTGAATATGATCCTCGTTCCAGCCCAGTTGCTCAAGAAAAGAGAATTCATCGAGAAATTCCTGGGTAGGGTGTTCGTGCTTGCCGTCTCCGGCGTTGATGAATGAGGGTTTAGGCTTTCCGGTTATCTGCGCGTATTCGGTGAATGCTTCATCGAGCCATGTGCAGACGCCTTCGAGCTTTGTCCTTAGCACAAAGCAGGATTCGCCTGAATAGCCGAAGAGCATTTTGACCGCGTCGGTGATGGATTCGTTCTTGTTGAATGAACTTGTGGCAGCATCGAAAACATTTACCCGCGCTCCGAGGAATTTGCCGGCATTGCGGAAAGACTCGCGCGTGCGGGTCGAGTTTTCCATGAAAATCAGATAGACCTGATAATCAAGGTCATTAATCCGAAATTTCGATACATCGCTTCCAGAGAGCGCAGCTTCTTTCAGTTCCCGTGACTTGCGATAGAGATAGCGCTGCTCATCGAGCGAAAAATCGTTCACTACTGAAATCGTTCTGCCTTTGAATGGACCAGAGCGGGTCATCGTTCCCTCCTTAAATCAAGAATGGAGATCCCGCATTGCGGGATCGATCAAACGCCCCTCGAAAGGCGGGCAACCGCCTCAAGCCGCCCTGTTTGAGGATAAAAATCGAATAATGTGAGCGAAAGAGTCTGCCAGCCGGCACTGTGCAGGTCCCTGAGGTCGCGCGCAAGGCTGGCATGATCACAGCTTACATACGTCAATATCCGGGCATCGGTACCAGCAAGCCATGCTCGAACCTCAGCTGTAAGCCCCGCGCGCGGTGGGTCAACCACAATACACTCAAAAGACTGCCGGGCATGTGGTGTTTTGATCCATCGCTCGGCAGGGAGGTCAGAAAACCGCACCGCACTCCGCGCGTTCGAAAGGTTGCCACGAGCCGCTTCGACAGCCACAGAATCGCTCTCCACGCACTCAATCGACTCAAAACGATCTGCAAGAAAGAGCGAGAAAAGCCCTGCGCCGCTATAGAGATCGAGCGCACTGGCTCCCTCTAGAGGCTCGATATAGCGCGCAATCAGCTTTTCGAGTACCGAAATATTGCTCTGGAAGAAATGCGCTACCGGAAAGCGGAATTCCTTTCCAAGGACAGTGGCATGCGCATAAGCGTCCCGGCCTTCAATATAGATGCGCTCGTCCTGGGCAAAAGCCGTAAACCGTGGCCTGTCGCCGATAAGGGCAGAAAGCTCATGGAATGGTCGCGCCTTGCGATTTTCGGAGGCGAACCAGCGGTCCAGAACCGGAACGAGGGTAGGGCAGTGCGGCGTTCGCACAGTCTCGCGCGAGCCTGCTTTTGTAAAACCGAGCCCACTATCCTTGCAGGCGTGCACCTGCGTTCTGTTGCGGTAGTGATACGGCTCTCCGGTGACAATTTCCAGCTCGCCCGGATCGAAGCCGCCAATTCTCCGGAATGTTTCTCGCGCGGTTTCTTGCTTGAGGCGAATTTGATGCGTGTAATCAATGTGCTGCAGGGCACACCCGCCGCATATTCCAAAAAGCGGGCAGGGCGGATCGACCCGATGAGGCGATGCTGTTTTTATTTCCAGAAGTTGCGCCCGCAGAAAACTCGCATGGCTTTCGGTTATTTCGCAAAGGACAGTTTCGCCGGGAATCGTGTAGGGAATAAAAACCGCCTTGCCTTCGGAGAAAGCAATACCCTCACCATGAGAGGAGAGTTTTTCAACCCCGAGGGTAAGCATTTCAGCGGTCATGAGCCGGCTGTATCCTAACCGATTGGGCTATTTTTCGCAAGCGGCGTTGCTGCGGCTCTCTTAAAAGGGTATATTTTAAATATGAGTATAGCAATCCGTTCGCTTGGTGCTGCGGAAGAAGTGACAGGTTCCAAACACCTTCTAGACGTCGACAGCACAAAGATTCTTATTGATTGCGGCGCATTCCAGGGCAAGCGCGCAGAAGCTGATGCAAAAAACCGTGCACTCCTCGGCGACGATGTTGATCCAGCTTCCATCGATGCGCTCCTCCTTACCCACGCTCACTATGACCACTGTGGGCTCGTGCCCTATCTCGTGAAGAAGGGCTTCAAAGGCTCGATTTATTCGACTTCCGCAACGCGGGACCTCGCGAATCTCATAATAACTGACTCGGCGCATATCCAAGAACGCGATGCCGACTACCTCTCGCGCCAGGCAGAAAAAAAGAACGAAACATTCGACTGGAAGCCGCTGTACGACGAATTCGATGTCATCCAAGCGATGGATCAATTTGTCACGGTCGGCTACCACAGGCCTATACTGATCGCAGATGGCATCCAAGCCGAGTTTCTAGACGCAGGGCACATTCTGGGGTCGGCATTCATTCGCGTCATTGCAAAAGACAAAGAAGGCCACACCGCCGTCATCGGGTTTTCCGGCGATCTGGGACGCAAGAACAAGCCGATCATCAAAGACCCCGAATGCTTGGATGGCATCGATTTTCTTCTTCTTGAAAGCACGTACGGCGACCGCCTTCACGAATCGACCGACGATGCAGTTGCACGCCTCGAAAAACTTGTCAACCGCACTGCTGAAACACGCGGCAAGCTCATAATCCCCGCTTTTGCCGTCGAGCGCACGCAAGAACTCGTGTTTTATCTTCATCTGCTGCATGATAAGGGCAGAATCCCCGAAATGCCGATATGGGTCGATTCGCCAATGGCGCTCAACGCGACGAGTATCTTTGCAATTCACCCCGAGTGCTACGACAAAGAGACCTATGACCTCTTCACAACCCACGCGAAAAACCCCTTCGGCTTTGCTTCGCTGAATTTTTCGCGCTCGGTAGAAGAGTCAAAAATGCTGAACCAGGCCAAAGGTCCGATGATTATTATCTCGGCGGACGGCATGTGCGAGTTCGGGCGCATCCAGCACCACTTGATGCATGGAATCGGCGACCCCGCAAATACCGTGCTGATTGTAGGCTACATGGCTGAAGGAACCCTCGGCCGCCGCCTCAAGGATGGTGCAAAGGAAGTGCGCATCCATGGCGACTGGTACCAAGTTCGCGCCGATATCCAGGAAATCGACGCATTTTCAGCTCACGCAGATTGGCAGGAAGCAGTTGACTGGCTCGGTTGCATCGATAAAAAGCGCCTCAGAAAAACCTATCTTGTGCATGGCGAAGGCGAAGCACTCACAGCCATGCAGAAACACGTGCTGGACGCAGGCGTTCAAGCAGCAGAAATTGTGAAGCCTGGCGAGATATATACGATCGCGTAACTGGATAGCCTGACTGGCGGCCAGTTACATCAGCAGAGCGCGTCCAATTTGGCGACACGCTGCGTGTGCCGGCCCCCTTCAAACTGCGCATTCATATATATCGAAAGCATTTGCTCAACGGGCTCAGCATATTCTACGCGCCCGCCGAACGCGACAAAATTCGCGTTGTTGTGCTCTTTGGCCATTCGCGCGGTGTAGCTGTCGTGGATAAGCGCACAGCGAATACCTTTGTGCTTGTTCGCGGCAATCGAAATGCCGATACCTGTGCCGCAGCAGACAATGCCGAAATCATAGCTGCCTTTCTGATATTCTTGCACCGCTAGCTCTGCTTGATCAGGATAGTCCACGCGCTCTTCGACATCGACTCCTAGGTTCACGACTTCGTGCCCCTGCGCCTTAAGCCATGCGACAATGTGCTGCTTGAGCGCCACTGCTCCGTGGTCGTTTGCAATAACTATTTTCATGCTGTTAGAGTACCGGGCTGCAAATTATTCGTCAATTCCGCCCCAGTCTTGATATCCGCGTGCTTCTGCCTGAAAATGCCTCATAATGAGCTTTCTCGGAACAATGACTTGTTACTTTGCCTTGCGCTCTGCTGTGAGTTTGAAAAGCACCACGCCGTCAGGGCAAATAAACGTGGTCTCGTAAGGACCATTTCCGCCAAGAGCACGCAAATCACCATTGCATCTGACAACTTCCATGGCAGGGAATATCTTGATAAATGAGGTCGGGCAGAATTCTGCGGGCGTCTCGTATGTGCATTCGAAAGTATCTCCAGGCTCAAGACCCATTCTGCATTCTTCTGCGGCATTCTTCTTGCCGACTCGTATCACTTCAATCTTGAAACGCCAATCTTCCTGATACCATCTCTTCAAGACTGTCTCCTTTCACTTGTACTTTTGTTCTGATGTTTGGTGTTGTATTTGAGCTTTCAGCTTTTCTTTGTCAGTGGTAATACCTTTTGGGAATCCCGCATGTTCCATTATGGCACCATCGGCCCACCAGGCACACAGTGTATCGATATCCTTCTCCGTTGCGGAACGAATGGTAAGCGAGTCATGCTGTAACATCATGGAACTACCTTTTATATAATTGGTTAGACTTGGTACGTGATCAGTATATTTATTTTTAGGTGAGTCGATTTAATACTAGATACAGAAGAATGAAAAAGATACCGCTGATGAACAGGGCCAAGGCAATAGGGAATCTGGCAAACTGATTATTCATATCATCTGCATATCCTTTTTGAAAATAATGGGTAAGCTGGCTAGGATTCATTCTGCTTGTAGTTGCGCCGGTGTTAAAGAGGATTCCACCTGCTATGAGATAGAGAATACCAAAGATCATGGCATTTGAATTGGGATCATCTCCAAAGATATTGAGAGGCTTAAGATTGAGAGTATTGAGTATACCCATGACGACAATCCCCAATGTCATGCTTATTCCGAATGTCAGGAAGAATCGTTTCATAATGTGTGCCTATTTATTTTGGTGCTCAATAAAGAACGCCGATATTCCAGGATACTACAATAGGATATATTTTTCCAAGAGCGCGCGCAGCGCCCATCTAACGAGAAGCTTGAGCTGCGAGGCGGGGCACTGGCGCGCGGTTTGCACAGCTGCAGTGTTTTGCTGCTTTGTTTTTCCGCAAACCGGGTGACAGCCGCCTCGTCGGCTCCAAGCGCGTGTTAGCCAGTGCAACTTATTTCTCATCCATATATCTTCTTAGTATCATTCCGTGTGATGCTACCATACCAAACTGCTCGTAGAATGCTTGCATCTCTGTATCACAGGTAAGATCTATACACACGATTCCTTTTGTCTTTTCTATCATTAATTCCATAAGTCGTTTCCCTATCCCTTGTTTTTGATACGCAGGTATGACTTCAAGATAGGGAATAAACGCCCAATGAATTTTGTCA
>Ga0302253_1000741_pt1 | contig 24032 bp, 15 predicted proteins | sample AAG_RA_Trp_MG_FD_193537 | JGI IMG/M metagenome (GOLD analysis project Ga0302253, IMG submission 193537) | Enriched activated sludge microbial communities from anaerobic digester in WTTP, New Holstein, Wisconsin, United States - AAG_RA_Trp | ecosystem: Engineered > Bioreactor > Anaerobic >...
GCTTTTTAATTTTTCTTATAAATGACATAGTGTATATATTTATTCACTACAAAAATAATAAAAAAATTACAAACCAAATAAAATCTACATTTTTTTTGTAGTGTATAAAAAATATGTTAAAGTTAGGAAATATGATAATTAAACATATAGGATTACAGGTATAAGAAAATGATGTCAAGTATTTTTATGAAGACATTCTTCATTTTATACCGACTTGCTAACAAGTTCATTAAAACAATTTGCTTCGCTTTTGTTTTAAACCCGAATAATTCATAAAACTTAGTTTCATGAATTACATAGGCGACAATGATAAGGTAATATTTTTATTCTCTTTGCTCTAAAAATATAACTTTATCTAAGTCGGGGTTAAACGGTTAGTTTGACGGGACAAAATTCATTTCATTCTTTTATTAGCGGTTTGGTATTAATTGGTTTGTCTAAAAAACATTATTTTATCTTTGAAAGGTCAGGAAGTGTTTTTTCACCCCTATCGGGATGTTTAACTTTATCAATGGACATATCCTCTCCGAATCCATATAATTCAGGATATAAATATTTACCTTTTTCATTCTCATTTTTTTCTACCTCGGTAGGAATTCTGAATTTTTGTGCCCACTTATCGTTTCGTATGCCAGTAACCTGCCAACTTACTTTTACATTAGGTTTATCGGTTTTAATGATAAACTGATTATTGGAAATTTCTTTCATTACTATGGCTTGGGCAAATTGTCCTATAACGGTTAGTTGATATTTATAATCCATATTTTCTGCTTGAAAATAGGAAGGAAGTTTAACTGTTGCTTCACCGTCGGCATTGGTAACGATATTCCCATTGTATATATTCATCATATCGGGGCTTTCAACAAAACTATGGATTAAATATTTATTGGCAGGGTCAAGTGGGTGGTCTATTTTAAAAGAGCCACCACCTTTTGTTACAGTACCTGTTACATTTAGATTACCTACAATATCAACTCCTAAACCAGGTCCATTGAAATATCCTGAATAGCCTATGGTACTTTGTCCCCAAACCCCAATGGCAGTTGGTCCGTTATTACAAACGCCTCTTATTCCGTTACCATTGGCTCCTGTATTAATAGCATACAATCCATACGTTCCACTTCCGCCAGTAGAAGAAGCATAAACACCTGATGCTCCTACTGCAGTGCTTACCGTATTTCCCCAAACACCATTTACTTCGGCTGTTGTAGAAGAATTCATTCCAAATACACCCGTAGCATTTGCTGTATTTGATGTATTTTCACCCCACACACCAAAATTAACACCAGAAGTACCACCGGCATATCCTCTAACACCACTTGAATTGTCAGAAGTAGAATAGGTTTGCCCAAGCACTCCATGTGTTTGTCCGCTTGTTCCACTTGCCAATCCAAAAATGCCTGCTGCCGTACTCGTTGTAGAAGTTATACTGCCTTTTACACCGTAAACAGCTCCATTTCCCGTAGAGGCACCACGTATGGTAGCGTCTCCTACATTGATTGTAGAAGAAGTAACATCCAGTTGCATACTAGGGGTCATATTTATTCCAACCAAACCCCCACTGGTTATTCTCATTCGTTCAACAAGTGAAGATGCTGCGTCTGCCATTGTCCAGAAAGTAATGGAAGTAGGCAAATCGGTGATACTGCTAGCAGCAGCATCTCTAAATATTTGAATGCGTGCTTGTGGTGAAGTAATATAACTATCACCAAAATCTAAATTCGTTAATATATCGTTATTATTGGGTTTTTGTTCTGTTGCTCGTAAAAAAACATAGACTGGGTTTGCTGTAGTTGTATTTCTTATTTCTAAATCAGCATTTGTAAGCGAAGTGGAGACAGAATTAATACCAACTCTTCCATTAAACATTCCGGCTAAATCACCGCCATTTCCATATACAGAAAAAGTTTTATTATTGGAATTATGATAAGCAAGGTATCCTGTTGCGGTCGTGTATGCAACATTAGTTACATTTCCTTGTATTGCATTGAATGCAGAAACGGTAGAACCGGAAGTATGAAAGGCATCTAAACCATCCATGGAGGAATTATTTGACAATATTTTCAGATATGCTCCAGCCGGTGCTGTATTAATTCCCAATAAACCAGTAGAGGAAACCCGCAACCGCTCTATATTATTAGTATAAATGGTTAAATCTACGGCATCGGTAGTACCTAAAAAATTTGTTCCAGCAATTGTTCCAGCATTGCCAAGTAATCCCCAATCATTGCCGCCATTGCCGCCACTAAGAGCAATCCATTTAGTGCCATTCCAATAATAATATCCTGGATAAACGGCTGTAGCACCAGAACTTGCTGTTGCCGTATTGTAAACCAATAAACTTGGTATAGGTGTCGTAATTGGCGAAGAGGAAGTTGTTTGTGTTAAGGCAACTCTTGGAATCAGCATACCTTTATTGGTAAAACTGACATCCAAACCGGCACTGGCATCGGGAATTGCACCAGTAGTATTAATGGCTATTTGAGCATATCCAGAACTGAAAACTGTTATAAACAGCACACTGATTAAAAAAAATTTGGTTTTCATAACATTTTTAGATTGAAAATAAATACAAATGTATTTTTTTTTATATAGAAAAAAAATGACTTATTTTTATTCCCTTTTATTTTATTTTGCCAAATGCTAATAATAGTTTTTTTTCAAAATAAATAACCGCAGTTAATACCAATGAAAATTTCTCCTGTAAATAAAAAAGTCCTTTAATAGTACCGCCTTCTTCAAAACGTATCCAGTAAAAGTGTATAGGATTTTTCAAATCAAGTTCACCATTAAGTTTATAATTCGATATGTGTTTTAAATAAACACGATAGGGAAATTGAAGTCTTGATTTTCTATTTAATCATTAAAATTTTATTCCGATGGTTTTGTGCAGTTACGTTTTTATTATTTTTTATGAATTATTCAGAATTAATTATTCATCATTCATCATTATTAGTGTATCTTTGTTTCGATATTTTTTACAACAAGTCATGTCAATCAAAGTTAAAGAAGTTACAAAGTGGTACGGTAAGCAAAAAGCATTGGATAATGTTTCCTTTGAAGTAGAGAGAGGTGAAATATTTGGCTTTTTGGGTCCTAATGGTGCTGGAAAAACTACCATGATGAAAATTATTATGGGCGTTATTCCACCCTATACAGGACAAATATGGGTTAACGATTTGGACATTATGGAGCACAGTCTTGATGTGCGTCGACAAATTGGATATTTACCCGAAAACAATCCATTGTATGTGGAAATGTTTGTGCGGGAATACTTGCAATTTGTATCTTCCATTTATAAAATAGATAAACAGCAACGCAAAAAACGAATAGATGAAATTATAGAACAAACAGGACTTGGTGATGAACAGCATAAATTGATTGGCGCTTTGTCTAAAGGATATAAACAACGTGTGGGTATTGCACAGGCATTGTTGCATAACCCATCGGTGTTGATTTTAGACGAACCAACTACTGGATTAGACCCAAATCAAATTATTGAAATTAGAAATTTGATTGTTAAGGTTGGAAAGAAAAAAACGGTACTGTTATCAACTCATATTATGCAGGAAGTTGAAGCTATTTGCAAGCGTGTCATTATTATTAATAAAGGAAAAATTGTTGCCGATAATAATAAGGATGAGTTGCAAAAAACATTAAGCCAAAAATATGCACAAGCCGTTATGGTTGAGTTTAACAAGTCTGTTTCAAATAATGAATTGCTTACAATTAAAGGTGTTTCAAAAGTAAAAACTATAACTAAAAATCAATATTTGCTCGAAGCAAACGGAGAGGAAGATATCAGACCACATATTTTTCAATTTGCTGTAAAAAAAGAATTAACCGTATTATCAATGCAACAAAAAGAAATGAGTCTTGAACAAATTTTTCATGATTTAACAGCAGACTAAATTCACATTGTTTTTTTTGACAAATAAATACTATCTTTACACGAAATAGACTTTTTTGAGGATGAAAAATTATTTTTCGCTATTCATTTGCCTTTCAGTTAGTTTAATAAAATTATCTTGTTTAATTTTATCGTATGGATATTTATGATTAAGCGTTGGATTAAACATATCAAGGATTTTTTTAATTTTAAAGTTAGTGTTAAGCATTATTTATATGTATCCATTGCTATTTATATGGTGGGTATTATCGTTTACTTACTATTTTCGTATATTAACGTAAAAAATGACATTTATAAAACAGTAGATGACAAAATTATGAAAGCAGCCTCCAGCATTGATTATCTTCTTCCTATGAATTATCACGATAAGGCTATTTCGCCCAAAAGCATCAATGATATTCAATTTAATGAAATAGTACAATTACTAACTCAACAAGCCAATAATTTTGGTGTAAAGTATTTATATTCTATGGTACTGCAAAACGGGAAATTATATTTCACATCATCATCGGCTACCAGCGAAGAATTACAAACAGGACAAAATTATACCTATTATTGGCAGGAATACACCGAAGCAGACAGTGCCTTTTATATGGCATTCAATACAAATGAAATTTCTTTTGTGGACTATACCGACCGATGGGGGACTTTTAGAACAGTCATTATTCCTAAATTATCTTCTGCGGGTAATAAATATTTGTTAGGTGCCGATATAGAAACAAGTTTTGTGGACACACAAATTTTTAGAAATTTGTTCATCATTCTGGTCAAGGCAATATTTTTTACTTTAATTATTTTACCGTTGTTTTTTGTTTTGTATAAACATTATGATACTATTACGAGCCATTATCAAGAAAATATATTAAAGCAAACAAACCAGTTAAAGGCACAGCAAGAAATACAGAAACAGACGATACAATCGCTCCAACAGGTTGAAGAAAAATTCAATGCTTTATTTTATACTTCACCACTACCCATGATTATTATAGACCAAAAAGGGAAAGTAGTGGATTCAAACAATGCATTGGCTGAATTTATTGGTCTTTCAAAAAATGAAATTAACAATCAAATCGTTTTTACCTTGCCCTTCTTCAATAGTGCCAGCGATTTTGATACTATTTGTCAACGATTGCAGCAAGAGAAAAAGTTAACCGATTATGCGTTAAATGTTATTAGTACCAAAGGAGATACCCCTGTTAAGATTTGGGGGAGTTTGCTCGAACTGTCTAACCTGCCACATTATGTTTTGATTATTCAAAATTTTTCACAAGAAAAACAACTGTTGTCCAATTTGGAAGCAGCCAAAAAAATTGCCGAAGATACTTCTACCCGTAAATCCATGTTTTTAGCCAACATGAGTCATGAAATTCGTACACCCTTAAACGCTATTGTAGGTTTTGCCGACTTGCTAAAAGAAGATTATGACAACGAATCGTTGAGAAATGAATACATCCATATTATTACGTCTAGTTGTCGAAATTTGTTGATGCTGATAAATGATTTGATTGATTTTTCACGCATTGACGCAGGACAACTTAAAATTACCGAAAAACCATTCATATTAAATCAATTGATGCGACGTATTAAGGTTTGGCTTCAAGAAGAAATTGCTCAGCGAAAACTGGACGACAACGTTCATCACGAGTTATCATTAGGCTTGGACGATAATAAGTCTGTGATTTTTTCTGATGAGTTGAGGTTAAATCAAGTTATCACCAATTTACTTAACAATGCTCTGAAATTTACTTCGAGCGGAACTATTGAATTCGGATATAAAGTACAGTCCTCGTTATTGCTCTTTTTCGTTAAAGATTCTGGCATTGGCATGACCAACGACGATTTGGAAAGAATATTCAAAAGATTTGAACAGGGCGACGAAGGGAGTAAAGAAAAATACAAGGGCGTTGGATTGGGCTTATCCATTTCAAAAAAAATAGTTGAATTGATGAATGGCAATATTTGGGTTGAGTCGGAACCTAACAAAGGCAGTATTTTTTACTTCACTATTCCTTATAAAGTAATTGATGAAAAGAAAATGAATGCACTTATTCATTCATCATCTACTATAGATAATATTGATTACAACTGGGCAGGACTTAATTTTTTAATTGCCGAAACTGACCCGACTAACATTAGTTTTTTATCCAAAGTCATTGAAAAAAATAAGGGAACTGTAACTATTACCAATTCTTATGCGGATTTTAAAAATATATTGGAAACACCCTCTGCACTTCATTTCATTATTTTTGACCTGAATTTTGAAGTAGTTAATTTGTCACAGTTTGTTGCACAAACCAAATCAAAAAATAAAAATATTAAACTTATTGCTACGACATCCAATCCTTATATCATTAATCTGGATATATCGAAAAAATTAGGTTTTGACGCATTACTCATCAAACCCTTTACTCGCAATGATTTTGAAACAACGGTCTTTCGCTTGTTATCGGACATAAACCTAAAAAACAGTTAATCATAAAAATTCCATGCAATACCAAATTTAAAGGTACGCGGCTCAACAGGATAATCCTGAATTAAACAATAATTTGCTTTTTGCCACTGATAATTCAAATGCTCCACCTTAATAAAAAAACGTGCCCGCTTCAGACTGAAATTCATAAAAACATCTACAAACGGATAATTCCCGAGTTTATTGGAATAAGTATAAAAAAACGTACCGAACACTGGATTATAGCATGGAGATTCATATAAGGTGTGATAAAAAACAGATGCCCCTATCTGAAATTTTAATACTTTTTTAAACAGTGCTTGCTGAAAATACAGTGTATGAAAGCCCGACAATAATGGTATTGGTATTTCTTTGTTTTGGCATGTTTGAAGCATAAGACTGTTGTCAAGCACTATATTTTTTACTCGAAACGACTTATGAATCGTTACTCCAAATATAGTAAACGTAGAAGAAATCAATCTCGGGAAAAAAAGTGTATCATTAAAAACAATGGCATTTTTTACGGATGATATTTGAACTTGTATCGATGCATTGGTTATACTGTCATTGATACCTGCATTTATGGAAGAAACATGCAATAATGGATAAGTTGTTTCATTCAAGAGATATTTTATATTTATTTCGTTGAAAAATATATCTTGCGTTTTTTGCATGCTTGATAGCGAAGCGTTCAAAAAACATGGATGTTGTATGAGTTTAACTTTTTTTTGTAGATTGATATTTATCTTTTGATTGTTGGATAAAAAACCACTGAACCAATAATCATACAAAAGCAAACTGGAAAAAGACGTGGTTCTATAAAATGCTTCCACACTGGTTCCAAAACTTTGTTTACTTAACGAACGTCCACCATAAGTTTTTTGAGATGAGGATGTACCAAAAATGGATATTCCACTTCCTTTAATCATATCCTTGGCAAAAGCAAAACCAACTTTATTGAGCCACTGACGGTAATAAAGCGAATCATAAACTAAATCATGATTCAAAATTGATATTGAATCCAGATTGTCTGTGAATATTTTTTTTGCTCGCGTATAGTCAGACTGTATAACAAAAAAGGGTTTCCACACAGGTGATATTTTTTCAACACTGTCGTTGAGGTTGCCAAACGAAATCCATTGACGTGCCCATGCGTGCTGTACATTATACAGATTAGATGCTCCTATTAAATTAACTGCTGCATTTTCGGCCGGGAATAACGAATCAATTAAAAAAGGCAGGTTGCTAACGCCACCGGTCTCATAAGTTTTTAAAACCGAAAAGGTATAGTTTGCCAATAAATGATAGTGATGATGGTGGTAATAGGAATTCCCATTAAGATAATGGAAACGCGTATCCTGCCGTGGTATGCGTCCAATGTTTTTATGTGACAATCCCTCAAAGGCTATATTCCAGTGTGCATTTATATTTTGTGTATGAATGAGTTTTATTCCTTCTTCATTGTATGTTCTATTGGTATTTGAAACTAATCGAATATGCGTAAATGGCTTGTGTGTGTCAAAATAGCGATGTTCTACCGGTAATAAATAAGGTTGTAAAGGCAATAGCCAAAAAGGTTCTTGTTGACTAAAATCGGGCATTAGGCTGTATGTCGCTGTTATTCCGTTTCCCAGATGTGCCATAAACGAAGTATGAAATAGAAGATATTCCTGAAATTGATGAATCAACGTGTCCGTTTTATTTGGTTGAAGGGTTAATAATGCTTCGTCATACGTATAAAAAACAGTAATTGGAATATGACTGCTATCAGTTTTTTGTGAAAATGATTTCACAAAAAAAAGCAATGAAAAAAAAATAAGCAGTTCTTTTTTCATACGTTGAATTTTCAACTGCGAAGATAAAGTGAATATTTGAATAATTTTAATGTACCATTAATTCGTTGCAAAGACACCTATGCCCATTTTACAAGCGGAAAATCCATACGATGAGGCAGAAGAGGATTACGTGGATATATACGAAACGTATAATCAAAAACACCAACACGTGTAGTAGGAATTGAGCATGAATAAACTACGTTCCCCTTTTCTTCACGAACAGGCATCATTTTTTCAACAAATAATATTTCCTTAATTTCATCTAATTTCTTTTGTCCAAAAAGTATTTCCACTCCTATTTCACAGGATTTAATTTCGTGAAGGTTTAATACAATTTCAGCCTCAAAATTATCCCCTAATCGTATGGGTTTAACAGTGGGGTCGGGTACAACAGTCTTAACAACTTCAATACTTTCCCATGCTCGCAGCATTCTAAATTTCCATGATGCCATAGATTTGGCTTTTTCAAAATTGTTGACAGCAAGTGTTTCTATACGTTCAAACATGTGGTTGTAGAATTTTTCATAGTAATCGTTAATCATACGCTGCATAGTGAAATGCGGAACAATAGAAGAAATAGTCTTCTTAATATACGAAATCCATTTGGCTGAATATCCGTTGTTGGTTTTGTTCTGATAATATAATGGTGCTATTTCATTTTCGAAAAGAAAATATAATGTTTCTGCATCCAAATCGTCTTGGAATTCCTGATTGGTATAGGTTTGTTCTTCCTTTAATGCCCAACCGGCACCTTTAACATATCCCTCTGCCCACCAGCCATCCAGTACGCTGCAATTCATTACGCCGTTCATAATGGCTTTTTCGCCGCTGGTTCCCGACGCTTCAAGTGGACGTGTCGGTGTATTCAACCATATATCTACTCCTTGTACCAGCATAGATGCTAATTCCATGTCATAATTTTCAAGGAACAATATTTTACCAATAAACTCGGGCTTATGTGATATTTCATATATCATTTTTATCAAATCCTGTCCGGCTTTGTCGGCAGGATGAGCCTTACCAGCAAATATAAATACAATGGGACGTTCAGGATTATTGACTAATTTACTCAATCGTGTTAAATCGGTAAATAATAGATGTGCTCTTTTATAAGTAGCAAATCGTCTTGCAAATCCTACAGTGAGTGCATTTTCATTAAATTTTTCGAGGAGTTCAAGAACAAACTTTGGATTTTCTTGCCTTATCTCCAGATTTTCCATCAATCGTTTCCGAATATAGGTAAACAATTCCTGCTTCTGTGTCAGTTTAATATTCCAAATTTCTTCATCTGGAACTTGCTCTATCGCTTTCCAGTATTCGGGGTTATCCTGATGATGTAAGAAATCTTTATCGAGGTATGTTTGATATAGATTTAACCATGGTTTGGCTACCCATGTTGGAAAGTGAACGCCATTGGTTACATAACCTATATGCAGTTCCTGTGGAAAATAATTATTCCAAATAGGCTGAAACATTTCACGAGAAACACGTCTATGAATTCGACTTACTGCATTTACTTCCTGCGAAAGTTTACAGGCAAGCACGCTCATGGAAAATTTTTCTTCGCTGTTTTCTTCATCTATACGACCCAGTCCTATAAAGGCTTCCCATCCAATATTATATTTTTCTGAATAATAAGATAAATACGTTCGAATAAGGTCTTCAGAAAAAACATCATGACCGGCAGGAACAGGCGTATGCGTAGTAAATAAAGTACTTGCTCTTACTACTTCCAACGCCTCATAATAACTTAAATGTCGCTGTTCTATTAATCGGCGTAACCGTTCCAATCCAATAAAGGCGGCATGACCTTCGTTGCAATGATACAATTCGGGCTGAATTTTCAATGTCTCGAGTAACTTGATACCGCCTATACCTAACAATATTTCCTGTTTTAATCTGTTTTCGCTATCGCCTCCATAAAGTTGGTAGGTTATGGTTCGGTCGTCGGCACTGTTTTCTTCTATATCGGTGTCAAGCAAATACAATGAAACTCTACCGACTTTTACTTCCCATATTTTGGCATAAACCAATCTTCCTGGAAATGGGATAGAAATCAAATACCATTCATCATCTTCGTTACGTACAGGAATAATGGGCATTTGAGTAAATTTTTGCGGTTGATAAAGAGCAATTTGTTCACCACTAACCGAAAGTGATTGAGTAAAATAACCGTAACGATAAAGCAATCCGATACCCACAATATTCTTTTTTGAATCGCTGGCTTCTTTTAAATAATCGCCGGCAAGAATGCCCAATCCACCGGAATATATTTTTAACGTATCCTGTATGCCAAATTCCATACTGAAATAGGCTATCAGTTTGTCTTTTCTGTCGGGCGTTTCGTTCATATACTGGGTAAAATCTTCATAAACCTCTTTGTACTTTTTCATGAACGATTCATTTTTTTCTATCTTACTGAATTGTTCATACGTGAGCGATTCAAGTAAAATAATAGGATTTTTTCCTGATTTACGCCATAAAACAGGGTCAATCGATTCAAACAATTCTTCAGCCAAAACGTTCCATGACCACCATAAGTTTTGTGATATTTCACGTAAACCAAACAATTTTTCTGGCAGGAAAGAACGAACGAGCATTTTTTTCCATGCAGGCTTATTGTTATTGTTTTCATTGAATAGTAAATCGGGAAGTTTTTTGTCTTTATACAAATCATAACGGTTAGCCGATTTCTCTATGGCAAGTGAATATGCTTTATAATAATATTGTATCAGGTTTGACCATAATATTTCTCGGGCAATTTCATACGCCTTTTTCGATGCTCTGTTTCTTTCGTCATTACCAAGTGTAATATAATGAAAAATGGCTTTGGCTGTTTGTTCTACAACTTCGTTATAATTATCATCCGTTCGTTCCACAATATAAACGCTATTGTCGGTGCTGTTAAAAAATTGCTTAATCCACAAGCCAAATCCTGAAAGACTTGTAGTAATGGTCGGTATATGAAAGGCAAGACTTTCCAATGGCGTATAACCCCACGGTTCGTAATAGGAAGGGAACACCGTTAAATCAAAGCCTATCAGTAAATCGTAATAATTTAGATTGAAAATGCCATCGGCGCCATTCAAATAGCAGGGAACAAAGAATACCTTTACGGCATCGTTTGCAAGATTTTGAATATGTTTTTCCTTGATGCGTTGTAAAATAGGGTCGTATTCTTCCTGATGCAAATGATGAGTAATAAAATTATTTTCTATAGGTTTTTCGTAATCGCAATTATGAATATTTTCAATAACGTTCATCCTTGGACCTGCATGATTGGCTGGAACCAATATAAAAGCATAAACCGGTGCATGCAATTGCTGATTAAAATTCAAGTTTGCCAAAGCATCAATAAACACATCTATTCCTTTATTGTGAAATTCGTATCTTCCGCTATTGGCTATAAATAGAGCATTATCGGGAACCTTAACATTGGTCATGGCTTCCACAATGGTTATCAGTTTTCGTCTAGCAAGATGACGTTTTTGCTCAAACTGTTCATCTTTAGGTACAAAGGTATCTTCAAATCCATTGGGTGTAACAATATCTGCTTTTTTACCAAGAAAAGTTTCACATTCAATATTGGTGATTTCACTTACAACAGTAAAGGTATCGCTGGTTTGTGCCGATATTTTTTCGAGCGATAGTTTGGATATGATATTAAACCGCTGTGCAATTTCATCGGTGTTATAATTTTTTGCTTGAGAATACAAAGGCATTCCGTTTCCTGCAATAGTGCGTCCCAAGGTAGTTGCATGTGTTGTAAAAATGGTACCTATTTGAGGTACTTTTTTGTTTAAATATAATATGCCTGTTCCTGTCATCCATTCATGAAAATGAGCAAGAATTTTGTCCTGTCCGGTAACAAAAAATTCGTAAAAACTCTGTATAACATGTGCCGCAGCATATCCAAAAAGTACAGGTTCAATATAATCCCATTGTCCATGTAATGAATCGAGACGATGACTTTCCCAAAATTCAAAAAATATTTTATCTTTTTGAGAGAAATAGGAAGTAAAATCAACTAGAATTACAATAGGATTTCCTGCTATGTTCCATCGCCCTATTTTATAATTCAACCCTTCTTTGTCTAATTGTTTTCGCCAAGAACTGAATAGAAAAGTGTCTTCAATAAACTCATTAGTTTCGTGTGCTTCTTTAAGAAGATTAGGGCCAATGAGTATATACCTATCATTAAGTACATCGGAAATAGATTTGGCTTTTGTTGAAATAACGGTATAAATTCCACCCACTTTGTTACAAACTTCCCAACTTACTTCAAATAAATAATCGGGTAATACATTCAAATTTTCATCTGTCATACAAAAAAATTTAGTTGTTCAAAATTTAAAAAAATCGGTTTTTATACGTTTCATATTAAAAAAAGTTTGTAGAAATTTTACCAATATTACGACTATTTATACCGACTTGCTAACAAGTTCATTAAAACAATTCGCTTCGCTTTTGTTTTAAAACGGTTAGTCTGTCGGCATTAACTAAAACAATATAAATCATTTTTTGGTTAGCGGTTTGGTATTATATAGAGAGTGATGTTGCATTAGAAATTTTTGTAAAAAAAGAACCTGTACTTTTGAGTACAAGTTCTTGATGACCTTAGAATATATTTCAAAAATACATCAAAAAAGTACAAGAAAGATTAAAAGACTAAAATGAGTTTTTAAGGGACGACTAACTATTTTTTTTCTAAATGATAAAAATCCAATAAACGTTCTATAAGTTTTTCTAAATTATCAGGGGTATATACTGTATCGGAAATTACTTTATTGCTTTTAACTAATAAAAGTCGCGGATTATTCATAGAAAAAGGATTAAAATTATCATAAATAAGCGAAGTATCTGTTTTCACATTTTTATTTTGATCTAAACAATAAGGTTTTAATATATATTGTTTTAAATCTTTTACGGTTGAACCTTGATTTACATAAAGTAAATATAAAGGCTTGCTAAGACTAAACAACACATTTTTGTTTATCATTAAAAATTCAAGATAATAATTGTTGCATGAAGAACAGCCTTTTTCATTCAAAATAATCAATGAAAATGAAGTGTCTTTTATATCACATTGTTTGCTGACATATTTTAGAATATCTTCCGGTTTGTATTTATAATCTTCGCCTTTTGGTGTCCCAACAATCTGACATATTTCATTTTGTTTTTGTTCTTTATATTTTTTAACTAACGACTTAAATGAATCTGTATACTCTTTCTGATTTTCTTCTTTAAAAATCAAATTTCCTAAAGATACATGTATATAGCCATTTGAATGATTATAAACTAAAATCAATGAATCATTATTCCATTCTTGAAAATAAATATATTCATTATTTAAAAATATTTTATTAGGTTCAGATACTTCTCCAAGGTAGTTATAATTACCATCAATAAAAACATGAACATATCTATTTTTGCCATAATCGCCTTCCGGTAAAAATAAGCTTCTCACAAAAATATCCTGACCTCTTAAATAATTCATTCCGAAATAACCACCTAACTTCATTTCATAAGCTCTGTATTCGTCATCTTTTTTAGAAATAGGCTTATTAAAAGGCATTATGGTATCTATTAGTAAAGATTTTGCTTTGTACATTTTCACACTGCCAGAAGCTAAATTCCACACATAATAATAAGGAGTGTAAAAAAAACTGATTATTACATCGCCCTTTTTATCGTTGACGGTAAACTGCGGACAATATCGCATATAATTATCCACAGGATAATATATTCCATCTTTAATAATGGGGAAATAAAGGTCATTATTTAAAACAACCTTATCTTTTAATATATCATAGTATCCTATCAATGGATGCTTTTCGTAATGGGCATTCTTACCGTCTTCCAAATAATAATACAGGGTAAAAAATAACTTGTTTTCATAAATAAACTCGGAATTTCTATTATTCAACTTAACGTAATCATCCTTAAAATTATAATCATGAATATAATTCTTAATATTTATTTTTCGTTTAATTTCACCTTTTTTATTTATAAGTTCAAAAGGGTGATCGTAACCTTTTTTTATTTCACCATTAACCCAAATGCTGTCATTATTTATAAACTTAAAATTATGAATCATATGATAATCTGTTAATGGAATAGTATATTCCGCTTTATTCAGATTTGAAATATTATAAACATATAAGCTATCATAACCATAAAAATATGTGATTATTAAACTGTCATAATATTGAACGATATAGGGGTTGCAATTTTCATGAGGCATTTTAATGGAAAACGATTGTTTTTCCTTAAACCCTACAATGGTCTTGTAATTATCATTCTGGGCTCTGCATGAGCCCAGAATGATAATTATTGGTAAAATTATTTTAAAAACTATATTCATTTTTATTTATCTTTCTTCGTTACTACTCAGCAGTAAAGATATAAAAAATTATAAACAGTGAGTTATTAAAAAAAGTTAATTTTTTTTTTGTATTTTTTGTTAATAGTCATATATTTTTGTGGTCGTGGAAATTAAAGAGGATAAAATAATACTAACCAAAGAAGAATACGCAATTTCTACAATAGAGAAATTAGAAGTTCAAGTTTTGAAATTGAAGAATCAAGTAAATGAATTAAAAGATAGATTAAAGGAATTAGAGAGCATATTGCACAAAAACAGTAGAATAGTAACAAGCCACCTTCAAGTGATAGATTAAAGAGAGTAATAAAGAATAATCGTGAGAGAAGCAATCTTTACAGGGAGAAAAATATTCCTGCCAATCCTATTTTAATTTACCCTTGCTGTATAGCACCGGTTGTATAATTCAACTCTGAGCCGAACAAACTGTGCGGTATTAAATATATAATCAGTGTTATTACACTTGCCAATAAAATCCAACGAGTGTTTTTTGTTTTTTGGTAAATCAATATAGAAATGAGCCATATCAATAAATTCAATAATATCTTGTTGTCGGTTAAATCGTATCCAAAAGGGAACCCTGTCCAGAATACACCAAATGTATATTTTTGAACAATGGGACCTAACATAAAACCTCCGACTATGATAAAAAATAATCCCCATTTTGCCCAATAATAGGCGGCTTTATTTCTGGATAATGCGAATACCCCGGCAAGGTTAGAAAAGAGCATAGCAGCAAACATGAAAATAATATGACCTATTAAAATAATAGCAGGAACAGAATTTTTAAAACGAACTACTACCTCCTTTTCTGATAGTGGAATAAAATGATGTTCTTTTTCATAATATACGGAATAAACATATTTTCCTGCTGCCGGCAACGAAGGAAGTGAAATCGTTACTGTATTATCCGTTGCCTTTTTCATCAATTGGACATTCAGTTTATCGTTTGTTTTATATCGTTTATAGACAATAAAAGTACGATAATTGTTTACATACGGCACATTGACAGAAAACATTTTGCCTGTTTCCGCAGAGCGTGGCAAGGAAAATGAGACCTTCGTATTTTCAATATTTTTTTTACCTTTCAGTGGATAAGTTGGTCCTGTCATACGTTGAAAAACGGCTGTTGTCAACGTAATAAGAATGGCTATAAACCAAACATACTTTTTTTTCATGAAAAGAGTTTGCTTTTTCAGAAATTAATCTCTTCTACTTCCCGAAAAAATGGCAATATAATATAATAAGGTAGCCAAAGAAGAAAGCGCAGCAACTACATACGTCATGGCTGCCCATGAAAGTGCACTTTTAGCCTTTGGATAAGTGGCAGAATTGGTAATTCCGCTATCGGTAAGCCAAATCAATGCCCGTTTGCTTGCATTTATTTCTACGGGAAGTGTAATAAAACTGAATAAGGTAGTCAATCCAAAGAGAATGATGCCTGCCAATAAAAGGTATGGGAACGTGTTAACCAGAATTATACCCAACAACAATACCCATTGCATCCATTGAGAGGCAAAACTGACAATAGGGACCAAGACAGTGCGTAACTGTAAAAAAGCATACGCTTGTTCGTGCTGAACCGCATGACCGCATTCGTGGGCTGCTACAGCAGCAGCGGCAACGTTACAACCATTATAAACATCGCGACTTAAATTAACCGTTTTGGTAGCAGGGTTGTAATGGTCGGTCAATTGCCCTTCTACAGAGACTACTTTTACTCCCATAATTCCATGGTCGCGTAACATTTTTTCAGCAACGTCTTTACCGCTCATGTTATTATAGACCGGTAATTTTGAATATTCACGAAAACGACTTTTCAGTTGATGGCTTATCAACCAACTGATAAGCATAAAAATACCAAACAGTATCCATATTTGTCCAGTAACCATAATTTTAAATTTTTTTGCAAAAGTAATCAAAAATCCTACCAAAATGAAATTTCAGACAAGTTGTCAATGAATGACTATAAATTTTGAAACAGAATAAGCGGTATTGGTTTGTAACGTTAAAAAATACAATCCTTGTGGAAGTTGATAAACGGGTATTTGAACGTTGTCTGTATATTGTACGGAAAATACTTTTTCGCCTGTTAAATTAAAAACTGATATCGTAGTATGCTCATGATTATTATTTGTTACCGTAATATAGGTTGAGGCAGGATTAGTATACACTTGAACGGAGGAGTTATCATTTTTATTAACCGTTAATGCTGGATTGAAAAGAAACTCCATTGTCGTTATATTACCTGTTTTATATGCTTTAACTATATAACTTCTCATGCCATTGGTTAGCCAGTAATACTCGTAACTCACAGGCATATTAATTCTATATCCCATATTTAGCGAGGTGCTGAAAATAGTATCGCTTGTGTTTATTGTTTCTTTTACACGTATAGCATTATATGTTCCCATAGGAGTAATAACGGTTCCCCAACCATCGGCTTCATGTTTTCGATTAATGGTTTGTCCATAATAGCCGTAATTCGGAATGGAAAGCCCGTAGGTTGAGGTAGAAGAATCAAGAGTGCCATACGTTAAAGGCAATTTAAAATAAAGTTCGGGGTGGTCATATTTTACAGGTGTTTGTACTCCATTGATGGTAGCACCAAATCCTGCTTTTTGATAATAGGAATTTCCCTTTTTAAAGAAATCGTAATAATCGGAAACAGTTAATCCAACACCCATGGAAGGAGGAGTTTGATTGATGTATGCCAAATTGGCAACTGTAAAATTAAAAACAACATTATAAACAATGGGAGTAGAAGTAACGGAGATAATAGTATCGGCACGCTCACTGTTGGTTTGCACCTGACTAAAATCCCATGTATAGTTGGTATCTGTAGCATTGCTGTTAAAAGCATTATTATTTCCCACTTTGAAATGCAATGTGTCGCCGACAGTAGGAAAGTCGCTCGATGTAACCGTAATTTGTGCCTGTATAATACTGCAATAAAGCAGGCATAATAATAGAAATAAAGTTGTTTTCATTATAATTTTATTAAAATGTAAAATGAAGACGAAACAAAATAGTAAAATGTTGCTTTAAAAAAAGTTTAAAAATATACCAAGTTGCATTCAAAAAGGTTATGATAATTAGATAATGTGACAATGTGATAATTAGTTAATTAAATTATGTATTTGAAATTTGATATTTTATTTTTTGATATATTTCCCAAAATAATTAACCACAGAGTACACAGAGAAACACAATGTTATCCATTTGTATCTTTGTAAAAATCTTATACCAAGTTGTATTATACCGATGATTTTGGTATTAATCGTTATATTCGTATTTATTGATTAATTCAGGCAGCATGGGTTCTAACATAGAGAGTAATTTGTGTTCCTTGTCGTCGTTATTATTTTCATCAAAGGTGCAACTGTTCAGTACGTCACCGTTATTTTTCAAATAAATTTGATTATGTTCAATATACAAAACATAGCCACCGGGTAGAAGTTGTTCCAGTAATGTTTTTTCTTCTGCCTTGCGAGGATTATCCAGAATAATCATATCAGCACCGCAATGTACTAGTCCAAAATCGAAAATATCATCAACGTTATGAGCAATGAGTGCAAATTCTGTTTTAGGATGACGAAGCAGATTTTCTACATTGGCATCGTGATTGGGATTGTTGTAGAAATATTCTCCATTGAAGTAAACACCTTTGTTGGTTAAACTGCTAAAGAAAATGGTGGATTTAATTTCATGCAGTTTGGCATTCAACAGATTAGTAAATTCTTGACTAACGTAATTAGTTGCAATAATAGGAATACGTGCATTTTCGGGACGTTTGAAATGAGACAGAATTATTTTCCCGGGCACATCAATACTGCCACCATAAGCGGGGGCAAGGTGCATAAATACACCCGGTCCTGCATTAATTTCGATAATGCCAAAATTACCTTCGGTCCACGGTTTGGAAATATCCTGTGCCAAGACATCAATGCCAAGACAGCGAACATTAAAGTAAGAAGCAATATCCTCTACCATTTTAATATTAAGTGGATGAATTTTATCGGTAACGTTGATAGAAACACCACCAGCAGAAATATTGGCTACACGTCTTAATGTAATTCGTTCGCCTGCTTTGGGAACATCATTCAAAGATAATCCTTGCAATGTTAAATATTCTATCAGGTTATCGTCCACTTTTATTTTGCATAATGGAGAACGAGCATTATCAAGACGAATAATTTTCTTGTTTTCTTCTTCTATCAGTTTTTCAATGGTATTAACACCATCGCCATCTACATAAGCAGGAACGCGTTCAAGGGCAGCAGCAAACTTGCCAGCAACGGCAAGCAAACGATGGTCTGTTCCATAAATTTGTTGCTGTACCAGTGCACCTTCAAAACTAACACCTTCATCCTGTGCCGACTTAATAATTTTGTGAAAGGCTTCCAATGCCTGTTCTTCGCTTTCTATGCCCGTGGTAACGCCTTGTCCCTTATGTCCTGCTACGGGTTTTACTACTACCGGGAATTTTAATTTACGAACAGCATCTATTATTTCTTCATCGGTATAACAGTTAGTACCTTGCGGTGTAGGAAATCCACATTTTACCAAAAAATCTCCTACCATATCTTTGTACATGGTAAATTCGGTATCTTTAATGCCGTCGTTGTGAAAGGTAGTAGAACGTCCACGGAGTTGTTTTTTCCCATAGCCCCACATAAATTGATTTTCTTCGTATAGATAAATTACAGGAATCTCTCTCTTTAAACCGGCTTCCACCAATGAATAAATGGTAGGACCGCCAAACAGTGTCTTGTCAAATTTATTTTGCAATGCTTGCCATTGGCTTAAAAAATCAAATTTATTATCGTCGTTGGTAATAGCATAAAACCAGTCGGATACTAAATATACGGCTTCTTTGGCTACTTTTTTGTCAAAATACTCAATGGCAACTACATAATCGTCTCCATCGGTACCAATGGAATATTTATTTATAAAAAGGTCAATGTCCATTTTTAAGGTTTCGAGCAACGTTTTGCAAAACAAATCGACTACATACGGAGTATTCCATTCGGCTGCTTTTGGAAAAACCTTGACGATTTTTTCCTTAAAAAATTCAACACTGTCGCCTACCGGTGAAATAAAAATATTAAACACCAGTGCAGCACGGTCTAAATAATAATTTGGACCGGTGTAAGCCTGAAATTTGCTTACCTTAAAGTCATTTTCGTGATACATTTTTAATTTATACTCCTCTATTTTTTGGTTTTCATAACCCAGTTGTTCTTTAATTTTTTCTATTAACTGACGTGCAGTTTCCAAGTTTTTGTCGGTTTCCTGATTATTTTCCATAAACTTCATTTTTTAGATTACAAAAGTAAACTATTTTTTTTAAATAAAGAAGTAAAAAAATTTTTTTGACATGATTAGAAATAATTTTCCTTTGTTCCTTCATACGGTGTTATACCAATTATATTAGTATAAACCGAATGTATATTTAAATATTTTTTAATGCGTATCGGTGTTAGAAATTATTCAGATATAAAACAAAAAAGTTAAACCGTACTTTTTTTAAACAAATCGGTTAGTTCGCCCTGCAACCAATGTGTTTTAATGCCAAGCATCATGGCAGTTTCAATGTTTTCGAGGCTATCGTCAATAAAAAAAGTTTCTTCCGGTTTTATCATCTCCTTTTGAAGAACATGCTTGTAAATATCTATGGACGGCTTGCGTTTGTGAATTTCAAAAGAAAAATAACAATGCTTAAACACGTCGTTCCATTTTTTCCCTTTCGTAGTTCGTTCAAAATTTTTGGAATAGGATAAATAGTGCAAATGGTTGGTATTGCTTAATAATAGAAGGTTATATTCTTCGGAAAGATGGTTCAACAAAACAATTCTTGACATGGGAATATCCAAAAGCATGGCGTTCCATGCTTGAATAATATCAACAGGATGAGTATCGGGTGTACAATGCTGTTTTATATAATTAATAAATTCGTTGTCGGAGATTAATCCAAGTTCGTATCGTTGCAACATGCTTTGATTGCCATTTTCCGACATCAATTTTTCAGCATGAAGTATTCCCAAATGATGAAGGGCATTAATCGTTTTTTGAGGATTAATGTTAATAATTACACCCCCAAAATCAAAAATTATCGTTTTTATGTTGTTCAAATCGAGCATTTCAAAAAAATTAATGTTTAGCAATACGTTGACTCATCTATTATTCGCTTTCCTTTTTTTTGGTCCATGGCCAATGAATTTTTGTAGTTGAAATTTGCGGCAATTTAATCTTTTTTCTTGAAAGTCTTGTAAAAAAATTGTCAGGATGTTTATTATTATTGATTCGTTGTGCTTTTCGCAAATCTTTTTTCATGCGATGTACTACTTTTCTATTGGCAGCCATTTCTTTGGGTCTGTCCATTGTTTTCCAATATTTTTTTACTGCTTTACGCTGCAATCGACTTTCCTTTTTTATTTCCCTATAATGCTTTCTTTCTTCACGATTATGTTTTCTTTTTTCTTTTCCACCATGATTGCCAAATATTTTTTTGAACGAAAATTGTTGCGATGTTTTTGGTTTTACGTCAATGGAATGAACCTGTGAAAGCATACCTTCCGGTATGGATAGTACGATTACCGTGATTAATAATATGCTTATACCATTTTTCATGCAATCTTATTTCTTTTCTCGTTTTTTGATATTATCTTTACAGCAAAATTTAAAAAATGAACACTTCAAAAGTACAATATTTTTTTATACTTGTTTTTTTATTTTTGATAAACGGGTCATGTAAAAAGAATGAAGATGTTGTACCGTATGTAAAAGTTAATTTTATTATTCAATTGAGTGACCCTGATTTTACAACCCTTCAAACTATAGGGAATCATGTATTTGTAACGGGTGGCGTTTGTGGTATTTCAATCTACCGTATTTCACAGGGCGAATTTTCGGCATTAGACCGCTGTTGTTCATACAAACCGTCAGACCGCTGTACGTTAGTTTGCGATTCCATCAATCAAACTGTATTAAAATGCAATTGCTGTCATTCGCAGTTTTCAATCATCGACGGTTCGGTTTTGTCGGGTGCTGCTTCAACTCCACTTACTGCTTATTCAACAAAATACGATGCTGTTAGCAATTCATTACAGGTATATAATTGAGATTATTTCTCTTAAAACAAAAATATCAAATGTAAAATATCAAATATCAGAAAAAATTCAATATTCATCCTCACATTCTCACGTTTTCCATAACTTGTCTCGTCGTCCCGTCAGAATGACGGGATGACAAGATTTCCACATTTTAATACCAAACCGCTAACAAAAGAATGAAATGAATTTTGTTAGTTGGCTTTGGTTAATACCGATAAACTAACAGTTCTAAAACAAAAGCGAAGCGAATTGTTTTAATGAACTTGTTGGCAAGTTGGTATTAGTTAAACCTTGAGGGTTTTCTCCTACCCCTACACACAAAAATCTGAATTTTTAAATTTGAATTCTGAATTCTGAAATCTAAATATTGTTTTAATGAACTTGTTGGCAAGTTGGTATTAGTTAAACCTTGAGGGTTTTCTCCTACCCCTCTTCACACAAAAATCTGAATTTTTAAATTTGAATTTTGAATTCTGAAATCTAAATATTGTTAGTAATTTTGCCAAAAAATTAGGAAATGGAACATCCACTATTTGTTTATAATACACTTAGTCGAAAGAAAGAAAATTTTATACCTCTTCACAGTCCTTTTGTTGGCATGTATGTGTGCGGTCCTACTGTTTATGGAGACCCGCATTTGGGACATGCACGACCTGCTATTGTGTTTGATGTTTTGTTCAGATATCTTACTTTTCTTGGATATAAAGTCAGATATGTTAGAAACATTACTGACGTAGGACATTTGGAAAATGATGCCGACGAAGGCGAAGATAAAATAGAAAAAAAAGCACGACTTGAACAACTTGAGCCAATGGAAGTAGTTCAATACTACACCGACCGCTATCATGATTATATGGATATGCTGGGCAATAAACGCCCCAGCATTGAACCGCGTGCCTCTGGACACATTATGGAACAGCAGGAATGGATACAGAAAATAATAGACCATGGGTTTGCTTATGAATCAAAAGGTTCTGTATATTTTGATGTAGAGCAATATTCAAAAAAATACAACTACGGCAAATTATCGGGACGCAGGCTGGAAGAATTGTACACTACTACACGTGAACTGGAAGGGCAGCAAGAGAAAAAAAATCCCTTTGACTTTGCTTTATGGAAAAAAGCATCACCCGAACATATTATGCGGTGGAAATCGAAGTGGAGCGATGGTTTTCCGGGTTGGCATCTGGAATGTTCTGTTATGAGCACTAAATATTTGGGTGACGTGTTCGATATTCACGGGGGCGGCATGGATTTAATATTTCCACATCACGAATGTGAAATTGCTCAAAGTGTTGCTGTACAAGGAAAAGACACTGTCCGCTATTGGATTCACAATAATTTAATCACCATCAACGGGCAAAAAATGGGCAAATCGCTGGGCAATTTTATTACTTTGGACGAACTGTTCACAGGAAACAATTCATTGCTGACAAAATCGTTTCACCCTATGGTTATTCGTTTTTTTATTTTACAGGCTCATTATCGCGGAACCCTTGATTTTTCTAACGATGCATTACTCGCTGCCGAAAAAGGATACCTGCGTTTAATGGAAGCCTTTTCAAATCTTGATAAAATTACCGCTGTTTCTGCTTCAACTGTTAACATAGAAGAAATAAAAAAACACTGTTTTGATGCATTGAACGATGACTTGAATACTCCCGTTGTTATTGCTCAATTGTTTGAACTGGTTAAAATAATGAATAATGCGTTACAGGGAGTAGAAACACTGAGCGAAAACGATATTCAACTTTTAAAGCAAATTTATCAGGATTTGGTCATAAACATTTTAGGTTTAACCCCTGTAATAAAAGAAAACACTAATGAATTGCTTTATCAGATAGTTCAATTGCTTTTAGAAGAACGTCAACAGGCAAAAATGAAAAAAGATTTTGAAACCAGCGACCGCATTCGCAATAAATTAAATCAATTGGGCATTGAAATAAAAGATACTAAAAACGGTACCGAATGGAAAACAAAATAATTCGTTTATTAGTTTTTTTGTGTACAGGGTGTTGCTTATATTCCTGCAATCCATCCAACGAAAAAGGACACGATTTGCAGCAGGACAGCACGGGTAATTCTACTTTTCAGTCGCTTGTACTCGATAGTCCAGCCAATGGAAGTATGTTTGCATTAGGCACTAAGATTCGCCTTCACCTTTCCAATTACCATATTTTATCGGGCGATACCATTATTCTTTCTGTTAATAATTTAAAGGTGGAAAATTATTCTCATAATCAAAACAGTATTGAAATAAATTCAGACAGTTTAAGCGTTGGACAAAATCAATTTACGGTTGAAATTCATTCCAGAAAAATGTTTTATGGCATGGTGCAAC
>Ga0302253_1000742_pt1 | contig 24009 bp, 20 predicted proteins | sample AAG_RA_Trp_MG_FD_193537 | JGI IMG/M metagenome (GOLD analysis project Ga0302253, IMG submission 193537) | Enriched activated sludge microbial communities from anaerobic digester in WTTP, New Holstein, Wisconsin, United States - AAG_RA_Trp | ecosystem: Engineered > Bioreactor > Anaerobic >...
GGTCTTTGAAATCATCGGAAAACCTCCGCTGGATCGTTCATTGGTTTGTGTTTTTTATAATTGTTTGTGATGCGAAGGGTCATCAGACCCGAAGCCGGAGAAGATCGCGAAGCGTTCTTCGATCTGCGAAGGGTCATCAGACCCGAAACCGGAGAAGATCGCGAAGCGTTCTTCGATCTGCGAAGGGTCATCAGACCCGAAGCCGGAGAAGATCGCGAAGCGTTCTTCGACCTGCGGAGGATCATCAGACCCGAAGCAGGAGAAGACCGCGAAGCGTTCTTCGACCTGCGGAGGATCATCAGACCCGAAGCAGGAGAAGACCGCGAAGCGTTCTTCGACCTGCGGAGGATGGAAGAATCGCTGTATAAATCATCTCCTCCCCGCTCTTCGGAGAACTCTGAAGAGCCGGATCGACCGCGAAAAAAAAGGCCGTCACTGTTTCCGTATCTTCCTGCGCTCGGCATCCATATCCAGAATGATCTCGAGCTCGAGCGATTTTCCGTATGCTTCCTGCGCCTCGTCGCTCCTTCCGAGTTCGTCGAGGCAGACTCCCTTGATGTACCACGCCATGGCATCGTTGCCATTCAGGGTCGATGCACGGGTAGCAGCGAGGACGGCATCCTCGAACCGCTCAAGGTTGAAGAGCGCGAGCGCCTTCTTCGACCACGCGTCGGCATAGTTCTGGTTCAGCGCAAGCGCCCGCTCGCAGTCCGCGAGCGCTTCCTGCGGTTTGCCGGTATCGATCAGAACCGCTGCCCGCAGGTACCAGCTCTCCGGATATTTCGGATCAAGCGACAGTGCCTTGTTATAGTATGCCATTGCTTCCTTGTATTTGGTCCTCTGGGCATAGGCCCGCCCCTTTTTAAGGATCTCAACGACCTCCTTTGTTGTCATGTGCCGCCCTCAGTATCGCCGATCAGATCTCCGAAGATCTTTTTCAGCGCCTTTTTCTCGTATTCTCCTTTCATTTCATGAGCCTGCAGCAGGTGCTTTGGCGTTTCCCAGACGAACCAGTCCTTCATGGTCATATAGGATGTCAGGTGGTTCGTCAGGTTGACGCCCAGCTGGTAGAGCTCGTAATAGTGATCGAGCGTTGGTGGTGCGTTCCACTCCACTTTATCGAGGTGCTTATCCACAATCTCGAGCATGGTGTCGCCAAAGACCTTTGACTGGTACCATGCCGTATGTGTCCAGCGGTGGGTGAGCATCTCCTTGACTTCGAGATGGTTGAACTTCTTCATCTGCGGGATATTAAGCACCGGCATCAGCTCGTCTGCCGGGAGCGTTTTTGCCAGGAACATGTCCCGGGCATAGAACATTGCCTTGTTCAGGACGAAATACCGGCGGGGGATGATCTCCTCCTGTTCTACCATCTCGTCCATGTCGTTCTTGCTCTCCTTCATGATGTGGTAGAGCTGGGTCTTGCGGATCTTGGACATCCGGTGGTACACGCTCGCGTTTACGATCGCATTCCACGGGATCTCGTTGACATCCTCGTTGAAATGGTTATACAGGATGAAGAGCATCTGGATGAGCTTGTTGACCGGCAGCTTATCCTTCTCGGCTTTCTTTGCCTCGTCCTTGAGGGTATCGATATAAATCTGGCGCATGCCGCGCGATACCGAATCCTCGTTATACGAACAGAGAAGGTATTTCCCCTTCTTGTGGGCTGCTCCCTTGATCAGCAGGTGTGTGCAGTGTTTGGCAATGATGAAGTCTTTTAAGAGACCGACATACTGGGCGGGAAATATGATGACGTTGACGTTCTTTTCCATCTCGTAGGTATAGACATCAACGAGCGTACCTCCCGGATCTGCCTCGGGCTGGCGCAGGAGCGAGATCTCGGTATCGAGCATCTCTTCGGTCTGTCTGATAATCCGCCGGATAGGTTTTGACAGGGGCATCTCGGTCTTCATGGCGTTTCACTCAGGGTACCGTGGAATACCCTGTTCTGGTTATCAGCTCACTTGGCGCCGATGGCACATAAATCATCGTTTGCATTATCTCCTCCCGCCTTTTAAGGCACAGCGGAGACGGGAGAGTTATTACCGGTTTTTCCGGTGATGCCCGCTGCCGGATATTCCTGCCAGGATACCCTTTCCTTCCTGGCGGAAAACACCCTCGTTCACGTACCGCACGTCCTCAACCGAGAAGAATGCCCGGGGATTCACGGTGCGGATGAAATCCGTGATCCGCGGTATATCTGCCCGGTTGACCAGCGAGAGGATCATCCTGACGCTGCCCCGTGATCCCTGTGCATTGAGCCGGGTGACCCCGTAATTCTCCGCTGCAAGGAAACCCGTGATCGGCCCTTCGGACTCCTCCGTGGTGATCACCCGCAGGATGACCATACCGATGGAAAGGCGCTCCTCGATAACAAGCCCAACCCAGGTTCCGGTGGCAAAACCGAATGCGAATGCCATGAAGTTCGCGATATTGGAGAGATCCTGCATGACCACCTCCATGGCAAGGAGCCAGATCACAATCTCGAAGAACGCGATGATCGGCGCGAGATACCTGATGCCGCGGGAAATATAGATAACCCGGATCGTTTCCATGCTCACGTCGCAGATACGGGCAAGGAAAATGAGCAGGGGGAGGACGAAATATGCATACAATTCAGGACTGATACCGAAAAACGACATATACATGCCTTTGCTGCGCCCGGGCGCAGGTTGTTCCGAAGATATTGCCGGTTGTTCCTATATCAACATTATCGGGGATAACGGGTAAAAAGGCGGATATTTCCGGACGAAACGAATCGCGCGGAATTTTTATGAGGATATACTCACGCGTACTTTGCAGGATCGGTGTCGAACTTTTTCTTGCAGCCAGGGGCGCAGAAATAATACTTCTTCCCCTTGTACTCGCTCGTGAACTTCGCCGTCTTCTCGTCAACGGTCATCTTGCAGATCGGGTCGATTGCCATACAACACCTCAGTTCACTGCCTTTTTCGCTTCCGGTATATATCCTTTGAGAAGGAGCGAAAGCGAGACGACCGTGACGGAACTCGCTGCCATGGCAAGCGCCGCAAGCTCGGGCCGGAAAGTAATACCGAACGATGGGTACAGGACGCCGGCAGCAATCGGGATCAGCGCCACGTTGTAGGCAAACGCCCAGAAAATATTGCCCTTTATCCTCCCCATCACTTTCTTTGAAAGCTGGATTGCAGCCACCGCATCAAGGAGATCGTTCCGGATCAGGACGATGTCTCCGCTCTCGATGGCAACGTCCGTGCCGCTGCCGATGGCAATCCCGACGTCGGCCTGCGCCAGGGCCGGGGCATCATTGATGCCGTCCCCCACGAACGCGACAACCTCCCCCTTTGCCTGCAGCGCCTTCACCTCTGCCTCCTTGTCCTGCGGAAGCACCTCCGCGATAACGGTCCCGATGCCAATCTGTTGTGCGATTGCTTCTGCGGTCCTCCGGTTGTCGCCCGTGATCATCGCGACACGGACATCCATCCCGCGGAGCTTTATAATGGCGTCCTTTGTCGTTGGCTTGAGTGTGTCGGCGATTGCAATGATGCCGGCCATGGTCCCGCCGGCTGCAACGAGCACGGTGGTCTTTCCCTCTTCTTCAAGTGCCGTGATGCGGGCACCGGCCTCTTCTGGAATCGTCACAGAACGTTCGCCAAGGAACGCCCGGTTCCCGACCAGCACCTGCTCGCCGAGTACAATCGCCGCAACACCTCTCCCTCCGAAGGTATCAAGTTGGGTTGCGGTTTCGGGCGTCAGACCCCGTTCATGAGCTGCCTTCACGACTGCAACCGCCAGCGGGTGCTGTGAGTTCTTCTCGACAGCTGCTGCAAGGGCGAGGAGCGTTTCCGGCGCGACACCGGACGGGACTACATCAGTCACCTCCGGTCTCCCCCGGGTGAGCGTGCCGGTCTTATCGAAGATGACCGTTGAGACCCTCTCGGCAACCTCCAGCGCCTCGCCGTTCCGGATCAGGATCCCCAGTTCTGCTCCCCGCCCGACCCCGACTGTAACGGCGGTCGGGGTTGCGAGGCCGAGGGCGCAGGGACAGGCGACCACGAGGACAGAGATGAGCGCGGTGAGCGCGAAGAGCGTTGTCGAGTGCAGGAGGAAGTACCAGATCACGAACGATGCGGCAGCTATGAGCAGCACGGCCGGGATGAAGTACGTGACAGCGACATCGGCAATCCGCTGGACCGGCGGTTTCGAGCCTTGCGCATCCTCGACCAGCCGGATGATCTGGGCAAGGACGGTATCCATCCCCACCTTCTCTGCTTTCACGGTGAGCACGCTGTTGGTGTTGAGTGTCCCCCCGACCACGTGGCTCCCCTTCGACTTCAGCGGCGGCACCGGCTCGCCCGTGATCATCGCCTCGTTGACATAGCTCTCTCCGTCAGCGACAATACCATCGACCGGCACTTTCGCGCCTGGCTTCACGATCACAAGGTCCCCGATAACAACATCCCCGACCGGAATCTCCATCTCAGCTCCTTCGCGGATGACTGTCGCAGATTTCACCCGGAGCCCGGCAAGTTTTTTGATCGCGTCTGAAGTTCTGCCCTTTGCCCTCCCCTCGAGATACCGGCCCAGCATGAGGAACGCCGCGAGCATGATGGCTGTATCGTAGAACATGAACTCGTGCGTGAGGATGATCGAGAAGGTCCCCATCACGCTCGCAACGAACGAGACCCCCGTACCCATCGCGTACATCACGTCCATTGAGAGTGTCCGGTGCGAGAGGGAGACCCATGCCGCCCGGAAGATCGGGGCTGCGACCCAGATGAAGACCGGGGTCGAAATGACGAGCATGATGTACCCAAGTTCGTGCATGGAGATCGGCAGCGGCACGTACATTGCAGCCATCAGCGGGATGCTCACGGCAAACCCGACAACAAAGCGGACGAACTTGTCGTGCAGGTCTGCCTCGCGAGCCTTCTTTTCGGCATCCTCGCTCATCTCACCCGATATGCCGAGATACTGGTAACCGGCGTCCTCAATCGCTTTCTTCATGTCGGCAATCGTTGTCAGCGACGGATTGTAGGTAACATATGCCTTCTCGGTCCCGAGGCTGACCGTGGCCGTGACGATCCCGGGCAGATCGCGGAGCGCTGCTTCGATCGTCTCCACGCAGGTTGCGCACATCATCCCGCCAACCTTGATAGTCGCCTCCTGGTTCACAACATCGTAACCGGCATCTTTTACCGCCTTCTCGATCTCGTGGATGGTCACCTTCTCCGGGTTAAACTCCACGTGAGCGGAATCGGTACCGAAGTTGACCTGCGCCTTCTCCACGTCTTTGATCCTGGTAAGGGACTCCTCGATATTCACAGCACACGTGGCGCAGTGCATCCCGGTGATCTTCAGCTCGGCCTTCTTCTTCTCCTTCTCCGGTTCGGGCATGGGCTGCTCCTGTCGTTTGAAGGATCCTCCTCCCGGATTAATAACCGTTATGAATGTACCAGCCGCGGGTAAAGCTCGGGATGTGATATGAACCTGCAGCCTGAGAGCAAAATCAGAGTTCCGGAACCGGCTGCCGGTAATACCCGGGCTCCGTTTCCGGCGCATCCGGTGCATGGGATGGCGGAACATCCCCGCGTGCTTTCCAGAGCGCACGCCGGATCAGTTCGGCCTGCTGCGCCACAAAAAGCGGATTATGGAGCACTTCCGGGTACTTCTGCAGCAGAAGAAGCCGCGCAATGCTCGTGTCGACCGGAGTATCGGAAAAATCCGGGGTGGACCTGCGGTGGCAGAGCGGTTTTCCGATGTGATGAAAACGGCAGAGCCTCCGGAGGCGGATAATCATATCGGTCCCGGCAAATACCCCTAGCTGCTCATCGAAAAGCCCGGCCTTTTCAAGTACGGAGCGCCTGACCAGGATCAGATCGGTACCGAGATCTGCAGCCTGGAAATCCGTTGCATACTCGTTCAATAACAACGGGTTATCCATATCAGGGCTGTGCCGGTACGCACGGTTGCCGGCGGGGGTTACTTCCCAGACATCCGAGTACACAACCCCATACTCCCCTGAAAGGCGCGAAAAGCAGGCAACCTTCTCCTCGAGTCTCCCCGCATCCCAGGCATCGCCGGTTCCTGCGAATCCGACAAGGTCTCCACGGGCAGCGCTGATACCCGTATTCAGGGCCCGTGCAGTGCCGGACTGTTCCTGGTTGCGGATGACGAGGATCCGCGGGTCCTTGAGCAGCGGCTGAATCTCCCCGGGGAAACCGCATGATCCATCATCAATAAGAAGAATCTCGATATCCGTGAATGTCTGGTACAGGAGACTTTCGAGGGATATCGCAAGAGCATCCGCACTGCCGGAGGCAGGGAGGATGATGCTGACACACGGCTGTTTCGTATCAGGGTTCATAAAAGCCTATATCTTTCGGTGGCACTGGTTAAAAAAAATTCCGGGAACCCTATCGGTCTTGTTTCGGATCGTTGGAAGGTTCCCCGCCTACCGGTCTACGATGGCCGTGTGCCTGGAGAACAGTATCGCCCCGCGCCCGGCATCCTTAAAAGCTCCCGCGATCCTCATCGTACGGGAAAAGCATGGGCATCTTCCGGTACGACAGCAAATATTCCGCGCCGACGAAGGAGCAGCGGGAGCGGTACATGAAGGGTGATTTTGAGGAGCACCGGTTCGGGAAAGACGAGGAGATCCTCCTCATCCTGTACGATGAGGCTGCATACCTCAAGGACGATACCGATGGTGTGCGCATCCTCTTCACGGGCGCTGCCGACAAGGGAAAGGTTCATGACGAGCTGCGCCGGCTTCTCGAGGAACACGAGGCAAAGGAGCAGCGGCCGGATGAGTTCCGGCGGGGCGGGGACCGGTGAATCCTGCGATACGGTTCGGGAGTCGAAACCGGATTGTCTCCACGATCAGAGTGAGTCGTTTTCTTTCGGCCGATCGCCAAAAATCACTTCAAGGCTTTGCTGATCTCGCCTCTTCGAGGCTCCCGTAACATTACGGGAAATGACTGGCAGGACGGTATCTTCCGGTTTTTCCCAAAGTCTTTAAATTCCCAAAGAGTGGATACTCGCCATAGTAATCGGAAAGGCCCCGATTCAGGAAAGGATTCACATGGGAGAAAACATTCTTCGGATTCCGGCTGAGATCCTTGTACTCTTAATAATTATTTTCGTTGCGGATGTCAGCACACCGCTTGGCTTTGCGACATGGATCCTGTATTTCATCCCCTTGTTCCTGACCCTTTACCTTGAGATAAAATACGGCCCTTTTTACGTAACCGGGATAATTATTGTCCTGATTTTTGCAAGCTTTTTCCTCTCCCCTCAGGACATTTCGCCGCTGTATGCAATCCTGAACCGGCTGTTCTTCGGCTGTATGCTCATTGCCACAGCCAGCCTCATCTGGAATCATAAAACCAGCGGGGAGAACCTGAAAAAAAGCGAGAAGAACTACCGGATTCTTACAGAATGGTCGCCGGATGCGGTGCTCGTCTACCGTGACGGGACAATCCGGTATGCGAACCGTGCGTTTCTCCGGATATGTGAGGGGGATCCTGCCGGCACACCCATTGGCCGGGACATTCTCGAAATGATTGAACCAGATCGCCGGGAGCTCGTCATGGAACGGATACGGCAGGCGTCCCATGGCGCTCAGGGCGAGGCTTCCGGTGTCCGTCTGCTGTGCCCTGCCGGCAGGGAAGTAAAACTGGATATGGAGTTCCGGGAAGTCTGCTGGGACGGCAGTCTCGGAGTGCTCATTCTGTCCCGGATTCAATCTCCATTGTAACCGGTTTTTTGTGCAGTACCACTCTTGTACGGGGGACTGCAAATTTCCCAATCGCTCCGATGTACCAGTCACTTTCATCAGGTATTTTCACCATGGGGATGTCGCATATTCTCTGTGCATTTGCATATTTTCCTCCGGGCCTTTACAAAAAAAAACAAAGCATTAAACGTTATCCGGGATTAGCAATATTGGATGACGCCCTATTCCGGTGATCTGAATGGTGTCGTCAAGTCCATGGGGCTCGTGTTCGGGGATATCGGGACAAGCCCTATCTACGCGCTTACTGCGATCTTTTTCATTGTCCAGCCGACACCCGAAAACGTTCTCGGCATCCTTTCCCTCATCCTCTGGACGCTCACCATGCTCGTCACCGTCCAGTACACGTACCTTGCCATGCACCTCGGGACAAAAGGCGAGGGGGGGACAATCGTGCTCCGGGAGATCCTGCTCCCGCTGGTTAAAACCGGGAAGCAGACAACGGTGATCTCGCTCCTTGCGATCGTCGGGATAGCCCTGTTCATGGGCGATGCGGTCATCACCCCGGCGATCAGCATGCTGTCAGCGGTCGAGGGCGTTGCATTCATCCCGGGCCTTGAGCAGACATCCCAGACAACGCTGATGGTTATCGCCGGGCTGATTGCGATCGGGCTCTTTTCAATCCAGGCGCGGGGCAGCGAGCGGGTCGCCTGGACCTTCGGGCCGGTGATGGTTGTCTGGTTTTTCGCCCTCACGGGTTCCGGTCTCGTTGCCATTCTTTCAGCTCCCCGGGTTCTCTTTGCAGTCAACCCTGCATATGCAGTTGCCTACCTTACATCCCATGGTCTTGAGGGATTCCTGATCCTTTCGTCGGTGATTCTTGTTGCGACCGGGGGCGAGGCCCTGTACGCGGACATGGGGCACCTTGGACGGGAACCGATCATCCGGGCGTGGCATGTCGTCTTTGTTGCGCTGGCGGTGAACTACCTCGGTCAGGGGGCATTCATCCTGACGCACCCCGGGGTCCATAATATTCTTTTCGAGATGATCCTTTCGGAGTTTGGTATCCTTTACATTCCCTTCGTGCTCCTCAGTATCGCTGCCACGGTCATCGCCTCGCAGGCCATGATCTCCGGCATCTTCTCCATCGTCTACCAGGGCATCACCACGCGGATGATACCGCTCCTGCGCATCGATTACACGTCGCCGCTGCTCCGCTCCCAGATCTATATCGACATCGTGAACTGGGCGCTGCTCCTCGCGGTCCTTTTTATCATCGTCATTTTCCGGAGCTCCGCAAACCTGACGCACGCGTACGGCCTTGCGGTCTGCGGCACGATGGTCATCACGGCCGTCTTCGTGACCTGGATCTTCATCCGCCGCAGGCAGATGGTCCGGTCCCTCATAGCGATGGTTATCCTTTTCATTACCATTGCATTCCTTCTTGCCAGCTTTGACAAGATCCCGTACGGCGGTTACTGGTCGCTTGTGATCGCTGCCATCCCGTTCTCCATCATCCTGATCTACATCAATGGCCAGAAGAAACTAGCTGCGGCACTCGAGCCGGTTGCTCTAGACACCTTCATGAAACAGTTCAGCGAAGCCTACCGCTCGCTGAACCGGATCTCCGGCACAGCGCTCTTCTTTGCCCGGGACTTCCGGAATCTGCCGCAGTACATCCCACGGATCATGTTCACCAACCGGATCATCTATGATGACAACATCATCGTCTCGATCACCCGGACCGAGCAGCCGTTCGGCATCACGTGGGGATTCACCCGCGAAGTCACGAAGGGGTTCTCGATCTTCGAGATCTATGCCGGGTACATGGAGTTCATAGATATCCGGCAGATCCTCCGTGAAGCAGAGATCGACGAGCTGACGATCTTCTATGGCATCGAAGATATTGTTACGAACCATGTCGTCTGGAGGATCTTTGCAGCGATCAAGCGGCTTTCCCCCTCCCTCCTGCAGTTCTACAAGCTGCCGGCCGACCGAATCCACGGCGTGGTCACACGGGTAGAGATGTGAGGAACGCCTTTTTTTACCGCAACCCTCTCCCAATGGCGAAAGTTTTAACCGTTCAGAGCTGTCCTATCACCCATTATGGAACCGGGCCGGCTGGCAATTGCCCTCATTCTCGTCCTCCTGCTTACCGCCGGCTGTCTCCGGCTGCCCGGAATCCCGGTCATCCGCGATACGCCGGATCCCATTGTCGGCCAGTGGATTGGAGGTGAGCCGCCGCAGTCCGATCTCCACGTGATCTTTTATGACAACCGGACATTTTATTCGCTGAATTCATTCATCGGTCGCGGGGTGACAACGGAGACCGGAACATGGACGAAGATCGAACGCGGCAGTTATTCAACGCAGTCCTTGAACGAGAAGATTACCAACTGGACGTACGATGCAACAGGTGATTCGGTGTACGTCAGTAATCTTCCCCAGCAAAAATATTTCAGGTACCGGGGATGAAGCGGGGAAACCGGTTTTTTAAAAAAGTTCACCGAGTACGGCGATTGGCATGCAGGGTTTTTTTCTGAAGTCCTGCGCGTTCGCAGGTTCTTAATATTAAATACATGGAAGAATACTTCCACTGAAACAGCAGGTTCAGGCGGAAAAACCGCAAGATGCAATTTTTTTGAAGTGGTGCACCTGAACGCTCCCTACCGGGAATTTTTATACAACCGGTTCTGAACAGAGGAATAGGAATGCACGATGCATTGTCCCGGGCATCATGCGGATTTTCCTGCGGAGTACTGATATGTTCAAGGGTTCGATTCTCCCGATACTACGGGCCCAGCTCAGGCCCGCCCTTTTCGTCTTCCTTCTCCTCACGTTTGTTACCGGGATCTGCTATCCCCTGTTCATCACGGGCATTGCACAGTCAGTGTTTCCGGTCCAGGCCGGCGGGAGCCTGATAATCCATGACGGGAAGGTCGCGGGATCCGCGCTCATCGGCCAGCCGTTCAGTTCCCCAAAATATTTCTGGGGACGGCCGTCCGCTACCTCGCCGGTCCCCTATAATGCGGGGCTCTCGTCCGGCTCGAACCTCGGGCCATCGAACCCGGCCCTCGCTGATACCGTTACAGCCCGTGTTGACGCACTTCACAAGGCCGCCCCGGAAAATTCCCTCCCCGTTCCCGTTGATCTCGTCACTGCATCCGGCAGCGGTCTCGATCCCCATATCAGTCCTGCCGCCGCGTACTACCAGGTGCACCGGGTAGCCCGCGAACGGGGCATGACCGATGTTGCGGTTGCTAACCTCGTCGCATCCATGACCGAGCCCCGGCAGTTCGGGATCTTCGGAGAACCGCGGGTGAACGTCCTGGAACTCAACCTTGCCCTTGATGATATTTCAGGGCCTGGCGGTGAAGTTCCCGCAGGACCGGGTGCCGACCCGCGGGAGCCGGAGACCCCGTGGCTGCGGATGGCGGACTGGGCGCTTCTTGCCCTGTTCATCGGGTTTTTCATGGTCACGGTCGTCCCGCTCGGGCGGTTCATGGTGCGCGTACTTCGCGGGGAACCTCATATCCTCTCCTTTGTTTTCGATCCCGTGGAACGATGGATCCTCTCGTGGTCGCAGGTCAATGCCGATGAGGAGATGGACTGGAAGACGTTTGCCCTGGCCATGATGGTCTTCTCCGTTATCGGAATTGTATTCCTCTTCCTCCTCCAGCTTGCCCAGCCCGTCCTCCCGCTCAATCCTGCCGCGGCAGCCTCCCCCTCGTGGGATCTTGCCCTCAACACGGCAGTCAGCTTCGTCACCAACACCAACTGGCAGGCGTATGCCGGTGAGACCGGAGTCAGCTACCTTACCCAGATGGCCGGGCTCTGCGTCCAGAATTTCGCATCAGCTGCAACCGGACTCGCAGTCCTCGCCGGGCTTGCGTACGGTTTTTCCCGGAAATCCTCATCAACCATCGGTAATTTCTGGGTTCTTCTTGTACGCAGCGTGCTGATCCTCCTCCCGTTCAGCATCATTCTCTCTCTCATCCTGGTGTCGCAGGGCACTGTCCAGACCTTTGCCGGGCCGGTTAGTGTCCCGCTGCTCGACCCGTACCGGGCAGCTGACGGGACGTTCGTCGCTACGCAGACCATCCCTCTCGGGCCGGCCGCGTCCCAGATCGCCATCAAGCAGCTCGGCGTCAACGGCGGGGGATTCTTCAACACCAACGCAGCCCACCCGTTCGAGAACCCGACGCCGTTTGCCAATTTCGTGGAGATTGTTGCGATCCTGTTCATTCCGGCAGCCCTCTGCTATTCGTTCGGCCGCATGGTCGGCGCCGGCCGGAAAGGTGTCAGCCTGCTCATTGCCATGACCATCATTTTCCTGCCGCTCCTTGGCCTTGCCATCGCGGCCGAGCTCGCGGGCAACCCGGCGTTTGCAGCAATGGGAATCGATCAGTCAGCGACCGGCCTCCAGCCGGGCGGCAACATGGAAGGAAAGGAAGTCCGGTTTGGGATCGTCGGGTCGGCCCTGTTCTCGGTTGTCACAACCTCCGCCTCCTGCGGTGCGGTGAACGGGATGCATGACTCGTTCACTCCCCTTGGCGGGTTCGTCCAGCTCTTCATGATGCAGCTTGGCGAGATTGTGTATGGCGGGATAGGCTCGGGGTTGTACGGGATGATAGCGTTTGCCGTTGTCGCAATGTTCATCGCGGGCCTGATGGTAGGCCGGACACCCGAATACCTTGGCAAAAAGATCGAACCGGACGAGATGACGATCGCCACGATCATCATCATCATCCCGATCGTCCTCATCCTCGTGATGACCGCGGTCGCCGTCCTGACCGATATCGGCCGGGCAGCGGTCTTCAATCCCGGACCGCACGGCTTCTCGGAGATCCTGTATGCCTTCACCTCTGCATCGCAGAACAACGGGAGCGCCTTTGGCGGCCTCTCGGCCAACACCCTCTTCTACAACCTTGCCACGGCTTTCTGCATGTTCGCCGGCCGGTTTTTACCGGCAATCCTTATCCTTGCCCTTGCCGGCGCGCTCGTGCAGAAAAAGATCGTACCCGCCGGCGAAGGGACACTCCCGGATCACCGCCCGCTCTTCATCCTCTGGCTGGTCTTCGTTGTTGTCATTGTCGGAGCCCTGAGTTTCCTCCCGGCCCTTGCCCTCGGCCCGATCGTTGAACACCTCATGCTTTCCGGAGGTGTCTGATCATGGCCGGCGCAGGAAAAATCCCCGCCCATGGCAGCTTCGACCCGGTTCTGTACCGGCGTGCCGCCATCGACGCGTTCCTCAAGCTCGATCCCCGCCAGATGGTCCGCAATCCCGTCATGTTCACTGTCGAGCTGGGCAGTGCCCTGACCACGCTCCTGTGGTTCCAGGCGGCCGCCGGCTCCGGCGAAGCCCCGGCCGGGTTCATTGGTTCGATTTCGGTCTGGCTCTGGTTCACGGTCATCTTCGCCAATTTTGCGGAAGCGCTGGCCGAGGGCCGGGGAAAGGCACAGGCCGAGTCGCTGAGGAAGATGCGTCAGGACACGGCAGCAAAAAAACTCGGTCGCGGGTATCTCATTAATCGGGGCCGGGAACCCCTTCCGGAGCACTGGGAGGAGATCTCGTCTTCTGTCCTTAAGAAAGACGATCTCTTCTATGTGAAGGCGGGGGACACGATCCCTGCCGATGGCGAAATCGTCGAAGGCATCGCGTCGGTCAACGAGAGTGCGATAACCGGAGAGAGTGCCCCGGTGATCCGTGAATCCGGCGGGGACCGGAGCGCCGTCACGGGCGGCACCGTCATCCTCTCGGACTGGCTCATCATCCGGGCGAGCGCGAACGCCGGCGAGGGCTTCCTCGATCGCATGATCTGCCTTATCGAGGGGGCAAAACGGCAGAAGACCCCGAACGAGATCGCGCTGAATATCCTCCTCACCGGCCTGACCGCAGTCTTCATCGTGGTCTGTGCAACGCTGTGGGCATTCTCTGTCTATAGCGTGCAGACGGCAGGTTCCGGGATCCCGGTCACGATCACGGTGCTTGTCGCGCTGTTCGTCTGCCTTGCCCCGACAACCATCGGGGGACTGCTTTCCGCGATCGGCATCGCCGGCATGGATCGTCTCATCCGGCGGAACGTGATAACCACCTCCGGCAGGGCCATCGAGGCTGCCGGCGACGTGGACGTGCTCCTGCTCGACAAGACCGGCACGATCACGCTCGGCAACCGGCAGGCTGTCGATCTCCTGCCGGTCGACGGGACCCCGGTCATGGATCTTGCGGAGGCTGCGCAGCTCGCATCGCTGGCGGACGAGACCCCGGAAGGGCGGAGCATCGTTGTGCTCGCCAAGGAGAAATACGGGCTGCGGGGAAGAACCGTTGGCGCAACGGAATCCGGAACAGCCATGCAGTTCATCCCGTTCACCAGCCAGACCCGGATGAGCGGGGTGGAAACTGAAGAGGGCCGGATCCTCAAAGGTGCAGCGGACGTTATGTATACCTACATCGAATCGTCCGGCGAAACGGTGCCGGAATCCCTGAAACGGGAAGTCGATACCATATCCCGGGCCGGCGGGACTCCGCTCGTTGTCGCGAAGAACGGCAGGGCCCTTGGCGTGATCCACCTTAAAGACATCGTAAAAGGCGGGATCAAGGAGCGGTTTGCCCAGCTCCGCAGGATGGGGATCAAGACCATCATGATTACGGGCGATAACCGGTTAACTGCTGCGACGATCGCAGCAGAGGCCGGCGTTGACGATTTCCTTGCAGAGGCCACACCGGAGAGCAAGCTGGCGCTGATCCGGGAATACCAGGCCGGGGGGCGCATGGTAGCGATGACCGGCGACGGCACCAACGACGCCCCTGCCCTTGCACAGGCGGATGTCGCGGTTGCCATGAACACGGGAACGCAGCCGGCACGCGAGGCTGCGAATATGATCGATCTCGACTCCAACCCCACAAAGTTGATCGAGATCGTTGAGATCGGCAAGCAGCTGCTGATGACCCGGGGTGCCCTGACAACCTTCTCGATAGCAAACGATCTTGCCAAGTATTTCGTCATCATACCGGCCGCGTTCGTGACAACGTACCCGGTCCTTGCGGTACTGAACATCCTCGGCCTGCATAACGCCATCCTTTCGGCAGTGATCTTCAACGCCCTCATCATCGTCGCCCTGATTCCCGTCGCGCTCCATGGCGTTTCCTACCGGCCGATGACTGCCGGGGATGCCCTGCGGAACAATCTCGTTATCTATGGTCTTGGCGGGATCATTGCCCCGTTCATCGGCATAAAGATTATCGATGTCCTGCTCGTACTGCTGGGTGTGGGATGATCGCCATGCCTGCCCTGCCCGAAACCCGCCCGGACCCTGACACGCTGCTTGCACGGATCAGCAGCGAAGAGCGGCGGAAACACCGTGGCAAACTGAAGATCTTCCTCGGGTACATCGCGGGCGTGGGCAAGACCTACGAGATGCTCAGGGCAGCCCATCTCCGCAAGGCCGAGGGAGTTGACGTCAGGGCGGGATATGTGGAAACCCACGGACGGAAGGAGACGGACGCGCTGCTCGACGGACTTCCCCTCATTCCCCGGAAGATGATGGAGTATCACGGCGTCCTGCTCCCGGAATTCGACCTGGATGCAACGCTGAAATCCCGCCCCGCGCTCGTTCTTGTTGATGAACTCGCTCATTCCAATGTTCCCGGTTCGCGCCACATGAAGCGCTACCAGGACGTTGAGGAACTGCTTGACGCCGGGATCGATGTCTATACGACCCTCAATGTCCAGCATATCGAGAGTCTCAACGATGTCGTTGCCCAGATAACCGGGGTGATAGTCCGCGAGACCGTCCCGGATCGTGTCATCGATGAGGCGAATGAGATAGAGGTGGTCGACCTCGCCCCGCCCGAGCTTCTCCAGCGGCTGAAAGAAGGGAAGGTCTATGTCCCGGAGATGGCCGCCAGGGCGGTCGAGAAGTTCTTTAACGAGGGGAACCTGTACGCGCTGCGCGAACTCGCGCTCCGCAGGGCTGCCGAACGGGTCGACGAACAGATGCTTGCGTACATGCAGACCCGGTCCATACCAGGGCCCTGGGCTGCTGGTGAGCACCTTCTCGTCTCGATCGGGGCAGGTCCTCTCTCGGAACGCCTCATCCGGACAGCCCGACGGCAGGCCGATCGTATGGGAGGGGCGAGGATGACGGCAGTCTATGTCGAGACTCCTGCACATCACCGCCTCCCCCGGGAGGCACAGGAACAGCTTGCAAGGAACATGGACCTTGCCCGCAAACTCGGGGCGGAAACGGTCACGCTCTTCGGGTTCAACGTGGCCTCGGCCATCATCGACTACGCCCGCCGGCACAACATCACGCGGATTATCGTGGGCAAGACCCTCCGTCCCCGCTGGCAGGAGTTCCTCTTCGGATCCATTGTCGACCAGCTTATCCACGACAGCGGGACCATTGATGTGTACGTCATCAGCAGCGAGGAGCACAATCCTCCGATTGTCGGGGATATCGAATACCTCCTCCCGGCTGCACCCCCGCAGGATTATCTCGCTGCAACGGTCCTTGTCGCTGCGCTCGTTGTTATCGGCTGGCTGGTCAAATCCTTCATCTCTGCGACAAATCTTGCCATGCTCTTCCTTCTGGCAGTCGTCGTCGTCGCGTTCCGCAGGGGCCTGCGACCGGCAATCTTCACTGCAATCGTCGGGGTTCTGGCTTTCGATTTCTTCTTCATCCCCCCCCACCTCACCTTCCGCGTATCGGACACCGAATATCTCATCACGTTTGCCGGGATGATTATTGTCGGGACGCTTGTCAGTTTTCTTGTGACGCGGGCACGGGAGAACGCGATTGCTGCCCAGAGCCGGGAGAAGGAGACCGGGACCCTGTTCGCCCTGTCCCAGGATCTTGCGGTTGCTCCCGATACACTATCTGTCATTACGGCAGGCATGCGGCATATTCACGAGATTTTCCAGTGGGAGAGCGTTGTCCTGCTGCCCGCAGCGGACGGTCTTGTTGCGCAGCCATCGCCGGCCGCTCCCGCCCTGACTGCCGATGATATTGCGGTTGCAACATGGGCATTCCAGCACGGGGCTGTTGCCGGGTATGATACGGACACCCTGCATGGATCACGGTTCAGGTATCTGCCCTTGACCAGCTCATCGGGGGTTCTCGGGATCCTCGGCGTGAAGCCAGCCGAAGCGGAGGGCATCATAACCCATGAACAGGAACGGATCCTCACAGCGTTCGCGAACCAGATGGCACTGGCGCTCGAGCGTGTCCAGCTGACAAAAAAGTCCCGGTGATCCTGCGGTCAGTTCCCTGATCCGATTCTGGCGCATACGATTGTCCGCTCAACAGATCATACCGGAATAAAGAACACATCGGACATCTGCCGGCTGGAATAATCAGTATTAACGGCAGTCTATCAGTAAAAAAAACGGAGTTGGGGCTTTTGAAATTTACTTGAGGTCAAGTTTCCGTGGTTTCACGTCAGGTCTGGGTTCTTTTTTCGGTACCTTGAGTTCGAGGATTCCCTCCTTCATCTTTCCTTCGGCCTTTGCAGGATCGACCTCCTCTGTGAACGTGATGGAGCGTTCGAAGGCAGAGTACGCACGTTCCCGGTGGAGGTAGTTCTTCTTCTTGTCTTCCTTTTCCGTCTTTTTCATTGCCCTGATGCTCATGCCATCGGCATTGATCTGGACGTCGACCTCGTCCTTGTTGAACCCGGGGAGCTCGACATGGATCTGGTAGTGGTCGCCCTCGTCGATAACGTCCAGCGGTGCAAACCGTACCGGGAGCATGCCCATCTCCTGCATCCGCGTCTCCATCGGGTAATACGGTCGCATCATCATGTCGAAGGATCGCCGGAAATCATCGAAGATGCTGTCGAAATCGTGTTCGAGCAGGCTGTGCGTTCTCCAGGGTCTTGGCGAAGAACCCGGAGCTATGGGAACAACGTCGGTTGTTTTCCTCTCAGGTTTTTCACGGTCCATAGGTGATTCCTCCTATGTTTCACTTTTAGTTAGTTTCATGTAATTAATAAATATTTTCTTTGAGGAAATTGCGGGCAGAACAGCTGCTGTCCCGTGATTACCGGCGCCCGTTGTCCCAGATCTTCAGGATTTCCAGGTCCCGCATCAGCGTTGCCCGGGAGAGCGCCTGTGCCCGGGTCAGCATCCGCTGCTGGACAAAATCGTACTCGCAGAGGATCTTCGTATTCCGGAGCAGCGTTGCCCGGATCGGGTGGTGCCGGTACACCACCGGTTCCTGTTTCCGGAAATACCACTTTATCCGCTGGTACGTGAGCCAGTCGAGCTTCATGGCGAGCGTTGCATGGAACCGGAACTTATCCGCGGAATCAAGGTCATACTCCCTCAGTGCGCAGTACGGGGCGATGGCCTTCGCAAGCCGGTACCGGAACTGCTGCAGGTTCTCGTCAGGAGTAATCGTGACATACACGACCCGTGTTGCATCAAAGAACCCGTACCCGCCGACATCGTAGCGTGGTATCCCCTCCTGCGCCGTGCAGACATGCGTAAAACCGGAAACCAGCCGGGCTTCGTCATCGGTCGAGAACGGTCCCGCCAGGGTGATGTGCGGGGCGACAAGGTTCTTTTCCAGCCCGAACTTCTCCCGCAGCCGTTCGCTCAGCTCGCGGATTTGCTGCTTGACGGGCCCCATCAGCCGGATATCAATCAAATACCGGGTCATTGCTCAGTGCCGGTATTGACTGCCGGCATGAAAAAGGGACAGGCCCAGAAACGGCGGCAGGAGAAAAAACATTCATCCGCTGGCACGGTTACTTATCTTTATCATATAACCGCCCATGGCAGACGGCGGGACGGGATCACGGGCATCATGATCGAGATTATATCAGGTATTTCGGAAGCATTCGGGCTGTCAGCGGCAGCGGGGCTGAACGCGTACCTGCCGCTGCTGGTTGTGGGGATCGTTGCCCGTTTCACCGGCCTGGTACAGCTGAACGAGCCGTGGGGCCTCCTGACAAACGGCTGGGTGCTCGCCGTTCTTGCGTTCCTGCTGCTCATCGAGATGACGGTCGACAAGATCCCCGGGGTCGACACCCTCAATGACATGATCCAGACCTTCGGTCGTCCGCTTGCCGGGGCCATCCTGTTTGCAGCCGGTTCCGGTATCGCGGGAGAACTCCACCCGGTTCTGGCCTTCATCGCCGGGCTGCTGGTTGCCGGGGGCGTCCATGCCGGCAAGACTGCTGTCCGCCCTTTCATCACTGCCGCAACCGCGGGAATGGGTAACTGGCTGGTCAGTCTCCTTGAGGACCTGCTCGCACTTTCCATCGTTATCATCGCGATCCTGGTGCCCCTGTTGATCCTGCTCCTGATTGTCCTGGTGCTCCTGTTTGTGATTGCGAACCGGGTGTACTGGGATTCACCTGCGTGATGCAAGGTTTGACATAATTATTTTTTTCAACTCCGGTCCCCATGCTCACGGTCTCATACGTATGTTCTTGTAATTTTTTTCCTCATGAGATATGCACGTGAACATTTCAGGATCATACCACAACAATGAAAATCAATCAATATTCTGGATTTGAGTTGAGTGCTCCCCGCATCAGGGATCCGCACGGACACGGCGGGTAATTTCCGGTGCACTGAAAACCGGCAATTGAGCCGCCGCGGGAGTGCCCCCGCGGGGTCCGAATGGTTCATCGAACCATGAGGATGAGAAGAACCATCAGGTTCTTCGAGTCGGCAGCACCCATCACAACCGGGGGTATGAGGGCATCAGCCCCCATCATCATTCGATGAGTGTATTAAAAAAAAATCTCTATCAACAAATTGGATCGCCCCCCTTGCGCCAGCCCTGCCCCCGCTGGGAGCGGGGGCGCTGAGGATTCCGCAGCATTACCTGTTTTCTACCTCGCTGATTCTTGAACTAAGGGAATGCTGCGCTATTGCGATTCGGGAGATGTTCTCATCAGCAGGAAGCGATGAGAGTACGTCAATGTGCAAGACTCCTTTGCGCTGTCAACCTAGCAGGGGCGAAGTCGTCTGGTCAAACGCCTGGGATCACGAGAATCAGAAGTTCTATTTAAAAAAATTTACACCGTCCCGCTCCCCGATTCAGCCTCGATCTCGTCCAGCAGTTTCCGGATCTGTGCAATTTTCTCTTTCAGCGTCAGGCTGCCGCCCGTGCCGGTCCCGTTCATGCCGGCAGCCGTGATCCCGCGCCACTGGCCGAGTACGTCCCGCAGGTCCTGCCCGATATACGTGGCCCCGCTCCGCGCCTCGACCAGCCCGACCAGCGTCTGCTCCCCGCTCGGGGTGATGACCGGGATGATCCAGATCTCCTGCCCGTCCATCACGTACATGATCGGCTGCACAACCTGCAGCTCCGGTGCCTTCGCAACCTCTGGATCCTGGTGAACGTTCTGCGCGGCGCCGATGTCGTTGTAGTAGCCCGGTGTCTGGTGGAAGGTAAACTTCCCGGTCTTTACGTCAGTCAGCATATACCCGACCATGGATGAATCCGTGCCGGGATTCGAGACCGTGCCAAACCAGTACAGCCTGCCATCGTTGCCATTGACAAGGAAGACATCCGGTTCGTAAATACCGGAAAGGACCTTGACATCGCGCTGTTCCAGAATCGAGTTCCACCATCCCAGCTGGTAGCGGCCCCACCACCCGATCCATTCTTCTGTCGTGGTCTCGCTCCAGACACGCTGGATCCAGGCCGGCTGTTCGCCAAGCCGGTAGAAACCGACCGAACCGGTGACCGGGTCGACAGTCGCGACACCCACCGGCCGCTCCCCGATGCACCCGTAGAACATCGGTTCAGCAAGCGGGATCACGTACTGCGGCTGCATCCGGTCGTCCAATTGGAATGTAGTCTCCATCTGGAGGTATTCCGGATACTGCTCCCACACGCGCCGGTTAACCTCGTTTTCGAACAGCGCGCCCCGGGTATAGACCATGCGGCTTACGGGGACAAGTTTCGCGTCGGCTTTTGGGTCCTCCGCGTTTACAATCACATAACCGCCCGTGCCCTCTCCGGCATATGACCACGCCTTGATGAAGGAATCCGCATAATCGAGCGGCGTAATCCAGACGAGCGTCCCGTTCAGGGTCTGGATATCGGGTTCGGCAATCGCCGATTTGTAACCGAGCGAGCCGATGACCTTGTCGCTGCGCCAGAGGGCCGTTTCATAGCTGACCAGCCGGATATGGCTGCTGTTGATAATATCCGCGGGACCGGAGACGACCGTGACATCCGGTGCCGCCGCAAGCTGGGTTGCCGTCAGGGCATAAAGGGCTGTTACCCCCGCAACTGACAGGACCATGACAATGCCGATGATGAGTCCGGCCGCTGCTCCCCCCGGAGGATAACTGGCAAAAGCGCTGTTCACGCCAAGTGCAATTCCCGCATTGATGGAAAACCAGAGCGCAAGGTTGAAGGTGGTGAACGGGATCTCGAGGAGGTAGAGCATGGCAAAGCTACCCGCTCCTGCAACGAGCGCAAGGGCCCCCCGGGAAACGATGGCACGGTTCCTGATAATGTCCGGCGATACGAGGAAGTACAGGAGCGCTGTTGCGATCACAACACCCGGGAAGAGCAGGCTCATGAGTGGATGGTGTTACCGCTGTATCTATAATCCTGCCGTTTTGGGTGGAGTGGCACAACCGGAGGATCATCATCCATTCATCTTCCTGTCCTCATCCGTGTCTCTTTTTTCTATTGAAAAATCCTGCTCCCGCCGGGATGACCGCCATGGCAATATAATAGAGATACACGTCCGGGCCATAGTATTGCCATGCCCCGAACCTGAAAACGATGAACGGGACGTCGAGGGCGATCGCGATGAGGCTCCAGGCAATCCCGATACCAACAGAATACCGGAGGGTGAGGATCCGCCCGGAAAAAAACCAGCAGGCAAAACCGAAAGCGCACGGGAGGTACAGCAGCAGGACAACTTTTCCCCAGAATCCGTAATCCGGCAGGGAGAAATAGACGGCCATCGAGGCAAGGTATCCTGCAGCCCAGAGAAGGATCCCGGCATAGATGGTGTCGCGGAGGAGCTGCTCCATGATGCACGGTATCGGCATCCCGGCTGATGAGGATTGCGGCGGCGAACCGTCCCCTCACCTGAACGGGTGCGTCATGCCGCAAATCACGGACGTATTATAAAAGATATTAAAAGATGCCGCCCAGATATCTTCTGCATGCAGGCAGCGTCCGGAATCAGCAGGCAGGACCGGCAGACTTTTCTGAAATGGTACCCGTTCTTCCTGTTCGCCAACGGTTTCTTCGCGCTGGTCATCCTTGTCATCCCCTTCCTGGCTCTCGGCCCGTATAACCTGGCCGGCGTTCCGGAGAATCCCCGGTTTTCAGAGTATACCGTGTATGCGATCCTGGCTGCAATACTGACAGCAGTTGCCGGCCTCTCCTTTTTCGCATCGATCAGGAAGCAGTGCGAGGAATCCTGAGGCTTCATTCCCGTTCCCGGCGGTCTGTTGCCGGAGGCAGGTAGAATTCATTGTCCGCAGGCTGCCCGGGTGTCATGCGTCACCGCCGCATGTTCCGGAAAAAAACCGGCCTGACCGTAAACATTTGTCAGGTACGTGACTCAAATCCATAGATCTCCTGCGAAATACTGGTTCAATATATTTTCGAAGGTATCCTGCGTTTTCTTTTCCGGCACCGGCATCGCAGAATCCAGTCTTTTTCTTTCAACTACAAAGTATATAATCTGAATTTGCCCATCCGGATCCTGCAATGCTGAAACGAATATCCGGGCAGGCCTTGGCGGGAATCCCGGGGGCCTTCCCGGCACGAACGGGCGGAGGCTCATGAGCCGCGGGAGGCCGCCGCAGAAAGGGATCGACCTGGCCCTGCCGGTTGCGAAAGGGCGGGGACGGGTGATGGAGATCGTGCAGAACGGTGACACGCCGGCAACGATCATCATCGTTGCGGACAACAGGGTCCATTTCATCACGATCCTGAGAGCCGACCCGTTCCGTGTCACGCCCGCGGAGATGGAGGCGGAGAACACCGGTGTCCTCGCGCAGGTCCGGACACTGCCCGGCAGCGTGGACATTGTCCGGGAACTCTGGCCGTATTCGCGTTCCGGGACCCTGCGGTTCTTCCGTGTGGAGGATTCGTGGCTGCTGGAGATCGGGCGTGACGGGAAACCGCTTGCTGATGATGCGGAGTTACCGCGTGTTGAGCGGGCGGGCGGGAATGGCGGGAACGGGAAAACGTGAATGGTGGTGGCCCGCCGCCATCCGATCCCCGGGCTCTAAAAAATTTTCGGAAAATGTTTGGGTTGTCCGGAAATTTTTTTGTGAGTCCGGCCGGAATTGATTAATAAAATTCTCTGGAAAATTCCGGCATGCGAACCGGAAGGGAAATTCCCGGCCGGCATCTTATGTACGGGGGATACCCCAGAAATGGGATCGTGCGACTTCTCCGTCGGCTGCCGTCGGAGAATGCCCCTTTCCCCCTTCCATTCCGGGGTGTGGAAATCCGGGCCATTACAGGGTTCCGTTTCCCCACTTTTACCTGGATCCGGAACGACAACTGCACAAATTCCTTAAAAAACGGTCGGAAGTGGTGCTGGAATTTCCACGAAAAACCCCGTTTTTCCGTCGTAAAACCAATGACCGGAAGTCATGTCGCAAATAGCCGCTTTTGGACGGCAGATAATCCCCTCAGATGACGTTTGGGTCATTGACAGGGTGGATCAGGGGTCCGGATGCGATGGTGACGGTAATGACGCCATGTCGGATTCTCCGACGGAGAATCCAAGTGCGGGATCTTGTGAAAGATCCCTGGGGCCCTGCGGGGTGTCTCCCAACGGAGGCTGAAATGACCTCCGTTGACCTGTTTTTCCGGACTGGATGACAATAACTCATCAAAAAACAACACCATGATTTCTGGAAACGTTCATTTCAGCATCAGATCGGCGTAAATCTCCTGTTTTCATGACAGGAAATGTCCTCATACAGCACGAATACAGCGGCCGGTAATTCCTCAGACCGGCTTGGGTACATAGCCGGGACCGGTACTGCCGGAACGCACCGGTGGCCCTGCAAGAGGGATTGTGGAGGCAGTATTATGGGGAATACCGGTGGGCAATAGTGCAGAGGGATAATTAAAAAAAAATCCAACGTGGAGACCCGCCAGGCCGGGATTATCCCGCCACCACGAAGGAGCGGCAGTACCGCTTACCGCCATACTCCGGAATTTTAATGGGACATGAGACCGTTCTTTTGTATGATGAGACAGAACTGCCGGCCGGAAATTTTTCTTGTGTTCGTCCTCCTCACCGGAATAATAGCCGGCGCATCGGCGTTCACGCTCGC
>Ga0302253_1000743_pt1 | contig 23993 bp, 19 predicted proteins | sample AAG_RA_Trp_MG_FD_193537 | JGI IMG/M metagenome (GOLD analysis project Ga0302253, IMG submission 193537) | Enriched activated sludge microbial communities from anaerobic digester in WTTP, New Holstein, Wisconsin, United States - AAG_RA_Trp | ecosystem: Engineered > Bioreactor > Anaerobic >...
AGCCCTGCCTCTCTTCCTGAAGACTTTTATGAAATGGGGGTAAACAAAAATAAATATAAATTTTCTTTATATAAAAATGTTCACTAATTTTGTCCTAATAATAGGGGTTTGGTACAAAACCGATTTGTTGTTAACATAACCTGCTGTAGAATTACTATCAATCTTTTGAATAATAGAAGAATTCCGATTACAGGAATAAATACTCAGAGAAAGCAATAAAAGTAAAATTAATTTTATCGGTAGCATATTCCTATTCCTAATCCAAAATTAAACGAATTATTTCTTTCAATAATATCATAACCTACAAAAGGTTTAAACAAGAGGCTAAAATGTTTAATTAAATTAATTTCTAAGGATAGATTAAATGATAATTCCATCTTTTCAAAAATTAATAAATGTTTATTATAGCTAACCAAAGTATTTGAGTTATAAAAGTTTTTTTCTTCATATATCAAACTATATAAAGGGTAATTCAAGCCGAGAGCTGCGCATATATTAAAAGTTTTCCTCATAAATAGCTTATAGTTTAAATATATTGGTATAATAATATAGGTTTCGTCTCTTATAATCGAGTTATAATAGGTATTAGATAACACAGGGATAGTAGGATCGTTATTGGCAAAAGTGCTATCCTTAAACTCATTTTTTACAGATTTGTTTGAAAATAATAAACCTGATGTTAAACTATATTTATGATTCAATGAATATGTAATTAAAAGTTCAGGGTAGAGCTTATAATTTTCTGTATGTACTTTTTCAAGTCCATTTGTTAAACTCTTAGCATGAGCGTATAAAGGGAAAACAACAAAATCAATTTTTATGAGCGAATCCTGACCATATACATTAATACCCGATATAAAAATAACAAAATAAATAAACACATTTTTGCTTTTCATATTATATTATTTTATGGTAAAACACAATCAGTTACTCTACTTATATAAAGTCTTGTATTTGAACCCTCTTCTACAACACAATTATTAACATCTGAACCAACAGGATTTAATATCGAGTTATTATTTCCTTCATAATTAGAGCAGTTTTTATCACTGTCATTCCAATCTTGATCTTCATCATCAGTAAATATATATCCCTGATGATTTCCAAAGCGACCAAATACACCATAAGAAATTCCAATTTGAGGAAATCCATCTGCTAGATTACTGTTTCTTTTTGGGAAAAAATAAAAAGCTAAGCGAGTTGGATAATATTTAGCATTATGAGGATAATTACAGTGATAGGTATCGGGATAATCGCTAATTTTATGTGGGTGAGAATAATTACTGAACCAACATTGACCAATCCAACCTGAGGAATAACCTAATGAATAAATATCATTACCATTAATAGTTGTAGAATTACTATTATCTCCAGCACCATTGTCACCTACTTCATTTGTAAACACCTTATAACATAATACTCCATCATTTGGTGATATAGCACTATAAGTATAAAGTGCTAAAACAGCATAGTCAACATTTGTTTTATGAAAATAAGCAGAAGCTGCACCGCCTCCATAAGTTTCGAGCAAGACAGATCCTTCACATGCCAACACAAATACTAAAGAATTATTCTGCGTAAGCCTGTTTTCCCAATTATTAGCAAACCATTCTTGACCTGCTAAAACCACCCAGTATATAGTGTTATCACCCGGAAAGGTTGTTTGTCCAATTGATAAATCATTTTCATTTTGAATTAATGATTCACAGGCTCCTATATCTAACGAATAAAATAAAGTTATTTTACCTCCAAAAGCACTTGTTCCATGAGCATCAAGGCAAACTATACCAGATGAAACATTCTTTAAAGCATCTAATGAAAAATCTAAACAATTATTGTCGGTATTATCAACATAATAAGAAACCGAATAATTATAACCACTTAATTTGTTTTGAAAAACATTAATTATTTGGTTATAACCTGAAAAACTTTCATCAAATGTATATGGACAAAAATAAGTTACTGAATTTTCTTTGGGTGAAAATGAAGTGGAACTTTTGTCCCTTTGTAAAGGAGTCTCATTAGTTTTTTTTTCATTCACACCGTTTTCCAATTTATAGAAGTTCTTTTTTACATTTTCAAACCGCTGCTTCAACTTTTGATTATTTTTAATGTCTTGCAATAAATCTATTATATATTCCTTAGGAATACTTTGATTATAGATATATTTATCCGTTAAATAATACCAATTAATACTATCAGTATTCTTGTACAAGTCTTCTAATAAGCAAATGGTTTCGAGTGTATCAAAGCGATTTATTCTTGGTAAATTATCTTTAAAGTAAATAATTGTACCGCCCTTAGATAAAACATTTTGATTAAAACAGACTTGATCTTTATTAAGTTTTTTCTGTTGATTATTTGTAATTGGTTTTCTAAACATAAAAATATACGGATGCGTCTCTCCATTGTATGTTTTTAAATATCCATTTTCATATGATTGCACAAAAGGTAAGTCTCTTATAAATTTTTCAAATTGTTCCCTACTTGTATTAGGATATTTTGTAAATAAATAATCCATATAGTCTGTATAATATTTGTTCCCTGTAAGAGGGTTTATCATTGATAAATATTCGAACCACCCTAAATTTTTATCTAATTTAAAAATTGGTTCAATATATTTTTTCTTCCCTTTTTGAAAATGTTTTTTTATTTCTGGAGTTATAGAAGCCTCTATTCCATTAATATAAACATTTCCCTTCTTATAAGAAAACTTATATGGTGGCTCAATATATTTTCCATCAATAAAAACAAAGCCGGAATTTATAGGGGTGCCAAGTTTTATTTTTTCATTATCTTGTGCAAAAGTTAATTTGAACAAGATAAGTAGTACAATAATTAAATAGGTTTTCATTTTATATTCCTCCTATTTATTTTTAAGTTGGTCTATCTGTTCCTGTTGTTTTATAATATATAAGGTAAGTTCTTCTACTTTTTGCAACAATAGTTTATTCATTTTAGCTACATCTATTCCATTTTCTTTAACTTCATTTGCGTTTGGAATATCGGGTAAGTGTTTATTTTTGTTTATATACCATTCCATATCAGATAAAGGTATAAGTCGGTGTTCAGGTTCAAATACATAATCGGGGCAAAGTGTTTCATCTACTTCGAAATATACATCTTTTGCTCCCATAGTTCCGTTTACGGAAAACCTGTATCCTTTGGGATTATTATTTAGCCACAAAACCCATGGAAAGAGAAAATTCATTTTTTGGGTGTAAAGTTATTGATTTTTAAATGAAAGATTAATGAAAATAAATTTCTTTTTTTTACCAAGAAAAGCCTAAAGTAATAAAAAATTTATTTGCTATTTGATAATCGTGATGGTGATTTAATTGGTTATAAATATAGTTGTAGTTATATGTCAAGTTATAATTAGATGCCCATATTGCAGGAGAGTAATTTATTTTAATTATAAAATGATTTAACGGAATTATTCTTATTCCCATGTTTAAGTTTATTTGGCTTGTATTTATAGTAAACATTTCATCATAAATACTAAATTTTTCTTTATAATAGGTGTGTCCAACCCCCAATTCTGTGGAAATAGCCAAATTAATTTGCTGAACATAATTTATAAAATTTCTATCAAGTAATATGAAACCTGTTTTTTCGCTTACATCATATTTTTTAAACACATAAAAATTAGGATTAACAGATAAATACAAAGCATTATTATTTTTTCTAAATATAAGTCTTTCGTAACTTAAGCCAAGAATTGAATTAACAGCTATTATATTCTTGGGCAACTCTGCTTCTATATTTTTATTTTTATTACTCGATGTCTTACTATTACCAAATCTGTATCCCAAAGACAACCCTATTGGAAAAGATGCATAACCATAAGAATAGGTTGCCTCATTGTTGGGGTCCGAATATAATTTATAAAAGTAACTTAACGAAAATGTTGTATTGAACTTAATAAATAAATTATTTTGAAATACCTTCATGATAGAAGTATTCCACGAAAAGTCATAACCCAGTTTTCTTTCACCTAAAGAACCGCCCAACTTAAAACCGGGACCAAATTCGATAAAAAAACTTTTTGATTTATTTGAAAATCTATTTAATAGGAAATAATGACTATTGGTAATATCAAACTCACTAAACTCCCAATTATTTATTCCTGTCAAAAAATCAAGGCTATATCTGTTTTTCGAAAAAATGGTTTGCTGATAGTTCAATGACATCCAAACAGATGAACCTAAAAGTTCATAAAATATTTTAACAGGATGGACATTAGTATTTTTCGAACTATCAATTCCAATAGAATCAACTGGTTGTATCTTTATATTTAAACAATCTTTTTTTTTAGCATAAAATGATTTACTAAAAAAAACAGATAGAAATAATATTAATAAAACTTTTCTCATTGTAAAATTATTTTTTGTAATTGAACTAATTCGTTTTGGTTGAATACTTTAAATATATAAACACCTCGTTTTAAATAACCGACTGAAATATTTTCGTTAGTATTGACTTTATTTTTTTCTATCAATTGCCCCATTATATCATAAATTTCAATAAGATAATTTTCAGATTCATTTGATTGTAAAACAAGAATATCCTTTGCGGGATTGGGTAAAAGTTGAATTTTGTTATTATTAATCACTTGTTTTATTTCTTCATTTTTTTCAGCCATTTCTATTTTACAATAAGTTAAATTTGACACATAAGGTGATAAATTCTCTTCAGAGGGAGGAAAAGACAATACAGCTACATCAAGATTCCCTTCTTTAATCGGACAAACATCCATAGGTTCGATATAACCGTGAAATTTGGCTCCATTAATTACTTTAAATCCTGGTTTTAAATGAATTTCTTTTCCTGTTTTGTATATGACATTTGATTTACAGGGCAAATTTGGTTGAATAGGCACATTAATGTCATCATTTTCAATAACTTCACCATTATATGTAGAAATAACGGATGCAGATTCTATAAAATAAATAGATTCTCTGGTGATATTACAATGTGGCACTATGGTATAATAATCTAAAATAGTAGTTGGTGGATGTTCAAAGAGATAATCTAAAGCAAACTCCACTGCTGAGCTATCTTGATTTTGAAAATGCATTTGTTGTGTCCAGTGCGAAACATATTCAATAATAGGATAATTGTAACTATCAATTATTTTATAAGAATAACCTTGATATTTTAAAAGTTTTAAAAGATTATGTATTATCATTTCAGAAAGTAGATTACCCAATAATTCATTATTAGGGCAAATGATTGAATTGATTATATCATAATAATGTGAAAAACCTCTATATGGTTCATCCAATCCATGTAAATAACAAAACAACAGGTCTAAGTATTGAAATTCATTTTTATTTGCATCACTTTCATCATGGTCAATCCAATCTTTACAACATTTTTTATTAATACTTTTTAATCTTTTTTCTTCATTTTGAAATAAGCCTATTAAATTACTCGGCAAATATCCGGTCATTGTTACTAAAATAGCCGATAATAAAGCATTATCACTACCAATTACACCATTAATCACTTGTCCATTATAATTTCCACCAACATATTTTTCATAAACTTTAGCAAACTGACCTGAATACGCTCCTGCCTGTGCACCACCCTGATTACAGGCGCCGTCCAAAAGTCCACTATTATACCCCCCATTTATAACATTATCAACCACTTTATCCCAAAATACTCCTTTCACACATAAACCTGTAACAATGTTGTCTATCGCCCAATTATTATTATAACTACTATTGTTCTTTATTGAAGAAATTATTCTTTTAATTATTTCGCTTGCATAATCAGATAATCCACTAGAACCTGAAACTAATTTTTTTACTGTAACTAAACCTTGTAATAATCCAATATAATTATCAAGAGAATATTCTTCCGGACCTATCCAATGATGTTCTCTAAAATCCTCCCTATCATAATTTGCCCCATCTTGATTGTCATCATAACAAGAATAAAGTCCTGCCATAGCTGCTGAGAGGCCACCATTATTAGGGTAATAATATGTATTAATTCCATAAGGTTCAGTAATGTGCAAGTAAGGAAAATCATGATTAAATTCCATAAAATACCCATTTATGTGATGTGTATTACGTGTTTTTCTCATCAGTTCACGTAAGTCGTAGATTTTTGATTTAGAAGGATTGCATAGCATAATATTCTGTTCTATATATTTACCAACCCTACATTCACTACCCTGATTTAAATACTTGTAATTTTCAAATGCATCCGGATAAAAATTTAAATATGGTGGAACTGTGTCAGAATAATTAAGTTTAAAGAAATTAAAATAACTATTATCAAAATTATTCTCTTGAGTCGGATAATTTGCATTGTACCATAAAAAATTAGTAAAAACATCGTCGCGAATCATAAACCCATTTCTATCACCACTCCAAGCTTCACTTCCTTTAGACCAAAAATACGACCAATACGTTTCCGCATCATAATCGAGGCGATCAATAGTTGTTAACTCCCAATAAATCTCTGCTTCAGTTTGTTCTGTAGGCAAACCACTATTAAACAACAAACGCCATTCAGTTGCCAATACAATAAGATATTTACCCATTTGAAAACCTTCATCTCCAACATCAAAACCACCGGAATAGCTAGTAGCATCAGTAATAATATTGTAGTTTAAATCTTGCCACCAATCTGTTCCACGTGAACCAAAAACAATACCTCTTCCAGGATGAGCATAATCACCAGTAAAATTTGGAACCATCCAATCATTTACTAATCTATCGCGCCATACCCAATATTTTGCTTCGTTTAACAAATCATTTTGAGAAAACAATGTAAAACTGAGTAACATAAATATTATGTATAAATGTTTTTTCATTTATTTATATTAATGATATTAATACTGTCAATGTAAAAAATATAGGGCGTTGAATTATAAAGCTCACTATTCCCCTCTTTGTCTTTTTCCTGAATAAAATGCGTACCTTTTTTTTGCCAATTGTCTATATTATAAATAGAAATCTTATAGTTTATAGTATTATCTTTATAAAAACCAATATAAATATTATTATATTTATATAATTCCAAATAATTCAAATAATTGATGTGATAAATATACACTTTAGTGTTTTTGTAAACAAAATCACATAAATTAAAACTGTCATTAGGACACAAGGTTTTAATCATAATAGGCGGAATTTCATTTGGGTTAGTTGGGTTATATAGATCAGAAGATAAAATATCATAATCACATCCCCATTTGATAGTATAACAATAATTGGTGTTGTTTTTTAAATAAAATTCTTCTCTTTTAGGAAATTCCAAAGTTGTTCTTTTACATGACCACGATATTTGCAGTATCATCATGGCTTCTAATATAAACAATAACGATTTATTTATTATTTTCATATTTCTCCATTTTTATTCAATTCAATAATATAAAGTGTCAGTTCTTCCACTTTTTTACAAGTTGTGCATTTATTTCAGTCAAAGATAATCCATTTTCTTTTATGCCTTTAGCAGAAGAAATGTCAGGCAGATGTTTATTTTTGTTTATAATTTTTAAAGTGTCAAATTGAAATATGTATTTAACATAGATAGCATTTAATCTTTTTGTACCATCATCAACAAAGTCCACTTGATTTGTTTTTTCCCAATTTTGGAGATTAAATAAGTTAATTTTATAGTTGTTAACCAAAGTATCTGGGCTAAATCTAATATCAATATTCTTATATCTTATGTTAAAATAAAAGTATTCACTTGGAGAAGAAAACCTCATAAATTGATGTTTTAATAAAATAAAATTTTGTTTAAATGTGTCTGGAAGACTAAATGTATATAATTTTTCTGCACATATAATCTTTAATGTATCATCTGTATTATTTTCTAAATAATATTCATCAATTGTATGAACAGGTATCTTTCTACACCCAAGAAAAGTTACTATTACAAAAAACAAGATTGGTAAAAATTTATTTATTGTTTTCATTTTTTTCAATTTTTTTATTTAATTCAATAATATAAAGAGTAAGTTCTTCTACTTTTTTTACAAGTTGTGCATTTATTTCAGCCAAAGATAATCCATTTTCTTTTATGTCGTTAGCCGAAGGAATATCGGGCAGATGTTTATTTTTGTTTATATACCATTCCAGATCAGATAAGGGCATAAGCCGGTGTTCGGGTTCAAATACATAATCGGGCCAAGGTGTTTCATCTACTTCGATATATACATCTTTTGCTCCCATAGTTCCGTTTACAGCAAACCTGTATCCTTTGGGATTATTATTTGCACCTAAGCAAATACCTATTCCCATTTTATCTTCAACATAGGTAGTCCCCTTTATTTGCACATCTGCATCTGCATTAATATTAGTTGTTCTCAGTCCTATTTTTTTGTTTGATGTAATCAGTAATTGTGTATTCGCCATCAAATCCGATTCAGATAAAGTATTTGTTGTCGTTCCTTGTGTCGGTTTGTAGGTTACAAAACGCAAGTTACCTACTACATCGCTAATCACGGCTGCTCCGCCATTATTCAATCCATCGCTCTGGAATAGCCATTGACCTTGATTGTTTCGTTGAGCATTAAAACCTATGTAACTCGATAAATAATAGGGTGCATTGGAATAGGACTTGCCGATATTAATCTGCGTACTTCCGCTCCCCACCTGTACATTACCATCTGACTTTATTTGCAATCCTTTATCGCTCCCATCGTTGCTTAGCCAATAATTGCCAAGATTAATGTTTTGCACAGCTGTGTGGTTGCCTAAGTTGTCTTTTAACTGTGAAGCGGAAGACGATTTAATAATACCCTGATTATCAGAAATAAGTACTGTTTCATCGGTTATAACTTGCTGCTGTGGAAGTTGCTCAAAACGAATATTACCACTTACATGTAAGGTATATTGGGGGTTATCTACATTGATACCCACCTGCCCGTTTTTGTTTATTACTACTAACTTTTTTACGCTTCCCTCATCGTTTCGCATAAAATTAAATGCTGCAGGGTTTTGCCAATTGTGTATCCAAAAGTTTATGTTTCCATTAGGTATTCCATTGGCATCTTCGTCCACACTTATGCCGCGTCGTTCGGGTATGCGTCCACGTGTTACAATTTCAAAGCCATTGTTCTGTTCAAACGTTTTAGTGCCATTGGACGGAGTACCATATATCAATACATCGCCATGGTTGTTTATTTTGATACCTTGTGCTGTGCCATCGTTGCTTAGCCAATAGTCGTTGAGTTTTAAATCTTGCGTTGCCGTGTGGTTACCAAAATTATCTCCTATTAAAGTTGGCTGTGCCTGACTTACATTTCCCGAAGCATCTACGAGTAATACTTTTTGATTTTGCGTAGTGGTTGCATTTGTAAGGCTTTCGAAACGAAGAGTTCCTTTTATGTGCAATTTTGCTGAAGCAGTTGTTCCAATTCCAACATTTCCATTTGGAAGAATATTTACTGCATCAGAATTGTTTGTTCCAATAATAAGACTCATTGAAGCCTGTTGTTTTAAATATGCTGTCCCATTTGCCGAAACACCTACAAGTAATCCATTATTATAAGAAGAACCTGTACTATTATTAGTCACTTGCAAACCAAAAATAGAAGTAGCAGAAATATTTCGATTTTCTGAACTATCAGCACTATTTATCTGTGGTATAGTTCCTACTGCTTTATGCAGATGTAAAACGTTTTGAGGCGCAACCGTTCCGATGCCTATATTTCCATTGTTATTATTATATAGGTATGTCCCTGATTTTGTCCAAAAAGTATTAATAGTTGTACCCAGAATAGTAACACCCGTTCCTGCTTGTAAAGTTTGCCATGAGGCTGTTCCATTGGCATCGCTGACCAGTATCTTATTATTAGCCGGATTTCCACCCCGTATTGTAATTTGTCCGTTGACATCGAGCATGGTAGCAGGTGTGGTTATTCCAATGCCTATTTTACCATCAGGAGTTAAAGTAAAACGCTCTGTATTCCCTGTAAATAATGATAAATTAGCATTTTGGAAGTTAGAAATAACAGCTTGTTCGCCCATCATGCCTACAAATAAACCTAAATTTTGACTGCCTGTAGGAAAACCCGTTGTCTGGTTCGTAATGTTTAGAAAAGTATTTATAGACCCAAATTCATGAAGATGTAAAGTTGTACGTGGTATATAAGATTCACTCCAACCTGTACCTATACCTATTTTATTTTTATGGTAAAGCCAACCATTGCAATTACCGGGTGAAGAACATTCAATGCTATTTTGTGAAAAAATTTGAATAGGTATAAATACCATATAACTAATTGATAATAAAGTAATTACCCCCCCACCCCATGTATTTTTCGGAGAGTTTTACATACTGAATGGTTACTCATAAACGGCATAACATGATAAATTATGTTTTTGCAAAGATACAACAATTTTTTCAATATAGGAACTAAAAATTAATTTTTTTTGCAAAAATTTTCTATCTATCTATTTATCAGTTATATAGTATTCAGTAAATTTAAACGAACATCTTGTTCATATCGGAACAGATTATTAGGTAATACCGACAATCTCGTCAATTATGACGAGACGGGATTAGCGGTTTGGTATTAGTTGTTCATTATTAGTGATATAATTTCACAACTTGTCTCATTGAATTATTATTAGCGTTTAATAAAATTTTCACATTTTCACATTTTTATATTTTCACATTTTCAAATTTTCACATTTTCAAATTTTCAAATTTTCAAATTTTCAAATTAAAAAACTACTACCTTTGCAGAAATATTCATCTATGAACAGAGTTCTTTCGTTAATATTTATTGTTTTGGTTGCCATGTCGTGTTCGGAGGGTGGTTTTAAAAAAGCCGACGGTGGACTTGAATATAAATTTATAGTAAAGAATGCTCATCATTTACAACCCACCTACAACGATATTATCAATGTTTCCATGTATTACACTACCGAAAAAGACAGTGTGCTTTATGATACACGAGAGACAGGAACCGTATTCCGGCTTAAATTGAAGCAGACTTCCGACAAAAAAGGCACTATAGATGATGGTTTGCTTTTGATGCACGAGGGCGACAGTGCTATTTTTAAAGTGGACGCAGTACGGTTTTTTACAGAAACCCGAGGCGAAGATGTACCTCCCTATATCAAACCCGGTGATAAACTCATTTTTTATGTCAAGTTTTTTGATATTTTTAACATGAAAAAATATTTGGAAGAAAAACATCGACACATCAATGCCAGTGAAAAAGAAGAAATGGAACAACTGAATGAATATTTGTCAACCTCCAATATTTCTGCAAAGCCAACTGCTACAGGGCTTTATTATATCGAAACCCAAAAAGGAAATGGCAATATGCCCGATAGTACTTCTTCGGTCAGTATTCATTATATAGTATCGTTTATCAGTGGTGAAATAATTGACAATACTTATGAACGTAATCAGCCTTTTGATTTTCAACTGGGCAAAAATAGTGTAATCCCTGGACTTGAAGAAGGTGTAAGATATATGCACGAGGGCGGTGAAGCCACACTCATCATTCCATCCAAACTGGCTTATGGCAATCAGCAGTATAAAAAAGTGCCACCCTTTTCAACCCTTGTTTTTGAAGTTAAATTAATAAATGTAAAATAAGTTATGACAACCAGAGTATTTCTAATTTCAGCATTAAATCTATTATCAATATTAACTTTTGGACAAATGGATAAATTAACAACAACCAGTTCTGGATTGCAGTATGCAATTTTAAAACACGGGAAGGGTATTAAAGCCGAAGCCGGCGACAAGGTAAGCGTACATTATGTAGGAAAACTTATGAACGATACCATATTTGACAGTTCTTACAAGCGTGGCACACCTATTACATTTCCTTTAGGCGAAGGAAGAGTAATAAAAGGTTGGGATGAAGGCATAGCCTTGCTAAACGAAGGTGATTCGGCGATTTTCATTATTCCACCACAATTAGGATATGGCAATAGAAGCACGGGACCTATTCCAGCCAATTCCACCCTTAAATTTACCGTATCGCTGGTAAAAGTAGAAAAGGCACCTGTAATTACACCGTTTGATACTAAAGGAAAAGATACCATTACCTTGGAAAGTGGATTGAAAATGATAATTGTAAAACCCGCCGATAAAAATGCCATAAAACCCGAAGGTGGCGATAATGTTACTGTTCATTATACAGGTTACTTGGAAGATGGAAAAATATTCGATTCATCGGTAAGACGCAACGAACCCATTTCCTTTGCCGTTGGTACAGGACGTGTAATTAAAGGCTGGGACGAAGGTCTTTTGCTAATGGCAACAGGAGAAAAAGCACGATTGATTATACCTTATACATTAGCGTATGGCGAAAATGGCCGTCCACCTGTTATTCCGGCTCGCGCTAATTTGATTTTTGACGTAGAACTTATAAATGTACAAAAAGCCGTTAAGCCTGTTCCTTTCGATACCAAAGGAAAAGATACCGTTACTACTCCGTCAGGACTAAAATATATTCTGGTAACCAAAGCCCCTAAAAATGCAGTGATACCCGAAAAAGGAAAAACTGTTTCGGTACATTATACCGGTTATTTTGAAGATGGAAAAATATTTGATTCATCGGTACAGCGTGGTCAGCCATTTGAGTTCCCATTAGGAGAAGGCAGAGTGATTAAAGGCTGGGACGAAGGGGTGGCGCTGATGCATGTCGGCGACAAATGTCGTTTTTTAATTCCATATCCGTTGGCTTATGGTGAAAATGGCTATCCCGGTGCTATTCCACCCAAAACCAATTTGATTTTTGATGTTGAACTGCTTGGAGTAAAATAATACTGTTGAATTTTCAGAATGTCTCTTCTATAATTATCGGATTTATTGACATGTAACTCTTCACCCCCTCTCGTCATTGCGAGCATAGCGAAGCAATCTCACCATGCAGCCACTTCTTTATATAAATCTTTCCATTCTGGATTAAAGGCATTTATAATATCCATTTTCTTTTTTCTTGAACCTCCTTTAATACAGACTTGCTAACAAGATAATAAAAAAACAATACGCTTCGCTTTTGTTTTAAAACTGTTAGTCTGTCGGTATCCCGTCAAAAACTCTTGTAAGAGTTTGACGGTACAAAATTCATTTCATTCTTTTGTTAGCAGTTTATTATTATTTGTCATGATATAAATGGCTCCTCCCCGTTTCATTGACTATTTTCTTGAGATTGCTTCGTGCGTTCCTCCCTCGCAATGACGGGATGAATAGTTACTACCGATTAAATTTTTTTGAATGCATATCGGTATAAATCATTTATTTGTTAGCGGTTTGAAAAAATCAATTTATTTTCAATGCAGATGGAGCATTTCCAATTAAAGATTCCAATTCATTATCAATAATATGGGAAGGTTCGTAATGATAAAACAATTGATAAACGGACAACTGACTAATAGCATCCTGCAATTGAAGTTCGTTTTGATGAACAACGACAAACATTTTGCGTTGGTCGTAATACTGAGCCAGATATTCCTGTTCCGTTTGTCCAGGCGTAGGGACTAAAATAGCCAGTCGTCTCAGGCTTATTAAATCCATAATGGTAGAATAGCCCGAACGTGCAATAATGTATCTTGACGATTGAATAGCATAATACAGTTCTTCGCTGTTAAGATAATTGTAAACAGTAACCATCCCTTCATTCTCGGTCTTTTTAGTGTCATCTACTTTTCCAAGCACAAGCAAACATGGCTTTTTTATTTGTTTCATCTGAGACAGCAGTATGTCGGCAAACAAGGTGCGTTGTGGTTCTGGTCCACTAACAATACCTATTATTTCGTAGGTGTATTCCTTCGGTTTTTCCGTAAATGTGAATGCATCAAAGCGAGATAATATACCAACAAAAACAGACTTGCCGTTTAACGAATATTTACTGGTTAATTCACCGGCAAAATTGGGCATGTCGTTGGTATCGGGAATCCAACAACGGTCAAAATGACGAATATATTTTTTTATTCGGTTGAAAACGATTTTTTCAGCCCACTTAAAAACTTTTGGAAGTTCCAGTTTTATTTGATGAGTTATTATAATGGAAGGAACTTTTTTTGAAAAACATCCGAATCGGCTATCGCTAATAATTAAATCAATAGAATATTTATGAATCCATTTTTCTATATTGCATTGGTCACGTTTTATTCCGTATAGAATTTTCGGAACAAGTTTAATCAAATCCAATGATGTTAAGGCATTGGTTGAATAATGAATGTTTATGGAAGCACAAGGAATCCAAATAAGTTGAGGAAATTCTTCCTGAATAAAATGGTATTGTGGTTTAGTACAGGCAATATACACCTGTTGTTTATGATTATATAATTTTTGAATAATGGGGATACAACGGGTTACATGACCTAAACCCCAGTCAAGAGGACAAATAAGAATATTTTTTGGAGATTCCATTATACCCAATTTACCGCTATTTGGAAATGCTCCATTTTTTGTGCAATGGTTTTTATTTCTTCGCTACTGATTTTTTCCAAACCGCTCAACGGTGGTATTCTGTCGAGGGAATACAGCATCACTACCATAGGATTAATTTTTTTATACTGTTCCATAAGGGCTGTTATTTCTGTGTCAGTAGTATTATCAATGTATTGGTTTTGATATTTTCCTCTCAGGAGCATGGTCTGAACGCTTATACGAAATGGCAGTGTAGTAAGGCTTTCCATATACTGTTGAAAATTGAAAGCAGGTGCTGGCAAGTTGATAACTCTCATAGTTTCTTCTATGGCAGAATCGAGTTTTAATACAGGTTTATCTATCCATTTTAACGAATCACGAATTTCTGTATTAGTTAAAGTACTGGCGTTAGTTAACAAAACAATGCTTTTACCTGGAAAGTATTTGTTACGTAAATTTGATGTTTCTTTAACGATAATAGAAAAATCGGGATGCAATGTGGGTTCGCCATTACCGGCAAAGGTTAAAACATCCAGCATGGCATTTTGATTTTTCAGGGCTATTAATTTTTTTTCCAATGTCATTAAAAATTCATCGGTGGTAGCAAAGGAACCGCTTGCTTTTTCTGGATTCCATCCACATTCGCAATAAATACAGTTAAACGTACATCGTTTGCTTTGCGAAGGTAGCAAATTTAGCCCCAATGAATAGCCAAAACGCCTGCTCTTTACAGGACCATAAATTATTTCATGAAACAATATAGACATATATAAAAATCTTGTACGAAGTTAGCATTTTTTGAGCCGGAATAAAAAAAATTAATGTAAAAGTTGTGAAATATTTAAGCCATTGATAATAAACAAATAAAAAAATTTTCTGTTCGTTTGTTGATAATTATTTTTTTATCAAGATGGTTTGAAAGGGCAATGTATCGGGGAAAACTACTTTTAATAAATATGCTCCCGCCGATAATGGTGCACATGGAATAAGGTAATTTTCGGACAAGTTATTTTTAAATGTTTGGTTAAAGATAATTTTACCATTTACATCATAAAGCATGATAGATACAGGCGTTGGCTTATCGGTAGTAATATGAACGAATGCTGCTGTTTCAACGGGATTAGGATACACGTTGACTGAACACAAGGACGTTAGGGCATTTTCTTTTACATCAATTGAAATAGCATGTGGTTGAATAATAAAATTGACTTTCCCATTCGATTCAGTAAGATTAATAGATACGGGTACACTGTTGATACCTTGTTTCTCAAGTCGCAATTTTAATAGTTGTGATGGTAAATGATAAAAGGCATACTGTCCATTGTGGTTACTCAGTGAAAAGCGTTGCGTTTTGTCGTTTTCATCAAGCAACAACAGCACCTGATTGGGTGCAAGTTGTAAATCTATCTGCGATGGAAGCGAATCGGAAAACCAGTTATTCAAATAAACATTGTATTCAAAATAAGTGGAATCGGAAATAGAAACTGTACCACTAATGGTATCATCGCCATATACAATATCGTCGCTGCTTTTAAGCCAAATATCCTTGTGGTCATAAAAACCGTCCACTTGAACCCATACGGCATCTTGCCATTGAAGTTCATTCCCGTAATAGGTAGGAAAATAATTGGGAGTATATATGGCATTTACATTAAAATAAGGAATGGCATACAATATATATTTACCATTCTTCAAAAAATTAAATGCATAGACTCCATGTTCAATTTTGGTATATCGCACGGCGCGATAATTTTGACAGGAATCTTTAATTAAAAGAACAACTATCCCTTCAGGTAACAAAGCACTTCCTGCATATACATTTCCAGAAATGCCATAATTTTTAGTAGTATCGGTACACAAGTAAGAAATGTGAATAGTATCGCAGTATGTATCCATACAGTCATTGTCAAACTGAACAGTAAGGCATGTTACATAATTGCCGGGCTGCAAATAAACGTGTTCCGGATTCTGCTGTGTAGAAGTATAACCATCGCCAAAATTCCAGTTATAGGAAATTGCTTCACTACTTCCGTTGGACACTTTTTGACAAAATGTTGACAGATAATTATTGGAAACATAAGCAGAAAATACAACATCGCAATTCATCTTATCCTGTGAAAATCCTGACAGGGTCATGAAAAGAAAAATTACGACATATTTCACCTGTTTCATTGTAAATTATATTTTAAGCCAACGTTTAGTAAAAATGAATGAAGTTTAATATTCAACGGGTTGGTATTACCAAACACGGGTGTAATGGATTGTTTGTAAAGTGGTATAATGGATAAGGCTATACGGGGTGAAAAATGATAAGTCGCTTCCACGCCACCTATTGCGTTCATATAAAACATACGAAATGTTTTTGGTGAAACCGGAATGGTGCCATAATCATTATAGGGGGAAGCCATTGTTCCCGTACTTGCCATTATATATGAAAGCGAAACACCTCCCTTGACTGTAAAATCAATACGTCCAAAGGAATAAGTATATCCCAGCAAAACAGGGATTTCTAAGGTTGTAAACGAAAATTTAGTCTGATGTTTCGTATCTTTTCTTTGTGATGTAACCTGTGTATGGTTAACGGTATCTATTTGTGAAATCAATACCGAATCGGTATGACAAATCCAAACCGTATCGCCGGTAAGCAATAAACTGTCAAGATTTAATACATAAAAATGGAAAGAATGATAGTAACTGTTATTTATTATCTGTTGAGAAAAAACAGTGTCATTTAAAAATTGAGATTGAAGATAATTATAATGATGAGATATTTTTGAACAGGAAAGTCCCACATTGACAGAAAAGTTGTATCGTTGCCATTCATAAAACAGGGAAGCCGTATAATCCAGCGATGTAGTAACAGGCATAGACGAATAATTTTTAAAAAACGTATCGCCGTATCCCGATTTGGCACTAAATGTGGCATTGGTAAATACGGGAGCAAAAAAGAACCCAATAGCATGATGAGAAAGTGTCAACGGTATGGTGGGTGTGTTAACGAAAGGGTAAGAATTATATGCAGTTGCTTTTTCGAGTGAATCGCATTGCTTTGCAGAAATTGATGATAAGGGTAAAAATACAGTATTCTCTACGACATCTTTCGCAACAAGTGATTCGTTTTGTTGATAGTTTGCCTTGTTATTTGTTGCATTATGAATAAGACGTAATGGGGATGTTACTGTTGCAGGAAGTTTCAGTTGGGCTTGCGTTTGATGTAACATAGTCATCTGGCTGCGTGGTATATTCAACGTATTCGTTTGTGTAGAAACAACATTAGAAATGGATGATGGTTGTTCAGAAGAAGGCATATTTAATTGCGATACAATAATAAGTGAAGCAATTGCTGCCGATACTATGTAATAAATATTGAAGGTATAGGGTGAAAAAGTAGTAAATCTTTTCCACCAGAGCGAAATAAATACTTTTTTCCAGACGTTACTGCTTGGTTTGACAATGTAATGTGAAAACATGGATTTAACCTGATGAGTAAACAGTTCTTGATTAATGTTTTTCCATGTCTCATGACTGGGATTAACACGATAATGATGGAACTTGTCATGCCAATATTTTTCAAAAAAGTCGGTCATTGCACACTCACTGTTTTTTTAATTAAACTTAATTTGGCAAGACGGTGCTGTATAATTTTGCGTGCACGCGAATACTGCGATTTCGAAGTTGCAATATCAATATTCATCATTTCGGCAATTTCCTTGTGCGAATAGCCTTCAATAGCAAACAGGTTAAAAATTAAACGATACCCTGGCGATAATGATTGTATTACATGAAGCATCTCTTCAAGAGTAAATTCGGTAATATCGTTCCCGTTGCTATCTTCATATTCATTAATTGCGTCCAGTGAGTTGCTGTAATAATGTTTAAGATTCTTGCGATAATTGGTAATCGCCGTATTGACAATAACACGCCGCATCCATCCTTCAAAAGAACCAATAAAATTGTATTGTTCTATCCGGTTAAATATTTTAATAAACGATTCCTGAAGAATATCTTCTGCTTCGGGTTTGTTGTGGGCATATCTTATGCATACCCCTAAAAATTTCGATGCATATAAATCGTACAACATTTTTTGAGCCTTTCGGTTTTGTTTTATACAGCCTTCTATTAATTTTTTTTCATCAAACATAGACTGCAAAGGTTAAGACTCTTTATAAAAAGATTTAGTTGCATGAATACACAAAATTACAATAAAAATTCTAAATAAAACATGTATTGAAATAAAAATTTTTCGCTCTGATAATTCATGTATAAAAAAACGTTTGCAAGAAAATATTAACCACGTTGCTTAATTCCTCTGATACTAATATGACTCTGGCATTCAAAACTGTGATAATCTGATTTATAGGAGCGGAGCCGAACTATATTTCCCCAAAATAATAAATTTCATGAATAGTAATCTTTGTATTCTTTGTGTATATTTTTTTGGTATTCTTTGCGGTTAATCTTTTATACGGCACGTGTCTCGTCAGCAATGACGAGACGAGAAAGTGCGCATAGTATTACGCAAAGAGTACAAAGAAGCAGTTCTAATAAATTTATCATATTTTTTCTCCTACTAAATATTTATAAATCGGTGTCTTAATTAAATTTCGAAATAGGTAAGGAGTTCTGAAATTAAGAATATTTAAAAACTTTTTTTTACTTTTGTTGGGTTACTTTTGTGATGTTTTTTTATTAAAAAAAGGCGATGAGTAAAAAACCGTCTCTGGATGAGAAAACACTAATTCATGGTTTAAAAAACAACAATTCCATGATAATAGTGTATGTATATAGAAAAAATTTTCCGGTAGTGGCAAATTTTGTGCGGTTAAACGGAGGCAGTAATGATGAGGCGAAAGATATTTTTCAGGATGCCATGATGGTTCTTTTTCATAATTTGCAAAATCCGCAGTTTGATTTATCTTGCCAACTCAGTACTTACCTGTATTCGGTTTCGCGCAATTTATGGCTCACCGAACTCAAAAGAAAAAACAGACACAATGGCGAAATACAGGAAGTAGAAGAATATTTACTCGATGACGATATAAATATGGACAAGGCTAAAGAAACTATTCAATCGCAAAAGCAACTCCATAAATGTATGGAATCATTGGGTGAACCTTGTAAAGGAATATTAACATCGTATTATGTGGAACAGTTAAGCATGCAAGAAATAGCTGACAAAATGGGTTATACGAATGCGGAAAATGCAAAAAATCAAAAATATAAATGTTTATTACGCTTAAAAAAATTATATTTTAAACATTAATTTATGGATGCTGTTATTCTTTTTGAATTGTCTGAAAAATATGTAAACGGAACACTCTCAAGCGATGAATTATCGCTATTGGAGCGAGCATTTAACGACAATCCCGCATGGAAAATTCAATTTGATGAAAACATCAATCTTATAAAACAATTACAAGAATATCCCAAATATAAAACATTTGCAAAATCCATTCACAATGCAGAAAATAATAACGACATGCTCGACAAATGGATAAGCACTTATAAAAAACCTTTATTTAGACGAATTATTCAATACTCTTCGGTAGCCGCAGTCTGTGTTATAGCTGTACTTGGAACACTCTATTTCTCAGGATGGTTTTCTTACAACAATAATCAACTACATACTTATAAACAATTATCTAATAGTATAACAACTATCTCCGAAAATCAAAAATCACTATGGAATAATTTATTTTCAAAAAATACTATAACTTATTTAAGCGGTACGGCATTTGCCATCTCTTCTGAAGGTTATTTGGCTACCAGTTATCACCTCATTAAAGATAACGACTCTGTGTTTGTAGTTAATGTTTCCGATTCATCTACGTTGCTTCATGCAAGTGTTATTGCTACCAATCCCGACCTCGATGTAGCCATTTTAAAAATTGAAGATACTTCTTTTTCTATGTTAAAAAATATTCCATATTCTTTCAATTTTAATTACAATTTTGAGTTGGGCAATTATGTATATAGTCTTGGATTTAGTAAAAACAGCATCGTTTTTGGCGAAGGAAGCATCAGTTCTTTTACAGGCTTTGACGAGGATACTAATACCATTCAATTGTCCATACCTACCAATCCGGGAAATAGCGGAAGCCCTGTTTTTAATCAGAATGGAGAAATTATTGGCATCGTTTGTGGAAAAAATTATGAAAAAGAAGGTAGCAGTTTCGCAGTTAAAGCATCTTTGATAAAAAATATGGTTGACAGTTTGAAAAATATCGACAATAAGGCATTTTCCACAAAATCTATGAAAAACACTATTAAATATTTACCCAAAAATAAACAACTTAGTAAAATTATTCCGTATATTTTTAAAATTGAAATTTACTAATCTTGTGATTGAGTGTCTAATACCGACTTGCTAACAAGTTCATTAAAGCAATTCATTTCATTCTTTTGTTAGCGGTTTGGTATAAAACGATATTTTAAGGAATGTTTATTTAAACAAAATTTCTTATCTTTGATGTTTGATTATGGTTTATTTTTCAAGACCTGTGAATTTATAAGTAAATAGCATGAAAAAAATATTTTTAATCAGTGCATTGGGGATATTTCTGAATATATCCAATTCAAATGGTCAGCAGGATAGGATACATTCTGGCTCCCTGCCATTATTTAACGTTAACCATTCTGTGGTTTCAGACAAAACATCAAGTAAAGGAATTAAAGGTACACTTTATCAAAACGGCTCCTTCATAACGTTGATAGGTGGAGGATATCATGGATTGGATTTTAGTTTAATAGATATGTCTATAGGGTTGAGTAGTTATGGTTATGCTCATTCTATTGGTAGTGGATATGCCGTTGCTGAAGATTTTGCTGTTCCTGATGGTGGCTGGCTGGTAGATTCACTTATTTTTTATTGTTATCAAACAGGGAGTGATACGATTTCTACTATCACCGATTATCGTGTACTAATCTGGAATGGTGTGCCTGATGAAGCAGGAAGCAACATCGTATGGGGAGATTTAACCACCAATCGTCTTGGAAGTACATCCTTTGCCCATGTTTATCGTGGTGTAAATACTACAGACACAACCCGTCCTGTTATGCGAAACGTTATCGTTACCAATGGCTTATCATTACCCAAAGGCAATTATTGGATAGAATGGCAAGCAGGCGGTATAGAGACATCTGGTCCTTGGGTTGTTCCTGTAACCATTTCACACATGAACATCACAGGCAATGCCAAAATATATAACGGCTCCGACTGGTCTGCCATAAATGATAACGGTTATCCACAAGGTTTACCTTTTGAAATATATGGAACGGGAACATCCAGTTGCATTCATCCTGTTTATCCTGTTGTTTCGGCAATTTCAGACCATGCTGCTACGGTATCATGGAGTTCTATCAGCGGTATTACAGAATGGAGTATGGAATATGGTCCTACGGGCTTTATACCTGGAACAGGAACCATAATCAATCATATATCAACTAATGTTGTCAATTTAAGCAATTTGTTGCCATCCACCATGTACGATGTATATATTTATACCAATTGCAGTTCAGATGTGGAAAGTACACCCGCATTTATCACTTTTTCTACTTCTTCGTGTCCATCACAGTTTCAATGTGGTTATGTACTTGAATTTACCGATAATTTTGGTGATGGCTGGAATGGTGCCAGTATTCGTTTATATTCAAACGGTATTTTAACAGGAACTTATACGTTGGAAAATGGAAGTTACGATACCGATACGATTATGTTATGCCCCAATGACAGCATTTCACTGATATTTAATGGAAGTACTCATGATGATGAATGTGGCTTTACTTTTTATAATCCTTTTGATTCGATTTTGTGTTATTTTAACGAAGGATATGCACCATCCAGCGAAACAGTGATATATACGGGTTATGCTTCCTGCGTGGAACACGTATGTATTCCTCCTACAACCATGTCCACGATAAATCAGACCCCATCGTCTATTCAATTAATATGGACACCGGGCAGTGTCGAAACAGAATGGCAAATAGAATACGGTATTTCCGGTTTTAGTTTAGGAAATGGCACTCGTATTACAACAACGTATGACCCTTTTACGTTGACGGGATTATTGCAAGGAGTTACTTACGACTGGTACATTAGAGCAATATGCCAACCCAGCGATACCAGTAACTGGACATCGCTGCCCTCACATTTTACTTTGCCGTGTGCTGCCTTGTTGTCCTATCCTTTTATCGAAAGTTTTGAAGGTAATCTTTTTCAACCACTATGCTGGTTTAATGTAGATGCAGATAACGATGGTTTTAAATGGCAACAACAAACGGTGGCACAGGGTTACAGTGCTTATAATGGCACTAATGTTGCAGTATCTTTATCACATACAGAAAATACAACTCTTACGCCCAATAATTATTTAATCAGCCCACCTATGTGGATTAACTCTTCAAATCTTTGGTTACAATGTTACGTGTCGCCCATAAATCCACTTTATCCGACTGAAGTTTTTTCCATAGAAATTTCTACCTCCGACAGTAGCATTTCCAGTTTTACCAGTATTTTTTCTGATACGTTAACCGATTCCGATTCTGCATGGAAAGAAATATTATTGCCACTGAATGCCTATTACGGACAGACTATTTATATCGCTTTCAGGCATTATAATTCTACAGGAATGTCGGGAATCAAATTAGATAATGTAGAAATTGCTGAAGGGCTGCATGCCGAATCTATAAATACAACGGAGAATATTATTGTTTATCCTAATCCGGCTACGGACCAATTGTTTATTGTCGGAGCACAGGTTTTGCACGTTGAACTGTACAATTTGCTTGAACAAAAAATAACTTCCTATTCAAAAACAAATACAATTTTTATTGGGAATATAGCACAGGGGACTTATTTGGTAAAAATTATTACAAATAAAGGAGCCATAACACGTAAAATAACAATAGTGCGTTAAATTATAATATTTAATTAAACATGTTAATACTGAAATACAAAATCTGGCTTGAAACCGAAGATAAAATAGGTGTTTTGGGAGACGAAAAATGTAATCTGTTAAAAACGATAAGTGAAACAGGCTCTCTTAAGGAAGCGATGAAAAAAAATAATATTACTTATCGTAAAACATGGGACAATCTAAATAAAATTGAAAAAATCTTGGGGTTTCCCGTCTTGCAAAAGCAACGTGGTGGCATAAAAGGTGGACAAACCATTTTGACACCGCAGGGACAAGCCATTGTAAATGCTTTTGATAAATTTCATAAAAAATACGATGTAGTTATTAATAAAGCACTGGAAGAAATTCAAAAAGAAATAAATGCCATTCCAATAGAAAAATGAATTGACGATAGCATAAGAACAATTTATACCAAACCGCTAACAAAAGAATGAAATGAATTTTGTCCCGTCAAACTAGTTTGACGGGATGCCGACAGACTAACAGTTTTAAAACAAAAGCGAAGCGAATTGTTTTAATGAACTTGTTAGCAAGTCGGTATTATTTACGAAATATATATAATACCTCTTGACATTGAACCCTAACTCTGAAAAAATGCACGTATTATACTATTCTAGATTAAGACCGACTTTGTTAACAAGTTTTTTAGTATAAGAAGTTGTTTCATTGAAGTACCAGTTATCATTAATTTTAATTTTCTTAATC
>Ga0302253_1000744_pt1 | contig 23931 bp, 23 predicted proteins | sample AAG_RA_Trp_MG_FD_193537 | JGI IMG/M metagenome (GOLD analysis project Ga0302253, IMG submission 193537) | Enriched activated sludge microbial communities from anaerobic digester in WTTP, New Holstein, Wisconsin, United States - AAG_RA_Trp | ecosystem: Engineered > Bioreactor > Anaerobic >...
GGCTCCAGCGTGCGGTGGATTTCCTGCACATCCGGCTCATCGGACCGGGCTCCGCACTTTTTGCATTTCCAGCCTTTTTTCCTGCCGTCGCTCGTCATCCGCTTGTCGCACGCCGGGCAGAGCGGCGGCCGGCTCCTTTCCGCCCGTGCAAGGGAGACGACTTTCATCTTTTCGAGGTTGATGCTGCCTTTCTTGTAACTGCCGGCTGCGATTACGTCATCGCCCGGATATAGCGTACGGACGATATGCCGGAAATTTTTCGTTGGTTCGTACGCCATGCACCGGACCGTATTGTCGCCTTCCTGAATCGTGAAGGACACATGGCCTCCCGTGCCCGTCTTCGGAACATCTGAAACGGTCCCGCGGACCCGGTAGGAGAGTCCTTCACGCAACCCGGCGATTGTTCCGGCAAGGAGGTGGGCATCGGTGCCCTGGTTGGTCACCCAGATCTGCTCGATGCCTGGTTTCTCGGATTCGATCATCTGCCGGGCTGCCATCACCCACCGCGGGCTCTCGCCCCGGATACCAAACAGTACCGGGTCGGGCGTATGCGGGACGCAGACCACGACATCGTTGATCGTATCGACGGTATCCCACGTATGGGGGAACGTGGCAGATTCCGCGTCAAACAGGCTCTGCCGGTCGACCGAGCGGGGGGTGCCGAACCGTTCCGGCTCGCGGTAGACGAGTATTTCGGATGTCCGGTCAGTGAGTTCGCTTGCAACGGCTGCGGTTGCACCGATCAGGCCGCGCCGGTTCTTCCAGCCGCGGTACCGTGCTCCGGTCCTGTCAAGGAGGGCTGTTGCTTCCCCGATAGTGCAGAAGTCCGTTACCGCTTTTTGGTAAAAACCCGGATCCGGTTTCTTTTCAGCGACAACAAGGCCGGGATTGGTGTTCCTGCAGGAGAAGTCGGCAAGTTCGTCCACAAGGTCGGATGCAATTACAAATGCCTGCTCCGGATCGCCATCCACGTCCAACATAATTGCTGCATTTCCCCGTGTCTTGAAGGTCACGTTGGGATTGAGCCGGACGAGGCGTGCCTCGCGCACCCGCATGTGCTCCCGGATCAGCCTGCGGGCGAGCACCGCCCCGAGGTATGTGGTGCACATTCCTGACGGCGAGTCCGTGTCGTCAACACCGATCAGCATATCTATATTAATATATGGGAACGCTCCATCCATTTGTATCTGCATGTCACAGGACCGCCAGCTCCAGCTTGTCATGAGTGTCATGATTACGGCCGGCTTTGAGGTCTCCGAGCGATTTACCCTGCGGCCGCGGAGCTTCGATCTCATAGCCCGCAACAACGGGACGCTGCTCGTGATCAAGGTGGTCTCCCATATCGATTCGGTGAGTGAGGAGGTGGCGTTCGATATCGAGCTTATCTCCCGGCTGCTGGGCGGGATCCCGCTGATTGTTGGAGAGCGGGCGCGGGATGCGGAGCTGGAGCGCGGGGCAGTCTATGTGCGGTACGGGATCTATGCCATCAGCCCTGCAACCCTCTACGACTACTTCGTCGAGAAGATCCCCCCGCTGGTTTATGCATCGCCGGGCGGGCTGTATGTCAACATCAACGGCGACGCGCTGCGGGAGCTTCGCGAGCGCCGGAACATGTCGCTTGGCGATCTCGGGAACGTGCTCGGGGTATCCCGGCGCACCATCAGCAAGTACGAGAGCGGGATGGGCACTACGCTCGATGTCGCGATCCGGATCGAGGAGTTCTTCGATACCGGTGTTGTCGAGGCGATCGATCTCATAAAACATGAACCGCCCCGGGCCATGGACCTCGACAAGAAGGAGACCGGTATGCACCCGCAGAGCCCGATGGAGTTCCTCGAGCAGATCGGCGTCCACCTCCACACGCTTCACGGGGCGCCGTTCCAGGCGCTGCTTGAATTCGACCGGCATACGATCCTGACCGGTTACGGGCCGGCACAGAAAGTGGTGAAACGGGCCGCTCTCATCGGCAACCTCTCGCAGATCGCCAAGAAACACGCCATGTGCGTTATCACCGATTACCACAAGGAGAAGAAGATCGGGAAGACGCTGGTGATTGGCGAGAAGCGTCTCCATGCAATAGGAGACGGGTTCGAGCTCCTCGACCTGCTGGGCGAGTAATGTTTTCCCAACTTTTATATAGAACCACAAACCAATTTTAGTGCTAAAATTTGTGCTAAGTGGTGATTTTATGTCACAGCAACTTGGAGGACAACCAATTCTCATTCTCAAGGAAGGCAGCACCCGTACCCGCGGCCGCGATGCCCAGGGTATGAACATCACCGCCGCAAAGGCAGTGGCAGCCGCAGTAAGGACCACGCTCGGTCCCAAGGGTATGGACAAGATGCTCGTCGACACGATCGGCGACGTTGTGATTACCAATGACGGTGTCACGATCCTCAAGGAAATGGACATCGAGCACCCGGCCGCAAAGATGATGGTTGAAGTGGCAAAGACCCAGGACGCCGAGGTCGGCGACGGGACCACCACTGCAGTCGTCATCGGCGGCGAGCTCCTCAAGAAGGCAGAGGACCTCCTCGAGCAGGATGTCCACCCGACCGTTATTGCTGCCGGTTACCGGCAGGCAGCCGAGAAGGCGCAGGCAATCTTAAAGGAGATCGCCTTCGATGTCAAGGCAAGCGACAAGGCGCTTTTAAAGAACATTGCCGGCACCGCCATGACCGGCAAGAGCGCAGAAGCGAGCAAGGACAAGCTCTGCGACCTTGTCGTCAAGGCTGTCACCATGGTCACCGATGATGACGGGACCGTGGATGTCGAGAACATCAAGGTCGAGAAGAAGACCGGCGGCTCGATCGAGGACTCCGAGATCGTCGAGGGTGTTCTCATCGACAAGGAACGCGTCCACCCCGCGATGCCCAAGAAGGTCACGAACGCCAAGATCCTGCTGCTCAATGCTGCAGTCGAGTTCAAGAAGACCGAAGTCGACGCCGAGATCAACATCACCTCCCCCGACCAGCTCCAGGCATTCCTCGATGAGGAAGAGCGGATGGTCAAGGGTATCGTCGACAAGATCGAGAAGAGCGGTGCCAACGTCCTCTTCTGCCAGAAGGGTATTGATGACATCGCCCAGCACTACCTTGCCAAGGCCGGCATCTTTGCCACCCGTCGCGTCAAGAAGAGTGATATGGAGAAACTCGTCCGGGCAACCGGTGCAAGCCTCGTCTCCTCTATCGACGCGATCGGCAAGGAAGAACTCGGAAAGGCCGGCCTTGTTGAAGAGCGCAAGGTTGGTGGCGAAGAGATGACCTTTGTCGAACAGTGCAAGAACCCCAAGGCAGTCTCCATCATCGTCAAGGGCGGTACCGAGCACGTTGTCGACGAGCTCGAGCGCGCCATCCACGACGCACTCCGCGTTGTCGGCGTTGTTGTCGAGGACAAAAAGGTCGTGGCCGGCGGCGGCGCACCCGAGACCGAACTCTCGCTCCGCCTCCGCGAGTATGCGGCAACAGTCGGCGGCCGGGCACAGCTCGCTATCGAAGCATTCGCAAGCGCCCTCGAAGTCATTCCCCGCACCCTTGCGGAGAACGCAGGTCTCGACCCCATCGACATGCTTGTCGAGATCCGCGCAGCCCACGAGAAGGGCAAGAAGACCCACGGCCTGAACGTGTTCGAGGGCAAGGCAGTTGACATGAAGGCAGCCGGCGTTGTCGAGCCGCTTCGCGTCAAGACCCAGGCAATCTCCTCTGCTGCTGAGGCAGCGGTCATGATCCTGCGCATTGACGATGTCATCGCCTCCTCAAAGGCCCCCGAGCCGGCAGGCGGCGGCATGCCCCCCGGCGGCATGGGCGGAATGGGCGGCATGCCCCCGGGCATGGGCGACTACTGATCCCAGGCCCCTTTTTTCTTGATACATTTTTCCCCGCATTGGCGTTATGCATCCTTGCCCTGTACGGTATGGTATCATTGATTCATTCATGCCTTCATGATCATTGACCGGCAGATCCTGTGGATACATTTCATCAGGACCGATCAGAAGGATGGACTTCAGGATGATCGGTTCCTCTCAAAAATGATATTCCGTTATTCTGTAAAAAGCGGAGGACAGGATCGGTTTTTATAACTGCAGAGAAAAAAAAGAAAATTTTCGCTGATTACGATGAGGGCTTGTTCTCCGCGCTCCAGAGGGTATCGCCCTTCCTGACAATGATCGCACCTGTCATCTCGGGATAACCGGGGTCGGTAAATTCGAAGATCCCGGTCTTCTCACCAAAGTCATAATTGAACTGGGCGCCCTTCATCAGCTCTGCGGAGGTGAACTTCCCGGCACTTTCACCGGTTGCCTTAACGATATGGACCCTGTTGTCATCGTTGACCCAGGTGACCATCGTGCCCGGGAGAACGGTCAGGGAGTCCGGTTCGAATTTATTGTCCCGGATATGGATTTCAAGTTTCCGCGTTGACGAGAATGTGGCAGATGACCAGGGTGTCTTTGTTGCTGATACATTGGAGGTTGTCTCCGGGGTTGCGGCAGTTGTGATACTTGTTGTCGGGAGTGCCGTGGGTTTCGGGGTTGAAATCTCAGTCGGGACTTCTGTTACGACAGCCGTTGTTGTGATGGTTGTAGCTGTGACTGCAGGTTTTGCCTGCTGGGTGGTACATCCGCCGGCAGCGGCCAGAAGCATCACCAGAATGAACACACCGATAATCGTCTTCATTAAATACAATTGAATCCGGCGTGTAATTAAATTTACCGCCAGAATTGCTCTTTTTTTCCGTTTACCGCAGAAATCCTTGTCGCGGAGGGAAAACCGGGACAATAATTAAACCAGATTGTGAACATGCTGTCATGATCCCGATCCGGGCTCAAGGAATCCCGAACAGCAGGTTAATGAACCCGGACGTGTCCACTATCTCCCATGAGCGACCGGTTTATTTCAACACGATACACCACGAACTGCTACCATTGTAAAAAACTGGCAGACCAGATTATTACTGCCGTACCGAACCAGGCCAAGGTCGTCTGCGACAACTGCAGCGCTGCCCGGGTTTTCGTGCCCCGCATCGAGGATGTCAGCAGGGAAGGAGAATATATCAGAATCGGCTGCTATGATCAATGGAAACTGGTCGAGACTGCTGTCTGCCGGAACTGCCATGTCACCGGACCTCATGACATGACTATCGGCTGCAGGCACTTCATTGTACGCTGCCGGAATTGCGGCTTTACCCATTTCTACAAATTCGATCTCGAATATTTCGAGAAAGAAGCACCGGGATCCTGAAAATTCCTGTATTTTTTTCAGGCTCCCTGGCAGTCACACGCAGTCAGGTTATTATACCGGTCCGCATACTCTCCCAGCACGGCACAGAGGCGGGTCTTGTGCTGGGGATTCTTTGTGAGAATGAAAAAGACGATCTCGTTGTCGGTGATCGTTGCCGGACGCGAGTGCGTGAGGATTGCCAGCTCCCTGCACCGCTTGTTGATATATCCATCCCTGATAACCCGCGGGAGGTGCTGGTAGATCATCAGAACCGACTGATGGTCCATCCGATCGAATATCTGCTTCACCTCGTCAAACAGGAGGTGCCTCTGGGTCGGGTTCTTCACTTCAAGACCGGTATCGGGGTCGAGGAAGACCAGGGAATTGGCCGGGAATCTGTCGAATACCTTTTTGAAATAATTCTCGCGGTGCTCGTGGGAAAATGTATCCCTGTGCAGGACATCAACGACAATATTCTCCTTCCTGAAATAGGACTGGATCCCGTGGAAGTACGCGAGATCGTCATCGATCTCCTGGAGCCGGCCGAGATCCTCCATCAGTTCGCGGTTCCGGGTTCCTGCCATGCCCTTTTTCACGGCAAGCCCCAGATCTTTTGTCCTGGTCGTTTTCTGTGCCGAAGCCCGGTCATCTTCCGTGAGCATCGGGATGAACGTGAAGCTTGCGAGCTCCGGAAATGCTTTCATGATATGGCGGACACAATCGAACTTGAACAGGTCGCGGGCATCGCCAAAGAACATTCGGTTCAAATTATTTTCCTCCTACGCTGGTATTCGCGGGGAGGCTCAAAAAGGTGCCGGGTAAAATTGGATTATTTCTCTTCCCGGACCATGTCGATGGCTTTCTTCGGGCACTCGTTGGCACAGATCCCGCAGCCCTTGCAGAAGTTCAGGTCAATCTCAAGGTCTTCATTGATGACTGCATCGGGGCAGTAGGTAGCGCAGAGTCCGCAGGCATTGCACTTCTCCTTGTCGACAACAGGCCGGAAGACCCGCCAGGTCCCGGTCTTCCCTGCAGCACCCTGCACCGGCCTGCTGATGGCCAGCCGTTCGCGTTTCAGTGCAGGGGTCATGTGCTCATCTCCCGGAATGCGGCCTCAGCAGCCTTGACATTGCGTTCATCAGCGAACATCTCCCGGATTGCTTTCTTCGCTGAATCGACAGTAACGATTCCCATCCTGGCAAGAGCGCCGATAACCGGCGTGTTGAGGATCGGGCTTCCGGAGACCACGAGATTCTCTTTCAGGGCGATGCCGGTCAGGTCGACATTGCTTGACACGTAGCCGGAAAAGTCCTTCTTCTGCTGGCTGTTGAGGAGAACCTTCCCGCCGGTCCTGAGTCCCTGGAGCACATCGACCACGTCCATGACGCTTGCGTCAAGCACCACGACCATATCCGGTTTCTTGATCTGGCTGTAGATCCTGATGGGTTTGTCATCGATACGGACAAACGATACGATCGGGGCGCCGCGGCGCTCGGCCCCGTAGAACGGGGCAGCGGTTGCGTATTTCCCGTCATAGATAGCAGCAAGTGCGAGAAGCCGGGCTGCGGTAACACCGCCCTGCCCGCCGCGCGAGTGTATGCGTATCTCAAACATATTTGTCCACCCCGAACCAGAACTCCGTTCCCATGCAACGGTGGCGGACAAAGTCCGCGATATCCTCATAGGTGACTTCCTGGCCACCGATTCCCGCGATGATGCTCGCCACCTGTTCTTTTGTCTGTGCGGTGATCTCTGTTGCCAGGATCCCGCCGCGCCCAAACGAGTAATCGCGGTCGATGACAATGACCTGCTTCCCTTTCAGGTTCAGTTTCGGGAACGGCCGCAGCCAGCGCAGGCGCATGGACCCGGCCTTCACGCCTTCCTTCCTGAGCAGATCGACGGCAACTTCTGCCTCTTTCCCGAGCGTTCCCATCGCGACAATGATCACATCCGCGTCCCCGCACAGGTAATCCTCGGTGAAATCATATTTGCGGCCGAACCGTTTTGCAAATTCTTCCTGCGTCTTCTCGATTACCTTCACGGAGTCGCGCATCGAGCGTTCGATATCCCAGCGGACCTTGAACTGCTGGTCGGGTCCGGTCAGGCAACCGTACCCTGCCGGGTTCTTTGTATCGATCGCGTACGGAAGGTTCATCGGGGGTATGAAATCGCCGGGATCGACGGTGTCGAGCGGCTGCATGATATGGGAGAGGAGGAACCCGTCGAGGTTAATCATTACCGGCAGGAGGACATCGTTGTGTTCCGCGATCCGGAACGCCATCAGGGTTGCATCGTATGCTTCCTGAACCGTACTCACATATACCTGAAGCCAGCCGGTGTCGCGCTCCTGCAGGGAATCCGTATGTTCTGCCCAGATGTTCCAGCCGGGCCCGAGCGAACGGTTCACATTGGCCATAACGACCGGCAGTCGTGCTCCTGCCGCCCAGTTGGTCATCTCGTGCATGTACAGGAGCCCGTGGGAGCTTGTGGCGGTGAATGTCCGGGTTCCTGTGATGCTTGCACCAATGCAGGCTGCCATTGCCGAGTGCTCGCTCTCGACCGGAATGTAACGGCTTTTCAGTTCGCCTCCGGATACGAACTCCGCAATCTGCTCAACGATCTCGGTCTGGGGTGTGATGGGATAGGCGGCAATTACTCCGGGTTGCACCTGTTTCACCGCTTCGGCAACGGCCTTATTGCCAGTCGCGATCTTCTTCATGGCGCAGCCTCCTCCGCTGAGAGTTTTGCCAGGTTCCGCGCGATCCGCTGTTTGATAATATCCACCGTCTTTGCATCGATACCCTTGAACCGGCCCTGCGGGGCAAGGTACTCCTCGAGAGGGATCGGTTTCTTCATCGCCGCTTTCGATTGGGCACCTATCGTCAGTCTGCCATATTCGCGCTCATAGAGGACCCACATGCCGGACTTCACTGCGAGTTTACCCATCTCAACGGTCTTCTCGGTCGAATACCTCCAGCCCGGCGGGCAGGGGGCAAGGATATGGATGAATGTCGGGCCGCGGAAGGTGAGGGCTTTCTGGACTTTCTTGAAGAGGTCCTGCGGGTACGCGGCGGCGGCGGTTGCCTGGTATGGCGGGTCGTGGGCTGCAATGATCGCGTCGATGTCTTTCTTGGCATCGGTCTTTCCCGCCGGGGTTGTCGTGGTCTTTGCCCCGAGCGGCGTTGCGCCGGAACGCTGCATGCCCGTGTTGCCGTAGGCCTCGTTGTCATAGCAGATGTAGAGGAAATCCGTCCCCCGTTCAAAGGCTCCGGACATGGCCTGGATCCCGATATCAAGCGTTCCGCCGTCGCCGGCATAGACGATCACGTTTGTCTTCTTCCCGGCAGCGCGGAACGCGTTGCTCATCCCGGAGGCGCAGGCTGCAGCTGCACCGAACGCGATGTTGTACACCGGGACGTTGAACGCGGTGTTCGGCCAGATTCCCTGGATGACACTGGTGCAGCATGCGGGAACGACGAGCACGGTATCAGGCCCTGCTGCCTTGAGCACGTACCGGAGGGCGAGCGAATCACTGCACCCGGCACAGGCAGACGTGCATTTCAGCACGTATTCTTCTTTGGGTATTTCGGCGATGGTATCCAACTCCTGCAGTGGTGGTGAACCGATTCAAGAACGCGAACATGCGATCGTTGATCTGTCATTAGTATCATCACTGCTGGTGAAAAAAGTATCAGATCCGGTCCGGCCGGCACTGACCGCATTCAGGACGCCCGAAAGACGAGCCGCCCTTCGTTATGCCGGTTCAGGTTCGGGTGGGACTGCAGGTATTCCTCGAGGACACCGGTCACTGATGTGGCAGCGACCTTTGTCCCGTTCAGACGCACGAGATCTCCGGGGGCAAGACCGAGGTTTTTTATGCAGTTGTCCGCATGGTATGCAGTCGTCCCGATCGTATAGGTCCTTGCGGCATCGACCGGCTCGCCGCTTACTTCAAGAGACTCGAGGATTTTTTTCCGGTCATCATACACGGCACGGACCGCAGCATTCACCTGGTAGCACTCCCCTTCACCATCGCGGTTCTCCGGTCGCATGATGTGGGAAAAGATGTTGCGCAGCTGTTCTCCGGTGATCGTGTACCGTTTCAGGGTATCATCGAACGGGAAACATGCCCTGAAATCCCCGAGGGTCACCGCGGGCCCCAGTTCCTTTGACCGGATCGCCCCGGATCCCATCAGCATGACATCGCATTCTGCGCATTCGCAAAGGATATCCGCGACAAGGTTGCCGAGCGGCGTCTCCTCTTCACGGCAGGGATGGGTGAGAGTGGTGGCAAATTTTCCCAGGAGCGTTTTGTATTTACGGTCCACGATCTCCCTGAATGAATCGATAAATTCGAGCAGTTTTAGGTCCGGCGGTGCAGATTTTTCAGAAATCTCCACGAGTCTCCACGTCCACTTGGCAATACTGTTGGTATCATCATCAACGAAAATATCGAATCTCCCGATCTGGTTGGTACCGACCCCGGCCTGTACGATCAGGATATTATTCACCTGTGCCGGCTGATCGAGGATGGTATGGGAGTGACCGCCGATGATCATATCGACCCCCCATGCGGGGTCAAGCATCCGTGCGAGTTCCCGGTCCGATTCAAAACCGATATGCGTAAGAAGGATTGTCAGGTCGATATCGCTGTTCCGGTAAGCATCACAGATCCTCCCGACTTCTGTTCTTGCCTCTTCGAGCGAGATAAAACTCCCAATCTCGGAATCCCGGATGATCGAGTCCATCACTTTTTCAGTGATAATACCGATGAATAAAATCTCAAAACCCGCTTTTTTTATGATCCTGTGGGGCATCATCAGTCGCTTGTGGTATTTCTTGATGTACAGGTTTGCATTCACGATGGGGAAATTGGCCATCCGTTCAAGGAAGAGGAGATGTTCAAGCCCGTAGTCCAGTTCATGGTTCCCGAGCGTTGCTACGTCCGGCGACAGGTAATTCATAATCTCGATTGTCGAGACCCCCTTGTATTCCGAGTCGATCAGCGATCCCTGCACCATATCGCCTGCGATAGCGTAAATGACATTCTCTTCCTCACTGCGGACCTTATTGATATATCCCGACAGGAGAGCAAGCCCGCCAATCATATCCCCGGAACCGCTGACAGCCTCAGCGAGAAAATCGCCATGCATGTCATTTGAATGCAGAATGGTGAATTTCTTCGTATACATACAGAAAAAAATCCGATGGAAAACAGTTATGTGTTGTGTTTTTATCCGGACGGGAATTGAGATACGGGCCACGCCTGTTATAAAGACCCCCGGGTGATCCGGTAGAGCCCCTTGGGCACGGAGATCTCAAAACGGACTCCTGATCCCGGTACACCGGTTTCCTGGATACTCATATCCGATATCTCGAGAATGTCATGGACAAAGAACAGGGAAAAACCGGTTGCAGATCCGACACCGCGGACGAAAAGATCCTTTTTCTTTTCCAGAGGGATCCCGATCCCGTCGTCTTCATAGATGAGCACCAGCCCCGTTGCGGTCTCCTGGCAGCCGATATGGATCCTCGTTGCTTTTTTCCCATGCTTCAGGGTATTTTCGATCAGGTGGGAAAAAACCTTCTCGATGACCGGGTCGCAGTAGAGTTCAAGATCATGGAGGTCCAGCCCGATCTTCAGCGATCCCATCTCCCTGAAGGAAACCATGGTGTGGAGCATCCGCGGGAGACTCACCCATTGGGGGGGATGAATGCCCATCTCCTGGTACTCCTTGGTATACTGGAGCTGGCGGTAGATGATCCTGAGGACATCTTCTTCGCTGTCGATGATTTTTTTCAGTTTCTCGTCAGTGACCATGTCTTTTGAGAGTTCCACGTATCCTCGAAGGCCGGTAACCTTGTTCTGGATATCGTGCCAGGCAACAATATTCATCAGCTGCAGTTTCTGGTTGGCAATCCGGAGTGCCCGCTCTTCCCGCTTCCTCCGTGAAATATCCCGCGAGATGGCGATGACATAGTTCCTCCCCCTGAGTTTTGCCAGCCGGGCGCTGATTTCAACGGGAAGGAGTGATCCGTCTTTTCTGATTTTTTCGGTCTCAAACCGCGCCTCTCCCCTTGTCAGGAGTTCCATCATGATCGCACGCGACTGCTGGGAAAGGTCGCGGGAACAGATATCCAGCAGGCTCTTTTGGATCAGATCATCGCGGGAATACCCGGTCTGGCGGACGGCAACCTCATTGGTATCCACAATCTTTCCGGGCATGCCGGAAGAGGTGATCTCAAACAGGTAAATAGCATCGTTGGAATGCTCAAAGATAAGCCGGAACCGCTCCTCGCTCTCGATAAGTGCCTGTTCTGCCTGTTTCCGCTCATGGACAGCATGGGTGTTGATTACAATACCGTTTACACCCGGGACATCCATCAGGTTCACCCCGACAGACTCCACATAGATGCTGTTCCCGTCGGCTGTGAGCATCCGGTACTCGGTCGGTGTTCCCGGGTTCGTGCGGGAATAAACCGCGTCAAGGTCGGCTGCTACGCGGTCGCGGTCATCGGCATGGATAAGGTCAAGGAGATGCCGGTTGTTCTGTGATCCTTCGGGATAGCCGAGAATCTTCCGGATGGCCGAGGAGCTGTATACCAGCTGCCGTTCCCTGTCGAGAATCTGGATGATATCCGAGGAGTTCTGGATAAGGGCGCGAAACCGCGTCTCGCTCTGTTCAAGTTCTTCTTCCGCTTTTCTCTTCTCGGAGATATCCCGGAAGAACACGGTCATCCTGTTCTGTGCCAGCGGGACCGCGTGAACCTCAAAAACTCCCGTTATCTCATCGTTCCTGAACTCAAAAGCATCATCATGGAATGGTTTCCCCTCGCGTATAACCCTGCGGTAAGCTTCGGGTATCCCGGTCGGGACAAGCGTCGGAAAAGCCTCTTCGAGGCTCTTTCCGATAAACCGCGAGCAGTCGGTACCAAGTATTTTGTCCGCCGACCTGTTTCCGCTGACAAACAGGAGGCTCCCGTCTTCGTTCAGTTCATAGATGAATGAGCCGAACGGCGCAACATCCAGGATCGACTGGAGCCGCTGTTCTGCTTCACGGAGCGAGGTCTCTGCTTTTTTCCGTTCTGTCAGATCGACACTGATGCAGTAGAGTGTTGTGCTCTTTTTAGGGATTTTTACAACAGCATGAGTGACAAAGACGGGCACACGTGTCCCGTTCTTGTTCAGGAACTCGCGTTCTTCCGAAGGAACGGGTATACCGGTTTTTTCCATGTTCCTGTATGTTCCGGTAACCTCGTCCCGGAATTCGGGCGGGATGAGCAGCTCGCGGATGTCTTTTCCAACCGCCTCCTCTGCAGTATACCCGAACAGTCTCGAGCTGGCCTGATTCCATGAGATGACAGAAAAATCCGGGCCGAACGCCTGTACGGCAACAGACGGGACATATTCGAGGAGTGTACGGAACCGCTCTTCGCTTTCTTTGAGCGCATCCTCGTTTCTTTTCCGTTCGGCAATCTCGCGGGCAATGCCAATGATATCGGTTTTGTCACGACCTTCGGAGCGGACTCTCATATTCACGTCGAACGGGATGAGGCTTTCATCTTTTGCCCGGAGATGTACTTCGCAGAAAGCATCAGATGGATCTCCCTCCTTTTTTCTTGTTATGATCTCCTGCACGCGTTGCCGGGACTCCGGCCTGATGAATTCCAGAATGTTTCTCCCAATCATTTCTTCCGGCTGGTAACCAAGGAGCGGGATAACGGCCATACTTATCGATGTGATCTCCCCGGAAAAGCCGATGGTATAGATGATATCGATCGACCGGTTTACCAGTTCCCGGTACTGCTCTTCGCTCTGCCGGAGGGCTATTTCGGCTTTTTTACGGTCGGTGATATCCCGACGGAAGCCCCAGAGGGCGGAAACACAGTCATCCCGGACAACACCGGTCAGGGTATTGGAAATCCAGCGGATCTGCCCGGTACGGTCGCGTTCCTCGCTCTCGTAACCGGCGATGTGATACCCGTTACGGATGAACATGCGCAGACATTCGAGCATGGCGGGATTATCCATGTCGATTATTGCCGGGAGTTTTTGCCCGGCCAGTTCTTCGGGATGTTCAAAACCATTCATCCGTGCCATCGCATTGTTGCATTCAGCGATATACGCAGAGCCAAGCAGAAGGGAAATCTGTTCATCAGCCGGAAGTGTCACGGGAATTTTTTTGTCTGATGCAAACCTGAAAATCGCCTCGCTGCTGATGGTGATAAATGCCCGGTACCGTTCCTCGCTCTCCTGGAGGGCGTCCCGGGCTTTTTTCTGTTCCGACATATCGAAGAAGGACTCGATAAGCATGTCCTTTCCGGAGATTTGTGCCGGTACAACGGTCTTGAGTACCGGCATGATCCGGCCCTCTGTCGTGAGGATCAGCCGCTCGGATTCATCCACCTTCTCACCGAGATCAGTTATCGGGCACCTGCCTTTTTCCTTCGGGCAGATGAAGTTGTGGCAGACAGCCCCGACAACATTCTCCCGGGGCGCCCCGATCATCTCCAGTGCCCGGGGATTGGCATCGGAAATGACATGGGTCTTCGCATCAACGAGAACAATACCCGCATCAGCCGATTCAACGATGGTCTGGAACCGTTCTTTTGTCTGCTCAAGCGCGATCTGGTCGTTTTTCCAATCCGTAATATCGGTGACAATCCCTTCAGCAGCAACAGGATTGCCTTCGGCGTCCCGGACAAGGTTTGTCCTCAGATATCCCCAGCGTATATCGCCGTTCCGGTGCATTATCCTGAATTCCGTTGGGGGAGGTATTTTGCCGCTGATAAGGTGTTCCAGCTGCCTGCCGAACGCGTCCTTGTCCGATGAGTGGATCAACTCGTACAGCAGGGCTGGTTTCCGCGCGAATTCTTCCGGAGTGTACCCGGTGACTGCAAGCGATTCCGGGCTCACATATTCATATTTCCCCTCGGGAAGTGTCATCCGGTACAGGAAATCAGGTGCATCATCGGCCAGCTTCCGGAACCGTTCTTCACGCTCGGTCAGCTCCCTCTCGGTCTGTTTTTTTACTGAGGTATCAACAGCGATAACTGCCGCACCGGTGATAAATCCGGCCTCGCTGCAGATCGGATAGGTAAAGAGATCGAAGAACATGCGGCGGTGTCCACCTTCTCCGAAATAATCCCCGGCAGATCCTTCTTCGCCCGAAAGCGCCCTGCTGATCAGGTTCTGGATTATCTGATAATCCTTTTCCACCGGGAATGCAGTTTTCAGGTTCTCTCCCGCATTTATCTCAGATCCATACAGTTCATGGATATCGTCGAGATGTTTTTTATTGAAATTCGTATACCGGTACCGGGTATCAACAGAAAAAATTCCGGCATTTGCCCCGTCAATGATCGCCTGCAGCAGCGAACATCGGATATTCAGCCGTTTCTCATTCTCTTTCAGGTTCTGGATGAGCGATCGCAGATCCGGCGGCCGCTTCTGGGATCCCTGGGGGTATGAAAGACGATCATCATTGCCAGATCCTGCCGATATTTCCGGATCATCCGGTATCTTCGTTCCGTTCTTTCCAGGCATAATTACTCCCCGGATTCGGGAATACTCAGGGAACGTTTCTCCAGCTGATATGATAATAAATGTGGTCGGATTGAGATTTTCGGGCGCCAATATTCCATTTTCACTTTCGCCCCGCCCGGTCCGGGGTTTATCTTTGGGTTCTTAAAACATGGTATGTGGGGAGGAGGTATAACCCCCAACGAAGAGTCAGATGCCAATTCGGTTCGCGCTTCGCTTCCTCCCAACCTCTCAAAAACCCTGAATGCAAACCCCCCTCTTTTTGTTTTTCGGGCACGTTCAGGAGGGTGTCTCTCGTACATCCATCTGGTGTGGCGATCCGGGTGGCAGGATCCTGATCGATCCATTCCTGGTTTCCGGTGAGAAATGCGCCAGCGGAACAACAATATATTTAGGGATCGTTTTTCTAATGTCAGCTATGGCGCTTCGATCCGTGAACCTTCCCGGTGTCGGGACAAAATATGAGATTGAGACCGACAAAGGCGATACTATCGCCGTCTTTTTCACGAAGACCGGTTCGATCCAGATGTATACTCTCCAGAATGGATGTCAGACCCCCAGTGCTGCCGAGATGTCACCGGTCGAGGCCCGCCGTCTGGGGAACATCCTCACCGGTGCCATCATCGAAGCCGACCAGGAGAGCGTTGAGATCGCGTTCTCTGCCCTCGCCGACCTCCGCATTACGATCCACACATTCTTTATCCCGAAGTCCTTTTCCGGAAAAACGATTGAAAACCTTCAGGTCCGTGCAAAGACCGGTGCAACCATCATCGCTGTCTGTCGCCATGATAAGAATATCATCAATCCCCCGCCATCCTTTGCATTTGAAGAAGGCGATGCGGCACTGGTCATCGGTGAGAGCGACCAGATTAAAAAATTTGAGCGCGAAATAATGGTGGAGTAATGGAAGGCTTCATCATCGCGCTCTTCGTCTGTCTGATACTTGCACTTATTTCCAAATATCTTTCCATCCCTGCGATCCCCTTCTACATAATTGCCGGAATTATCCTCGGCAAGACCGGTCTTGGGATCGTGCACTCAGATGAGATCAGCCTGTTTTTTTCTGACATGGGCCTGCTTTTCCTGCTCTTCTTCATGGGCCTTGAGCTGAAGCTTGACCGGATTATTGCCAACCCGCAGAGAGTGCTGACCGGGGGTCTCATCGGTCTTACCGTTGATATGGGAATCGGCTTTACTGCAGCCTATCTCCTGGGATTCACCCTCATGGAATCGTTCATCGTGGGGGCGGCATTCTATATCACCAGTACGGCGATCATCATCACCTCGCTCATCGAGAACCGGAAACTCATGAGCAGGGAAGCCGAAACGATCATCTGGGTGACAGTCTTTGAAGATATCGTCCTCATATTCATCCTTGCCGTGCTTTCGGCCAGCGACCAGAATCTCCTGCTGTTCTTTGTCAAGATAGCCCTGGCACTTGTATTCATGTATGCCGTCTCTTTTTACGGCAAGGAATTTCTTGTCTCCATCCTTGAGCGGGATGACGAGATTCCCATTCTTTTCACGTTTGCCGCGGTCCTTACTACTGCAGCGTTTGCAATATATTTTGGCATCCCGGAGACCCTGATGGTGATTGCTCTTGGTGCTGCGTTTGCCACAACTGATCCTGATGCATTCGAACAGCATGCCAGGCCTTTCAGGGATGTGTTCATGGTCATGTTCTTTGTATTTTTCGGGGTCACTATCGACTTTACCAGCGGTGTGGACTGGTATATTATTGCTGTTATCTGCACTCTTGCAGTTGTGAGCAAGCTGATCTCAGGTATGATCATCGGTGTTGTCATCCATGGCTCGACCCTTTCCGGGCTCGAGATCTGGGCAAACATGATCAGCCGGGGCGAATTCTCGATAGCGCTCGCGGTATTATACGGATCGCCGGTTATTGCAACAACCATTGCTGCAATGGTTATTTTTACCTCAATCATCGGTGCCTTCACAGCGAAATACAGTACCTGGATGAGGAGAGGTATCATCTCCCGCAGCAGGAAAAAAGCGCTGATGTACCATCCTCACAACGGCAGGTAGCAGTTATTCGATCAGCACCAGACCGATCGAGCGGATACGGGAATGGAGAATCTTCCCGTATTCCATATTCTTGCAGGGGATCGTATTCAGTTCCCATCCGATGTTGCGGGCTGTAGAAAAGACATCGATACCGGCCGCCTCCATGCTGGGACGGACGAGATCCATGTGCCGGCATTTCCTCCGGAAACTCTCATCAACAATCCCCTCGGCCTCTTCGGCGACGCAATGCTGGTGCTCGCACCAGATACAGGGATAGCCCCCGAAGCCGAACGCCTTGTAAAAGCCGTCGTAAAATGCGGTTTTCTCGATCTGATGGACCGTGCCGTTCACCCACCGTATGAGATCTGCATACCACGGGTGAAAATCATCCGGGATATCGTCCGGCCCGAACTCCCCGTGGCCGGGAACCCCGTCGAACCGGAGAAGCAGCCCGATGGAGTACTCGTCCACCATCCGGCGCGTGTCGTCCGGCTGGGGTGCATAGGGAGGGCAGCCGAGGTGTTTACCGTATCCCTTGCACCCGTAGCGGCACTTGAACCGTACCCATTGCGAGACAACGATATCATCAGAAGAGATCTCTTTTGCATCCGCACCCTTGTTATGGGCAAGAGTCTTCAGGGCTTCAATCTCCGCCAGCACGTCTGTATCCATACGTCACCTGGATACAGAAGAATACCAGCCGGAGTGCATAAGCATTATGGCTGACGACCAGGAATGGTTCAGTGATCCTTCTCCTGATCGCCCGTTTGGTGGTGGTCGTGGCCCCGCTTGGTGATGATCCGCTGGACCACAAGCCGGGAACTGCAGAGATCATCTCCTGAGAATTTTCCGATCCGCACGATTGCCGGTGAAAGGCCCCGCCCGGCGAGCTGCCGTGAGAGTGTTTCTTCGGAAAACATCTGGTTGAACCCGATCGTGATAACATCCGGATGGATCTTCTCGATTGGCCGCAACATATCGGTCTGGTCCCCGAGCATGGCATGGTCGACGGGCTTGAGGGCTGCGACCATGGCAAGGCGCTGATCTTCCGGGATGATGGGATGGGGTTTGTGCTTCACGTTCGCATCGCGTGCAACAATCACGAATAATTCATCCCCGAGTTTTTTTGACTCCTCAAGGTAGAAAAGGTGGCCCGGATGGAGGATGTCAAAGGTACCTGTTGCAACGATACGGCGGCCGGTCACGCGACAACCTCCAGGGAGTGGGGTTTTCCGTCGGCCGTGAAGCATCGCCAGTCATTCTTCCGGTACGGATACCCGATGATAAGGTGGTATTTTCCGGTCCGTGGAAAAAACATCAGGTCCGCGTCGGAAGGGAGTATCGGGCCGCTCGGGTGGCTGTGGGCGCTGCCGGCAACGTGGGTGTCAAGGGGCATCATGTCGTAGAAGAGCGATGCCGAGTCCTCACGCACGATCGTGCCGGGAAGCATATTAACTTCGTCGATACAGCCCTCGCGTTCACGGAGGAGCGCCACGAACTCGTTGGGATGGCTGTCTTTTGCCATCCGGAGAAGAAGCGTAAGAATATCTTTTTTTATTCCGTGAATTTTCATGACCTGATCCTGCGGCAGTATCTCTTATGCTGTACCCATCCTGTTTGTCCCGGATGCAAAAAAAACTCTCCTTACCATTTGAAAAAAAGATCATTTTTCGATCTTAGCGAGATCTGCGGTCAGATCCTTTGAGAGATCAACACCGGTAAAGTCCCCGTCCGTCGGGAGAGCCATCGTAAATCCCGGCGTTATGTCGTATCCGACTGTTGTGTTTGCCGGTACGGTGATATCGAGGATATGGCCCCCGGTCTTTTTATCATCACTGATAAAGTGGAGATGGTACCCTGCGACATTGACACCCTTGAAAAAGACCGGGGTGAAAAAACCGACTATCGTGCCGGTGCTGTTTGTATAGGTATACACCGACTGGTTCTTTGATGCTTCGGCAAGCGTCGGGAACGGCTTGTACTGCGCGGGAATCGCCCGGACTTTTACCGACGGGAATGTCCCGTGCATCCTCACGGCATAGATCATATTCCCTGTGGGGAGCCCGCGTTCCATTACTGAAGAAAACTCTGAAAGGTTCATCGGCTTTTCAGTAATCGCGGTACGATCCTGATCGAAGAACGTGACCGTTGCAAACGGGGTGGTCATCCTGTCATCGGCCGGATAAATCTTTCCGTCAGCTTTTGCCTGGTATACAACACCGTCAAGGACGATCATTTCTCCATCCAGCGCATCGAAGGTGCCGATTCCGAAATCGCCCTTCCTGCGGATCTCTTTCACCGGCTGGATGCCGTCATACACTCCCTGCATGAGGGCATCGATTGTCGAGACCTGGTAGAGAACGTCACGATCTTCCGCAGATGGGGAAACAACCGCAGTCTGGGTTTTCGCAAGGCCGGTGAATACGGTCACACCGGCAAAAACAATAACGATTGCCAGTACGATGCCAAGAAAAAATTTTGTGTCCATATGACCTGTGGATTATTTCTTTCCGGTCACTTTGATGACATGGAACCCGAACTGGGTCTTGACCGGTCCGACAACCTTGCCTACCTCTTCCTCGAATGCGACCTTCTCGAACTCGGGGACCATCATTCCCTTCCCGAACCACCCGAGATCGCCTCCGTTCTTGCCGGACGGGCAGGACGAAAACCTGCGTGCAACCTTGTCAAACTCTTCGCCGTCAGTAATGCGTTTCATGATCTGCTTTGCCTGCTCTTCGGTCTTCACAAGGATATGCGAGGCCCGTGCCTGTTGTGCCATGCAGTACAGGTGCATTGTCACGGGAGATAAACGTTCGGTACCGGTGTGTCAGAACTCCCCGTCCTGCTCGAAGCTCCGCCCGTACCGGATGGCAAGTTCCGCCTTGAACAGTTCCCTGCCGAGGTACCCGGCATGGTCGAGAAGGGAGATGTCTCCCTGTGAAATGACCGAATAAAGGACATCCTGCCAGCGGCGGCCCCGCACAGCTTTTTTATTGATAACCGCAACGATCTGGTCGCCTTCGATCCCAATCCTGAAGTTCCCTTTGGGATCATAGGTGATCTCGTCAGGCATTGAGCGGGCCGGCCGTGACGTATTGTACTCGAGCGGGGGTTCCCTCCGTCGTCGTTTCTCCTTGAGCACAAGGAGGTCGAGCCCGAGGTCCTTGGGATACGGGCGGTCCTGTGCAAGGACCATCATCTCCGTTGCCCGCCGCATCTCTCGGATGGATCCCTGTGTTTTGTCGGAATGCTCACTTGTGAAAATTACCGAGGCGCCGGCTTCAGCAGCAATACCTGAAAGGAGCGCGTTCATCCCGATGGAATCTGCGTCAAAGAGCTCAACGACATTGCCGGCACCAAAAAAGAGCGGCCAGCCGGTCTTTTTGAATCTGCCAAGGGATTGGATGAACCCGGAACCGACCGGCTGGAGGAGCGGATCAGCGATGATGCACCGGATACCCGCTTTCTTTGCAAGAGCAATATTTTTCTCAAGCGTACTGTTTCCCGGCACCACAACGGAAGCTGTACCTGCTTTCGCAACTTCTTTCCCAATCTCCGGGATATTGGTTTCCTGGAGGCTGAGAATGATATCGGCTCGGCCGAGTGCTGCCCGGATAAGGGAAGAATCCTGAGTGTCAACTGCCAGCGGGGCGTCGATGTCTGATACGTGAGAAAATGTCCGGGTTACATCATCCGGTGTCGCATCGAATCCGAAACCCAGATCCACAATGTCCGCACCGGAAGCAAGGTACTGGCTGACAAGACGCCTGATATCCCCGCACGTGTGGGCATCCATGATCTCGGCCAGGACTTTCATCCGTGAACCCCCCCCGATTTTTACACCCCGTATGATAAAATCGGGAACTGCGTTCTTTTCCTGTTCACGGATCCGGTGAAGTGCCTGTTCCACTCTCCTTGCAGCAAGAAAATCGTCAGCAGGGATCGAACGCGAGAGTTCCGTGGTTTCCAGAAGCGGAAGCACACGTTCCAGATCCGCCGCGTGGCGGGGCCCGCGGAATATGGGGACTCCGGTTTCGCGCTCCACCTGTTCGAAGGATGCCGTGCACATGCCAGAGACAATAACGCAGTCATACTCGTTTCCCTTCACAAGCATGCGGAGTGCATGGGGGGTCAGAAACGAGGCAATCTCACCGGTCACCACGACATCGGCATCATATCCCGATGCTGCGCGCCTCACCTGCGATTCGGTGGAAGCCCCGGTGGGAAGGAGGATGCGCATAAGTTCCCTTAATACCAGAGAGATAAAAACACTATGATCAGATGCTGACCTGCGACCTTCATGTGCATACAAACTTCTCAAAAGACGGCGAGAGCAGTGTCGAAGAGATCCTGAAACGGGCAGAGGAAGCGGGGCTGGACGCAATCGCCATCACCGACCATGACTCGTGTGATGGTGCGAAGCATGCCCTTACCTGTGCCACAACCGTCCTTGTGATCCCGGGGATCGAGGTCTCGACAAAACAGGGACACCTCCTGGTACTGGGAGTCACCGAGATCATACCTGCCGGGCTCGACGTGCTCGTCACCGTCGAAATTGCCCGTCGCATGGGGGCCCTTGCAATCCTTCCCCACCCCTATCATGTCTGGCGACACGGGGTTGCCCGCCGGAAGAAGGCCGGGATGGCCGCTGTCGATGCTGTTGAAGTCTTCAACAGCCGCTATATTGTGGGATCGGCAAATACCAAGGCGGCACGGATTGCAAAGCGCCTTGGCAAGCCCTGCGTCGGGGGGAGTGACGCCCACCATGCGCGCTTTGTCGGGTTCGGAAGGACGTATGTCGATGCTGAAAAAAATGTCCCGGCGATCCTTGATGCAATCCGTGCCGGAAAAGTCTCCTGCGGCGGGAAAAAGACGCCGCTGCGCACCTATACACGCCAGTCCATCAACAACACATGGAAGAAGATAAAACGGATAACCCGCCACGTCCAGCTGCGGTAAGGCTGGCCTTCCGGGTCTCGTATCTCGGCAGCAGGTTTTATGGCTCGCAGATGCAGGCGCAAAGCCGCACCGTTGAAGGCGAGTTTATCGCTGCCTGTCTGCGGCTGAGCCTGTTCTCCGACTGGAGGCAGGCAGGATTCCAGTCAGCCGGAAGAACGGATCGCGGCGTCCACGCCCGCGGGCAGGTTATCGCATTTTCAACGGACGCTCCCGATCGTGCGATCGCAACGATCAACCTCCAGCTCCCGCCGGATCTCTGGTGCTCAGCGTATGCACCAGTACCGGGAGAATTCCACCCGCGCTATGATGCCAGGTCGCGGACATACCGTTACTATTTCTCTGAGATTCCGAACGATAGTGATGAGATGCAAAGGGCATGCCGGCACTTTCTCGGCCCCCACGATTTCTCGAACTTTGCCCGTGTGAAGGATAAGAATCCATGGCGGAATATTCTTGGGATCAGGATTGCAGAAGAGGACGGCTTCCTGTTTCTTGAGGTGACCGCGGAGAGTTTCCTGTGGCATCAGGTCCGGTGCATGGCAGCTGCACTCCTGCGGGTGGGATCCAGGGAGATCGGAGCGGACAGTATCCGGCAGTACCTTCAGGAGGAGATAGATAGACCCTTATCTCCTGCTCCTGCTGAGGGGCTGGTGCTCTGGGATACTGACTGCGGCCTGAACTGGGAACCTCTTCCGGAACGGGAGCGCAGCAGTATTTTCATGGACCATCTCCGCCGGCACCATGCCCTGATGGAAAAGGTCTGCCGTGTGCTCAGGGAACGGTAAATCCGTATAATTATCCCGGGTACAGGAGAATCGCAAGAGGCTGATCACGAATCGATCCTCCCGAATTCCCGGTCGATCCATTCTGACAATTCATCTCTGACCTTCCGGTACCCTTCGAGCACCTCATCATCCGTCCCCGGAGTGAGGTGGGGATCGGCAAATCCGTGATGAATCGTCTTTTTTGCACTTGGCAGAACAGGGCAGATCGCATGGGCATTGTCGCACAGGGTCACGGCAAGATCAACCGGAAAACAATCAAATTCCGCAAGGGTTTTTGACCGGTGACCTGAAATGTCGATACCGATCTCCATCATCACCGCGATCGCCCGTACACTTACCTTTGACTGGCGGGTCCCGGCACTGAACGCCTCGTACCGGTCGCGATATTTTGCCCGGAGCAGCCCTTCTGCCATCTGGGAGCGGGCGGCGTTTGCGGTACAGATAAAAAGAATCCGCGGTTTTCCCATCATTCTATCCTCCGATCCCGGTCAGATTTCTGCTTACCTGCAGCAGATGTACTGTATTCTGTCAGGATCTCCCGCAGAAAGAATGGGAATTATCATTATTTGAAAATTTATAGCCTTCCAGCCATACAGCGGACTTATAATCAGGGAACTTGGGAACGGCAAACGGAGAAAACCGGCCAAAATAATTCACGCATTTTATCAGCCATGACGCCTAAAATCCAGTATCCATGGCAGAGTTTGTGTGTGACTGGTGCGGGAAATGCTGCAGGAGTTTCGGGGAATTTATCCGGATAGAACGGCAGCTGACCGAGCGTGATTACTATTGCCGGTACGGCATCACCAATGACCTTGTCCTTGTGCATGTCCAGCCCGAGTATGCAGGGGAGATCTCCAGGGCATTTCTGAATAACCAGGGGACAGAAAACCAGGAAAAAAAGTGCCTCTTCCTCATGAAAAATCCTGAGGGGAACGGTTTTGTCTGCACGGTCTACCCGACCCGCCCGCCGGTCTGCCGGGAGTTCCGCTGTTACCGGATGCTGATCCATAACAAGGACGGGAAGATCGTGGGCCGGGTCATCGGACAGAACGAGATCCGGACCTCAGATGAAGTTCTGCAAACGATATGGAAAGAGCACATCTCCCATCTTCCGCACACCCACAAACCGAACAAACCCGATCACGGATGGAACACACAGGTCGTGGCAATTCTCTCCCGGCACGGGTATCGCGGCGATGTGGTGGAATAAAAAAAGTTATTAGGTCAGAGACCTTTTTTCATCCGGGTGACATACGATTTCAGTTCCCGTTCCATCGCTGACGGGTCTCCCGAGTTCTTTCCGATGACTTCGACGATAGCGCTGCCGACAATAACACCATCGGCACCCGCAACCGCACAGATTTTTGCCTGGTCAGGAGTCGAAATGCCAAAACCA
>Ga0302253_1000745_pt1 | contig 23918 bp, 21 predicted proteins | sample AAG_RA_Trp_MG_FD_193537 | JGI IMG/M metagenome (GOLD analysis project Ga0302253, IMG submission 193537) | Enriched activated sludge microbial communities from anaerobic digester in WTTP, New Holstein, Wisconsin, United States - AAG_RA_Trp | ecosystem: Engineered > Bioreactor > Anaerobic >...
TCTCCTTTTCGGTCTCGTAGACCATGCAAAATGCCGAACAGTAACCTAGATTTCCTGTCCCGCTCTCGCGGTCAGTGTATCACTACCCACCACGTCCCGGTTGGACTTTTTTATCAGACCTCCTTTAGCATAAAATAAGCTGTCGCGCCCCCCGCGGGCGCGTGGATTGAAACCCATGTCATTAATTCTGATACCTTAATATTTCCAGTCGCGCCCCCCGCGGGCGCGTGGATTGAAACGAGCTTGGCGATGAATTCTTCCGCATCGCGCTTGTCGCGCCCCCCGCGGGCGCGTGGATTGAAACTGGGCGGACCGCCCCGCCGATCCTGGATGCCAGGTCGCGCCCCCCGCGGGCGCGTGGATTGAAAATCCTTTGCCTTGGGCGCTCTAGCGGCGCCCGAAGGGCCGCGCTCCGCTTTGGCGGCCTGCGACGCCCCCTCCTGCAAGACGCGACAATAGGCATTTTCAGCAGGCACACAAAAAAATAAACCAAGTACACTTCAGAAGTGAATCTGCAGGTTCAAATCTTGCCTGCCAGCTTAACGACAGCCAAGATTTCCATTTTTCATGCTATCTTTTTCTGCATCATGACATACCGCTTCCACGGGACAAAGCCGAGCTTTGCATAGAAGGCTCCGAGATCCGTCCAGTCGATGACGGTGTTGCGGATGCCGCGAGCCTTCAGTTCTGCAAGCGCAGCGCGCAGCAGATCCATTCCTAAGCCGAGGCCGCGGTATGCTGCGTCAATGCCGATAGGGCCGAGCGCTCCAGGGTTCGGGCCAAGCAATGCCCGCCAATAGAGGCCGGGGCCCAGGATGGGACTTTCTTCATCATAAATCCGCGCAAATCCTGCAACACTTTGGTCGCTGTCACGAATAACTAGGACAAGGTCTTCATCACGCATTCCTGCTGCAAAAGCTTCATGGATTTCATTATTCCAGCGGCCGGGAAAGGCTCGAATAAAAAAATCGAATATACGAGGACGCAATTCTTGCGCCGAACATGCGATATGGAATCCCGGGGCCTTTGTGGTCCGGCTTGCAGGGGGCAAGGGTATATCGAGGCTTTGTACGTTAGCAATCACATCTTCTTCTATCGTGCCTTTTGTATAGCCGGATGCTTCAAAAAACGCGATTGCATGGTCCGATTCTGCAGTGGCATTGTACGGCGGGCCGGGGAAGAAATGAAAATAATCCGAGCCGAGTGCGATTGTTGCAGCATGCTGGTGCCTGCACCATGATTCGGCCGTTTTGAGTAAATTCTTGCCAATGCCCTTGTGCTGGAATTCAGGAGCCACCAGTATGCAAGAAATATAGCTCCTAGCAGGAATTTCTCCATTCAGGTTTGGGCGCATAGCCCGTTTTGCCAGCACTGCGCCAATCAGCATGCCGCTGGCCTCATCTCGGGCAGTAAAGAAAACGTGCAGATCCCGATCCAGGCTGATTTGCTGAACAAACAGGCGCGTATCGAGGGGGAATTCGCTTCCAAGGCAGCGATTCCATAATAAAAGAAGCTCGTTCTTCACAAGGAGCGGATCCTCTGTATTGATTGCGTAGTCCATAATGAATCACTATGAAATATTATTTCAACAAAAAGTCAATAGTGTAAATTTTTTTCTTGCATTATTTATGCGATGGGAATATAATGATTTTCCTATGATTGAGCGCACCTCGTGGCAATACAAGAAACATTTGCCTCTGGAATGGAAAATCGGCCAAATGCTTGCTGTTGGTTTTCCGGCAGCAGCTGATGGAATTGCTTCCCTCGCACGTGTCGTAAAAGCTTCCTATGCGGGCAATGTCATTCTTTTTACGCGTAATACCCCTGACGTTGCGGAAACCAGAAAAACAGCCGCCTCGGTCAAAACCCTCATTCGCGAGGTGACTGGCGTTTCCCCACTTATCGCAATCGATCAGGAAGGCGGCATAGTCGCACGCCTCAGGAGGGGTCTGACCCCTATTCCGGGAGCCATGGCTCAAGCAGCGGCATATCTTGGCGGCAGTATTCAGAAAAGCGATATCAAGGCATTGGGCAAAATATGTGCAGAAGAATTGCGCTCGCTCGGCATCAACTGGAATCTTGCACCCGTTGCTGATGTCAATTCAAATCCGTCGAATCCTGTCATCGGGGTAAGGAGCTATGGAGAAAATCCTAAACTGGTAGCCGACCTTGCGTCCGCCTTTGCTGCGGGGCTCAAAGAAGGCGGCGTTCTTGCGACAGCCAAGCATTTCCCGGGGCATGGCGATACATCGGTCGATTCACATCTGGATATTCCTCTTGTTCCGCACGGCATCGAGCGGCTCGAAGCGATCGAGTTTGTGCCATTTAGGCGCCTTATTGATGAAGGTATTCCGGTTGTCATGACGGCGCATATTCGCCTGCCATCGGTCGAACCGGACATGCTGCCTGCAACCCTCTCTTCAAGGGTGCTGCAAGGGCTGTTGCGCAAAAAACTTGGATTCGAAGGTATAATCTGTTCTGACTGCATGGAAATGAAGGCGATTGCCGATCACTTTCCGAATGCGTTTGTCATGGCAGTCAAGGCTGGCGTGGATATTCTGTTTATCAGCCATACTGCCGAAAAACAACTCTATGCCGCACATTCAATCTATGAAGCAGTCAAAAAAGGTAAAATCGCTGAGTCGCAGATTGATGCATCCGTAGAGAGAATTCTGGCCGCAAAGGAAAAAATCAATCAGACAAGCGCGTTTGATGCATATAAAAAAACAGTTGCAGGCCCGCATGCAATTGCCTTCGCAAAGAAAATATCCCGCACCTCACTCAGCATGCTTGTGCGCGGCTATACAAGCACACCGCCTGCCGGCAGCGTGCTTATCGATGTGGTACCCGGCAATATCACCAATGCCGAGGACTCACTGCACAGCGTGAGCATCCATGCCGAGCTGACAAGGCAGAATGCCCCGATATTTTCTTGTGCCGTACCATTGAACCCCGAGGAAGAAGATATCGCGGCAGCCCTTTCTTGTGCCGAGCGCTATTTGAGCGCACCTGCTTCAGCAATTCAGGAAACAGAAGCTAAACCCGCGCTCATACTTGCCCTGCATGCGCCCATGCTGCATAGTGGGCAGATGAAGCTCGTGCAGGCATCTGTCCGTTTTACGCAGGACAGATCATGCCCGCTTCTGGTTGTTCTGACACGGAACCCCTATGATGCTCCCACTATTGCGAAAGAGGCAACACGTGCAAATCTGCCCGCTCCGACAATTGTATGCAGTTACGAATATTCCGAGGTATCTGTTGCCTCGATTGTTGCATTTCTGAACGGCAAGCTGGAAGCTAAAGGCATTTGTCCGGTTACTGTAGAAGGCTGAAATCCGGCTGTATGGCCGGAAAAGAATAGAATGGAGGTACGCAATGAAAAAAAAGCTGATGGTTGCGATGGTGCTGCTTTCGCTTTTTGTCGCGACTACGGTATTCGCGCAGGCTCCTGCGCGCGGCGGAATTCTGAAAATGACGCCATCCAAGCAAGGGGTATTGCAGAAAAACTTCAACCCCTTCAGCCCGGCTGTACTTGAGTCTGCCCTTGGCTGCATCTATGAAACTCTGATCTATTTTAACAATGCCAACGGAACGGCCAATCCATGGATAGCAGAGAGCTGGAGCTGGTCCAATGATCTCAAGGAAATCACGTTTGTCATTCGCCAGGGGATCAAATTCAACGATGGCACTCCGCTCACTGCGGACGATGTGGTGTTTTCCGCGATGCTGGGCAAAACCAACAAAGCACTCGATATGTCGGGGCTGTGGTCTGAAGGCTTGCAGGATGTTGCAGCTTCGGGCAACGAGGTCACATTTAAATTCGCCACGGTCAATGTGACGACGCTCGAGAAATTCGGCAACCTCTACATCGTTCCGAAAGCAATCTGGTCCAAGGTTCAGGACCCCCTGACATGGACGGGCAATACCAACCCCGTAGGATCAGGTCCCTTCATGCTTGACCCTGCCTCCTTCAACGAGCAGTCCTACAAGCTGGTCAGAAATCCGAATTACTGGCAGAAAGGCGCTGATGGCAAACCGCTCCCCTACATCGACGGCATCCAGTATGTATCGACCACCAACGAGCAGATTGCATTTAAATTGATGAATGGCGAGTACGACTGGGCGGCATACTCCCTGCCAAATGTCGATGCCTATGTAGCTGCTGATCCTGCAAACAATAAATATTGGTTCCCCGAAGGTAACCTGGTATTCCTCTACATGAACAACTTGAGGCCCCCTTTTGACAACGTTAATGTGCGCAAGGCTTTTGCAATGGCCATTTCGCAGAAAGACATTACCCGCAAAATGAGCCCGAGCCCGGTTCCAGCCGACATGAGCGCAGTCAAGAAATCGTTCTCCAGTATCGCGGAAGAAGGCAAGGCAAAATACAACATCACCTACGACAAGGCAAAAGCCAGAAAACTCCTGGAGTCCGAGGGATACAAGCTCAATGCAAAAGGAATTTACGAAAAAGATGGCAAGGCGCTTTCTTTCAAGCTCTATGTGCCCACCGACTGGACCGACTGGATTGGCGCAGCCGAAACCATTGCTTCCATGCTGAAAGACATTGGTGTCGAAGCAATTATCACCCAGAGCGCATGGCCTGTTCCCTTCCAGACCAGCCTTGAAACCGGCGATTATGATATGGCGGTCAGCTTCATTACCACCGGCACAACACCCTATTATCAGTTCAATAGATGGCTGTATTCAGCAAATTATGCTGGCCTTGGCGAGAAAGCCAAGGTCTTCAGCAACATGCGGTACAAGAATGCCGATATCGACAAAAACCTCGAGGCGTACAGGTCAGAGCCCAATCCCGAAAAGCAGAAGGTATATATCTCGGCGGTCGTCACTCAATTCATGAAGGATACGCCCTGTGTACCTCTCTTTTTCAACCCGACCTGGTTTGAATACACAACAAGGAACTTTGTCGGCTGGCCAAGCGCTGACAACCCATACGCGTGGCCATCGGTAATTGGCATGCAGAAAGTGCCAATTCTCCTCAACATTCATAAAAAATAGCTTTTTGCGGGCCGCATCGCGTAGTCTGCGCTGCGGCCCGAGCAGACCGCCGGCTGCTTTATCCGGAGTCGGGTAAGGCGGCAGGCGGTCATTTCTACGCATTCTCCAAGGCAATTGTTCGGAGTGTTTCATGAAATATCTTGCCAGAAAGTTCGGCATGCTGATTTTTACCCTCTTTGTTTCCATGTCGATCAATTTTTTTCTTCCAAGACTTATGCCCGGCGATCCTGCGAAAGCTCTTATGGACAGAATGGAAGGCGTGGAAGCTGAAAAGCTCGAGTCTGTCCGCGCGGCTTTCGGGCTCGATACAAAAGACTCCCTGCCCGTCCAGTACGGCAAATATCTCTTGAATACGGTCAAAGGGGATCTTGGCATTTCTCTCTCGAGATTCCCCATGCCGGTTTCGAGCGTGCTGGCTTCTGCCTTGCCGTGGACTATCGGGCTGATGGGTCTCTGTACAATTATAGGCTTTTCGATCGGAACGCTGCTGGGCATCTGGGCGGCATGGAAGCGCCAGACAAAACTTGCGTCGTTTACGGTCGGATTTTTTACATTCATACGTAGTTTTCCGTATTTCTGGCTCGGCCTTTTTCTGATTTATATTTTTTCCTTCAAACTGAAAGTCTTCCCTTTGGGAGGAGCTTTTTCCGTCGACCAGACAAGAGGAAGCGCAGGCTGGTGGCTTTCGGTAGTACAGCATGGCATATTGCCTGCATTTACTATCACCTTGAGCTCGATCGGCGCATGGCTCTTGATGATGCGCAATAACATGATCAATGTGCTTGCTGAGGAATTCATTACGCTCGCAATCGCCAAAGGCCTTCCTATGCAGCGAATCCGCCTTATGTACGCCGCGCGGAATGCCATTCTGCCTTCGGTGACGGGCTTTGCCATGTCCTTTGGCTTTATTGTAGGCGGCGGTTTAATTACCGAGATGGTGTTTGCGTATCCGGGAATGGGTTACATGCTGTACCAGGCAGTCAATGCAAAGGATTATCCGCTTATGCAGGCGATTTTTCTCATTATTGCAGCATCGGTACTTGTCGCCAATTTTCTGGCTGATATCGCCATTATGCTGCTCGATCCTCGAGTAAGGGATGGCGCCAAATGATCAGAGATTTTTTCAAAACCCTGGTAAAGAACAGGAAGTCCCTGTCTGGTCTTGTATTGCTCGGCTTTTTTGTTCTTGTTGCTCTTTTTGCGCCGTTATTGGCTCCATACCCGCCTAAAACCGACAGAATCGAACACACAACGCTTATTGAAGAAAACAAAAGCGATCCCGAAGTGCTCAATGAGGAGGCAGAAGGACAAAACAGGGAAAAGTCCGTCTACACTGTCACCATAACGCAAAAATACGAAAAAACGACAGAGTATTTCCCAACCAGAGCTAAGCCCTCAAAAGATCACATCCTCGGCACAAACCATGCGGGCAATGACCTTTTCAGCCAGATAATCATGGGGACTCGCGTCTCATTATTTGTGGGTCTGGCGACCGGCTTGTTTGTCACGTTTATTTCATTGAGCCTCGCGCTGCTTTCCGGATATCTCGGAGGCATTCTGGATGATGTCATAAGTTTTGTGACAAATGTCTTTTTGGTGATACCGGGGCTGCCGCTGATGATTGTCATAGGCACCTATGTGCCCATGCACGGAGTATTGCCGATCATTCTTATTCTTTCGCTGACGAGCTGGCCATACCCGACGCGGCTTTTGCGTTCCCAGGTGCTCACATTGAAAAACCGAGACTTTGTGCGCGCCTCGAAAATGATCGGCGAACGTACGTTGTTTCTGATATTCCGCGAAATTTTACCGAATATGATTTCGATTGTAATGTCGGAATTTTTCACCGTCAGCCTTTCTGCAATTCTTGGAGAGGCAACGCTCGAATTCATCGGGGTCGGAAATATCACTGTGGTCAGCTGGGGAACCATTCTGTATTGGGCGCAAGCCAATGGCGCAATTCTCATGGGGGCATGGTGGTGGTTCCTGCCGCCGGGTCTGCTCATCGCGCTTACAGGCACCGCTTTTGTGCTCATCAATTTTGGCATTGATGAAATTTCGAATCCAAGGTTAAGGAAACGATAGCATGCATGCTGACGCTATTTTGGAATTACGCAATCTCAAAGCAGGATATGCTACGAATGCCGGCTTTGTGCGGGCAGTTGACGATGTCAGCCTTACGCTGCATCGAGGCGAGTTTTTGGGTATTGCCGGAGAATCCGGCTGCGGGAAATCTACCCTTGCATACTCGATCATGCGTTTGCTGCGTGATAATGCAAGAATAGAATCGGGCAGCATTATTTTTGACGGTACCGATATCACCTCGCTGGACGAAAAAGCCATGAATGAATACCGCTGGACGAGAATGGCAATGGTGTTCCAGTCGGCCATGAATGCGCTCAATCCTGTGCTTTCAGTCGAGGAACAGCTTGTCGATGCAGTACTGGCCCACAAACAAGTAACCAGAGCCGATGCCAAAAAAACTGCAATGGAAATGCTCGAGCTGGTCGATATCAATCCGGAAAGGATTGCGAGCTATCCCCACCAGCTTTCTGGCGGAATGCGCCAGCGTGTCATGATTGCAATGGCTTTGCTTTTAAAGCCCGACCTTCTCATTATGGACGAGCCTACAACAGCGCTCGATGTAGTCGTCCAGCGGTCCATTCTTCAGAAAATCGAAGAACTGCGCCGCATATTTGGCTTTTCAGTCATTTTCATTACGCACGATCTTTCGCTTCTTGTCGAAATTTCTGATTCGCTGGCAATCATGTATGCAGGCAAAATATGTGAATATGGCCCATCAAGAGAAGTCTATGCATCTCCAGACCACCCCTACACAAAGGGGCTCATGAATGCCTTCCCCACATTGACAGGGCCGATTTCGAGAATGGGCGGCATTGAGGGCCAGGCGCCGAGCCTTTTGTCGCCGCCGCCGGGCTGCCGTTTTGCTCCCCGATGCAGTGTTGCAATAGATGCGTGTACCAAAGAAGTACCACTTTTGCAGGTGACATCTCCAGGAAGGCTCTGCGCCTGCCGGCTGTGCGGAGGCAATCATGAATAATGTCATACTCGAGCTGAAACATGTATCGAAGCACTTTGCCCTTTCCGGCTTGCGGAATATCGGCAAAGTAGTACATGCAATGGATGATGTGTCTTTTTTTCTCAACAAAGGCGAATCCCTGGCGCTTGTAGGAGAATCCGGCTCGGGTAAAACAACGACCGCCAGTGTCATTGCAGGCATGTACGAAAAAACCTCAGGCGAAATCTATCTCGATGGACAGCCGGTTCTTCCGTTCAAAACGAGGGAAGCATCGCTCAGGTATAAGAAAAAGGTGCAGATGATTTTTCAGGACCCCTTTGCCAGTTTGAATCCGACACACACAGTCCGGTCTATACTGGAGCGCCCTTTTCTGATTCATAAGCTTGCTGGTTCAGCCGCAGAGCTTGAAGCGATGCTCAGCGACTCGCTCGAGATGGTCGGCTTGTCCCCCGCAAAAGAGTATTTGCATCGCTTTCCGCATGAACTTTCAGGTGGTCAGCGCCAGCGAGTCAATATTGCCCGCACCTTTGCCATATCTCCTGAAGTCATCCTCGCCGACGAGCCGACAAGCATGCTCGATGTTTCGATTCGCATTGGCATAATGAACATGATGTTGGATTTGAAAGAAAAGAAACATGTTTCTTTCCTCTATATCACCCATGATCTTGCCGGCGCCCGTTACATGAGTACAAGAATCGCCGTCATGTATGCTGGAATGATTATGGAAATAGGCCCGACAGAAGAAGTTATTGCAGATGCAGTACATCCCTATGTGCAGCTCCTGAAAGCGTCTGCCCCGGCACCCCAGGAAGGAGTCAGAAAAGCTGCTATACCGGCAAAAGGCGAGATTCCTTCGCTCGTCCATCCTCCTTCGGGATGCCGATTCCATACAAGGTGTCCGTATGCGAAAAAAATATGCTCTGAAGAAGTGCCGGCTATGCGGGATATTGGCAATGGGCATTTGGTGAGGTGCGTGCTGGCTTGAACTAGTTGTTTAACCTGGTGTCAGACCCCTATTCTGCCCTACATCACCACACTGCGATTCTTGCCGCGCTGCTTGGCAGCGTACATGGCGGAGTCGGCGCGCTCGATAAAAGAGTCAGCAGATTCATTACCTTGAAGGTCGACAATGCCAAGACTTATGGTCGCGCTGATGCTCTGGCCGTCGATTATGCGCATGCTCTCGGTTTCGAAATGGACGCGGATTCGCTCTGCAGCATGAAATGCTTTGTCCTTTGAAATGCCGGGCATGAAAATGACAAGCTCGTCTCCACCAAGGCGGCATGCTGTGTCGCTTTCCCGAGTGCAGCTGCGCATGGAATGTGCAAGCGAAACGAGGATATCGTCGCCAATTGCAGGGCTTTTTCAATTGCATGACCGAGCTCCGCCTGTAAATAGCGCTTGTTGTAGAGCCCGGTGAGCGCATCGGTCATGCTGAGTTCACGATACTGTTCCTGCTTGCTTTCAAAAAACTTCCGTTCTGTTTCAACCTGTCTGAAACGGTCGGCAAGCGCCATCGGCAGGAGAAGAGATTCGATCGCCATGCCAATCGACATTGCATTGACTGTCAGAAAATGAACTGGAAGCACTTTCAAACCCATAAGCGAGAACACAAAGCCTCCCAGCGCAAGAAATGACCAGGCTATCAGATAATACAAGGCCGAACAAAAGCCCTGTTTGAGGCGCACCGCAGCTGCCAGGATATAGAACAAAAAGCGGCTGCTTTTCTGCAATTCCAGAAATGAGATTGTAAAAATCGTTCCCCATGTGATGAACATCCCAGCCCAGAACCACAGCATCGCCTGATCGAAGCCCGGCCTTTGCCCGAATAGGACTTTTGCAAAGCCCTGCACATAGAAAAGCCAGAGCCCAACCGAAATCGTATAGAAAATGAAGTAGAGATAAGAACGATATTTGAGTGAAACGAACAAGAAGAATCCGTAAAATGCCATTGCAATCAGAATACCGAAGATAATACCGTAGCCGAGATAACTGCGCGCTTCGCTTTTGGCAAATCCCGCAGCTGCAACAAGCTCGATATTCATGAGCACATCGGTGTTGCTCGAAAGGCGAAGGTAGAAGGGCTCATCTCTGAATGCTGCCCTGAAAGCTCCCGGAAGCGGCAAAGGCTAGGGTCACGAAAGCGCTCATCGCAAGGGCGCACAGAAAAAACACGGGAATTTTTTTGGCCATTGTGTTCATATTATATGCTCATTTTCTGTATTTTGAAACAAATTCTTGCCAGGTTTCATATGATAAGCGCTCAACAAAACTAGACAAATTATAACAGTTCGGATAATATTTACCCCGATAGAGACATTTTTCCTTCAATTTGGACAATTCTAGACATTACGGAGGCTTCATGAAGCTTTCTGTGAAAGATGTATCGCGCCTCTTCAATATTTCCGACAAGACTGTCTATCGCTGGATTCAAGCCGACAATCTGCCGCATTACCGCATAGGCGGTCAGTACCGCTTCAGCTATTCGGAACTGCTCGAATGGGCAGCGGCGCACGGAGCCAAAATCCGCGCAGACCTCTTCGATGAAGTCGCCGAAGCGGACGATTGTGATGTATCGATTGCCACAGCGCTGGAAGCGGGGGGCATCAATTATCGGATCGAAGGCTCGACCAAAGAAGAAATCCTGAGCTCTGTCGTATCGCTCATGAGACTGCCAGAGAGTATCAATAAGGATATTTTTCTGCAATTTCTGCTCGCGCGCGAGAAGCTCGGTTCGACAGCAATCGGCAATGGGATAGCAATTCCTCATGTGCGCAATCCTGTCGTTGTGCATTCGGAAACGCCGCAAATTTCGCTTTTCTTTCTGGAAAAGCCCGTCGATTTCGGTGCGCTCGACGGAGTGCCCGTCTCGACAATCTTCCTCATTGTTTCGCCGAATATCAGGTGCCATCTGAAACTGCTGGCACAGCTCATGTTTGTGCTCAGGGACGAAAAGGTGCTCGAAATGTTGAGTAAAGTGGCATCGCGCAATGAGATTTTGACAGCGATTCGCAATGCGGAAAGGCCGGTTCTGGAGAGGCGACAATCGGAAATAGAAGACACGAGCAGAGCGCACGCAGCTTCAGAGCAGCAGGGAGGCCAGCCATGATGCTGTTCGGCATTGGAATCGGAGTGCTTGTTGGCGGAGGCTTGCTGACGCTCGTTCTGAAAAAATCCGCTGGTATCAACAAGCTCGGCATGGCGAGCGTCGTTGCGGGCAATGCATTCGTTCTGGCCGCGGCAGTCGAGGGCATCGCTGGGCGCTATGCCGGCGAAGTGTATCAATTCTTTCTGCCGCTGCCTGTGGGTGCGGTTCTTTTTTCGCTCTCGCCTCTGTCTTCGTTTTTCCTTCTTGTTATAGCGGTAGTGACCGGGCTTGCAGCGGTGTATGCGCCTAAGTACCTCGCACACTATGGAGAAATGTCTGGACGATTCAAGGCACACTGGCTGCTCTATAACCTGCTTGCGGCCAGCATGATGCTCGTGGTGACTGCTCAGAACGCGGTGTTTTTCATGCTCGCGTGGGAAGGGATGTCGCTCAGCTCATTTTTCCTTGTTCTTTTCCAGAATGACAGAACCGAAGTGCGGCGGGCGGGGTGGATATACCTTGTATTTACGCATGTCGGGGCGGCCTGCCTGCTTGTGATGTTCGCGCTTTTGGCGCAGGCTTCGGGCTCGTTCGATTTCGATGCGATGAGGGCGGCAGCAGCCGGTTTTTCGCCCGGGTTGAAGGCTGCGATTTTCGTGCTGGCGCTTGTCGGATTCGGGATGAAGGCTGGCTTTTTCCCCATGTATGTGTGGCTGCCGGAAGCGCATCCAGCGGCACCAAGCTATGTTTCAGCTGTCATGTCCGGCGTGATGATAAAAACCGCAATCTACGGAATTGTGCTGACACTAGGGCTTTTGGGCGGGGGGCAGGGGACAGAGCTCTGGATGGGCTGGACGCTTGTGGTGCTCGGGCTTGTGTCAGGCATTTTCGGTATTGCGTTCGCGGCGGTCCAACAGAATGCAAAGAGGCTGCTGGCGTACAGCTCTGTCGAGAATATCGGCATCATTGCAATAGGGCTGGGAGTCTGGTTTATCGGGATGACTTCGAGCAATGAGGTGCTTGCGGCGCTTGGGCTTATGGCGGCTCTCTTGCACACGGTCAACCACGCATTGTTCAAGAGCCTATTGTTTATGGGAGCGGGTGCGCTGCAGCTCGCGACGGAGACCCTGGATCTCGACAGGATGGGCGGCTTGTTGAAAAAAATGCCGCGTTCGGGGCTCGCGATCATTGCAGGGGCAGTTGCTATAAGCGGATTGCCGCCATTTAACGGCTTTGTAGGCGAATTTCTTTTGTATTCCTCGGTGTTCGTGCAAGGCTTCGGCTCTTCGCTTGTGCGCGCGGTGTATGTTATCGCGATTCTGGGCGGCTTGAGCATCATCGGAGCACTGGCGGTTTTCACCTTTACAAAACTGGTCGGAACGAGCCTGCTTGGGGAGCCAAGGTCGAACCACGCCGCGCATGCGCACGAGGTGCCAGCGAGTATGTATGTGCCAATGCTGGTATTGGCTGGATTATGCTTGTTTATCGGGCTCTTTCCGCTGCCTGTGATAAGTGCTCTCAAGCTTGTGCTTGCGGATTCCGGCCTGGTAGTTGTCGGCCAATTGCCTTCCGGAATTGTGTCCTCACTCGCCGCGATGCAATGGGTTGCGTTTGCGCTCATCGGGCTTATTGGGGTTTTAGCGCTTGTCAGAAGCCGGGTTCTTTCTTTACACAAGGTTGAGAACACTAGCCGGCACAAGGTTGGGAGCACTACTTGGGACTGCGGCTACCACAACCCGACTCCCCGCATGCAATACACCGCCTCCTCTTTCGCCCAGCCGCTTGCCTCGTTTGCACAGCCGCTCTATTTGCCTCACAGTGATGGCTCGATCGGCACCGATCTCTTTCCAGCTCCTGTTGCACGTAAAATCTCATTCCCTGACCTGATTCTGGACAGAGCGATCAAGCCAATGTACAGCTGGATTTCGAGGGCTTTCGAAACATTCAGCATTATTCAGCACGGCAACACGCATTGGTATGTGCTGTATATCGTCATCGCGCTTCTGGCTGTGCTTTTCTGGAGTTTTGTCATATGAACGACATTCTTGCAAAGCTTTTGCCGCTTGTGATTGCGCTCGTATTCGCTCCGCTCGCGATGGGAATCATACAGAAGGTCAAGGCTTTTTTCGCGGGGCGAAAGGGGTTTCCGGTTTTCCAGATGTACCGCGACCTTTATAAGCTCATGCATAAGGGCATTGTGTATAGCCGATCGACGACATGGGTGTTTCGTCTAGCGCCGCTCTTGGTGCTTGCGGCTTCGCTCATCGCGGTTGCATGGCTGCCATTTGGCGGCCTTCGAGGGCTTTTCAGCTTCCAGGGCGGATTTATTTTTGTGGCCTACCTGTTCGGGCTCGCCCGATTCGCAACCTTGCTTGCCTCGCTTGATACTGCATCGGCATTCGAAGGCATGGGCGCGAACCGGGAAGCGCTGTTCGCCATTCTGGCGGAGCCTGCGACCTTGCTGGCCTTCGCCGCGCTGATTCTGACGAGCGGCAATTCTTCGCTCTGGGGAGCTATTTCGTGGGGGCAGGAGTCGAGTTTTGCCGAGTTCGGGGTTGTACCGCTTCTCGCGCTGGTTTCGTTTTTCATTCTTGCGCTTTCGGAAAACAGCCGCATTCCTGTGGACGACCCTACGACGCACCTCGAATTGACCATGATTCACGAAGTGATGATTCTCGACAACTCGGGACCTGACCTCGCATATATTGAATATGCCTCGGCGCTCAAGGTCTGGTTCTACCTCGTGCTCATGGCGAATATCGTTACCGCGATTTTTTCGATTTCGGGCTGGGCGCAGATCCTGGCTATGTTCGGATTCGCGTTTTTGCTTGCAGGCATTATCGGCGTGGTCGAATCGAGCATTGCCCGCCTTAGGATGAAAAAGGTGCCTGACTTTATTGGCTCTGCGGTCGCTTTTGCGCTGCTTGCGCTTGTACTCGAGGGAATACTATGACATCGCTTCAAAACATGCTTTTGATTGTCGTGCTCATCACCGATCTTACCATGGCCGCCAACAGCCGGCTCGGCACGTGCATCAATATCACGGCCATACAGGGCTTTGCGCTCGGCTTTCTGCCGCTTGCCATTGGCCTCGAGAAAGGGATGAGCTTCGAGCTTGTGGCGATTGCGGTCATCGGTATCGCGCTGCGAGGCATTCTTTTCCCCTACATTCTGCACAGAAGCCTGCTGAATTCGGGAACAAGCCGCGAACTGAAGCCGATTGTCGGATATTTTCTCTCCGTGGCGATTGTGCTCGTGCTGATTTTCGCTTCACTGTGGATCAGCATCCGCATCGATTTCATTGCGCCCCAGCTTCTTCTGCTCTCGACGGTTGCGCTGTCGACCATTTTTGCGGGCACCTTCTTTATCGTGGGCCGCCGGCTCGCGATCATGCAGATTCTTGGCTATATCCTTCTCGAAAACGGCATTTACTGCATGGGGCTGGCGTTCGTGCAGGATATCCCGATGATTGTGGAGCTGGGCGTGCTGTTCGATGCGATTGTCGCGGTGTTCGTGATGTCGGTAGCCACGAACAAAATTCACGAGGAATTCGAGCACTTCGACATCCAGAAGCTCGATTCGCTGAAAGGATGAAAGAATGAATATGCTTTTTGGCGGATTTCTGGCGGTGCCGGTCTTTGGCGTCTTGCTGATTCTTGTTTCAAAATCGGGCAGGCAGGCCCTGATGATTATGCTCGCTGCGGCGCTCGGCGGGGCATTGCTCAGCGGAATTCTTGCAGCACAGGTCGCGCAGGCCGGAGTGATCGAGGTGGCGGGCGGTTTGTTTCGGGCGGATCATTTTTCCGCTTGGCACATGATTATTCTAGCAATTGTTGCGTTTCTGCCTTCGAGTGTGTATGCCTACACATATTTTGAAGGCGGCAAAGGGATCGACCTGGGTTATGCGAAGCGCTTCGGAATGCTGTGGCTGGGCGCATTCGCCGCGATGAGCACCGCGCTTCTGTCGGGCAACATCGGAATCATGTGGGTGGCGATCGAGGCTTCTACGCTATTCACCGCGTTTTTGATTTTCAGGCAAGGCAACGCCGCGTCACTCGAGGCGATGTGGAAATATATCATCATGTGCTCGGTCGGGGTCGCGTTCGCCTTTATCGGGACTTTGCTCATGGCTGCGGCGGGACAGCAGGCGGGGCTTGAAGGCGGCGACAGTCTTCTTTTGCAAAAAATCTACCTGGTGCGCGGTGCCCTCAAGCCGAGCCTCGCGCTCACTGCATTCATTTTCATTCTGGTGGGCTATGGGACGAAGGCAGGGCTCGCACCGATGCATAATTGGCTGCCCGATGCCCACAGCCAAGCGCCCGGCCCGGTATCGGCTATGTTTTCGGGCTTTTTGCTCAATGCTGCGTTGTACTGCATCCTGAGGTTTCTGCCTTTGTTCAGCCCGTCTGACGGAGGAGCCAGCGTGCTCCAGGGCGGCGAGGCTGGGTCCATGCTCGCCGGCGCGGCGCTTGCAAACTCGAAAGCCCAAATCATCCTCATGGGCTTTGCGCTCCTTTCGCTCGTCATTTCATCTGCCTTCATATTTTTCCAGAAGGATGCCAAGCGCATGCTCGCCTATTGTTCGGTGGAGCACATGGGAATCATCGCGTTTGCGTATGCGCTTGGGCCCGTTGGAACGATTGCGGGGCTTTTCCACACACTCAATCATTCCTTTGCGAAAACCGCAGGATTTTTCAGTGCGGGCAGCCTAGGTAAGAAGCTTCATACCAATGAGCTTGCGGGCTTTTCGGGGGCTTCGAAGCGCTATCCGCTGTATGCGATAGGGTTTGCGGCGAGTCTTTTGGCGCTTATTGGGGTAGCGCCTTTTTCGGTGTTCATGAGCGAATTCATGCTGGTCAGCTCGACGGTTGCTGCACAGCGATTTCTTCCGCTTGCAATTTTTCTTGCGGCGACAAGCATCGTATTCCTTGTAATGCTGAAGCATGCGATCGCGATTTTGTGGAAGAATGCTCCGGGCGAGGAGAAAGCTGTCACACCCGACGGCGCGCCCGGCGGTATGTCCGGCAACATCTCCGGCAGCGCCCCCGGCGGCGTGCCCCCTATTTCCGAGTACCTTGTCATTGGGTTGCCGCTCGCATTCCTTCTCGTGCTGGGCCTTTGGATGCCACATGGGCTATCGGATTTCCTCACAAAGGCCCTTGATTCACTCTGGAGCATGAAATGAAGCTGTTCACAAATGGCAGCGCAATGTCTGTCGAAGATATTCCTGTTATCGACTTCGAATTCTTTGCCCGAAGCATTGCAGAAGCGATAAAGAGCGGCGCATCAATTGTGGCGCTTTTTGCGGTTCCGGATTATGGAAAGGGCGCTGCGCGGACCGCAGCAGAGCTGACTGCCTCGCCGACAAACGCTGCCACTGAAAAACGCGCCCGGCTGTTTGCCTTTCTCGGCTTGCCAACCAAAGGCATGATTGGAGGCATCGCTGCAGACATCGGCTCTGCATTCGCGTCATTGACGCCGAAAATTCCACAAGCGCACATGTTCGAGCGCGAAATTTTCGAGAATACCGGCATCGTTCCCGTGGGGCATCCATGGCTCAAACCGATCCGGAAGATATTCGATTACGACTTTTACTCGCTGGAAGGCGGCCAGACGCACGAAGTCGCTGTCGGGCCTGTACATGCAGGTGTCATCGAGCCAGGGCATTTCCGTTTCCAATGTTACGGCGAAGAGGTCGAGCATCTGGAAATTGCCCTTGGCTACCAGCACAGGGGCATCGAAAAGGCGCTCGCAGGCGGCCCGGATATCCGCACGATACATTTCATGGAAACCACTGCTGGCGACACCACAATCGGCCACGCAACCGCCTATGCCATGCTCATCGAAGCAATGACTGGCACACAGCCAGATGCGAGAGCCGAGGCTGTCCGCGGCATTGCGCTCGAGCTCGAACGAATGGCCAACCACATTGGAGACCTTGGCGCGCTCGCCGGCGATGTGGGTTATCTACCTACCAAATCATTCTGCGGCCGACTGCGCGGCGATGTGCTCAATCTCACTGCGGAAATCTGCGGCAACAGATTCGGGCGCGGCATCGTCCAGCCGGGAGGTGTGGGGTTCGATATCGATGAGAAAATGGCTGCCAGCATCGCAGCCCGCCTGCAAAAAATCGTCAAAGACACTGACGAAGCAGTGGGTCTTCTGTGGGACAGCCCATCAGTGCTCGCCCGGTTCGAGCGCACAGGGATGCTGAAAAAAGAGACGGCTCTCGAACTTGGCCTGGTCGGTCCTGCTGCACGAGCATGCGGAATCGAAAGGGATGTGCGCAGCGATTATCCTTTCGGCATATACAAGTATGCGGCGATTCCCGTGGCGACCTATCCGAGCGGCGATGTCTACGCACGCGCGATGGTTCGCATGCTCGAATACCAGCGCTCAGCAAGCGCCATTCTCGATGTGCTCGCGGCGCTGCCGGCCGGAAACACGGGAAAGCCCGCTTCAAGAGCGCTCCCGGCGCGCTCTATCGCGCTCTCCCTTGTCGAAGGCTGGCGCGGCGAAATCTGCCACTGCGCCATTACCGACAATCGCGGCGCTTTTCTTTACTACAAAATTGTCGACCCTTCATTCCATAACTGGCCGGGGCTCGCGTATGCGCTTCGGGGACAGCAGATTTCGGATTTTCCGCTGTGCAACAAGAGCTTCAATCTCTCGTACTGCGGCTTTGACCTGTAGGAGGTTATTTCATGATAAAAGCATTGCGCTCGCGATTGCATCAAGGATATAAAACCAACGCATTCCCCACTGAGGATCCGCGCCTTCCGGAACGGTACCCCGGAGCGCCCAGGCTCGAAGCAGAGCGATGCACCGCCTGCGGCGCGTGCGAGGCGATCTGCCCCACCAGCGCAATTTCTGTGCATGCTGGCGCAGCTGAGTCAAGCCATGCTGGGCGAGCCAAATCTGGCCCAAACCCCGCCGGGCCATCTCCGGATGAGCCGCGCCTTGCGCTCGACCTCGGGCGCTGCATCTTCTGCCGGAAATGCGAAACCGCCTGCCCCGAGGGCGCAATCGCCTTCACAGGAAGCTTCAGAATGGGTGCGCGGACAAAGGCCGGACTCGTTCTGGGCAGCGTGCCGCAGGTCTCAAGCACGCGTACAAGCCGCCTCGATGTTTCCAATGAGGCGCACAAAGCAGTGAGCACCGGCGCCAGCAACCAAGCCCTCAATGCTGAAGAAACCCGCCTCATCGAAGCGCTCGATCGAAAAATGCTCAGAGTCTTCGGCCGCGCCATGAAAATCCGCCAGGTGAGCGCCGGCGGCTGCAACGCTTGCGAAGCCGATGTCAATGTGCTCGAAACCATTGGCTTCGACTTAAGCCGCTTCGGCATTTCCATCACCGCCTCCCCGCGCCACGCCGACGCCATCATCGTCACCGGCCCCGTCAGCAAAAACATGGAGCTCGCACTCAGGAAAACCTACGAAGCCATGCCCTCACCCAAACTCGTCATCGCTGTCGGCGCATGCGCAATTTCCGGCGGCATCTACCGCGGCCTGCCCGATGTCTGCGGTGGCGCCGATGCAGTCATCCCCATCGATCTCTATATCCCCGGCTGTCCGCCCCACCCCATGACTATTCTAAACGCGCTCCTCGAGCTGCTCGACAGGGTGCCAAAGAAAAACCAAACGGGTCGGCACAGGATTGCATAGGCTGATGCTGCTGCGTACTGCAGTGAGCAGCCAACTGGATAATCAATACTCCGTTATATTGACAATTTGAAAAATTTATATATGATCAAGCTGAGGAAGGAATTATGAAAAAAATAGCTCTGCTCATCGTGGGAATTGTTTTATTAATTTTGGGCTGTCAGCCGACAATCACCTATTTCAGCCTTGCAGTATCAGTTTCCGGAACTGGTGGAAGCGTTGTCACATATCCGAATACTACTTCTATTGAAAAAGGTTCGAGCGTGCTCCTTACTGCAGTCCCAAGCGCAGGCTATGTTTTTGATTCCTGGTCCGGAGGTATTACTTCGAACCAGAATCCGCTTTCCTTCGCCATGGATCAAGATTATTCGATTGTAGCGCATTTCAAAGTTCTGCCTGCAGATACTTCAAAAACAGTCAAATACACGCTTGACGCTCAATGGGAATCCTATGAAAAATACGATAGGCTTATCAATACAGCTGCATCGGTAAAATCAATCGGCAGCAAAGCTGTTCCAAATTTCAAGACAGCTGATTATTTCAGTCTTGATGTCAATGCATCATCCCGCCCCAAAGCCATTCTTGTTAAATACAAAACGGGGGTTTCTCAGAAATCCGCTGACAGTCTGAAAAGCATCGGAACAAAAGACCTAATGCTTGATGCTTCTGTGCCATTCCAGAGAATTGTGGTCAATTCGGACAAGTATGCGGAAATTCCTTCAATGCTGAGCTTCATCAAGTCCCAGCCTGATGTCGAATGGGCAGAAGAAGACCTTATTTCAAAGGCTCTTTACGCACCGGATGACGCATATTATTCATATCAATGGAATTTCGATAAAATTGGCATGCCTGCAGCATGGGATTATACGATGGGCGAAAGTGATGTCATCGTTGCGGTAGTCGATACAGGTGCCTATTTCCCGCTGACTGATCTCGGGCAAACCAGATTTGTGCAGGGATTCGATTTTGTCAATAACTATCTCAATCCTTTCGACGACAATGGTCATGGTTCACACGTCATAGGTACCATTGCCGAATCTACCAACAATGGAATCGGAGTGGCCGGAATGGCTCCGGGCATCAAGATAATGCCCGTAAAAGTCCTTGCCTGGGATGGATTCGGCTACGCTTCCGATATCGCGCAAGGCATTTATTTTGCGACAAACAATGGTGCTCATATCATCAATTTGTCTTTGGGCGGCAATTATTCTGCTGCTATCGAAGATGCTGTCAACTATGCGGTCAGCCATGGGGTGCTTGTCGTTGCTGCTGCAGGAAATGACGGAACTTCGACCCTGAATTACCCTGCGGCTCTGAGCAATGTGCTTTCCGTTGGGGCAACAAATGATCTGAACGTGCTCGCTTCATACTCCAACTATGGCTATGGTCTGGATATTGTAGCGCCCGGCGGCGATTTTTCAAGGACATTGCATAATTATAAATACAATATAGATTATCCTGCAGGAATATTACAGCAAACATATTATAATGGAAGTATCGGCTACTGGTACTTCCAGGGAACATCCATGGCAGCTCCACATGTAGCAGGGCTTGCAGCGCTTCTGAAATCCAAGAACAATTCACTTACCGCTGCCGATATCACTGCCATCATAGAAAACAGCGCAACCGATCTGGGCGCGAGCGGATATGACACGCAATACGGATACGGATTGATTGATGCGGCCAAAGCACTTGGCATACCGGGATATATAGTCAGCGACCAGGTAACCTCTTCGATCGTTCTGAAACCAGACGAAATCGAAAAATGGCAGATCAACGCTGCTCCGGGAGCTCTAACAGCAACGCTAGGGTTTGCGAGCGATACAGGCTCGCTCTCTTTCAGCCTTGTGAATTCCGAAGGTACTGAAGTTGCTGTCGGCTCCCAGGCAAATAATGCTATAAATCTGAACTATATTGTCACATCCGCCAACAAGGGAACCTATTATTTTGTAATTAAATACAAACCATAAATTTGTGAAACACATGAAACAATAAAAGAGGCTGCCCTCGAAACAGGCAGCCTCTTTTGCACTGAATAATATCAGTGTGCTACTTTCTGATCATGTTGGCAACTAGTGAGACATCCTTATCGGCGTGAGCGCTTTGGGAATAGCGCCTGCGTCAGATGCCGGAATCGTATCGCTCACCGTCTTGCCCATGATGTACTTGATCGACCGCACGAGCATCAGCTTGAACAAATCCTTGTATGTGGTGTTGAATCCTGTTGGCATGTCGGTTGAACCATTTGTCACATAGTACTCAAGTGGCGTAGTCGTTGCCAGCACTTTACCCAAACCATACCGATACTCGATATAAGTCGGCAGATCTCCCGTGTCCTCTTTGGCATACGCCATCAACCCTGTGATGTTTGCCGCATCGAGATTGTCGAATCCGCCATGGCTTGCATAGTAACCATACAGTTGCGTCGGGAAATTCTTGGTGATCGGATGCTGGAAATAGACAATGTCAATGTAATACTCATAGCTGTCGCGCCATGTCACACCGCCAGGCAAGCTTGAAGTGAAATCGCCCTCCGCCCAACCATTATCACATGCAATCCAGTACATGGTGCCGCCGTTGTTCACGAAGGTGTCGAATTTGGATTTGTTGGTTGTATACGCATCATAGAACGCCTGCGACTGGTCGCCGCCGATGATGACGACATCTCCCAGAGAGGGCGTATATGCAGCCATATCTGAACTTGTCTTGTACTCATACTGGTTAGCGCCTGTACCCTCAGTCAAACCTATTTCTGTTTCAATCAAATCCCCCATTACTGTTGCTGGGACACCTGCAAGTTCCCATTCTGTGTTACTATCCCTGAAGATCACCACATGGTTGCCTGCTTTTGTCAGAACAAGATCCGGAGTAGTGACTGTCTCATTCGATCCGATGGTGATCGTTATGCTTGTTGGCTGATACACCGAATTCGGATCTTTTGCTTCGATAATATAGGTTCCCGCATCAAGGCCAGTAAAGTTGAAACTGCCTGCATTTCCCGTAGTCAGAGAAGCTGGGGAGAAATCCGTCGAAGTTGTTGAAGTTATCGTAACCGAGATTCCGGAATATTGGTTTGCGGCCTTATCATAATACTTGGCAACACCATTGATGGTCGCACCAGCAAAATCATCAGCAGTCAAATTAAGGCTGAGTGTCGATGTTTTCCCCTGGTATATCCTGAGCGCATAGACTCCTCGCCATGCTCCGGCTGCCTGAGAAGCAACAAGAGTCAGAATGTATGAACCTACAGGCAATGTGCTATTGGAATATGAGAAATTTGTTCCGCTGACTGTTACCGCGAATGTTGTGTTTGCGCCTCCCGTCGAAGGCGCGATGACTCCAGTGAAGGAGCTGAGCGTTACAGCAGAAGGAATTGTGCCGGACAATGAGAAAGTACCAGTCCCGCTTCCGTCTTTCACTGGCGTCAGCACGACCGAAACGCTGACAGTGCTGTTTGCGATAATGGTAGCTGTATTCGAGCCGGAAGCAACTATAGATCCCGCGGCATTCAAACCATTTACAGTAAATGTCCATGCGCCTTCCGCCAGTTTGCTTTCTGTATATGGACTTGCCGTAAAGGTTTTATTGGCTAGCGTCGCGCCATTGGGACCGGTTCCCGACAGAACATAGCTGACAATCTTGATTTCCGCATCACTGGGCTGAATCGTCCTAGCCCCATCAAGAATCAAGACCTCAACATCCCCTTTCCCAGCGCTCTGGCTTAAAGGCTGCATACAGCCAAACAGCAGACCCGCAACCATGAGAATCAGAAATAAAATGGAAATTCTTTTGGTTATTTGCATCATAGTTTTGCATCTCCTCGTTTATTGCATCTGCTGTCTTTCAAGGCTGCCGAGCTTTCATGCTATATTCCCAAGCAGTCCCAGATTCGCCTCCGATGATGGTAATCTTGAAGTATTGCTGCGTCCCTTTTGCGAACATGGCCAGGCTCTGCCCTGCTCCGATTCCTGCAATTCCGCCGGGGTATTTCGGTCCTTCATAGGATGCGTCGCCTCTCCATCCGGAATTGTAGACGATCGTTCCATCAGGATATTCAACGATGAATTTGTCCGGCATCGAATATGCGTCGAATTTCAGATCGAATACCACGCCATTCGGAAGAGTACTGATGTCCCATGTATCGACAGTTATGCCATAGCCTCCAGAATTCGCCGCGGTCCACTGGTCAAGCACGGTCAAGTCATAATTGGTTCCGGCATTTGCCGTTCCAATAAGGATGCTCGCATAGGCTGTCGCAAGCGTATTGGTCCCGTCGTCAATTGTAACGACAAGGCCATAGGCCGAATCAGCGGTATATGCATGGGAAATTGTCGTGCTGGCAGTTTTGTTGGAAACAGTCACCGTTTCGCTGTCAGTTGTTCCGTCGCCGAAGTTCCAATTGAATTTAACCTGGGTTAAGTTCGCGGGGAGGCTGCCGGCAGTAAGGGTAAATGTATAGGTAGTATTTATAGTGCCATTGGTGATGGTCGCCGGGTTGATAGCGAGAGTAGCTGCTGCTGCGACAGGAATTACTTCCATAGAAAACTCTTCGGAAGATCTATAATCACCTTTGCCAACAATCAATGTAATGACATGTGTACCAATCTCCAGTGTAGATCCTATTGTCAACGAATTTGTAGTTGCTCCCGATATTGCTTTGCCATCCAGATACCAGGCATATGTGTCTGGAGCCGAACTAACCGTAGCAGTAACTGTCATGGTCTGATCTTTTTCGAGTTGCGTTTTTTGTCCGCTGAATGTAATAGTCGGAAGCCATGGATCAGTAGCTGACAAGGTCAGAGTACCGGTGGGTTTCAGCAAATCGCATGATGTGAATAAAATGATGACCAACATTGCAAAAATCATTATGAGCTTTAGCTTTTTCAACTTTTTCCTCCTGTAAACCTGGTTCGAATTTGCTCCTTATATGAACTATAGTGGAACCAAAAAAAACCGCAAGGAAAATTATTAAAAAAAATGGGCTCTTCCGACTTCTCTATGGGTCAGATCACCATTTCTGGCATCATCGACAAGCCGCCCAAGTGAAACAGAATGACCATCTTGAAGCGTGAGCGGTTGCGAAAGCCGCAGGCGCGCGCTTTCAGTT
>Ga0302253_1000746_pt1 | contig 23884 bp, 17 predicted proteins | sample AAG_RA_Trp_MG_FD_193537 | JGI IMG/M metagenome (GOLD analysis project Ga0302253, IMG submission 193537) | Enriched activated sludge microbial communities from anaerobic digester in WTTP, New Holstein, Wisconsin, United States - AAG_RA_Trp | ecosystem: Engineered > Bioreactor > Anaerobic >...
CAGTTAAAGTCGGTGGAAAGTGGAGGCTTACAGAAGTCTCTAAAAAACAGAGGATGATTTTGGAAAAGATGGAAATTAGCGTGCCTGTTGAGGCAAATATGGTTATTAAAAAGGGCGGAGTTTAGGTCAAATTCGACCATATATTTTGTGTGCTTGCTCAATAGTCATAATGTCCAAGATCTTGACAATTTTTTCATCTTTATATATTTTGTAAAAAGCGGTGTATGACCTTGAAATATGCAACCTATAAATATCTTCATGGTCCTTTCGCTGAATAATTTCTTTGTCTCCCTGGCCAGGAAATGGATTGAATGCAAGTGTTTTGCATTTTTCGACCACGATTCGGTGGCTCTTAGAGGGCAACGAGTTGATGAACTCCAAAGCATCCTTATCGATAACAATATGAAAGGCTACCACGGAAGCTCCACAAACTCACCCTCTTTCTCAATCTTTTCCATATCTCTGAATAGTCTAGCCTTCTTTCTCTCTTCAATCATCTCTTCAAGGAGTTGAGAATAGGTCTGTCCTGCCGACTTGAGCTCTGACAGCTCAATCCATACGGCTTCAGTTACAGGGATTCTTTTTGTAGCAAGCATGGATAATGTTGTAAGGATTGTAAGTAAATAGAGTTTTCCCTAAAAGCGATACATATGAAAGATTTTAATATTTAGCTGACTAAGCCCGGAGGGATGATCCGCGCCCTCCTCCTCTTGCTGCTGTTGCTGCCCGGCGGCGCAGCCCGGGACATCCAGCTGGGGCCCATGGCTCAGCCCGCGGGCGCAGTTATACTGGTCATAGACGGCCTGGGTTCATCTTACGTCTATCCGGAGCACAATGCCTATGCTCTGGACGGCTCGCCTCTGGATAAGGCGGTGCTATTCAACCTCACCGGCGGTGGGGCGCGGGCGGTGGATGTGCGAGTGCCAGTCCCCGAGACCACAAAGAGCCATTCCGTTCTTGTCACCGGCAGATCGGAAGCGGACTGGGACCAGCTCGGCCACACCATCTTCGACCTCGCCCGGGAGGAGGGATATTTATGCCTTGCCATTATGGAGCGGGGAGACTCTATGTCGATCATGGAGGATATGGATGCAGTCCTTTACCTGGAGGATAACGCCCTGCAGGGCGCTGAGCCCACACCGGGATTTCGGCCCGATGCTCCAGAGGGCCTGCGTACCCTCTTTCAGGAATGGCGGGACAGATTCGCTGGATATTCCAATCGTGAGGGCATGGCAGGCTATGCCGGCTACAACGCCTGGGCACTGGATGCGGCGGCGGATACTGTAGAGCATCTCATAGGAAAGCCATTCATCATGCTGGTCAATGCCGGAGCGGTGGACAGCGCCGGCCATAATCTGAACGCCAGCGGCTATCTGCAAGCAGTGGAGGCGCTGGACGCGCCCCTGGGCAGGCTGGTTCGGGCCTGCCGAAAAAATAACCTCTTGCTGGTCATCACTGCCGACCATGGCATGGTCTTTCCGGACCGGGAAGGAAAGGGCGGCCACTCGGCGGAGAAGTATGCCGCCCGGCTGGAGGCGTTGCGAGTGCCCCTGGTCGTCCAGGGGCCGGGAATTGAGGAGCTGAACCTTGGCGGCCAGTGGTCGGAGATGGATGTTGCCCCCACAGTGCTTGCATTGCTGGATGTATCCTCGAATACATCCTCTGAGGGAGTGGCTCTTCCGGTCAGGAAGGGAGGCATTCTGCGAGTTGCTGGCGCGCCAGCAGGGGTAGAACTGTGGGGGCAAGGGACCTGTCTGGCCAATGCCTCTGGGGATAACGAGTATATCTTCCGGGGTCTTGAGTGGGGAGAGTACACTCTGAAGGCTGGAGGGCAGTCCTGGGATGTGCTGGTGGATGGGGATGATACCATAGACCTGGCAGGAAAGGCGACCATGCCAGTGGGTATGAGGCGAGCTTTTGGAGTGATCATGATCCTGGTCATAAACCTGGGGGGAATGGCGACCATTTTGAGGATCTGGCGGCGCTCTGAATGAATAAGCCGCTCGCTTGAAGAATGATTCGCTATTCAAATTGGTTAAGTAGTGAAAAGGAGAAGGCTAGGAGAGATTTAGAGAATACCATGGCATTGGGCCTGCAAAATCAGTACAGTCGATTCTCGGGCGGGTCAACACCGATCCACAATGTCCTATTTCCAGGAGCCAGTACCACCAGGGTGGCAGGCCTGACCTCGCCCAAGATCTCGACATGATGCTGCTTTTAAGGCGGTACAGCACTGGACTATCACGCAGCGTCCATCTCGCGGGAGCCCGATTCACCGAAGGATGCCGGGCCTGCAATTCGCCTCTTTATCAGCATCTATCACGTCCTGGCTGGCATGAACTACGACCCAGCTTTTGGGCATGCCTCAACGCCCATCATGGCATGCATATTCGCATCTATTTGCAGGGATGCTCTTCTCGATCTATCTTCGGGCAAAAGAGCCCAGTCGGATTGCTGGATCTCTGGTTCTTGCAGCGCAAAACACGACTTGTTCCTATAGGCACGATTAATACATATAGTTTGTGCCTTGATAGGTGAACTTCGAATCTCCGCTCCAGTCGTTCCTCCTATCATGCCCCTCAGGGCATCTTTGTGGTCATCTTTTTGATGTACTCCTCCTTAGAAAGACCGCGGTTCTCGTTCAGCCTATCTTTTATCATCTGGCCTTGATCTCTGAGCCACTCGAACTTGGTGCAGCCCTCCAATTCTTCGCAGGAGCTGCATAGGTCGTATCCTTTCTCTCGAGCGCAGATCCTTATGGTGCAATCAGGTGGACCTCCGCCGTTCTCGCATCCTGCGCAGCGGGCATAGGTCTCCATCCAGGCCAGGCCCAGATCCACTGCCGCCCAGTCGATCGCCTCTCCCCCAGGCACAAATGGAGCCCAGTTTGGAATATCGCATTCAGTGATGTGCTTTCTGGTCCGGCTTGCGGACTCGGCTACTATGCTGCCTCCCAAGGGGCATGAGCCGCATAATATTCCGCAGGGTCCGGCCTGACTTTCGGCGCTGTTCAGCCTTTCATCCATAAAATGTACATTGCTTGAAATATTCTTATATTCTTCGGCCTGATGACATCCTCCAGGAATTCGCATTAAGGCGAAAAAGGGTGTTTGCGGGATAGAGGAAGTGCTGCCCAAGCGATCCAGGCGGATATCAATGCTCTCTTAAGGATGAAGAGCATTTGATGGGATGCATTCCAGAGCGCAAGCTCCAAATTCCATGCCTCCCACTTAAATTCCGGTGTACTATGATGAATCTTGAAGAGATGTCGGAAATATTGAAGTCCTCCCTGGGAATCCGGGATAATATCGTAGGCGTAAGGCTGTTCAAGAGTGAGGAGGAGATCCCACAGGACCTTAAAATCGTCGAGAGGCCCTTCCGCTACTGCTCAATGATCCAGGGAGCGAGGCGAGAGGGAGTTAGCTATCTCGCTCATGCCGACTATCACCAGTGCAAAGGCGGTGCCTCGGGCCTGGGCCTGCTGGAATGCCCGGAGAACATCCGCACCGGAGCCCTGTACTTTGACAAACTGCACAAGTGCTCCACAAAAGAATCGGGAGCGATGATAGCAGCCAATATGCCCCGCATCCTTCCCGGCAGCACCGTGGCCAGCTATGTGGCCCCCCTGGACAAGATGAGGGTGCGGCCTGATGTGGTCATATTCGTGGGAAATCCACTTCAGGCAAGGAGGATCGTTCAGGCGGCGATGTTCGAGAAGGGGGGCAGGATGAGCTTTAATACTGCAGGGATTCAGTCCTTTTGCGTCGATGCCACCAGCTCACCCTACCTGAAAGGAGAGGTGAATGTATCACTAGGCTGCGACGGCTCGGTGAGGAACGCCGGCCTGGAGGACGGGGAGCTCGTGGTGGGAATACCCTACGACATGATGGAGAAGATCTGCATCATCCTCAAGGAGAACTATCAGGGCTGGGACAAGTTCATGCGAGGATGAGGATCGGATTTCGTCTCTTTTTTTCAGATAATTTTTAAATTTATATTTTTTAAATATTATTTAAAAAGAATGGTTTAATTTAAAATTTAAATCCTGGCTACACATTGATTATCTTTTGCATCCCCCGAGGGAAGTAAATGGTATTCAGGTAACTGTACTGGCCATCGTAGACTCTTATTTCATGGTTCCGATCGCCAGCCACCCCAAAGATGAACCTCCCATCCAGGGCGTCTCCTCCGGTGCCCTCTGTGCCGATAAATGTGCCGTCAACGAATACCTGATATCCGCGCATCTCCTCCGATATTATCGTCACCTCTACGTCGGCTGGAGATGGTTGCAACTCTGGAGGCTGAACCTGACTTCCGGGATAGGTGGATAGAAGAGGATGCTGATATGGTGGCTGGTAGTAGCCCGTAACATCGATGACGACCGAATTGCTGACCAGACCGTCAATTGTATAGAACAGGATGTGCTGGCCGATGGAATCGGCATAAAAGTCCATCTGATTGTACCCTGGATAGAAGTAGAATGAGTTCTTATTCAGATTTCCATCAGGATTTATCTCATACAGGACTCCCTGGCCGCCGGCGGATGATATGACAATCAAAGAGAGAGCGGATCCCCCTGGAGCTTTTGCATACTGAGTCCAGCTGGAGGAGCCCTGTATCCACAGCGAATTGTCGCCGGTGTAGGTGGCATAAGACCGATATTGGTCAAATGGCATGGCATTCATCTGGTAGGTGAAATATACCGTGGCTGGGGTCAGATCCTTGATGTCGCTCTTTTTTGGAGCTTCGAGATGCTTTCTGGCAGAGGAGGCTTTAGCCATCGAGTAATACTGAGCGTATATGGAATCGGAATCTTTGGATGGTGGATCGCCACCGATCCATTTTTCACCGATCCCAATATTGAAAAGCATCTCTGCTCTTGCTTCGCCTGGCCTCAGCTCTACGCCCGGTCCATCCGCAGCCCAGGCACTTCCCGCCAGCGATATGACGAGAATAAATAAGTAAACGAAGACTAATTCTCTAATCCGTTTCATATCAATCACCATATACAATGCTATCGAGAAGCTGCTGCTTTTGCCCGTAGCATATCATCAACACTTTTTCATCAGATCCAAGTGAGGGTTACTCATGGTACCTCTTCTGAATCCATGATGAAATGGCGGCCCAAAGATAAAGCCTTATTCTTCACATTAGGCCTATATTGACAATCAATCCCAATCCGGAAAGAAAAACTGCCATGCTGGAATGGGAGATTAATTCTCAATGGCCTTCCCTTAATCTGCACGATCCAGCTTTCTTTGCCTATGAATGATGAAGAGAGGGTGGCAAAAGTCAAGTGTATGGAGGGAGAGAAAATAAATCGACTTTTGCCGTTACTATATACGGCAATTGTTTATATTTAAGGCTTTCTCTCCCGGAACGATCAAAGCTTCACCTCGGAAGCCTGGCGTTTGGCAGGGTGAGAGAGGACCGCTTCAGACGCCCGATCCTTGGCAGCAGGAGGCTTTCTCCTCTGGAGCACCTGGAGCTAGATAGAAACATTGAATTACACCCACACTCATCCTTCAAGAGTTCAGGTGACCGATATTGCAATTGCTCCTAATTCACTCGGATTTCATTGAGTTCGAGGCCAAGAGGCCCACGAAGCTGGCAGAAGAGGTCGAAGATTCGGCCAAGAAAGGCCGCCTCGATGAGGCGCTATGCGCTTTCATCGCCGTGGAGAAGTTCGACGAGGACGATACCGATGCTGTGATCGCCGAGGGCGCAAAGCAGGTAGCAGATGTGGCCGGCCAGGTCAAGGCCCACCGCATTATGATCTATCCCTATGCCCACTTGAGCTCCAGCCTCTCCACCCCGGCCACGGCAGTCAAGATACTCAAGGGAATGGCAGATGTCCTCTCCCAGAACTATGAGGTCATGCGTGCCCCCTTCGGCTGGTACAAAGCCTTCACCATCAGCTGCAAGGGCCATCCGCTCTCCGAGCTCTCCCGATCCATAAGGCTGGGCGAGGGTGAGGTGGTATCCGAGGCCCTTAAGTCTGAGGCCAAAGCGGTATCCTACTGGAGGGTCTTAGATCTGGATGGAAAGCTGGTGGACGCAGACAAGTTCAATTTCGAGGGGCACACTAACCTGCAGAAGTTCGCCAACTACGAGATCTCCAAAGCGAGAGCAGTGGACAAGGTCCCGCCCCATGTGGAGCTGATGAGACGGCTGGAGCTGGTGGACTACGAGCCTGGCTCCGACTCGGGCAACATGCGCTACTACCCCAAAGGCAGGCTGGTCAAGTCCCTCCTGGAGACCCTGGTACTGGAGAAGGCGGCGGACATGGGCGCCATGGAGGTGGAGACCCCCATCATGTACGATATGGAGCATCCCACTCTGAAAAAGTATCTGGACCGCTTTCCCGCCCGGCAGTATCAGATCGACTCGGACAAGAGAAAGCTTTTCCTCCGTTTCGCCGCCTGTTTCGGCCAGTTCTTGATGGGCCATGACATGTCCATATCCTACAAGTCCCTGCCCCTGAAGATGATAGAGATGACCAGATACAGCTTCCGGCGCGAGCAGCGGGGGGAGCTGGTGGGCATCCGCCGCCTGCGGGCTTTCACCATGCCCGATATGCACACCATGAGCCGGGATATGCATTCCGCCATCGAGGAGTTCAGGAAGCAGTATCTCGCCAGCATCAGCGTCCTGAAGGAGGTGGGCCTGGAGGTTGAAGACTATGAGGTGGCCATCAGGTTCACTCGGGACTTTTATAAGGAGAATCAGGAGTTCATTGCTGGATTGGTGGATATCATCAAAAAGCCGGTCTTAATCGAGATGTGGGATGAGAGGTTCTTCTATTTCGTCCTCAAGTTCGAGTTCAACTTCGTGGATACCATGGACAAGGCCAGCGCCCTCTCCACCGTCCAGATCGATGTGGAGAATGCCGAGCGCTACGATATCAACTATATCGATGAGTCTGGTGCGAGAAGGCGGCCCATACTCTTGCATTGCTCTCCTTCCGGAGCGATAGAGAGGGTTATGTACGCCATACTGGAGAAGGCGGCCCGACTATCTCTTCAGGGCAAGCTGCCCATGCTCGAGACCTGGCTGTCTCCAACCCAGGTGAGAATCATACCGGTGGCTGAGCGCCACCAGGAGAGGGCTCTTGCCCTGGCCGGGATTCTCGGCTTCCGCACAGATATTGACGACAGGGACGAGACCGTGGGCAAGAAGATCCGCGATGCTGGAAGGGAATGGGTGCCATATGTGGCAGTGATCGGGGACGAGGAGCTCCAGTCCGGTCGGCTGGCCGTCACCATTCGCAGCGAATCCACCCCCAAGTCGCCGGCAAAGAAGAGCATGACTGTGGATGAGCTCAAAGAGAGGCTCACTGGAGAGACAAAAGGAAAGCCCTGGCGCAGACTGCCTATGGCCATGAGGCTCTCGGAGAGGCCCAGGTTCATCTGAAGGATTCAAGAGCGAGAGCAAAGAGCACAGCCCTCCAGGTAAAAGGGCAGGATGGATCAGAAGAGTATGGTCCATCCCTCTTTTGCAAATATAACTTCATATCGCTTCGCTCCTCGGCGAGAAGTCAGAAAGAGGTTGAAGAGAAGCATGGGGAAGAGGATTTTTAGCAGGGAAATTGATCTTCAGCCGGTGGGCTCCGCCTGGGGGTGATTGTCAATCCCCGGTCCCCCGGGGATGTAGAACTTCCCTCCCAGATCGCTGTAATAGTTCCCCTGGCTTCCATTGTCCCAGCGATTGTTCTCCCCCCGGTCATAGGCATTGCAGCCGTTATTGATGAGATGATTGGCATATACCAGATCCCAGCGGGAGGAGAAGGTCAGGTAAATGCCATACCCATTATCCTGGGCGGTGTTGCCCAAAATGGTGTTATTGCTGGCATGATTTGCCAGATAGAGCCCTTTCCCATTCTGGGAGAGATAATTCTCCTCAAGGATGTTGTCATTGCTGTCATAAGAGAGATAAATTCCCTTGCTGTTGTCCACGGCCCGGTTTCCCAGGAGGTGGTTGTTCCGGGAGCAGTCCAGGTATATGCCGGCATCGATATTGTTGCTGGCATTGTTGTATGCAATCCGGTTTCCGTTGCTGGATTCAGACAGAGAAATGCCATACCAATCATTCTCGATGACGGTATTGTTTATGATCGAATTGTTGCTGGCAGAGCGAAGCGAGATGGAGGTGTCGCCATTATTTCTCAGCTGATTATCCTGGATGACATTACCTGAGGAGTAGATGAGAAATATGCCGCAGTCGCTCTCCTCATTTATGTAGTTGTCCCGGATATCGCAATTTTGTATCCGATTTTCTTTTGAGCTGTAGAGGGTTATGCCGTTGGTGTTGTTGTTTATGCTGTTATTGGCAATGATGTTGGAATGGGCCCCTTCCAGGCGAATGCCGTCCAGACAACCGGAGATGCTGTTGTTCTCTATGATATTCCCTCCAGAGAGGACATGGACCCCAGTTCGTCGAGTAGTTCTGATCTCAAAGCCGGATACCTTTGCCCCATCCGCATTGATGGTTAATGCGTTGCCAATGGCGCTTCCGTCCAGCAGAGGCCGTCCCCTGCCCTCCAGGACAATCGGCCGAGTTATATTCAGGCTCTCTCGATAGACCCCTTCCCGGACGATTATAGTGTCTCCGGAATCCGCCCGGTTTATGGCCCCCTGGAGGCTCTCTCCCTGGCGGACGATATGAGTTGTCCCACCGGCTATTGATGCCAAAAGGATGATAGCGACTGCCAGCATAGCTGGATGCACTCGACTCTCCCTCATTGCCTTCCCCTCATACCTTCTTGTATCCCTATTGGATTTAAATACTACGATGGTCTTTCTTGTCTTAAGACTTATCTCTGGTATAATTCTCGCACAGGACAGTTGAAGCTTAAAGCTTGCCTTTAGAGGATTTTAGGTGCCTATCGCCCAAATGGTTTCAGATCATAAGTGCGCAATGGCCTTCTTGCTGGCTCCTCAATACCGAATCGTCCTTAATGCAGAACTGGGAGTAATTCCGGCTGATTCCCTGCCCCTCGGATGCACCTGCGCAGCCGTCAGGCCAGGTTACGGAAAAATACGTTTCTCAAAAGCGAGGGGCTATCGATTGTCAAAGATCTATCACAGTTGCCAGGCCCAGAGAACGTTATGAATTTCCCTTCTTGAGGATCTTTGCCTGAATTGGTCTTAGGGTCTATCTGATGCCGATCTTGGCTTTTATCGCCTGGATATCGCTCTCTATCCTCGCCCTCCAGCCGGCATCGAAGGTCATCTCCCGGTGCAAGCCCCTGATCTCGTCGATGATCACATCTTGCTTCTCTGCGATCTCCGGAATGGGACGGGTATTCTCCGCGATCTCCGGGATGAGTCGGGTATTCTCCGCGATCTCTGGGATGAGTCGGGTATTCTCCGCGATCTCTGGGATGAGTCGGGTATTCTCCGCGATCTCTGGGATGAGTCGGGTATTCTCCGCGATCTCTGGGATGAGATTCGTATTCGTTTTAACCTCCCGGAGATCTTCCCTCATCTCCTGGAGTATAGGGACAGCCTTGTTTATCTGCACAAATGTCCCCGGGGTGGCCGACTGCCATAAAGGTTGTATCTCTTCATCGTAGGGCTCTGACCTTATATCGTCAATCCTGGCTAAAGGCGGGAGTTCGGCCTTGGCAAACTCGAAGAACTGGGTGGCACGTCTTTTGTCGCTATCCACCAGGGCCACGACTGACTGCAGATCGCCCTCTGCGTCGTTGTAGACCTCAAAGCCCCTGAGGGCCAGATCAACAGCCTTCTCTGTGAGCCAGGGCCGGTATCCGACGTCGTGGACCTTAGGGCCTGTGATTGTGATCTTGAGCTTCATCTGGAATGAAAGATTGTCCTCTTTTGTATTATAATTTCTGCTCCTTCCCATCAGGCCGGACTGTGAAGAGCCCATCATGAGCGCGGTGCACGGCATCGTTGATGTCGATCTGGATCTGCAGCACTGCGTTGCTGTCAAAGCTGCGGGAGACGAGGGCTTGGCATATACACTTGTCTTTATCTGCCAGCCATCTTCCTGCCAGCGGAAGCGGTCGTCCGCCTATACGCCCATCCACAGATTGCGGCTGGAGAGGTGGTTCTCCAGGCCTACGCGGGATTTAGGAATAAGCATCTTCTCTGCAAAATACTCCAAACTCTCAGGCTCATCCTGATCGATTGTGTTAGATGCACATACTACGTAGCTAACTTTTATGGATATTTGAATAACTTACTTGCAGATGTGAAATCAGTCCTGATACCTCTTGCGTCACCCTGTGTTCCGTACAGGAATGGAATGATAATTAAATCCCATTAAACTGCTTAAGCCAATTAAAATTGATAACTAAACCTGCCTTCGAAGGGTATATGTTGCCCCAAGGCCTTTCCATAAGCTGACATGATAAAGCAACCCTCTTTCCTGCCCATATCTATACAGGAGGCAAAAAACCTCGGCATCGAGCAGTTCGATATCATCCTGGTGAGCGGAGATGCCTATGTGGACCATCCCTCCTTCGGGGCGGGACTTTTGGGCCGGGTCCTCTGGGATGCGGGCTACGCCGTGGGAATTGTCGCCCAGCCCGATTGGAAAAAAGATGAGGACCTCCTCCGGCTGGGGCGGCCCCGCCTTTTCTTTGGCATAACATCCGGCAACGTGGACTCCATGGTCAACAACTTCACCCCCAACCTCAAGCGCCGCCGCCGGGATGTCTACTCCCCTGGCGGCCGCCTGCTCCGGCCGGACCGGGCGGCGATAGTCTATGCCAATCAGGTCCATTCCCTCTTTCCCGAGGTCCCAATCGTCCTGGGAGGAATCGAGGCCAGCCTGCGCCGGTTCGCCCATTACGATTACTGGTCTGATTCCGTACGCCAGTCCATCCTGGCGGACGCCCCCGCCGACCTCCTGGTCTATGGCATGGGGGAGAGGCCCATCCTGGAGGTGGCCCGGCGCCTGAATGCCGGGGAAGAGATCGCCCAGATCAGGGATATTCCCGGAACCGCGGTCAAAGAGGAGGTTCGACGCTGGCGAGAGGCTGGGCGTCAGGACGCTGTTATCATCCCCGGCTTCGCAGAGGTCAAGGAGAACAAGAGCAAATATGCCCAGGCCTTTGCAGCCCACTATAAGGAGCAGGATCCCTATCGAGGCCAGGCGGTGGTCCAGCCCCATCCCAAGACGGTGATCATCCAGAATCCGCCCGCTCTTCCCCTCAGCACGGCAGAACTCGACCAAATCTACGAACTTCCCTATAGCCGAAAGGCCCATCCCTCCTATCGGGAGCCCATTCCTGCATTAGAGCCGGTCCGCTTCTCCATCACCAGCCACCGGGGTTGCTTTGGATCCTGCTCATTTTGCGCCCTCACCCATCACCAGGGAAGGATTGTGCAGAGCAGAAGCATAAGCTCCATCGTCCGGGAAGCAGAGAGGCTGGCCCAGATGCCCGGATTCAAGGGGATCATTCAGGATGTGGGCGGTCCCACTGCCAATATGTACGGCCTGGTCTGCCCCCGCTGGAAGCAGGGGGCATGTCCGGACAGGCTCTGCAGCGCGGACTGCCCCACCCTAGAGAAAGACCACTCCCTCCAGGTGGAGCTGTTGCGCCGGCTTCGGGCCATTCCCGGGGTGAGGAGGGTCTTTGTCGGCTCGGGGATTAGGCATGATTTGGTGATGGCGGACCGGTCGGGCTATCTGGAGGACCTCTGCCGGCACCATGTCTCCGGCCACCTGAAGATCGCCCCGGAGCATATCTCCAGAACGGTTACGGAGTGCATGCATAAGCCTCCCCGCCAGGTTCTGGACGACTTCAGGGAGAGGTTTCGCGCGGCTTCGCAGGCGGCGGGAAGGGAGCAGTATATTCTCCCCTATCTCATGTCAGGCCATCCTGGCTGCACCATTGCCGATATGGTCGAGCTGGCGGAGTATTTGCGCGATAACAGCATGTACACCGAGCAGGTGCAGGACTTCACCCCCACACCCATGACCATCTCTACTGCCATGTATTACACCGGCCTGGATCCCTTCACCCTCCAGCCGGTTCACATTCCCCGGGGGGAGGAGAAGAGGATCCAAAGAGCTATGCTGCAGTACAGAGATCCAGGGAATTACGATCTTGTCCGGGAGGGGCTGGAGAGGATAGGAAGGAAAGACCTCATAGGAGAGGGAGAGAAATGCCTCATTCCGTCCCGATATAGAGGAGCAAAGCATTAAAACCAGTCTCGAACAGAATCCTGGATCAATCTCATTTCTCCTCTAAGATCTCCAATATCCTTCTCTGAGTCTCCTCGGGGGTGCCGGTGGTGTTCACCTCAATCACCCTTGAGTGGAGAAAGAGCGTCCGGAAAAAGCGGCTGCGCCGATTGGCCTTGAATTCGTTATGCACCAGAAGATGAGGATTATAGTAGCCATTCTCCTCCAGAATAGCCAGAGCCTGATCCCCCTCCAAGGGGAGTACGATCTCCTCCTGTTCAGGGTCTCGCTTGAGTAAGATCACCTTCTCAATGGTTGTCAGGGGCATTATGCGCCCCTTTCCTATGGCCTGGCGGAGGTCCACCACTGCTCGCCCCTTGGAATCAAAGGACGCCTTATCAACCAGACCGGCAAACTCCTTCCAGATCTCAGCCAGATCAGCCCGGATATAGAAGTTCTTCTCTGAGCCATATGCTAAGACATCATCACCGAATATCCTTCCGAAGAACCAGTCGTCAGAGACCACTCGCATCCGCGGGTTGCGCAGCAGGCCGTAGGTATGGGTGGTCTTGCCCGCACCCGATCCACCTAATATGCATATACCCTGACCCCTCATATCCAGGCAGGCTCCATGAACAGAATAGATGTTGTGATAATCCTCCAGGATATCTCCCGCCACGCTCAGGGCCAGGGACTTGACCCACCCGTAATAGTCCATGTTGATCAGAAATGCCGTTCTGGATTGGGGGTTGTACAGGACCTGATTCTCTCCCACATCCTGATCCCTGATCACATAAAGCCGGCCGTGGGAGCGAATGCTCTGCGATGCCGAATAGAAGCTCTCCTCCCAGGCGTCCTTGATCGATGGGATGCCGGTCAAAAGCTTGATGCAGCATCCATATATCTCCGATTTTATCTCATAGAGCACCTGGCTGGTGTATCGATCAACCAGCTCCTCCTTCATCTCCATGGATATGTGAATAACATCGTATGCCATCTGCAACCCTCTCGAATTCATGCCATTTCCGATATGCTATAGATCGATGCGCTTCATGAGCTTCAGCCGGCCGTCAAGCTCATAGAGGATGGGGGAAGCGGTATGAACCTCCAGCTCTTCGATATTCTGGTCGGAGATCTCCTCAATATGCTTAACAAGGGCACGGATGGTGTTGCCATGGGAGACCACAAGAACGCCTCTCCCTTTTTTCAGATCGGCTGCGATCTGGCCCTGCCAGAGGGGCAGAAGACGCTCTTGTACATCCTTCAGGGATTCTGATGAAGGGGCAGGGAAACGATGGAGAAATCCTTTGCGCCATCTTCGCACCTGCTCAGCGCCATACAGTTCTTCCGCCTCATCCAGGCTCCGACCCTCAAAATCCCCATAGGCGCGTTCGTTTAGCCTCCAGCTCTTGATGACGGGAATCCGCGTCAGGTCCATCTCACCCAGGACTATCCACATGGTCCTGACGGCCCGCTTCAAAAGGGATGTATAGGCAACATCAATCGTTATGCCCGCTCCCTTCATGATCCGCCCGGCATCGCGGGCCTCCTCGATTCCCTGGAAAGAGAGATCGATGTCTGTCCAGCCGGTGAACCTTCTCTCCCGGTTCCAGAGGCTCTGGCCGTGCCTGAGCAATACCAGCCTTGACAACGCAATAACCTAGCCTTGCTGCTTTATCCAGAGGCTTTTAATGGATATTTCTGGCGGTCTTGGAGAAGGGCCGAGCGGGGAATGGTGCATGAGATTGCAGCAGCAGATCTACTGACCCCTATCTTTTTATCCCATCTCCCCATCAACTCCGTGCTATGACGAAAGAAGTCCATGCCGCACATATCCTGTGCAAAACGGAGAAGAAGGCATTAGAGGTCAAAGAGTTGCTGGCATCCGGCCAGGAGAGCTTTGCTCAGATGGCCCGCAAATATTCCCAGTGCCCTTCCGGCAAGAGTGGCGGAGACTTGGGCTGGTTTGGCAAGGGCAGGATGGTCCCGGAGTTTGAAAAGGCCGCCTTCGAAGGGGAGAAAGGAAAGATCATCGGGCCGGTCAAATCTCAGTTTGGCTATCACCTCATCCGGGTCCTGGACAAGAAATAATGATGGCTCCTCGCTATTTAGAATGGGTGAACTTGAATCGCAAAAACTCTGTATCTTTTGTGCCTTCTGTGGTGAAACGCTATGCTCTGACCCAAACATAGAGACACAGAGGAACAAAAGGCCATATTCTCTGACTTAACTCACCCACATAATTCAGCGAAGAGCCATAATGATTGATCTCGCCGGAACTGCAGGGCTAAAGCAGCCGGTGCCGGCAAGAATGGATTGGTCCGGGAGAACATATCCATTCAGTGCATCTTTTTTTGGATGGCCACTGCAAGCATATCCTATTTTGAAGATGCCAATTGGCAGAAATATTTATGAACAGAGAGGCCAAAAAAGATTTGGGATGTCAATTGCCTCAGCCATCAGTGCCTGGCCTCTATGAAGCGCTGCTAAGCAAAGAGCAGTATGATATCAGCGCGCCGATAGAGATAGCTCCCAATTATCCCGGAGACAGTCCCTTCTCCAGGCAGTGGATGGCGGGACTTGGGAAGGGATCCAACTATAGCCTCTCTGTTCTCTCTTTGGGCTCCCATACGGGAACTCATATTGACTTCCCCTCTCATATACTGAGGGACGGCTTCCCTCTGGACAGCTATCCACCGGAAAGGTTCATCACTCCTGCCTGGGTGATCGCCGTCCGGGAAATCGATGCCGTCCCCGCCCAGGCGCTGCAGGATGTCAATATCCAGAGAGGTGAGGCCATCCTTTTTAAGACCAGCAATTCCTTCCAGGGGTTGATGCATAACCCCACATTCCAGGATGAATACGTCTCCCTCTCTCCCCCTGCAGCAGAGTTATGCGTCAGTCTGGGAGCCAGCCTGGTGGGAATCGACTATATCTCAGTGGATCGATATGAGGATGAATCCCTCCCCGTTCACAATATCCTGCTGAAAAACGACGTTCTAATCCTGGAGGGGATCGATCTTATTGCCGTTTCCCCTGGCAGATACTGGCTGATCTGCCTTCCCCTGAAGATAAAAGATGCTGAGGCCGCTCCCGTCCGGGCGGTCCTGGTGGGGCGATCTCATGAATCCTGAGAGGATGTTTCAGTCCACCCTGGAGATACTGGAGGATGGGATATGCATCTGCGATCCATCCGGGGAGATACTCTATTCGAACCCTGCTGCAGAGAGGATGGCAAGATCTCTGGAAGAGCTGAATTGTGGCAAGGGCGGGGTCTTGAAGGACCTGTGCTCAGGCATCCTAAAGACCGCGAAGAGCGCTGATGGCCCGATCCATCGAGGAGATGTCGATCTCCAGAGAAGGAGAATTGAGTACTCCATTGCTACTATGCAGGGGAAGGGCTATGAAGGCAGATCCATAATCACATTTAGAGAAGCGCATCCCTCTTCTGGGCAGGTGCATGATAATAATCCTCCCTCTGAAAATGCAATTTTTTGGATAGAGCATCAAGGCCGAAATGACGATCTGCGCGAGAGAGATAGGATCATGGCAGGAGCTGCCCTGGCTACAAACCAGCTCCTGATCTCTCGGGAGATGGATGTTGCCCTTAATCTGTCCCTGGAGATACTGGGCTGCTCGGCCAATGTGGACAGGGCCTGCATATTTGAGCATTATCTGGACGAGGAGGGAAGAGATCAGATCTCGCTTGGGTATGAATGGATATCCGGCAATGATGGAGATGCACGCTCGGCCAAGATTCGCCATCCAGATCTGAGCTACGAGGCATACAGCTCCATTCCCCAATGGTTCCAGATCCTCTCCGGAGGAATGCCCATCCGGGGAAGAACCCGCGACCTGCCCCCGCCGGCGAGGGGACCGCTGGAGACGATGGGGGTGAGATCATTCATGATCGTCCCCATATTCACTACCGACCGATTCTGGGGTTTCATCGGTTTCGAGGACCATAGGCTGGAGAGGGATTGGAGCTGGAGTGTGGCTTTCATACTGATGACCATGGCCAGCGCCATAGGAGGATTCATCGGCCGATTCAAAGCGGAATCCGCCCTCAGGGAGAGCGAGGAGAAGTACAGGGAGCTGGTGGAGACCTCAAGCAGCGTCATCATCCGAGTGGATACCAGCGGAGCTATCAGGTTCATCAACAAGTTCGGCCTGCATTTCTTCGGCTACAATGAGGAGGATATCCTGGGACGGAATGTAACCGAGACCATCTTTCCACCAGGAGGCATAGGTTGCAACCTCAAGGCGATAATCGGGCATATAAGGGAGAATCCAGAAGAATGCTCCACTCATATAGCGGAGAACATAAGATCCAATGGAGAGCTGGTCTGGATTGCCTGGGCCCACCGGCTAGTCCAAAACGAGCGGGGAGAGGTTGTAGAGGTTCTGTGCATCGGCAACGACATAACTGAAAAAAAGCGCTCTTCCGAGGAGCTCAAGCGGGTGGCAGCCGACCTGCGGGAGACCAGGGATTATCTGGATAATCTCCTCAGCCATGCCAACGCCCCCATCATCGTCTGGGACCCCAACTTCTGCATCACCAGGTTCAACCATGCCTTCGAGAGGCTGACAGGCTGGCGGGCGGATGAGGTCTTGGGTCGATCGCTGGGAATCCTCTTTCCCGATGAGAGCCGGACGGAGTCTTTCGCTTATATCGAGAGGACCCTCTCCGGGGAAAGCTGGAACGCAGTGGAGATCCCCATATGCCACCAGAATGGAGAGGTGAGAACCGTCCTTTGGAACCCGGCCAATATATATGATGAGGCCGGGAGGCGTGTCATTGCCACCATTGCTCAGGGCCAGGATATCACCGAGAGGAAGATGGCAGAGGAAAGGGTGGCATTTCAGGCCTCATTGCTCGACCAGGTCAGAAATGCTGTTATTGCTACTGATTTCGATGGCAGGATCATATACTGGAACAGGTTTGCTGAATCGCTCTACCAGTGGAAGGCGGAGGGGGTGCTGGGCGCGTCCATTAAAGATACCATCCTTCCTCCGGAGATGAAATATAACGTGGAGATGGTGACGAAAGAGATCCTGGCCAAAGGCTACCTGGAATGCGAGTACCTGGTTAAAAGAAAGGATGGCAGCCGGTTCCCTGCTTCGTATATCTTCAGCACGATATGCGATAATAGGCAAAGGCGGATAGGAATAATCTCTGTGAGCACCGACCTCACTGAGCGAAAGAAGGTGGAGCAGGACCTGCGCGATGCCAAAGAAAGGGCGGAATCGGCGACGAAGGCCAAGTCAGAGTTCCTGGCCAATATGAGCCATGAGATCCGGACCCCTATGAATGCGGTGATAGGCTTCACCAGCCTGCTTCTCAATACCAACATCGACTCTGTGCAGAGGGACTACATTGAGACCATCCACAGCAGTGGTGACTCTCTGCTTAAGGTTATTAGCGATATCCTGGACTTCTCCAAGATCGAGGGAGGGATGATGGAGCTGGAGAAGGAGCGCATTGACCTCATTGAATGCCTGGAGACCTCATTGAACCTGGTGGCAGAGGACGCTTCTCGCAAGGGCCTCTCCGTTAGCTATGAAGTCGAGCCGCAGGTTCCCAGATATCTGATGGGCGACATGACCAGGCTCAGACAGATACTGGTCAATCTCCTGGGAAATGCCGTTAAGTTCACCGATAAGGGTTTCGTCCGGTTGGATGTATCCGCTCTTCCAGTCGAGGACGGCCATGAGATCCAGTTCCGGGTGACGGACTCAGGGATCGGCATATCCCAGGACCGAATGAGCCGGCTGTTCCAGTCCTTCAGCCAGGTAGACGCCTCCACCACCCGCAAGTATGGAGGCACGGGACTGGGACTTGCCATCTGCAAGCATCTGGCTGAGCTGATGGGAGGTGGAATCTGGGCGGAGAGCGTTCCTGGAGAGGGCTCAAGCTTCTATTTCACCATCCAGGCCGAGGCCTCCATCGAGCCTTATCCGAAGCTCCATGGGGATCGGCCTGACCTGACCCTCGATCTGTCCGATCAAGAGATCCAAAAAGGCCTGCGAATACTGCTTGCCGAGGACAATTTGGTCAATCAGAAGGTCGCTATAAGAATGCTGGAGCGGCTGGGATATACGGCTGATATCGCTGCTGATGGCCAGGAGGTTCTGGCAGCACTTGAGAGCAGGCCTTATGATGTGGTGCTGATGGATGTGCAGATGCCGGAGATGGACGGCCTGGAGGCCACGAGGAGCATACGCAGCACCGCATGCCATCAGCCCTACATCATCGCCATGACCGCTCATGCCATGAAAGGGGATCGAGAGGTGTGTCTCGATGCGGGGATGAATGACTACATAGCCAAACCGGTGAGAATTGAGGAGCTGAAAGCGGCTCTTATGCATAGCAGAATGCCGGTTTTCAATGGCTGAGCCCCCTGACTGGTTCAATATGCTACAGAATTATAATTCAGCTGCTCATCTCTGCTCTGAAGCCATCAGGGCGAAGTACGCTAAGAGAGCCTCGAGCTGAATTCTCTCGTTTGCTCCTTCAGTCATGCGAAAATCGATCTCTCCGATACGGTCGATGAGCTTTACCCGATCCCTGTCTGCGATATCATCCAGGTCCAGCATAGCCCGGTGGATTTGGATCACCACATCCTGGCCGGAGAGCCCTTTGGATAGCAGGAGATCATCCAGTATTGCGCGCGCTCCCACAAAATCTCCAGATATTGCGGTCTTGATGAAGCTCTTGATCTCCTCCGGTTTGGCGGTGGATGTGATCTGGTAGATCGTCTCCTCGTCCACCTCGTCGCCCAAGAGAGCTGCCGCCTGCAGGGCGTTGATTGCCTTTCTCATGTCTCCGCCGGCGACATACTCTATAGCGGACAGACCTCCATCTGAAACCCGCAGTCCCTCCTCACTGGCAATGAACTTGATCCTCTTGGTCACCGCTTCAGGAGAGAGGGGCTTGAAGCGGTAAACCGCACAGCGGGACTGAATGGGCTCGATGATCTTGGAGGAGTAGTTGCAGGAGAGTATGAACCTGGTGGTAGCGGAGTATCTCTCCATAGTCCGGCGCAGAGCGCTCTGGGCATCGTTGGTCAGGGCATCGGCCTCATCCAGAAATATAACCTTGAAATCCGCCTCTCCCAGGGGCGCCATCCGGGCGAAGTCCTTGACTTTGTGGCGGATGATATCTATGCCCCGCTCATCGCTGGCATTCAATTCGATGAAGTTGTTCCTCCAGGTCTCGCCGAAGATCTCTTTGACAATGGAGATGGATGCAGCGGTCTTGCCCACCCCTGGCGGCCCGGAGAATAGAAGATGGGGCAGGTTTCGCGTCTTCACATAGGACTTCAGACGGCGGACAATCTCGTCCTGGCCCACAATATCGTCCAGCCTCTCCGGCCGGTACTTCTCTATCCAGATCTCCTCTTTGATATACAACCCCTCAATTATTGGTTTTGGCTATCTGTATATCAATATTCCTCCCTAAATCTCCTCTCTATAATGGGACAACGAAGGCTAAATATAGAGGTGCTACATGCATGCAAATCGTTTTTCGGAGGATTGCAAGTGATCTCTGAGGTGGCTGGACAGTATAATGCGCAAGATCTTGAGAATGAAGTCAGATCGCTGTGGGAGCGAGCGGATAGCTACTGCAAAGTTCGGGAATTGAGATTGGGCGGCAAGAAGTTCTTCTTTGTGGATGGGCCGCCCTATACCACAGGCCGCATTCATCTGGGAACCGCCTGGAACAAGGTGATCAAGGACGCCGTGCTCCGCTACCGGTCTATGAACGGCTTTGAGGTCAAGGACCGGGCGGGCTGGGATATGCACGGCCTGCCCATTGAGGTTAAGGTAGAGGAGTCCTTCGGCTTCCGCAACAAAAAGGATATCGAGGCTTATGGGGTGGACAAGTTCATCCAGAGATGCAAAGAGTTCGCCCTCCGCCAGAAAGATGACATGACAGCCCAGTTCAAGATTCTAGGGGCCTGGATGGACTGGGACGACCCCTACATGACGCTGAAGAACGAGTATCTGGAGGCTGCCTGGTGGACGCTGAAGAAGGCGCACGAGCATAACCTTCTTGAAAGGGGCTCAAGGGTGGTCAACTGGTGCCCCCGCTGCCAGACGGCCATCGCCGACTCCGAGGTGGAATACTGGGATGAGACCGATTACTCGATCTATGTCAAGTTCCCGGTGATCGGGGAGGAGAACACCTACATAGTGATCTGGACCACCACCCCCTGGACCATTCCCGCCAATGTGGCGGTGGCAGTCAATCCCTCCTTCCAGTACTCTCGGGTCAGGGCCTGGAAGGATGGCAAATCCGAGATCCTGATCATGGCCTCAGAATTGGTCGATTCAGTCCTCAGGACGGGCCGCTACCAGGACTACGAGCTTTTGCAGGGCCTTTCCGCCAAGGATATGCAGAAACTGAAGTACGAGCATCCTCTGCTCGATCTGGTGCCCAGGCAGAGAGATATAGAGCATGGCGTATACGCCGCAGACTTCGTCACCGCTGAGAACACGGGATGCGTTCACATCGCTCCCGGACATGGCCTTGAGGACTATGAGCTCGGGCTGGACCACCATCTGGAGATATTCTGCCCGGTAGGCGGGGACGGACGGTATACCGCCGAGGCGGGAGAGAAGTACCTGGGCCAGTATGTCAAGGAGGCGGACAGCAACGTCATCGCAGATCTCGAAGAGAGGGATAAGCTCCTGGCCCAGGGAAGGCTTGCTCACCGCTACGGCCATTGCTGGCGCTGCAAGACCCCCATCATATTCATCGCCACCAGCCAGTGGTTCCTCCGGATATCCGATCTTCGGGATAAGATGCTCGACGAGATCTCCCGGGTGACATGGTATCCGGAGTGGGCGGGCTCGGCGAGGTTTGCCGACTGGATAAGCAATGCCAGAGACTGGTGCATCTCCAGGCAGAGGTACTGGGGCATTCCCCTGCCCATCTGGACCTGTCCTGACTGCGGCCATATGGAAGTTATAGGAACCGCCTCGGAGCTGGAGGAGAGGTCAGGCAAAAAGATAGCTGATCTGCACCGGCCGGATGTGGATGCTATTGTCTTGGACTGTCCCTGCGGGGGGAAGATGTTGCGCTCACCGGATGTCTTCGATGTATGGTTTGACAGCGCAGTGGCCTCCTGGGCCACCCTCCGTTTCCCCAGCCACGAGGAGGAGTTTGGCGAATGGTGGCCGGCGGATTTCATCACCGAGGGGCACGACCAGACACGCGGCTGGTTTTACTCCCAGCTGGGGGCTTCAATGGTATCATTTGGCCGGGCGCCCTACAAGAGCGTTCTCATGCATGGCTTCACCTTAGATGACCAGGGTCGGAAGATGTCTAAGAGCATTGGGAACATCGTCCAGCCGGAGGAGGTGGTGGAGCGGTTCGGTGCCGATATTCTGCGTTTCTATGTCCTGGGAGCCAATGCCCCCTGGGAGGATCTGCACTTCTCCTGGGAGGCGGTGGAGAACACCAGCCGGATGATCAATATCTTCTGGAATGCCTATCGCTTTGCCCTGCCTTATATGGTTCTGGACGATTTCGACTTGAAACGGGCGGATCTGGACCTTTACAAGAGCAGCCTGCGTCCCGAGGATCGCTGGATCCTCTCCAGAGTAAACAGCCTGGCGGAAGAGATCACCTCTCAGATGGAGGGCTATCAGCTTCACCGCATCGTCCGCTCCATATCCGACTTCATCTTAGAGGACCTGAGTCGCTGGTACATCCAGCTGGTCCGGCCCCGCACCTGGATTGAGCAGGATGATCCGGATAAGCTTGCTGCATATGCTACCATCTATGAGGTGCTGACGAAGCTGGCTAGGCTTATGGCTCCGTTCACCCCCTTCATCGCCGAGTCCATCTACCAGAACCTTGTGCGGGGTCTGGACGAGAATGCCAGGCCTTCAGTTCATATGTGCGACTGGCTGGAGGGCGATAAGGGACTGATAGACGTACGCCTGGAGGAGAGCATGGATCTGGTGAGGGAGGTGTCTATGGCCGCCTCCAATGCCCGGCAGAAGGGCGGGAGAAAGCTACGCTGGCCGGTTTCTGAGATTGTAATCGCCCCCTCCAAAGAGGCTTTGGACCTGGGGGGCCTGGAGGATGTCCTCCGGGGGCAGACCAACTCCAAAAAGATTACTGTGCTCTCTCCAGGAGAGAAGCCCAGGATGGATCTGGAGATGGCTCCCGTTCATAAGAAGATCGGGCCAGTGTACAAGGGAGAGGCCAAGCTGGTGGTAGAGGCCATAGCAGCCGCTGAGCCCTTTGGGGTTAAAGCCGATCTGGACGGCAGCGGCCAGGCGGCCTTGAGGCATCGGGGTCGGGAGTTTGCGATTACCTCAGAGATGGTGCAATTCCGGGAGCTTCCACCGGAGAACCTGCCGGCCGCGGAGTTCTCCCGGGGATTTGTATATGTGGACATTGCCCTCACCCCGGAGCTTGAGGCAGAGGCCTATGCCCGGGAGATCATCCGACGCATTCAGGACATGAGAAAGGAGCTGGATCTGAGAGTAGAGGATCAGATCCGAGCGGTGGTGGATATCGAGAGCAAGCCCATACTCGATCTGGTTGTTTCAGGGAAAGAGCACATCGCGGGAGAGGTTAGGGCGGCAGAACTGGAGATGGGTCTGGGACTGCAGATACGGGGCTCTTTGATTAAGGACTGGGATGTCGAGGGCGTATGCATGCACATAGGCATAGACAGGGCGTGATGGATATTGATCGTCGGAGTTTTATAAGATGAACGATCATGAGGATCTCATGGAAACGCCAGTCCCGGTCAGGGTCAAAGGGGTTTACATAGCGGAATCGGAGGAGAGCAATCCCGCGCCTGTGGTTTTGCTGGAGGATGAGAAGGGACGGATAGTGCCCATATTCGTGGGGCTGTCCGAGGCCATCTCCATCCATCATGCCCTGTCTGGAGAGCTGGCCCCCAGGCCTATGACTCACGATCTGTTCATCTCCACCCTGGAGAGCCTGTCCGCCAGCATCACCAATGCGCTGATCGACGACCTGGACGGGGGAATCTACTATGCACGGCTGACCATCAAGAGCGACTCTAAAAAAAATGAGATAGATGCCCGGCCCAGCGACTGCCTGGCCCTGGCCTTACGGGCAAAGGCATCGATCGAGGTTCGGGAGAGGGTGGTGGCGGATGCGAGCATCAGCAAAAGCGATGCTGAGAAGCTGATTAGCATCGAGAACTATTTGCAGTAAACTACTCCGGCCTAAAGACCGGAGCTTTCAGTAGCCCTGAAAGGACAGCCTTGATGCTTGGAAGTCCTTCCGAGCCTCCAGGCCGGTCTACATAGCGGCCCAAGAAAGCTATATTCTTAGCACCATTGAAATCAGCATCGCCAGACCAACCACACACAGGACACTTGAAGCTCTTGCCATTCCTGATTCCATGCTCACCGCACTGATGGCACGTCTGGCTGGAGTATGCGGGGTCCACCAGAACCAGAGGAACACCCGCCGCGAGAGCCTTATAGCTAAGGAACTCCTTAAGCTGGTATAAGGCCCAACCACTGACTTTTCGTCTATGGTTTTTTCCTGCTTTCTGGTTGACGCCTTCTCTAATTCCGGTTAGATCTTCCAGAGCAATTTTGGCAGGAATCTCCTGGGCTCTGGTCACAATGGCTTTGCTGATTTCGTGGTTGATCTGCCGTTGGTAACGCGCTTCTTTGCCTGATAGTCGTTGCTGAAGCTCTCGGCATCTTCGCCTTGAACTCCTTG